>Ga0066256_1002932_pt1 | contig 17503 bp, 13 predicted proteins | sample ThiBio_1000_biof_FD_87107 | JGI IMG/M metagenome (GOLD analysis project Ga0066256, IMG submission 87107) | Wastewater bioreactor microbial communities from Cape Town, South Africa - Thiocy_expt_1000_biof (version 2) | ecosystem: Engineered > Bioreactor > Thiocyanate-remediating >...
GGGTGCGGACGGGCTGGTGCGGGCTGGCGGGGGGGGCGGCCGCAGGAGCGGCGCGCTCCGCCTCGCCATTGGGGGCTGGGGGGGGGGGACCCAGGAATATTCTCCCCCCGCCATGCTGGCGCGGCGCGATCGCATCGCGCTGTTCGGCGTTCATGACCGCGATGCCGCGAGTATGGACGCGATCGGGCGGCATTTTCCGGGCGCGCAACGCGTCGGCTCGTTCGAGGCGCTGGTGGCGCTTGGGGCCGATCTGGTCATCGTCGCGTCGCCGCCCTCGGTGCATGCGGAGCAGGCTATCGCGGCGCTGCACGCGGGCAGCCATGTGCTGTGCGAGAAGCCGATGGCGCTCGGCCTCGACACGGCGACCGCCATGGCGCAGGCGGCCGGGGCGGCCGGTCGGTTGCTTGCGGTCAACATGGTGCGGCGGCATCTGCCCGCCACGCGCATCGTCGAGCGGTTGATCGCGGCGGGCGGGGTGGGCGCACTGCGGGCGATCCGGGCCTTCGAGGGTGGACCGTTCCGCTGGCCGATCCGCGATCAGAGCTATTTTTCGAGGGAGGTCTCGGGCGGTGGCATCCTGGCCGATATCGGCACGCATATCGTCGACCTGCTGTCCCTCTGGTTCGAGGCGCCGACCTTCGTGCGCTATGAGGACGACGCAATGGGCGGGGTGGAAGCAAATGCCCTGCTTCACCTGCGCTGCGGCGACGCGCCGGCCGCGCTGCGTCTCTCGCGGGACTGGGAGCGACCCAACGCCATCGAGCTGGACTTCGAGCACGGGGCGATTTCCTGGCGGGCGGCGGATGTCAGCGGGGTCGAGTTGCGGCTGAAGGATGGCGGCGGCGCGATGCGCGTGGGGGAAGAGGCCGCCTTTACATTCGAGGAATGTTTCGGGGCGCAGATCGACGCCATGGCGGAGGCGATTGCCGGGCGGCCGGCGCGGCTGTGCACGGCGCAGGAGGCTCTGCCGACGGTGACGCTGATCGAGCGGGCCTATCGCGAGCGGGAGACGATGGCGATGCCCTGGTTGCAGCCTGTGGGGGCACGCTCATGACCGCTTCTCCGCATGTCGTGGGCGTGATCGGCGCCAATGGGTTCATCGGCAACCGGATCGTCGAGATGCTGCATCTGGGCGGCGTGCATGACGTGCGGCCGATCGTGCGGCAGGCGAGCGGGCTGGCGCTGGCGAGCCGGTTCGCGCTGGCGGGGCGGATCGCCGATGCCTTCGACGAGGCGGCCATTGAGGCGGCGTTGCAGGGGTGCGACATCGTCGTCCATGCGCTCGCGGGCGATCATCGGGCGATCGTGGGCACGGTGGGCACTGTGTATCGCGCGGCCGAGCGGGCCGGCTGCAAGCGCCTCGTCTATCTGAGCAGCGCGATGGTCCATGGGCAATCGCCGCCGCCGGGTTGTGACGACGCGACCCCGCTCTCGCACAAGCAGCCGATCCACTACAATCTCTCCAAGATCAAGGCGGAGGAGCGGCTGTTCGCCCTGCGTCGCAAGAGGCGGCTGGAGGCCGTGGCGCTGCGCCCCGGCATCGTGTTCGGGCCGCGCTCGCAATGGATCGGGGGGCTGGCCGACAGCCTGCTGACCGGCGAGGCCTATCTGATCGATGGCGGGGAAGGGCTGTGCAACGCCATCTATGTGGACAATCTCGTAGAAGGGATCGTCCGCGCCTTTGACGCGCCCGCCGCCGATGGCGAGGCCTTCCTGCTGGGCGATGCGGAGACGCCGCGCTGGGAGGAAGTCTATCGGCGGGTGGCCGGGGCGGTCGGCGTCGACATGGCGAGCGTGCCGAGCCTCGGCTTCACCGCGCCGATGCCCGGCCTCATGGACCGGGTCGATGAATGGCGGCAATCCGCGCCGGTGCGTGCGGCGCTCGATGCGCTGCCCAAGTCGCTGAGCCGGGGGCTGGGGGCTTTCTGGGCCGCGTCCGGCGCGCTCCCGCCGCCGCCGCCCAAGGGGCCTAATCCGACGCTGGAAATGGCGCTGCTGCAGCGGGCGCAGCATGTGCCGGGCTGGGAGAGGGCGCACCGCCTGCTCGGCTATGCGCCGGTCGTGCAGGCGGACGAGGCCTGGGCGCGCACGCTCGCCTGGCTGGCCTTCGCGGGCTATCCCACGGGAGCGCGCGATGGCTGAGCGGGCGGTGCCGGCGGTCAGCGTGATCGTCAATGTTTACAATGAGGAGCCGGCGCATCTGATCGAGGCGATCGAGAGCGTGCGGGCGCAGACCGTGCCGGTGCGCGAAATCATCGTGGTCGAGGACGGGGCGAAGCGGAATTACGAGGCGGTCTATGCCCGCTTCCCGGAGCTGCGGATCGTGCGCCAGAGCAATCAGGGGCTGGCGGCGGCGCGCAACACCGGGCTGCAGGCCGCGAGCGGCGACTATATCGCCTTCCTCGACGGCGACGACCGCATGGCGCCGCGCTCGCTGGCGATCAATCTGGCGCGGCTGACGCGCGATGAGAACGCAGTGATGAGCTATGGCGCCTATCGCATCATCGAGAGCGACGGGCGCGAGCGCTCGGAAGTGCATCTGCGCCCGCTCGGCGAGGACCAGTATGTCGGCATGCTGGAGGGCAATTGCATCGGCATGCACGCGACGGTGCTCTATCGGCGGGCGGCGCTGCTCGCGGTGGGCGGGTTCGACGCCGGTTTTCGCGCCTGCGAGGATTATGAGCTCTACCTGCGCATGGCGCGGCACGGGCGCATCCTCCACGGGCCGGAGGTGATCGCCGACTATCGCTATCATGGCGCGAACATGTCCGGCGACCGGGTCATGATGCTCAAGACGTCGCTACGCGTACTCGACGCGCAGGACCCTTATGTGCTTGGCCATCCGGAGCGGGTGGCGGCGCGCGAGCGGGGCCGGGCGGAATGGCGGGCCTATTATGCGCGGGTGCAACTCTACGCATTGTTGGATGCGTTAACCAGTTTCCGGCAGATTGGGCGCGCGCTGCGGGGGAGCCTGCGCATATTCTCAATGGCGCCCGGCATCACCATCAGGGAGGCATGGATGGAAATATTGCGACGTTTGAGGGCTCATTTTCCTGTCCGGCCGGTCAATCTGGGCGACTTGCGGCAGCGTGAGCCGATCAGCCGCAACTTCGGCTATGAGCGCGGCAATCCGGTGGACCGGCACTATATCGAGCGGTTCCTCGGAGACCATGCGGCTGACATCAAGGGACGCGTGCTGGAAATCGGCGACAATGCCTACACGATGCAGTTCGGCGGCAGCCGGGTCGAGAAGAGCGAAGTGCTGCATGTCGATCCGGAGGCGCCGGGAGTCACCTATGTGACGGACATCACGAGCGGCTCAGGCATTCCCGACGGGATTTTCGACTGCATCGTGTTCACCCAGACACTGCACCTCATCTATGAGTTTCAGCAGGCGGTAGACACGCTCTACCGGGTGCTGAAGCCGGGCGGCGTGCTGCTCATCACCGTGCCGGGGGTTAGTTGCATAGATAGCGGCGAGTGGGGCGACACCTGGTTCTGGTCGTTCACGCCTGCCTCGCTGCGGCGCCTGATGGGCGACCGGTTCGGGGCGGAGAATGTCGATATGACGACCTACGGGAATGTGCTGACGGCGACCGCCTTCCTCTATGGCCTCGCCGAGCGGGACATGCAGCCCGAGGATTACCAGCATCAGGACCCGCAGTTCCCGGTCATCGTGGCGGCGCGGGTGGTGAAAGGCGGCGATGGGCTATCTGGCTGACAGGCTGCTGCGGCTATCCAAGGGCCTCGTCGGCCGCGCCGATCCGGTCATCCTGATGTATCATCGGGTGGCGGAGGCGCGCGTGGACCCCTGGGGGCTGGCCGTCTCGCCCGACCATTTCGCGGAGCAGATGCGCGAGCTGAAGCGCTGGCGGCGGCCGGTGCCGCTCGATGAGATGGCGGCGCGGGCGGTGGCGGGCACGCTGGAACCGGGGACGGTCGCGATCACCTTCGACGATGCGTATCGGGACGTGCTGGTGAACGCCAAGCCGGTGCTGGAGGCGCTCGGCATTCCGGCGACGGTATTCGTCGTCACCGGCGAGCTCGGCAATGAGCGGGGCTTCTGGTGGGACCGGCTGGCGGAGGCGGTGTTCGGCGGGATGGTGCCGGGGTCGTTGCCGGACTTCGCCTTCATGGCCGGCACGGCGGGCTGGCGCACGCAGGACCGCGAGGCGCTGCACATGGCGCTGTGGCGCGTGATACGGAAGCTGCCGCGCGAGGCACGCGAGGCGGCGGCCGACGAGGTGGCGGCGGCGTTCGGCGGAGCGGGCGAGGCGGCGCCGGTGATGACGCGCGAGGAACTGGAGCGGCTGGGCGAGGGCGGGCTGATCAGCATCGGCGCGCACACCGTCTCGCATCCCTCGCTGCCGAGCCTCTCGGCGGAGGAACAGCGCGAGGAGATCGCGCAAAGCAAGGCGGCGCTGGAGGCGATGCTGGGCGCGCCGATCCGCCGGCTGGCCTATCCGTTCGGCGACTATGACGCGCGCACGCTGGCGATCGCACAGGAACTGGGCTTCGATCATGCGGTGAGCGTGGAGGCTGGCTCGGTGAGCGACGGTCGTGCGCGGTTCCGGCTGCCACGCCATGACGTCAAGAATTGGGGGGCGGAGGAGTTCCGCAAGCGGTTGCGGTGGTGGATGTGAGCACGCCGCCGCCACGGGTCAGCGTCATCATCATCTTCCTGAACGAGGCGCGGTTCCTTGCGGAAACGGTGGAGAGCGTGCGGGCGCAGAGCTTTGCGGACTGGGAGCTGATCCTCGTGGACGATGGCTCCACGGACGGCAGCAGCGAGATGGCGCGCGGCTTCGCGGACGGCGAGCGCATCCGCTATCTGGAGCATCCCTGCCATGCCAATCGCGGCATGAGCGCCAGCCGCAACGCGGGCCTTGCCGCCGCACGGGGCGAGTTCATCGCCTTTCTCGATGCGGACGATATCTGGCCGGCAGAGAAGCTCGCCGAGCAGGTCGCGTTGTTCGATGCCGCGCCGGAGACCGACATGGTCTATGGCCGGGCCTGGATCTGGCATTCCTGGGACCCGACGAGCCGGACCAAGGACTATTTCTACGATCTCGGTGTCCCTCCGGGGAAGCTATATGCTCCCGGCGAACTGTTGCCGCTGCTGATCCGCAACAGGGCGCAGACGCCCATGTCCGGCAATGCGATCATGCGGCGGGCGCTGGCGGAGCGGGTCGGCGGGTTCGAGGAGACATTTCGCGGCATGTTCGAGGATCAGGCCTTCTTCGCCAAGACGCATCTCGTTTCGCGCTGCCATGTCGATGATCGCTTCTGGCTCTTCTATCGCCAGCATGGCGCAAGCTGCACCGCGCAGTCGGCCGGTAGCCTGAAGGACCTTACCGCCCGAGGCCGCTTCCTCAGATGGCTGGCCGCCTATCTGCGCCGTTCGGGCGCCTATGGCGCTGCCGTTCGCTGGGCGATGCTGCGGACGTGGCTGTCGCTGTGCGCTGGCGTCGCCCATCTGAGCGCGCGCCGACTGCTGGCGCGCGCCTAATGGGAAGCCCGCGCATCTCCGTGGTGATGCACGAGTATAACGCGCAGGCCTAGCTAGCCAATACGATCGCCAGCTTGATGTGCCTGAACGTTACGGTCTGGGAGCTGCTGCTGGTCGACGACGGGTCAAGCGACGCGAGCCCTGCCATCGCGGCTGACTTCGCCGCGCGGGACGGCCGGATCGTTGCGATGCGTTCGGCGCCAGATCGCCGGGGCGCGGCGGCTGCGCGCAATGCCGGCATCGCCGCGGCGCGCGGCGATTATGTGAGCTTTCTCGATTGCGACGATCTCTACGAACCGGGGATGCTGGCGGCCCATGTCGCCGCGCTGGACGCCGACCCGCAAGCAGCATGGGTCTACAGCGCCACGCGATGGTTCCATGAGGACGGGAGCCGGCGCGATTATCGCGAGCGGCTGGGGCTGCGTCTGGATCGGCGCTATCCTCCGCCCGTCCTGCTCAACCGGATCATCCTGGAGGAACGCGGCGACATTCCCTGCACTTGCAGTGTGATGATCCGCAAGGCGGCGCTGGATGAGGTGGGCGGGTTCGAGGAGCGCTTCAAGCTCTATGAGGATCAATCGCTCTGGGTGAAGCTGCTGCTCGCCTATCCGGTGCGCGTGATCTCGGGCTGTCATGCCGCCTATCGCCAGCACGGTGGCTCCACCTCCAGCGCGGCAACTGCCAGCGGCACCTATAGCCGGACCGGGGGGCACCGCGCGCGCACCGCGTTTCTCGAATGGGTCGGCGACTATGTTCGCGAGCGGGGGGCTCCGCCTTCGGTGGACGCCTCGGTCGATACGGCCTTGCGCGCGAATGATGGGCGGCTCTGGGACAAGCTGCTCCGGCGGGTCCGGGTGATGAACCGCCTTCTATATTGATGCGGGCGGCCGGGCGCCGGCTCAGGCGGCGGTCCAGCGATGGGGGAACTCGACCCGGCCATAACTTGGATCGGGTATGATCTCTCGGCCCCCGATGAAGCCTGGCAGCACCTCCAACGTGCAGGCGCTCCCGTGATCGTCCTCCGTATCCCCGTCCGGCGCCATGAGCATGATGCCGATGCTGTAGCGGCCCGGACGCAGGTTCAGCGCCGGAACCCGGCACTGTAATGACCGGCTGGGCCCACGAGGCAACTCGTCGACAGGCGCGGGATTGGTGGTGTCGAACGAGCAGACCGGCTCGCCGAGGGAATCATGGATGGTGAAGACGCAATCCAGCGCGGCCACGGCCGACGAAACCTCGAACGCGAAGAGCGCAGGCCCGCCCGCGACGATGCTCGCGCCATCCTCGCCGCTGATCTGGATGCCGGTCAGGCGCACATTACCGCGTCCGCGGCGGTCGGTGCGCAGCCTCAGGTCCACGTCGAGATGGCGGTCGAGCGCGCTCAGATAGTCGCCGATGATGGCATCGGGCCTGCCGTCCGCGACGATGACGCCATCCTGGATCATGATCGTGCGGGAGCAGAGCTTCTGGACGAGGGCGAGCTGGTGGCTGACGATGAGCACTGTCCGCCCGTCCTTCACCAGCTCCTCCACCTTGCGGATGCACTTGGCCTGGAAGGCTGCGTCACCGACCGTCAGCACCTCGTCGATGATGAGGATTTCCGGCTCGACATGAGCCGCCACGGCGAAGCCGAGCCGCAGATACATGCCGCTCGAATAATGCTTCACCGGCGTGTCGATGAAGTCTGCGATGCCGGCGAAGTCGACGATCGCATCGAGCTTGGAACCGATCTCGCGGCGGCTCATGCCGAGGATCGCGCCGTTCAGATAGACGTTCTCGCGCCCCGTCAGTTCACGGTGGAAGCCGGTGCCGACTTCCAGCAGGCAACCGAGGCGCCCGGCCATGTCGATGCGCCCCGCCGTGGGGTGAACGATGCGCGAGAGGATCTTGAGCAAGGTGCTCTTGCCCGCGCCGTTGCGACCGAGAATGCCAAGAATTTCACCCGGTTGCACATCGAAGTTGATGTCGCGCAAGGCCCAGAAGGGCGGGCGGTCTTCGTCTTTTCCCCGGCGGCGGCTGAACGGCGCCATCAGCGTCTCGCGCAGGTCCGGCAGCATATCGCCCGGCTTGCCAGTGCGATATCGCTTCGCGATGCCGCGCACCTTCATGGCTCCCGCCGGCACCCCGCTCATAATATGTCCGCCAGGTTGCGCTCGATGGTGCTGAAATAGATCGTGCCGCCGACGAGCGCGACGAGTGTGGTGGCAAGCGAGACGAGCGCGGTATCGAGCGCCAACGGCGCGCCGAACAGCGCCATGCGCACCCCGTCGATGACGCCGACCATGGGATTGAGCGCGTAGAGCAGGCGCCAGGGTTCCGGAATGACGCTGCTCGCATAGCCGACCGGCGTTGCCAGCAGCGCGACCTGCAAGAGGAAGGGCACGGCATGGCCGACATCGCGGAAACGAGCGTTGGCGGCGGCGAGGATGATGCCGAAGCCGACCGTCGCGATGAATCCCTGGAGAAGGAACAGCGGCAAGAGCAGAGCGGCCGGGCCGGGCGTCACGCCATAATAAAGGAAGAAGCCCGCCAGCAGGCCAAGCCCGACGAGCAGGTCCGGCAGGCCGGAGAGGATCGTGGCAAGCGGAATGGCAAGGCGAGGAAAATAGATGCGCTTCACCAGATCCTGATTGGTGTTCATGCAATTGGTCGCATTGCCTGCGCCGGCGCTGAAGAAGCCCCATGGGATGAAGGCGGCGAGCGCGAAGAGCGGATAAGGAACGCCGTCGGAGGACAGGCCGGCGAGGCGGGAAAAGAGAAAGGGGAATATCGCGACCGTCAGCAGCGGCTGGATTGCGGCCCAGGCGGCGCCGAGCAGCGTCTGGCGATAGCGCACCTTGAAGTCGCGCCAGACGAGGAAATAGATAACGTCGCGATAGCGCCAGAGCTCGGCAAGGTCGACGGATCGCCAGCCGTGCCGGGGCGTGATGACAAACTGTTCTGGATGGGAGCGGCTATCCATCGCGGCGGCACCGCCGTGACGCATGTGCGTTAAAAGACTTGTCGTCATCCCCCATGCGAAACTCCCAAGATCCGGATACGGCAACTCCGCTCGGCCGCTCCTTTACGACTGAATTCTAGCCATTCGATTAAATGCCCTCCGGGCGGGTCGGCAAGCGCCGCGTTGCAGGCCCGGAGTTCAGCAAGGCAGGGGCAGACGTTCGAGTGCGGCGGCGATCCATTTTCGTGCGCGCCAGCTCGTGTCTGGCGGGAGGTGGTCGGGCGCAAATTCCCCGATGGCCTCGATCTCCAGCGACCATCGGGGCGAATAGGCCACGTCGGGGACGAGGAAGACGGCCGCATTGTCGGAGCGGTAATTGATGGAGGTGACTTCGTCGAGCAGGTGCACCGGCTCTCCATACGCTGACGCCCCGAGTTCCTCGCGCATCTCGCGCAGGGCATTTTCGAGCGCGGTCTCGCCCGCCTTGCGTCTGCCGCCGGGCACGCTCCAGCCGCGCTCATAGCGCAGCTTCACCAGAATGACCTTGCCTTCCCGGCTCATCGCGACGGCATGGGCGCCGACGATGCCGGGCTTGCGGATGCGCCAGGCGAGGCGCCGCAGCTGCTGGATGGAGCGCATCGCCCAGCGCAAAGGAAGCCGCAGTGGATCGAGCGCCATGATGCGATTGTACAGGCTGTTGCTGGGGATGGAAACGGCCTGTGCTCCGGCGAAAGCAGGCGGCTCCGGTTCAATTCATCAGGAGGGGGCGGCGTTCCACCGCGCCGGGTGTTAAAAAGAAAGGCCCCGGAGATGGTCTCCGGGGCCTTGCCTGTTTGGTGCTTAGGTCAGAACTTTTTCTTGACGCTGACGGCCCATTCGCGGGGTCGTCCGGGCTGGCCGTTGGCATAGCCCTGCCCGCCGACCGTCTGGTCGTAGAGGGTCAGGAGATAATATTCGTCGAACAGATTGGTGACCTCGAGCGAGACGTCGAGATCCTTGTCCGCATTGCGCCAGGTGAGGCGGGCGTTGGCGATGCCATAGGCATCGATGCGGTTGCTCGAGCGATTGGCCGAGACGGTGTAGATCTTGCTCTGATAGGAGCCGTCGATGCGCGGGGTGAGCGAGCCGGCGGTGCCCAGATCGATCTCATATTGCGCGCCGATGCTCCACTTCCACTTGGGCGTGAACGGCGCATAGTCGCCGAACTGAGGCCCGTTGAGGTTGGTGGGCCCGCCGACGAACACGGTCGAGGTGACGCCGGTGGTCGGGTTGGTGCTCGTGTAGGAGCCGAACCGCTTGTAGTCGAAGTCGATATAGCTGAGCGACCCGTCGATGGTCATGCCGGCCACCGGGCGGAGCGTGGCTTCGACCTCGATGCCCTTGATGTCCGCATCGCCGGCATTGACCGGCAGGGCGCAGGGCGCGCCGAGGCTGACGCCCGCCGCATTGTAGCCCGTGATCGCCGTGCAGTTGCCGAGCGAGAGCTGGATATCCTTGTACTTGCTGAGGAACGCAGCGACGTTGAAGCGCAGCTTGCGGTCGAACAGGTCGGTCTTGAGACCCACCTCATAGGCGTTCAGCGTCTCCGGCCCGAACGACAAGGCCTGCTGGACATAGAAGGGACGCGGATTGACGCCGCCGCCCTTGAAGCCGGTGGAGAATTGCGCATAGGCCATGACGTCGTCGGTGATCGCATATTGGGCGTTCAGGCGATAATCGACGCGGTTGCCGCTATATTTGCCGACCGTACCGTTGAGCGGCAGCACGCCATAGGGCGCGCCATTGGGAGCGGTGCCGCCCGCGGTGATGGAGGTCGGGTCGTTATAGGGCCGCTGGCGGATATACAGATAGGACTTGGATTCCTCGGTGTAGCGGATGCCACCAGTGAGCGTCAGCGGCTCGATGGGGTTCCAGGCGATGTGCGCGAACGCCGCCTTGCTGTCCGCATTGACCGGATCGCTCTGCTGGAACTGCAGCGCCGAGGTGCGCAGATCCTGGAACGAGGTGTAGACCGACTTCTGGTCGCTGTAGAAGCCGCCGATCGTATACTCGATGGTCTCGCCGATCGATCCGTTGAGGCGCAGCTCCTGGCTGAAGAAGCGGAAGGTCAGCGGGCCGTAGCCAAGGCTGTGCGCCATGGGCGACACGTCATTGTCGTTCGAGAAGTTGGACGTGTACTTGCGGAACGCGGTGATCGAGTTGAGCTGGAGACTGTCGGCCAGCTCCCACTCGATCTGGCCCGAGACGCCCCAGCCCTTGAAGCGGACGCGGCCATCGCCGCTCGAGGCGCGGTAGACGCCGTCGGCGGGCATGTCGTAGCTCGCGAAGTTGCAATAATTACCGCAGACGAAGCGGTTGTCATAAGCGAGCAGACTGTCCGGCGCGGCGAACGGATTGAGGTCACGCGGGACCGGGTTCGCCGGTGTTGGGCTGGGCGGCGTCGCGCTCGCATAATTCTGCGCCGGCGAGGAGCCGGGGGCAGGGATGGTCGGCAGCGGGAAGCGCGGGCTCGCCACCGAGCCGTCCGGATAGGTGCGCAGCAGCAGGACCGAACCGGCGGCGGTGCGATCATCGTCGGTATAATCGCCGATGATGTTGATATCGAGCGTGTCGGTCGGCCGGAAGCGCAGCTGGGCGCGGCCGGCGATGTAGTTCACCTCGCCTTCCTTGGCGATCAGGCAGTCCGGGCGGTTGGTCCTGGCCGGAATGCCGCCGACGGGGTTCATCAGCATCGGCGCGCGGGTTGGATTGGTGGTGGTGGCAAAGGCGGGGGTGAAGGTCGCCGAGCCGCCGGCCGGATACATGCAACCGAAATCGTAGCGGTTCACATAGCCTTCCTGCTTCTTGGCCACGCCCGCGATGCGCACGTCCACGCCCGGCGCCAGGTTGAAGTCGGCGCTGGCGCGCAGGTCGAGCCGGTTGCGGCTGCCATAGGCCGCCGCGATGGAGCCGCTGTTCGTGCCCTCGGGCTTTTGCGAATAGAGCTTCACCGCGCCGCCGATCGAGTTGCGGCCGGCGAGCGTGCCCTGCGGACCGCGCAGCACCTCGACGCGGTCGAGGTCGAGCAGGTCGAGGATCGAGCCGGTGAGCGTCGCATAATAGACGTCATCGACATAGAAGCCGACGCCCGGCTCCAGCGCGGGGTTGAAGTCGAACTGGCCGACGCCGCGGATATTGGCGCCGAGCGAGGGACCATAGGCCGCGCCTTGCGGCTTCAGCGTCACCGACGGCGCCTGGTTGGCGACCTGGCTGATATCGGTCTGGCTGCGCGCCTCCAGCATCGCCGCATTGACCGCCGTGATCGCGATCGGCGTATCCTGCAGGTTCTGCTGACGAAACTGCGCAGTGACGACAATCTCTTCAGGACCAGCATCAGCCGACTGCGGCGCAGACTGGTCCGCGACCTGCCCAAACACTGCTGCCGGCAAAGACAATGCAAGTGCCGACGAACATAGGATTAGCCTCCTGACTTTCATATTTTCCCTCTCCTTGATTAAGGTCGATTTTGCCTGAATGGATGTTTCTACGCTCACGGCGCCTTATGCCCCGGTCGCCTCGCCGACATCTTTTCCGTGTCTGCGCCCATGAAGCGCCCCGCCAGCATGAATGCCAATCCACCAAGCAAAGCGGTCGCCGCGATGACCAGCATCGAATAGCGGATGGATTGGGGGCCATGGATGGGTTCAAGGACGTCGTTAAGAACGCCGACAAGCAGGGGCCCCGCCGCCTGGCCGAACATGGCGGAGCAGAAAAGCAGGATCGAGGTGGCCACGGCGCGCACCCGTATGTCCGCCACGGCGACGACGCCCGCGAAGACCGGGCCCTGGTGGATCAGCAGGAGAAAGCCGCTCACCGCATAGGCACCCAGCCACATGGCGCGATCGTCGGCGAGGGCGAACACCGCTTCGGCGGGCGCGACGAGTGCGCAGGCGAGGGCCGGGATGGTCATCCGCCAATGCGGCGCTCGCCGCCCGAGCCGATCGATGACAAGACCGCCCAGCAGGACGCCTGCGACGCCGCAGATACCGCGGATCGGCCCGATGGTTGCCGCGATCTCCGCAAGCGGCAGCTGGTGTGCGCGGGAAAGGAAGGTCGGCGTCCACACTGACGAGGCGAAGAGATTGAGCCCCATCAGCGTCGCGCCCGCGAGCAGGCAGAGATAGGCGCGCGAGCCAAGCAGGCAGCGCAGGCCCTCCTGGAACGGCACCTGCGCCGCCTGAGGCTCGGGCCGTGCCTCGACTGGATCGGAGGCGCCGCGGCGCGGCTCGCGCACCGTCAGCAGGAACAAGAGCGCCAGGACAAGCCCCGGGACCCCGGCGACGACGAACATCTGCCTCCAGCCATGATGCTGGCCCACCCAGCCCGCGATGGGGAAGAACAACATGGAGGAGATGGACGCGGCGGTCGCGAAGACCGAATAAGCGAGCGCTCTGCGCTCGGCGCGAAACAGGTCCGCGATGATCGAGTTGGACGGCGCTATGCCGCAGGCTTCGCCAGCGCCCATCAGAAAACGTGCGGCGGTGAGTTGCCATATGTTCGCCGCCCACCCGGTCGCCACGGTCATGAGGCTCCAGAAGGCGAAGCCCGCCGCGATGATGTTGCGCCGGCTCCAGCGATCCGCCGCCCAGGCGATCGGCACACTCATGATCGAGTAGAAGAGGACGAAGGCGAGACCGGAGACCAGCCCCATCACAGTATCGGACAGCTGCATCTCGACCTTGATCTGCGGGAGCGCGAGCCCCAGCAGCGAACGGTCGAGATAGTTGAATGACGAGATGAGCGTCAGGAAGCCGAGGCTGTAGGCGGTCGGCAGAAAGCGGCGGCCGTCCTGTGCGGCTTTCCCAGCGTCCAGCCCGGCGTTTGGGGCAGGCGCTGTGGCGAGACCTCCGGCATCAACAGTGCCGCTATTCTGCATCATAAGCGCAAGGCCCTCTCCCCCCTGATCGCCGGCAGGGCCGGCCAGTCCCGTTCGGATGCGGCGCCTTTATCCGGGCGCGCGCATGCCAGCTCCTTCAGGGCGATCGCGTTCTTGCCGCGATCGCCTGCGCATTCATGCCTTCAGATCGGCAGGCCCCAGCGGCCGCTCGCCCATCACCGTGGTGCGGATGAGATGCCGGCGCTCATGCTTGAAATCGTGCACCCCGCGATGAAGCGTGAAGCGGTTGTCCCAGACGATGAGCGTGTCCTTCTTCCACTTCACGCGGCAGTGATAATGGAGGTGCTGCGCGAGCGACTGCAGATAGTTCAAAAGCGCCCGGCTCTCGGCCTCACTCCAGCCCACGAAATGCTTGAAATAGGCCGTGGTGGCGAACAGGGCCTTGCGCCCTGTTTCGGGGTGGACGCGCACCGCGGGATGGATGTTGGTCAGTTCCTCCTCGCGGAAGTCATGGCTCTCGCGCAGGCGCAGGCGCTTCTCCGGCGGCAGCTTCTCGTTCTTCGCCCAGATATCGGCGCCCGAATAGACCACCTGCAGCCCGTCCAGCAGCGCCTTCATGCCATCCGAGAGATGCTCATAGACCAGATAGGCGTTGGAAAAGGCCGTGTCGCCGCCCCAGAGCGGCACTTCCAGCGCGCGCATGACGATGCACTTGGGCGGGCGCAGGAGGAAAGGGCTGTCCGTGTGGAAATGCTCGAAGGACGGGACGACGTTCTCGGGCTCATACGCCTCGCGGCGTACCTCCTGCATGTCCCGGTGTTCGCCGTAGGTCGGCGCCTGAGGCAATTCGGTGATCTCGCCGAAGTGGCGCGAGAAGGCCTTGTGCTGCTCGGGCGTGAGATCCTGATCGCGGAAGACGATCACGGTGAAGTGCTCGAAGGCCTTCATGATCTCCGCGGCAGTCTCGGGATCGAGCGGCTCGCGCAGATCCACGCCGGAAATCTCGCAGCCACAGGCACCGCTGATCGGCTCGACGCCGATGCGCTTGAACGACGGCATCGGCAGGCCTGCGACGATCGGATCGGGCAAGGCGGTTGTTTCGCTAAGTGAGGCAGAGGCCATGACGAGAAACTCCGATGGGGCGCGGTCAACCGGGCTGGCGGTTGTGGTGGCGGGATGTCTGGAAGGAATGTCCGGCAAGGCGGATCACGCGGCGCTGGCTGGAAGGAGCGGGTGCGCGTGCAGCAAGCGCGCCGGGCCTTGCTGCGTCCAGACTGCGACGTCCGGACAGGGCGCAGTCAAGCCGCAGCGAAACCGCATCATGAGCCGAGGACGGGGCGGGAAACCCGGTCATTCACGCACCTCTCCATTCAGCGGTCCAGCCGCGACTATGGGGCCACGATTATGCGGGAACGGATGCGCGGTCAACTCAAATTCCGATATAAAGAATTATGATTCCGAAATACGGAACTAACTTGACCGATGCCAGGCCTGCGTTAGTTGAGACCTGTCCCGGCTGGTGTATGAGGGCAGTTGCGCGGGGCGCTTCCCGCAATTTTCGAGGAACGGCGTGAAAGAGGATCGTGATCGCGGCTCGGGCATACGGACCGTCGCGCTGCTCAGGCTCATCGCAGAGGGGAAGAGCAGCTTCACGCTGAGCGATCTCGCCGACCGGGCCGGATTGCCGCGCAGCAGCGTTCACCGGCTGCTTCAACCGTTGCTGCAGGGCGGGCTCGTCGAGCGGGCCGGAGGGCAGGCCTATCGCGTCGGCGCGCAGTTTTTGAGGATTTCGGCGCTGGTCATGCGGCAGGCGGATGTCGGCCGGCTCGCGCGCCCAGTCATTCAAGAGCTATGGGCGCAGTGGGAGGAAACCTGTTCGCTGTGCATCTACAGCCCAGCCGGGCAGATCGCCATCGTTGCCGAGACGCTGCAGACGCCGCACCCGCTGCGTTTCGTCATTGAGCCGCTGGAGGAATTGTCGCTCGCCTGGGGATCGCTCGGTCGTGCGATCCTTGCCTTCCTGCCCGAAGAAGAGGCGCTCGCGGCCCTTTCGCGCCCTGGCATCGCGCCCCTGAGCGGCCTGCCTAATCCGTCGGCGGAGGAACTGGTGGACATCCTTTCCGAGATCCGATCATCCGGGATTGCCCGTTATCGCAATGAAGTCTTCGACGCGGCCGGCGTGGCGGCGCCGGTCTTCCGGGAGGATGGCAGCGTGCTCGGCAGCCTAGGCATTACGGCGCCGGCCAGGCGTCTCGACGCGGAGAGGGTGGAGGCCATCGCCGAATCGGTGAAGGCGGGCGCGCAGCGGCTGTCGGCCCTGCTCGGTCATGCTGCGCTTCCCGACTGAGCGCTCAACGACCCTTCCCGTCGAAGGAGAACGAGGGGCCGAAGAAGGGGAGGACATGGTCCTGTCGCCGGAAGGCTGCGCTGCCGGTGTGAGTGCCCTGGACTTCGAACTGGTTCGGGATGCCGCGGTACGGCAGCATCTCGTGCCTCTTGAGCCTGCCGTTACAGCGGCGAATCCGGATTGGCGATGCTGCGCCACATGTGCGCCACCGGGCTGCCATCGAAGCCCAGCCCTTCCTTGGGCTGGCGGAAGTGGCGGCCGATAATGTCCTCGAACTCGCCCAGCTCCACCTTGGCGTTCGGATCGAAGGAATAGAGGTCGTTCACCGTGACAAGCCGGGGCGCCATGTACCAGCGATGGGCGCGGACCATCTTGTACTCCGCCTGTACGTGTGGCGGCGGGACATAGTCCTCGCCGAACATGGTGCGGTAGAGATCGGGATATTCGTAGCCGGCCTCTTCGTCCGGGAAGAAGCGGAGCGAGGCATGGTGGCGGATGGCGAAGGTCATCTTCTCAGACACATAGGGCTCGAAGAGCTGCGCGCTCCAGAAGCCGTGCTCGCTGCGCATCAGCGCCATCGGAAGATCATGCAGCAGGCAGGCGAGGATGATTTCCTCATCCATGCCGCGGCTCTTGGCGAGATGGGCGCTCTGCAGGCAATGGTCGCGCGAGCCTTCCAGGCGCAGGCGGATGAAATCGATGAGCGTGGGATTGGCAGGCATGGCCGGCAGATAGCCGACATTGCCCTCCTGCCCGGCGAAGAGCTTGCCCACGCCCCGGCGATAGGGGCGTGTGTTGATCTGCGCGTTGACCTCCGCGACGGAGGGGAACTTCTTCCTGGCCGTCGCGGCGTTGAGCGAATCGTTGAGATGCTCCTCGAGCGCGTCCGCCTTCGCCTCGGCGCTCATCGCGGCGACCGCAGCAGCGCCGCCCAGCCCGGCGATGAACTTGCGGCGGTCAATCTCCGGCAGAGGCAGGTCCCCAAAAGTGGCTGGCTTTTTCGTCATCTCGATCGGGCCTCTCATTTTCCGAAAAATATTCCGGCAATTTGTAGGCGAGGCGCGCTGGCCTTGCAACCCCGCGCGGGCCCGGCTGGGCGGCGCCGCACCGCGGCGGCGGATTCCGCCCATGCGGCGCGCGCGGGGGGGGGGGGGGGGGGGGGGGGGTGGGGGCGCCGGCCGGGCGGGCGGGCCGGGGCGGGGGGCCCCGGGGCGGGGCGGGGGGGCGGCGCGGGGGGGCGGCGACGTCCCCCCGGGCCGCGGGTACCGGGCGTACGAGAGCGGCGTCGAGGCGCCCTGGGGGATTTCGCTCGCGGCGGCGCGCGGAGGGGGCAGATGCCCCTCCCCCGGCGCTCCCTTGGAGATGGGGCTGACGGAGCTGGCCGCGGGGAGGGGGGCCGTCGGCGCCCCGCCGATCGTCAGCGGGATGGCAATGGAGCGCTGGCCGAGGAAGATTTCCTGATTGTTGATGGCCCAGCCGCGCTTGCGGGTTTCCTCCAGTTCCGCCCGGAGCGCGTCCATGGATGGCACGGTGTTGGGCGTGAATGCCTCGATCTTCCAGCCCTCCAGCCGGCGCTCCAGCTCCTCCGGGGGCAGGGCGGCGAGCAGCACCTTGCCGGGCGCCGTGGCATAAGCCGGGAAGCGGGCGCCCACGTGCACATAATGGTGGCCGAACTCCTTGTGGGTCTCGCGCGCGACATAGACGATCTCGCGCTCGTCCAGCACGGCGATGATGCAGTTGACGCTGAGCCTGTGCGCCAGCTCGCGCAGCACCGGCTTGGCCGCCTCGGAGAAGGGCAGGGACGAGAGATAGGCAAAGCCGAGGCTCAGC
>Ga0066256_1002334_pt1 | contig 17494 bp, 16 predicted proteins | sample ThiBio_1000_biof_FD_87107 | JGI IMG/M metagenome (GOLD analysis project Ga0066256, IMG submission 87107) | Wastewater bioreactor microbial communities from Cape Town, South Africa - Thiocy_expt_1000_biof (version 2) | ecosystem: Engineered > Bioreactor > Thiocyanate-remediating >...
CCGAGCAGAAGGGAAACGAGTCGCAGCAGACGGTTCATCATCGAGGCTCTCTTTGCGGCAAGCGGTGCTCAGGGCAAGACGTGTGACGAAGACTTCTCCAACTGCTGCAAATTGGCATCGGTTCCACGCGGTTGCGCCACGCGGCCGCATAGTGCGGCATTGACCCGCTTTCGCCCATCCGCCATGGGCCGCGCCATGAGCACCACCGCGCCAGACCGGAACGCCCCGTGCTTCCAGGACATGATCCTCGCGCTCCACGAATACTGGGGCGCGCAAGGCTGCCTTATCCTCCAGCCATACGACATGCGCATGGGCGCGGGCACCTTCCACCCGGCGACCACCCTGCGTGCGCTCGGGCCGGAGACGTGGAACGCGGCCTATGTCCAGCCTTCGCGCCGCCCGACCGACGGCCGCTATGGCGAGAACCCCAACCGGCTGCAGCATTACTACCAGTATCAGGTGATCCTGAAGCCCAATCCGCCCGACCTGCAGGAACTCTATCTCAAGAGCCTGGAAGTGATCGGGATCGACCCGCTGAAGCACGACATCCGCTTCGTGGAGGACGATTGGGAAAGCCCCACGCTGGGCGCCTGGGGCCTGGGCTGGGAAGTATGGTGCGACGGGATGGAAGTCACCCAGTTCACCTATTTCCAGCAGGTCGGCGGGGTCTACTGCAACCCGGTGGCGGGCGAGCTGACCTACGGGCTCGAACGGCTCGCAATGTATCTCCAGGGCAAGGACCGGGTCTACGACCTGGCCTTCAACCGCGAAGGCGTCACCTATGGCGACGTGTTCCTGGAGAATGAGCGCGAGCTTTCGAAATACAATTTCGAGGTGGCCGACACCGAACAGCTCCTCAAGGGCTTCCAGCATGCCGAGGCCGAGTGCCGGCGCTGCATCGAAGCGGGCATCCCGCTCGCGGCCTATGACCAGGCGATCGAGGCCAGCCATCTGTTCAACCTGCTGCAGGCGCGCGGGGTGATCAGTGTGCAGGAACGGGCGAGCTATATCGGCCGCGTGCGCGATCTGGCCAAGGGATCGTGCGAGGCATGGATCGGCAAGAACCAGGCGCAATGGGAAGCGAAGTTCCCGGGGTGGACGGTATGACCGATTTCCTCCTCGAACTGCGCAGCGAAGAGATTCCTGCTCGGATGCAAGCCGGTGCGCGCGCCGATCTGGAGCGGCTGTTCCGCGCCGAGATGGTTGCAGCAGGTGTTTCCGCCGGCGAAGTCACCGTCTGGTCCACGCCGCGCCGCCTGGCGCTGATCGCGCGCGGCCTGCCGGAAACGACCGAAGCCGTGAGCGAGGAAGTGAAAGGCCCGCGCACCTCCGCCCCGCCGCAGGCGCTCGAAGGGTTTCTGCGCAAGACGGGGCTGACGCAGGACCGGCTCACCGAGCGTGACGGGGTGTGGTTCGCCGTGACCGAGAAGCCCGGCCGCGCGGTGAAGGACGTGCTGGCGGACGCGATTCCCGCCATCATCCGCGCGTTCCCCTGGCCCAAGTCGATGCGCTGGGGCGCGGCTTCGCTTTCGAGCGAGAGCCTGCGCTGGGTGCGGCCGCTTTCCGGCATCGTCGCCCTGTTCGGCGGCGAGATCGTGGAATGCGAAGCCGGCGGCGTGGCCGCGGGGCGCTCCACCAAGGGCCACCGCTTCCATTCCTCCGGCGAGATCGAGATCGCCGGGGCGGACGATTACCCGGCCAAGCTGCGCGCCGCCCATGTAATCGTCGATCACGAGGAGCGGCAGGGCATTATCCGCGAAGGTGCGCGCAAGGCCGCCGCCAATGCCGGACTGGACCTGATCGAGGACGAAGGGCTGGTGGTGGAAAATGCCGGGCTGACCGAATGGCCCGTGCCGCTGCTCGGCCGCTTCGACGAGGCGTTCCTCGACGTGCCGCCCGAAGTGATCCAGCTCACCGCGCGGATCAACCAGAAGTATTTCGTGTGCGAGCAGGGTGGAAAGCTCGCCAACGCCTTCATCTGCACCGCCAATGTAGTGGCGGAAGATGGCGCCGCGCGCGTCGCGGACGGCAACCGCAAGGTGCTCGCCGCCCGGCTATCCGATGCGCGCTTCTTCTGGGAGCAGGACCTCAAGACGCCGCTGGCCGAACAGGCGAAGAAGCTGGCGCGTATCACCTTCCACGAAAAGCTCGGCACCGTGGCCGACAAGGTGGAACGGGTGGCGAAGCTGGCCCGCTGGCTGGTGGAAGAGGGGATTGTCACGGCAGGAGTCCCAGCGAAGGCTGGGACCTCCCTCGACGATGCGCAATCCGGCGGGAGTCCCCTGCTTTCGCAGGGGCTCACGAAGGAGGCGCTGGCCGACTTCGCCGAACAGGCCGCCCACCTTGCCAAGGCCGATCTCGTCACCGAAATGGTCGGGGAGTTCCCCGAACTGCAAGGCCTGATGGGCGGCTATTACGCTCGCGCCGAGGGCCTGCCGGATGCAGTGGCCGATGCGATCCGCGATCACTACAAGCCGGTGGGGCAGGGCGACGAGGTGCCGACTACGCCGGTGACGGTGGCGGTGAGCCTGGCTGACAAGCTGGATACCATAGCAAGCTTCTTCGCAATTGAAGAAAAGCCAACGGGATCAAAGGACCCCTTTGCGCTTCGTCGCGCTGCATTAGGAATCATTGTCCTCATCGTGAGCAACGATCTACGCTTTGAGCTTGGCAAGGCTCTGTGGAAGGCCGACGCTGCTCTCAAATTGAAAGATGTTCGCTTCAAGATAACGCGGCCTGGAGCATCGCATCATGCCGGCATCGAGGAGACGGTCGCCTTGTTCGCCGACCGCCTCAAGGTCCAGCAGCGCGAAGCCGGCATCCGCCACGACCTGATCGACGCCGTGTTCGCGCTCGGCGGAGAGGACGATCTCGTCCGCCTGCTCGCCCGTGTCCACGCGCTCCAGGCCTTCGTCGGCACCGAGGATGGCGCCAATCTGCTCGCCGGATACAAGCGCGCCGCCAATATCCTCAAGAAGGAGGACTGGCACGGCATCGAAGGCGAGATCGCCCGCACCGGCGAGGAAGACCCGCTGTCCGAAGTGGACGATCCTGACCTCAAATCCGTGGTCGCGGCCAAGATGGCCGAGCGCCATGCGAAAGAACTTTCCTACACGCCCGAAGCTGCGGAAAAGGCCTTGATCGAGGCGCTCGATTCGGCGGAGCCCGAGGCGGCTTCCGCCATTCAGGCGGAGGATTTCGAAGGGGCCATGGCGGCGCTTGCAACCCTTCGCGCCCCGATCGACCGCTTCTTTGACGAGGTGACGGTGAACGACCCGGATCAGGACAAGCGCGCCGCGCGCCTCGACATGCTTGCACGATTCCGTGCTGCGGTGCACAAAGTGGCGGATTTCTCGGAGATCGAGGGGGAGGCGGATTTTCTCTCAGGGCAGTGTCAACTGTGTCAACTTCGAAGACGCACGTTCCAGGGATAAAACCATCGTCGGCGGCAAGGGCGCCAACCTTGCGGAAATGGCGAGCATCGGCCTGCCGGTTCCCCCCGGCTTCACGATCACGACCGAGGAATGCGTGAGCTATCTGGCCGGCGGTTCGGACTTTTCCGCCGCCCTGCGCGCCGAAGTGGCCGAGGCGCTGGCCCATATCGAACGGAGCGTGGGCAAGAATTTCGGCGATGCGGCCGATCCGCTGCTGGTTTCGGTCCGTTCCGGCGCGCGGGTCTCCATGCCCGGCATGATGGACACGGTGCTCAATCTGGGGCTGAACGACGCGACGGTGCAGGGGCTTTCCGCCACTTCGGGCGACGAACGCTTCGCGTGGGATTCCTATCGCCGCTTCATTCAGATGTATTCCGGCGTGGTGCTGGGCCTGGATCACGGCCTGTTCGAGGACGCGCTGGAAATCGCCAAGGAAGACAACGGCTTCCTGGCGGATATCGAAATGGGCGCGAATGAGTGGAAGGCGCTGGTCGCGCAATACAAGGCGATCGTCGAAAGCGAGCTGGGCAAGCCGTTTCCGCAGGATGTGAACGAGCAGCTCTGGGGCGCGATTGCCGCCGTGTTCGACAGTTGGGATTCGTATCGGGCGAAGGTCTATCGCCGGCTGAACGACATTCCGGGCGATTGGGGCACCGCGGTCAACGTGCAGGCGATGGTGTTCGGCAACATGGGCGACACCTCGGCCACCGGCGTCGCCTTCACGCGCGATCCCGCGACGGGCGAGAATGCCTATTACGGCGAATGGCTGGTGAATGCGCAGGGCGAGGATGTCGTCGCCGGCCTCCGCACGCCGCAATATCTCACGCGCAAGGCTCGCGAGGCTGCGGGGGCGAAGCCGCTGAGCATGGAAGAGGCCATGCCCGAGGCCTATGGCGAGCTCGCCCGCGTGTTCGAACTGCTCGAGAAGCATTACCGCGACATGCAGGACATCGAATTCACGGTGGAGCGCGGCAAGCTGTGGATGCTGCAGACCCGCAGCGGCAAGCGCACCGCCAAGGCCGCGCTCAAGCTGGCGGTGGACCTGGTGGGCGGGGGCCTGATCGACGAGAAGACGGCGATCAAGCGAGTCGATCCCATGGCGCTCGATCAGTTGCTTCACCCCACGCTGGACCCCAAGGCGGAACGTGACGTGCTGACGCGCGGCCTGCCGGCTTCGCCCGGCGCGGCCTCCGGCGCAATCGTGCTCGATGCGGACATGGCGGAAAGTCGTGCCGCGATAGGCGAAAGCGTGATCCTGGTGCGGGTGGAAACCAGCCCGGAAGACATTCACGGCATGCATGCCGCGAAAGGCATCCTGACCGCACGCGGTGGGATGACGAGCCATGCGGCGGTGGTCGCCCGCGGGATGGGGCGGCCTTGCGTTTCGGGCGCTTCGGAAGTGGCGATCGACCTTGCCGCGCGCACGCTGAAGATCGGCGGGCGGCAGCTGAAGGAAGGTGACGTCATCACGCTGGACGGTTCGACCGGCGAAGTGATGGGCGGGCATGTGCCGACCATCGAGCCCGAGCTGGTGGGCGATTTCGCCACGCTGATGGAATGGGCCGACAGGCATCGGCGGATGAAGGTGCGCACCAATGCGGAAACGCCCGCCGATTGCCATATGGCGCGCCAGTTCGGCGCGGAAGGCATCGGCCTGTGCCGCACCGAGCACATGTTCTTCGACGAGAACCGGATTACCGCCGTGCGCCAGATGATCCTGGCCGACGATGAAAGGGGCCGCCGCGCGGCGCTGGCCAAGCTGTTGCCCGAGCAGCGCGGCGATTTCCGCGAGATATTCGAGGCGATGGCGCCCCTGCCGGTGACGATCCGCCTGCTCGACCCGCCGCTGCACGAATTCCTGCCGCATGGGGAACAGGAATTCGCCGAAGTGGCGCGCGCGAGCGGGGTGGGGATCGACCATCTCAAGCGCCGGGTGGACGAATTGCACGAATTCAACCCGATGCTGGGGCATCGCGGCTGCCGCCTGGGCATCACCTATCCCGAGATCTACGAGATGCAGGCCCGCGCGATCTTCGAGGCTGCCTGCGAAGTAGCCGAAACGAGCGGCCTTGCGCCGGTGCCCGAAGTGATGATCCCGCTGGTCGCCACGCGGCGCGAGCTGCAATTGCTGAAAGAGCTGGTGGACCGCACTGCCGCGCAGGTCTTTGCCGAGAAGGGCCGCACGCTGGAATACATGGTCGGCACCATGATCGAGCTGCCGCGCGCCGCGCTGATGGCGGACGAGATCGCGCAGGAGGCGGAATTCTTCTCCTTCGGCACCAACGACCTGACCCAGACCACACTGGGCCTCAGCCGCGACGATGCCTCGCGCTTCCTGGCGCCTTATGTCGAGAAGGGCATTTTCGCCCGCGATCCCTTCGTCAGCCTCGACATAGACGGGGTCGGCCAGCTCGTGCGGATCGCGGCGGAGCGGGGCCGGGGGGCGCGGCCGGGGATCAAGCTCGGCATCTGTGGCGACCTCGCCCTATCGGGTGCCGATCGCCCGGCTCGCGGCGGCGCAGGCTGCTCTCGGTTAGATTTTCCAGCCGCTTAGCGTAAGAATTTCAAGCGTTTCGGTAACTTTCCCATCCGCGTCGGCCAGCCCGGTGAAAGCCACCTCGGCCCGTTCGAGCATCGGCCGGCTAAGCGGCGGCGCAGGGGAGGCAAGGGCGTTGCCCAGGCCCTGCGCCCTGAGGTCCGCCACCAGCGAGCCGAACGAGCCGAAGCGCACGGAAAGGCTGCGGCTGTCGATCACCGGCCGGGCAAAGCCGCAGCGCTGCAGCAATTGCCCGCCGGCGCGGACGTCCACCATCGGGTGCAGCCGGGCCGCCGGCCGGTCGCCATCCGCCGCCAGCATCGCGTGGCGCAGGGCCTGGAGGCTCCCGGCGCCGGGGAAGCTGGCGATCATCAGCCCGCCGGGCGCCAGGGCGTTGCGGATATGGATCAGCGCGCCGGGCAGGTCGTTCACCGTGTCGAGCGTCCCCAGGCTGGCGACGAGATCGAAGCCGCCGAAGGGATAGGGGCGCTCTTCGTCGAGCGGCAGCTCGCCCTCGCCGGGGGTGGGATCGGCGCGGGTCACCGCACAGCCGCCCGCCTCCAGGGCGGCGGAGAGCCGTCCCGTCCATTCCCCGATCACCAGCGCCGTCCTGGGCGCGTGCCGGAGAAAGGCAAGCCGCTCCTCCACATCCTCCGCCATGTCCTCCATGACGTAGGCGGGGGCGTCTGTCGCCGCCTGAGCCGCGCGCATCCGCCTGCGGCCGGCAGCGCGCCGGGCGGGGGAAAAGATGGTGGGCGGGGGGGAACTCATGACCCGGTCCACTGCACCGCTTGCCTGCCGCGCGCAAGCCGGGCAGCATGCCGCGCGTGACACTCGCCGCCACCTTGCGCAGCTCGCTTTCTCCGCTGGTGGACCTTGTCTATCCGCCGCGCTGCCCGCTTTGCGGCGAAGGGCTGGCGGCCCAGTCCGGCCTGTGCGCTGCGTGCTGGTCCGGGCTCGTGATTCCGTCCGAGCCCTGCTGCACGCTCTGCCAGCGCCCGTTCCGCGGCGGAACCGTGCCCGATGGCAGCATTTGCGCGCCCTGCCTCGCCACGGCGCCCGTCCATGACGGGATCGCCGCCGGCACGCTCTACAACGATGCGTCGAGGCGGCTCGTGCTGGCGTTCAAGCATGGCCGGCGGATCGCCCTGGCGCCCTTGCTCGCGCGCCTGATCGCCGCGCGCCTGCCTGTCGGTGGGGGCGAATGGCTCGCGGTTCCCGTGCCGCTGCATCGCTTCCGCCTCTGGCGCCGCGGCTTCAACCAGTCTGGGCTGCTTGCGCAGTCCATCGCGGCGCAGACCGGTTCCCGCCTGATCGTGGACGCCCTGGTGCGGCGCAAGCCGACGCCGATCCTCGGCGGGCTCGGGCGTCAGGCGCGGGCTCGGGCGCTTTCGGGGGCGATAACGGTCAACCCTGCGCGCGCCGCGCATCTGAAAGGAGCGCAGGTGATCCTGGTCGACGATGTGCTGACAAGCGGCGCCACGAGCGAGGCTTGCGTGCGTGCGCTCAAGCGGGCCGGCGCCGAAAAGGTGGTGATCGCCTGCTTCGCCCGCGTGCTGGACGAGGTGCTGGAAGCTGTCAGCTGAGTTCCTGAAACGCGAAGCGCCCGGGGAGAACCCCGGGCGCCCACGTGACGATTCTGTTCAGACCGGCGTTCTTTAGCGCCTTTGGGCATCCCCCCTTTCGGATGCCCGGTCTAATCCCTCATTCTTCCCGCGTTCCCCGTCCGGAAATCGCCGGGACCCCCTATGCCTTGGCGCCTGTAATGACACTTCAGTGATGGCGGGCGGCATTTGCGCCGCGCGCCTTTCTTCCCATCGAAAGCCTCCCATCGGAAGCGCCATTGCGAGTTCACATGGATTTTGGGCCCGATCTGTGGTTATCGTGCAACAAAACCGCCCTATCGCCAGCCGATCAGTCAAGAACCGAAGGACCAGCACCATTTCTTCCACCGATCCGTCCTCCGTCGAGCGTGAGAAGGGCTCGGCATTCATGCCCAAATTCGATTCCGGGGGGCTTCTTACCGCCGTCGTCACCGACGCGGAAACCGATCAGGTCCTGATGGTCGCGTTCATGGACGAGGAAGCTCTTGCGAAAACACGGGAAACGGGCCTCGCGCATTTCCATTCACGCAGCAGAGGGCGGCTCTGGATGAAGGGGGAGACATCGGGGCACGTGTTGCGAGTGGAGGAGATCCTGGTCGATTGCGATCAGGACGCGCTGGTCGTCAGGGCGAAGCCTGCGGGCCCGGCCTGCCATACCGGCGCGCCCAGTTGCTTCTATCGCAGGCTCGACGGCGACAGGCTGGTTCCGACAGGAAGTTGACGTTTACGTAAAGGTTAGATAGGCATTCTTCATGCCTGAGAGCAATGCCAGGATGAACCGCGGCGAAGCTGCCGGAGGGGCGCATATCGAACGTCCCGACCATCGGCAGCGGGAGCGTTATTCGATATCGGATCTCACGTCCGAGTTCGGTGTGACCGCCAGGGCGCTTCGCCATTACGAGAACGAAGGCCTCATCGCGCCCCAGCGCACAGGATTGGCGCGCATCTACTCCAAGCGGGACCGTGCCCGGCTCGCATGGATCATGCGGGCCAAGAATGTCGGCTTCAGCCTCGCGGACATACGCGAGATGATCGATATCTACGATCGCGGCGACGGACGAACGGAGCAGCGCCGCGCCACCATGCAGCGTTGCCGCGATAAAATTGCCAAACTGAGGCAGCAGAAAGCCGATATCGAAAGTTCCATTCGCGAATTGACCGAATTCGTCGCCCATCTCGAAACGCTCGAAGATCAGCCCGCGGCGAACTGAAGACAGGGCAAAGGCCCGAGGAGAGACACAATGCCCAGCTACAAGGCGCCCACTCGCGATACGCGCTTCGTGATCAATGAACTGCTCGATCTGGAAAGCTACGGGAACCTGCCCGGGTTCGAAGCCGCCACCGCCGACATGGTCGATGCGATCGTCGAGGAAGCGGGCAAGTTTGCGGCCGAAGTGCTGGCCCCCCTCAATCAGATCGGCGATCGCGAAGGCTGCACGTGGCGCGATGGCGGAATTGTGACCACTCCGAGCGGCTTCAAGGAAGCTTACGGGCAGTATCGCGAAGCCGGTTGGGGGACTCTTTCGCTGCCGGCGGAATTCGGGGGGCAGGGCCTTCCGCACGTTCTCGGCTTCGTGCTCGAGGAATATCTGGCGACCGCCAACCATTCCTTCGCCATGTATCCGGGGCTGACGACCGGGGCGGTTACCGCCCTGATCGCGACCGCGTCCGAAGAGCTCAAGCAGATATATGTGCCCAGGATGATCTCCGGCGAATGGCTGGGCACCATGAATCTCACCGAACCGCAATGCGGGACGGATCTCGGGCTTATCCGGACGAAAGCCGAACCGCAGGCGGACGGATCCTACTCGATAACCGGGACGAAGATATTCATCTCCGCCGGCGAGCACGATCTTACCGACAACATCATCCATCTCGTGCTCGCCAAGACGCCCGGCGCGCCGGCGGGGTCGAAGGGCATTTCGCTGTTCGTGGTGCCCAAGTTCCTCGTGAACGAGGATGGTTCGCTGGGAGGGCGCAACTCGCTCGCTTGTGGGTCGATCGAGGAAAAGATGGGCATTCACGGCAATTCGACCTGCGTGATGAACTACGACGGAGCGACAGGCTGGATCGTGGGGGAGGAGAACAAGGGCCTCGCCGCCATGTTCGTCATGATGAATGCCGCACGGCTCGGCGTGGGCGTGCAGGGGCTCGGGCAGTCGGAAGTCGCCTATCAGAACGCCGTCCAGTATGCGCAGGATCGCAGGCAGGGCCGCGCGCTGGTCAATCGCCCGGATCCGGCAGCGTCGGCCGATCCGATCATCGTCCACCCCGATGTCCGCCGCATGCTGATGGACGCGAAGGCCTTCAATGAAGGGATGCGGGCACTGATCCTGTGGGGTGCGCTGCAGGTGGACCTTTCGCACAAGGCGCAGACCGAAGAGGAACGCGAAGCGGCCGACGATCTGATCAGTCTGCTGACTCCGGTGATCAAGGGCTATGGCACCGATCGCGGTTACGACATGGCGAATGCGATGCAGCAGGTGTTCGGCGGGCACGGCTATATCCGCGAATGGGGCATGGAGCAGTTCGTGCGCGATTCGCGCATTGCGATGATCTACGAAGGCACGAACGGCGTTCAGGCGATGGACCTTTGCGGGCGCAAGTTGCCCGCCAAGGGCGGCAAGGCGATCCAGGCTTTCTTCAAGACGATCGACGACGAGGTGGCCGCGGGCAAGGCGGACGAGGCGTTGCAGGACATCGCGGCTCGCCTGGAAAAGGCTGTCGGCGAACAGAAGGCCGCCACGTTGTGGTTCGTGCAGAACGCGATGCAGAATCCGGACAATCTCGGCGCCGGGGCACATCACTACATGCACATCATGGGCATCGTTTCCCTGGGGCTGATGTGGCTGCGCATGGCGAAGGTCGCGTCGGCGAAGCTCGCAGCCGGCGCGGACGACAAAGCCTTCTACGAAGCGAAGCTCGTTACCGCGCGCTATTACGCGGAGCGCTTCCTGCCTGACGCCGGCGCGCTTCGGCGGAAGCTGGAGGCAGGCAGCGAAGCCATGATGGCATTGAGCCCCGAACAATTCGAGACTGCGGGCTGAGAGCCAGCGCGGGCGCCTCTGCGCGCCTTGTCCTTCGGCAAATTCGGGTCATCGCAAGGTGGTGGCGCGGGGAAACCGCGCCTCCCACCCTCTCCCCGGACGGGAGGTTGTTTGAAAGAGGAACAACCGATGCCGAAACCATGCTTGCCGCTGCTGCGCCGCGCGGCATTGGCACTCACCGCAGTCCTTGGCGCAACCGGCCTGTACGCTGCCGAGCCCGAACCCACAGATCCGCCCTCGGCGCCGCCGCCCGCCAACCCGCCTGCACCGCAACCGCCGACCATAGACACCAATGGCGACGGCAAGCCGGACGCCTGGGACCGCGATTCCAACGGTGCGCCCGATGCCTGGGACAATGATGGCGACGGCGTGCCGGACACATTCGACGAGGATGGTGACGGTGCGCCGGATGCACCGCCGAGCAATTCGCCTCCGGGGCGCTAGGCCGCGAGGATTTCGTCGAAGAGCGAATGCATCGCCGCCCAGCTCTGGCGATCGGCGCTGGCGTCATATTGCACTGTGCTGTTTCCGGGAGACGGATAGGGATTGGTGAAACCGTGCTTCACGCCGGAATAGGAATGGAAGTGCCAATCGGCCCCGGCGGCGTCCATTTCTTCCCAGAAGGCGATCACCTGGCTGCGCGGCACCAGTTGGTCCGCATCGCCATGGCATACGAGCAGGCGAGCACGGATCGCGCCCGGCTCCGACGGCAGATCGGTGTCGAGCAAGCCGTGAAAGCTCACCGCGGCGAAGAAAGGGGCCCCATCGCGCGCCAGTTCCAGCACCGCCTGCCCGCCCATGAAGAAGCCGATCGCCGCAGCCGGAAGGGCCTCTGCTTCGGGCAGCGAGACAAGCGCCCGCACCGTGGCGCGCAGGCGCTGACGGTAGAACTGTGGACCGGGCCTGATCCCGGCCGCCAATGCCCGCGCGTGGTCGAAACAGCCCGTCTGCGGGCCGTAATAATCGGCAACCAGCGCCAGATAACCGGCCGCGGCCAGCGCTTCGGCCTTGTCTCTGACCGCCGGCGTCGGGTTCATGATCGTGGGATAGACCACGATCGCGGCGCGCGCCTTGCCGGCCGGACGCGCCAGCAAGCCTGTCAACGCGATGTCGCCGTCCGTGTAGGGCAGCTCTTCCAGCATGCTCATTCAGGCAGGAAATCCGGCACCGAGAGATAGCGCTCGCCCGTGTCGTAATTGAAGCCGATGATACGGCTTCCGGCAGGTAGCTCGGGAAGCTTCGCGGCGATTGCGGCCAACGTCGCACCCGAGGAAATGCCTACCAGCAGGCCTTCGATCCTGGCGCATTTGCGCGCCATTTCCTTTGCATCCTCGGCCTCCACCTGGATCGCACCGTCGATTGCCTGGGTGTGCAGGTTGGCCGGGATGAAGCCCGCCCCGATGCCCTGGATCGGATGGGGGCCGGGCTGCCCGCCGGAAATGACCGGGGACAGGGCCGGCTCCACCGCGAAGGCCTTGAGGTCAGGCCAGGCCTTCTTCAGCTCTTCCGCGCAAGCCGTCAGATGACCGCCGGTGCCGACGCCGGTTATCAGCACATCGGCGGTGCTGTGCGCCAAATCCGCCCAGCTTTTCTCCGCCGTGGCCCGCTCGCGGATTTCGATATTCGCCGGATTCTCGAATTGCTGGGGCATCCAGGCGCCGGGTGTGGTCTCCACAAGCTCCGCCGCGCGTTCGAGCGCGCCCTTCATGCCCTTTTCGCGGGGGGTGAGATCGAAGGTCGCGCCGTAGGCTAGCATCAGCCGCCTGCGTTCGAGCGACATGCTTTCGGGCATGACGAGGATCAGCTTGTAGCCCTTGACCGCCGCGACCATGGCCAGGCCGATGCCGGTGTTGCCCGAAGTCGGCTCGACAATGGTCCCGCCGGGTTTGAGGTCGCCCGATTTTTCGGCGGCTTCCACCATGGCGAGCGCGATGCGATCCTTGATCGAGCCGCCCGGATTGGCCCTTTCGGACTTCACCCACACCTCATGGTCCGGAAACAAGCGCGACAGCCGGATATGCGGCGTGTTGCCGATCGTGGCGAGAACGCTTTCTGCCTTCATTTAGCTGTCTCCTTCTGCCTCGGATCGCTCCGGTTCGGCTTTGCGCCGGGCCGGAGCTCCAAATTGCGGGTCAAAGGTCTTCGCCCAGCGAAGCTCGGGGAAGATCCATGCCCATAGTGCAGTCACGAATATCGCACCCAGCCCACCGAACACAACGGTTCCCGTAACACCCAGAACCACGGCCGAAAGGCCCGAACGCATTTCGCCCAGTTCGTTGGAGGCGGATATGGCCAGCCCCGACGTCGCCGAAACCCGCCCGCGCATGTCGTCGGGCGTGTAGAGCTGGACCAGCGTGTTGCGGATGAAGACCGAAATCATGTCCGCCGCGCCCAGGATCACCAGCATGGCGAGCGACAGGGGGAAGAATGTCGAGAAGCCGAAGCCCATCGTGGCCGCCCCATAGACCCCCACAGCGACCAGCATCTTCACGCCGACATTCTGCTCCAGGGGCTTGAACGAGAACCACAGCGCCACCGCAGCCGCGCCGAATGCCGGGGCGCCGCGCATCAGCCCCAGCCCCTCGGGCCCGACATGCAGGATGTCGCGGGCGAAGACGGGAAGCATCGCCGTGGCTCCGCCAAGCAGGACGGCGAAAAGATCGAGCGTGATGCAGCCAAGGAGGAACCGCTGGTTGCCGATGAAGACCAGCCCGTCGAATATCTGCCGCAGCGGATTTGCCGCGCCGCCATCCTGCACGGCGCGCACGGGCCTGATCGAAAGGACCAGGCTGGCCGAGCCGACCAGCATCGCCGCGGTTACGAAATGGGGCAGGGAAGGCGAGACGGCGAACAGGAACCCGCCGACGGCAGGCCCCGCCACGATCGCCCTTTGCATTGCGACCGAGCTGAGCGCGATCGCCTTGGGCAGGAGAGCGGGCGGCACGATGTTGGGCGCGATCGGCCCCACCGAAGGGCCGTTGACCACCCGCCCCGCGCCCTGTGCCGCGAGGGCCAGCGCGATCACGCAATCGATCAGATTGGCGAACGCGGCCACGAAGCGCCGGTCGAACTTGTCGGCCGCCCAGCCTGCAACCGGCGTGAGCAAGAACAGCGGGACGAACTGGGCAAGTCCGAGCAGACCGAGCTGGAAGGCCGCGTCGGCCCGGCTCATGGCATAGTCCGAGCGGGCGACGTCGTAGGTCTGATAGCCGATCAGCACGACCATCGAGAGCGTCGAGAAAACGGCGAGGAAGCGCGCCAGCCAGAAAAAGCGGAAGTCGCGGATTTTGAGTGGCGTGGTAGGTTCGGTCACATATCGCCATTGGCAGGCGCAAAAGCGCTTGCCAAGTTAACAAATCGACGGCCGTGCCCGAAGGGCGGGCCGGTATGCGGTTCTCAGCGGGTTCGGCTGCGCAGGCGCGGGTTCGGCTGAAGCACGTCGATCAGCCGCATGAAATCGTCCATCCGGATGATACGCTCGAATTGCAGCCCGGCGCGTTCGTCGCGCACCCAGATCACATAGGCTTCGATCCGCCCGACATCGGGCAGGCGGATGATCACGCGATCGCCGCGCGCCAGATTATGCGCGTTGTCCACCATGAAGCCATGCGCGGAGATATTCGCGACATGCAGGTCCATGTCCCCGTGATCGCGATGCTCTGCGATCACTGGATAATCGACCGGATGACGCGCCGCGCGGCGCAGTTCCGGAACTGAGAGTTGTGCGCCAGACATCAGCCGTGCCCTCCAATTCCTAAAGTGCGGAGGGCTCTTTTCGCAGCAAATCTCTGCCAAATCGTAAAGGAGCGATTAGGCCAAACGCTTCACCTCAAATGCCGCGCAGGATACCGTGCTTCTTCTTTCCGAGGCTGAGCTTGCGCTCAGCGCCGGGGGCCAGCTCGATCAGATAGGCCGGATCGCCTGCCAGCTCGTCGTCGATCCGCACCGCTCCTTCGGCGATCTTGCGCTTGGCCTCTCCGTTCGACGCGGTGAAGCCGATCTCGGTGCAGGCCTGGCCCAGGCGTATGCCGCCGGTCGGCACTTCCAGCACGGGCAGGTCGCCGCCCAGGCCGCCACCCGCGAAAGTCGTCGCGGCGGTCGCTTCGGCCGTCACGGCGGCATCCTCGCCCCGGACCATTTTCGTGACTTCGTTGGCGAGTACGACCTTGGCCGCGTTGATCTCGCTGCCTTCCAGCACTTCGAGCCGGGCGATCTCGTCCAGCGGCAGGTCGGTGAACAGGCGCAGGAAGCGGCCGACGTCGCGATCGTCGGTGTTGCGCCAGTATTGCCAGAAATCGTAGCTCGGCAGCTGCGCTTCGTTGAGCCAGACGGCGCCGGCGGCGGTCTTGCCCATCTTGGCGCCCGCGGCTGTCGTCAGCAGCGGCGTGGTGAGGCCGAACAACTCCACCCCGTCCATCCGGCGGCCCAACTCAATTCCATTGACGATGTTGCCCCACTGGTCGGACCCGCCCATCTGCAGGCGGACGCCCATCGCGTTGGAGAGGTAACGAAAATCGTAGCCCTGAAGGATCATGTAGTTGAATTCGAGGAAGGTCATCGGCTGTTCGCGGTCGAGCCGCAGCTTCACCGAATCGAAGGTGAGCATCCGGTTGATCGTGAAGTGCGTGCCGACTTCCTGCAGCAGCTCGATATAGCCGAGCTGGCCGAGCCAATCGTGATTGTTCACCATCACCGCATCGGTAGGCCCGTCTCCAAACGCAAGCAGGCGGGAGAACACCGTGCGAATGGAGGCGATGTTGACCTCGATCGTCTCGTCGCTCAGCATCTTGCGGCTTTCGTCGCGCCCGGTCGGGTCGCCGATCCGCGTGGTCCCTCCGCCCATCAGCACCACGGGCTTGTGCCCAGCCTGCTGCAACCGGCGAAGCATCATGATTTGCACCATGCTGCCGACATGGAGCGATGGCGCAGTGGCATCGAAGCCGATATAGCCGGGCACGACCTGCTTTGCCGCAAGGGCATCGAGCCCTTCGGCATCCGTCATCTGGTGGATGTAGCCCCGCTCGTCGAGCAGGCGCAGCAGGTCGGATTTGTAATTGCTCATGATGCCCTCTTGTCCGGGCGGGCGGTTAGCATGGGGGAAGCTGCTTGCAAACGTATCCGTTGATCGCGCATCCGGCGCATCCTCCTGCCGATGTGAGCGCGGTCCAGGCCAGCATCCTCGGCGCGGACGGGAACTGGCTGCGGCTGCGCTGGCGGATCGAGGGGAGCGGGGCGGTGATGTTCCCGTCCTTCGCGGGCAAGGGCCGGGCTGACGAGCTGTGGAAGACGACCTGCTTCGAGGCGTTCCTCCGGCCCGAAGGGGGCGCGGCCTATGTCGAACTCAACCTTTCATCTTCGGAGCGCTGGGCGGCCTACGATTTCTCCTCCCCGCGCGAAGGAATGGCCGAGCGGCCTTTCCCGCACGAGCCGGTCTGCACCCTTCGCCAGGGGCAACGCATGGCGATCTTCGACGCGGCCATTCCGCTGGGCGGCCTGCCCGTGGAGCCGTGCGATCTCGGCCTCAGCGCGGTGATCGAGGAGGAGGGCGGCCGTTTTTCCTACTGGGCGCTGGCCCATTCGGGGAAGGCGCCCGACTTTCACGATCCGGCTTGCTTTGCGCATCGCCTTGGCCCACCGGGAGCGGCATGAAATTCGGTATCGACCGCCTGCTGGCAGAGCCTGAACTGCGCCGGGAGCTCGCGGGCAAGCGGGTGGCGCTGGTTGCCCATCCGGCTTCGGTGACCGAGGGTCTGATCCACTCGCTCGATGCACTGATGGCCTGCGAGGACATCTCCCTGACTTCCGCCTTCGGCCCGCAGCACGGCCTGAAGGGCGACAAGCAGGACAACATGGTGGAGACCGCGGACGAAGTGGACGCCCGTTACGGCATCCCCATCTTCAGCCTCTATGGCGAGGTTCGGCGCCCGACCGGCCAGATGATGTCCACCGCCGACGTGTTCCTGTTCGACCTGCAGGATCTCGGCTGCCGCATCTACACCTTCGTCACCACGCTGCTTTACCTGCTGGAGGCTGCTTCGGGCACCGGCAAGGCGGTGTGGGTGCTTGACCGGCCCAATCCGGCGGGCCGCCCGGCGGAAGGGCTGGCGCTGGTGCCGGGGCAGGAAAGCTTCGTGGGGGCCGGCCCCATGCCGATGCGCCACGGCCTGACCATGGGTGAGATGGGCCGCTGGTTCATCGAGACGTTCGGGCTGGACGTGGATTACCGCGTGATCGAGATGCACGACTGGCTGCCCGAGGCGGGGCCGGGCTTCGGATGGCCGGAAAGCCGCATCTGGATCAACCCCAGCCCCAATGCGGCCAACCTCAACATGGCGCGCGCCTATGCGGGCACGGTGATGCTGGAAGGCACGACGCTGAGCGAGGGCAGGGGGACGACCCGCCCGCTGGAAGTGCTGTTCGGAGCGCCGGACCTGGATGCGGGCGCGGTGCTCGCCTGCATGGAGCGCCTCGCCCCGCAATGGCTGGAAGGTTGCGCCTTGCGCGAATGCTGGTTCACGCCCACTTTCCACAAGCACCAGGGCGAGCTGTGCAACGCGCTGATGATCCACGCCGAAGGGCGGTTCTACGATCACGAGCGATTCCGGCCCTGGCGGCTCCAGGCGCTTGCCTTCAAGGCGATCTCCCTCGTCCATCCCGGCTACGGGCTCTGGCGCGACTTCCCGTATGAGTATGAATTCGATCGCCTGGCCATAGACGTGATCAATGGCGGGCCTGGCTTGCGCGAATGGGTGGACGATCCCGCCGCACAGCCGGGCGATCTCGACGCCATGGCCGGCGCCGATGAAGCCCGCTGGCGGGGGGGGGGTTCCCGGGTCCTGCTTTTTTTGAAAGCCAAGGGCCCTGCTCCTAGGC
>Ga0066256_1002935_pt1 | contig 17479 bp, 6 predicted proteins | sample ThiBio_1000_biof_FD_87107 | JGI IMG/M metagenome (GOLD analysis project Ga0066256, IMG submission 87107) | Wastewater bioreactor microbial communities from Cape Town, South Africa - Thiocy_expt_1000_biof (version 2) | ecosystem: Engineered > Bioreactor > Thiocyanate-remediating >...
CATGCAGGCATGGGGGGTAAATGGAGCTGGGGCGCCAGTGTTGTACGTTGGCGAGTATTTCACAAATCTGCCGCCACCGGCTGGGGAGTCGTTTGGTGTGCGGTACCTGGCACCCAACGGCACGCTTGGCACCGTCATAAACTTTGGCAGTACATCAGCTCCCTTGTCGCTGCTGCTGCGGTGGGGCGCGCAGGTGGGCATTGGCACGCCGACGGCGCTGTTTGTTGTAATGCGCACTTACAGTGGTGGTTTGTATTGGGACAAGGTGATGCGTCTGGATTGGGATACGCCGGCAGATGGCTTCAAGTCTGCTGCGCCAACTTACGCCACCGAAGCGGTTCAGTCGCTTGCTCCCATGCGCATTGCTATCTTGGGCACCGTCCTGTTTGTTTCCTACACCGTAACCGCCACAAACACCGTCGTGCTGTCATCCGTGCCCATTTCCGCCAATAGTGCCATCCTGGGCAACAGCATTCTCGCCTCATCGCCGCTCGGGGCGGAGGTGTCCATGACCAACTTGATTGGCCCCACGCCGCCCAGCGGCATAAACTTCACGGGGCATATAACGGCGATGGCGGCATCGCCGCAAGGGCGTGCGCTGTACGTGGCAGACCAACTGTCCTTGCGGGAGCTGTTCCTGGACGACGGGCAGTTTGTGGTACGCGGCCTAGCTGGCAACAACTATGTGGATGCGCCGTCGGTCGACGGCCCCTTGCTGTCGGGCGCGCCTGCCACGCTGCAGGGCATCGACACCCCCACGGCGCTGGTGGTGTCCCACTCCGGTACAACCCTCACGGTTCTGCAGCTCGTTATGAACGGCGCGCTGGCATCCGTGCGCATACTGCGCCAGACGGGCGCGCACGTGTGGCAGACGTGCCCCGACACCACTTCCGTCTGTAACAACACCCTGCGCGCGTGCGTGTGCCCGGCAGGTATGTGGTACAATATCATTGCCAGCACCTGCAACCTGTGCAGTGTGTGCGGCGTGGCAGAGGTCACCATGGCGCCCTGCACGTCCGTGACCGACACGGTGTGCGCCACCGGGTGCGGCTTCCGTTCCACGGCGGTCGACGGCTATGACAGCATGTACCGCTTCCTCCCCCCCGCCTACACCAACTGGACGGGCCGTGTTGTGGGGCCCATGGTGGCGCTCTCGTCCGCTGAGCTGGCGGTGGCGGCGGTGCCGTACCCCTCGCTGAGCGCGCCTGGCGGCGGCACCATCTCCACCCGCCACCTCAACTCCGGTGCAGTGCTGGAAGAGGTGGACCTGAACTTGCTGTATGCGTACGTACACCCGCTGCGCCATTCCGCGTGGCTAACAAGCTCACACACACCTACGCGCGCGCGCCCCCACACACATACTGCAGCCCCGGCACGCAAATCATTGTGAAGGCCATGACGGCGCGGCCAGCCCCGCCGCTGTACCACACCTCCACCGCCGCGTACCTGCGCGATGCCAACCTCCCGAGCGGCCGCAGCGGCGATCGGGCACTGCGTGGCAACCTGCTGGCAATTGCTGCCACGGAGGCGGCGGGGGACGGCACCACGCGTTCGCCGTGGGAGATACAACCTGGCGGCAGCCCGAGGAAGCTGCTGGACGGCACGGCGGGCAACCTGTTCCTGGACGTGGCGGTCACCTACAACCCGCTGTCGCCCGCTGACGAGTATGCCTGGCTGCTGGCGGCGATTCCAGGAGGACTGAAGCTGTACGCGTTGGCGTACATGGCAGACACTATGACGTGGGCCACCACTGCGGTGGAGGCGCTGGATACTAGCGGCCAATTTCTACCCACTGGCCTGCTCACGGCCACCGCGGTGCGTGACAACTTTGGGTACACGACGCACTCCGACCTGGGCGCGCCGCCAGCAGGCGTGTATGGCGGCATGAACGTGTTGTACTTTGCCTGCACCGACGCCTTCGACCCAACGATTTCGTACATTCATATGGTAGACCTGGCGACGAAAATGAGCGAGTCCGCGCCGTATATGCCGACCATCCTCTCGTTTCTGCCCATTCTGAAGGTGATCGGCACCTCCATCATGGAAGTTGACATGACCGACTACGTGGACACCGTCAGTACCATTATGCTTGCTGGCCCGATTGTTAGCATGGCGGCGCACCCGGCGGACCGGCGGGTGTACCTGATGGACGGCTACACAGTGCGGCAGCTGTCGTCGGCGGACGGCATACAATGGTCTTTGCGCACCCTGTATGGAGGCACCGCGGTGATTGCTGCCAACCCCTCCTACTTCGGCCAGGGTGACGGCCCCCTCAATTTTACGACCACCTTCCCGCTGGCGGCTGTCACGGTGGCAATGGACGGCACCGTGTTCGTGGCGGAGAATGTGTCATTAAGCGCGCGCGGCGGCGGGGCGGCCATTGCGTGGCAGGTGCGGGAGCTTACCGGTACCAGCGGCGGCAGCACCCTGCCGGTGCCGTGCAACGCCTTCACACAACGGTGCTGGAACGCGCGCACCGCCACCTGCAAGCCCCGCTGCCGCGCCGGCTCGTATTTCACGCAAACCACCGGCGATTGCGCGCCGTGCACCATCTGTGGTGCCGGTGAAACCACAGTGACGCCCTGTACCGCGACGGCTGACACCGTGTGTGAACGCGCCTGCGGCGCGGCCACCGTCATGATGCACACGCAGCTAACGACGCTGGCGGGCGTGACGCTGCCGGTCGGCGCGCTGGACGCGGCGGCAGCTGCCGTGCCGCCCGCGGTCGCGCCCTCCACCCTGCCGCTCGGCACCCTGGCGTTTGCGGCGCCCCTGCTGGAAGCCGGCGCCGTCGGCGTTGGGTTTGGGTTTTCAGGCCGCGCCAACGGCTACGACTACGCAGCAATGCAAGTCGACTGGGCGGTGGCAGGCGCTGGCGACTTCATAATCGGGATCGCCACGCCCGCTGGTGACTTAGGCACCCTGCGGAAGTCGGCATACGTGTGGGACCTATCCACGGTGGGTGCACCATCGGCGCCTGCCGCCACCGCCACGCAGCTGCGAGCGCGGTACCCCGCCTTCACAGGCGGCTGGGGCAGCGGGATGGCGGTGAACGCGGTGGGCGATGCGGCACCGATGGAGGTGCCGCATACCACCGACGCCGCGGCCACTGCCACCGGCCGGCTGGTGGGCGTGCGGTGGCTGCCAGGCCGGTGGATGGCGCTGGCAGAGGTTTTTCAGGGCGGTGGCAGCGTGGAGGCACCGGCAGCGTCGCGGGTTGCACTGATGGAGCCGGCCAATGTGGGCACTGGGTGGTTGCCGGTGCTGCACACGTTGTACAATTCCAGCGCGCCAGAGGCGGTGCGCTGCATTACGACGTGCCACGCCACCGGCGGCCGCGTGTGGCTGGCGGTGCTGGTGGACACGCTCACGTCGGCCGCGCCCATGACCGACATTGATGAGCGCGCCGGCATGGGTAACACGGTGCTGGTGTTCGGCATCCCAAACGGCGGCAGCGGTGTGACACTGGGCCCCCACGTGGCATGGAGCGCCGCCGCGGGTGCGTACCCAGACCTGTACGCCCGCGCACTCGCGTTCTCGCCCGCGTGCGACCGCCTTGCCATTGGCCGCGCCGTGGCATCCGTGGGCGCCAACCTGCCGCCAACCGCGGCCGCCATCCTGGAGCTTAGCCTCGCCGGTGCGATGGGGGCGTCTAGCTCCTCCGACCTCGCTGCCTCGTTGGCGCCGGCGCAGGCGGGCAACCGCACGCTTGTTGCCGGCGCGGATGCCGCCGGCGGCGTGGGAGTGGCCGCGGTGGCGTACGGCCCGGCCGGTTCCAACACCCTGTACTTTGCAGATGACGCCACCCTTGCGATGGCGACGCTCACGCCCGGCGTCCCCGGCCCCTTCCCGACGGCCGCCATGGTGGACAACTCTGGCACGCTACAAGCGGGCGGCGCCCCGGTGGGTACGCCGCTGGATGACAAAGCAGTCCCCGTGGCGGAGGTGGAATGGGACGACTACGGCCTGTCGACGGCGCCGTACATCACCAACGTGGTGGAGGTGGGAGCGGCCTTGGCGCCGGAGGTGGAAGACTGGCGTGGCATTCGCAGCTTGGAGGTGCTGCCGGACGCCTCTATCCTCTTCACGCAGGTACTGCGCAACGTGACGTGGCTGACAGACCAGATTGTCGGGGCACCCGTCATCCCCGGCCTCCTTGTGTCACCTGACGCCGCTGCTGCCGCCGGTGTGGCGCTGCCAGTGGCGGGGTTTGATTGGGTGGCGGTGCGTCACTTCGGCGGACCCACACTGGAAGCCACGCTGTGCTCCGCCTCCAATGCCATGTGCGGCGGCGTGGGCGGGTGGGCTTGCATTTGCACGCCGGGCACGTTCACCACAAACAGCAATGCGGCGAGTGGGTGCATCCCGTGCACCGCCTGCGCTGCCGACGAGGTGGAGGTGAGCCCGTGTGCCGGCGGCAAGGACCGCGTGTGCGCGCCGGCGTGTGGGTCGCGCCACCGCGTCATGACGGCTACCCGCGTGGTGTTGGAGCCGGTCATGGACGTTACAAAACTGGAGAATACGGGCGAGCCGTTGTTTGCCGCGCTGGGTGGCGTCGACCTTATCCTGCCTGACCAGTTTCCATGGTACCCACTTGAGGTGGTGTCGATGGACGGCCTCGTCACTGACACCGTGACCGTCACGCCGCTAAGCATCGATCCACTCGGCACCAATTGGACGGAGATGACGAAATTACCCCCGCGGGTGGGGTCCGTGCTGCTATCGGCCGTGATGGGAACACCCGGCGCCGGCGCCATTATTACTGGCCACGGGCCGGCAGCAACACGCGTGCAGATGCAGCGCGATGCGGTTGACAGCGAAGACCAGTATGATTACGGCGTGTGCGTCACCGCGTCCACGACGCGGTGTTTGCATGGCGTGGCGTCGCTGGTCGGCACAGCGGTGATTGCGTTCACGGGCAACTCGACGGGGCGCGACTTCCGCCTGGTGGCGGTGCCCCGTGATACCGCCGGCGGCTACACCAGGGCGTACACGCTGCTGGGCGACGGTGTACCAAAAACGACGCCACTGTTGAATGGGGACCAATGGTTTGGTTCGCGCGTTGGCCGCATCCTGGACGTGGATGCAGCGGAGGACGGGTACATCGTGTTTGCAGAGTACTGCCGCAGCAGTGGGAACGTCACGGTGTGGGGCTTCCAGCTGGACCTTGCCACCGCGCTTACCGGCTTCACCGATGTGCTGTCGGCGTCCAACTTTGTGAACCCGCCGTCAACGAGGTCCAACCCCAACGACCGGCTCTCAGCCGTGGTGTCGTTCCCGGTGCCGGCCGCGCTGGTGGACGCTGACTCCGATGTGCCGCTGGTGCGGGTGGCGGTGTACACGGTGGCAGATGAGCTGACGGGCTTGCGGCGCAAGGTGGTGTATGTGAACTCGCCGGCCGGTGGCGATGGGCGCGGTGAGGTGGACCCCGGGCGTCGTTTCATCCGGCGGTACACCGCCTTGCTTGATGATAGTACCACAGTGTATTGCAGCCTGGCTGGCTGGAAGTCCGGCACCGATGATCCCATTCTGGACTGCCCAGTGTTATCATGGGATGCGGAGGGGGAGCTGTGGGACGAGGCGGACCCCGCATATGCTGCATCTGACGGCGCTGCCGTGTTCCCGGACGCCATGCGCGTGGCACACGGCGGCAGCGGGGGGGGTGCACTGTACATGCTGGCGGGCACACGCCTGTCTCGTGACCGCGTGGTGCGCATCCCGAACCTCGATGCCAATATGCTTCCCACCGCCCGGCAGCAGCTGGTGGTGGTGGCAGGCGCCAATGCTACCAGCGTCGCCGGCGACGAGCTCACCAACGCGTACAGCAGCAGGCGCAGTGGGCCCTACGTGCTACCTGCCGCCACACCCTTCGTTGGCAACCTGTCGGCGCTGACGGTACTGGCAGACGGCGCCGGGGCGCTAGTGGCGGCCGCCCTGTCGGTGCGGGATTTGACCGGCCCCCCCAGGAACACCCCCCCCGATGAGGCGTGGAGCGCTGCGGCGCCAGAGCTACGGCAAGTCCTGTTGGATGGCGGTGTAAACCTCAATGTCGTGGGGGGGTACCCACTCGACGGCGGTGTGGCCGGGGCATTGCCACAGACATCGCGCGGCTGGTTGTCTCTGATGGAGCAGGCACCGGCGGACGTCGGCGGCCAGTTTGATATTGTGCGGGCGGCACCACTGGCAGGAGTGACGAGCGTGTTATGGACCGCCGCCGCTACGGCCAGCGGCGGCGCGGAGACCGGTCTGCTGCTGCAGACGTTCACGCCTGGCGATGGGGATGTCCTTCGAGAACTCCTGTATGTGATGTACTACAATACAACTATGCCTTGGGGGCCAAGCGCGCCGGGCGGCCGTGTGCGGCAGGTGACGCTGGACATGTTCATGCCGGAGTACTGCAGCGAGGCGGCGTTGGACACGTCTTGCAGGGAGGAGCGGTGGGCGTGCGGCTGCCGCGCCAACTCACGGCTGGATGTCACCACCGAGTACATCCCCGCACCATCGTCGTCCCCCTACCTGCCTGCCACCTCGCCCGTCTGCACCGCCTGCACGCCGTGCAGCGCGGTGGGCGAGGTGGCACTGACACCGTGTGGTGGGCCGGGGGGAGACGAGCCATCCGACCGCCTGTGTGCCCCTGCATGCGGCGACACCGCCGCGTCCGCTGCCGGTTGGGACACCGTTACCACGCTGGTGGGCATGTCAGCGGCGGCGGAGTTTGTGCCAAAGGCGTACGCCATGCTCACGTCGCGCGTGCCCGCCACCGGCACCGTGTACTCACATGTACTCATGGCCAACGCACGGGCGGGGCCGGGCGGCGGCGCCACCTACTCCGTACATATTGCGGACCTGGATGAGTCGGTGTACGGTAGCATGCAGGAGAACACGTTGGCCGGGGTGTCGTCGTTTAACCCCTCGGAGGTCGTGCGGCATATTTCTTTGAGCCGATGGCGGCACGCAATGGGGAGCATCACGTCGGTAGCAGCAACGCCGGCACCCGGGCTGGAGCTTGACATCTTTTCCAATCGCACCCTGCTCGCTGATGTGGTGATGGGCCCGATAATGCACATAACGACGCTGCCGCTGCAGGGCACCTCCGCCACGGGTGGCGGCACCGTCCCACCTTCCGTCGCCGCGCTGGACCCCGCATCCATCTTGTACGTCTCATGCGTGGACGACGGTGTTATCCTAGGGTGCGCCATCGTGGATGTGCGGCTGGAAGCGGGCACTGCGCAGCTGGCGGCGCCGCCTACGGGTGCGCACGGGTTTGCCGCCCCTGACTTCACGGGCGCCACTGCCAACCTGACGCTGGTAATCAATGACGCGAGTATCAACGATGTGGCTGGCATTTCGGCGTTCCGGGCGGCACACACCGGCCGCGCCTCCCTGGTGTACCTTATGGTGGATGGCACCGCAAAGAACCTGATGCTGGCGTCACGTGGCAATGGCAGCGTGTGCGTGGCGCTGCCGCCACGCTCCGCCGCCTCTGACGCCTGCATCAAGGCCGACACGGCGTGGGTGGTGGTTGGCGAGGTACTGCCAACCGATGGTCCCACCTTCAAGCTGGCGTCAGTGATGGTGGACCCCACGGGCCGGTTTGCGTATGTGGGGGGCAGCGCCGCCACGCCGGCACTTTTGCGCCTGGACCTCACGCAGAGTGTGGAGAACGTGAGTGCCACCAACGTTGCGGTGGCTGGCACCCGCGTGTTAGCCGGCATTGGAACCTGGGATGCCACGTCACTGGCAGGCGCCAGCGGACCGGCGCCGGCACAGCAGTTTGTGGGGGGCGTGGTGGGCGTGGTGATGTGGCCGGCGGTAGGAGGCGAGGTGGTAGATGGCGCGTGCGTGGACGGGTCGCCGGCATACTGCGGCGGCGGCGGCCTGGCGCTGGTGTCCGACACCTACAGCCTGCGGCTGCTGAACCTCACCGCGTCACCGCCCGACATGACCGTCATTGCCACGTCGCCGCCCGGTGCCAGTGTCACCACCGGCCCGCTGGGCGATGACGGCGACCGCGCCGCGCTCACGTCCGTGTACGGTGCGTCAAAGATGATGCTGACACCCGGTGGCAGCCTGCTGTATGCGCAGACGGCTGGGTCGACGGAGGGGCCGTTTCTCATGCTGCGCGCCCTGCACGTCAGCACCACGACGTACCCTATCACTGACACGTCGGCCGCCGCGCCCGCCCTTTCCCGCATCCCCACCATTTGCCCCACCCTGGCGGTGCCAGCAGATTGGAACCAGCCGGCGGCAGCCGTCAATGTGACGCTGTCCTCCTCCGTGACGGTGGGCGGCGCCGTCACGCTCGCCCAGTGCACCGTTACTAATGGCGGCAGCGCGACGCGCGGCGCTGCCACCAACTTCTCCTCCGTTGCCATCACCACCCGGGCGACTGCCAGCGCGCCACAGCTGTCGTTACCGCAGGCGGTACTGGCAGCCGCCGGCGGCGGCGGCGACGGGCAGGGCAACCCATACTATTACACTGGCGGGCCGGGGACAACTGCGTCAGCGTACGTGCCGCAGTACGGCGCCGCGCTGTACTCCTGCACCTGCCCGCCCGGCTACTTCCGTGAGCTGGCGTACAGTGTGCGCGACACTGGCGAAGTGAATGCGCTGTCCGGCGTGTGTCGTGCACATCCCGAGGTGGTGCCGCCGCTGGCTGGCACGTGTGCGCTACCCGGGTTGAGCGGCAACCCCTGGCGCTGGCTGCGCAGCGTGGCGCCTGTGGCGCTTAATTCAGCCACGGGCGACATGGTGGCGCCGCCGCCGGCGGGCGCGGCGGACAACCTGGCGGCGGGTCTGGGCAACATCACGGCAGACACAGAGGTGACGGGCTTGGTGGCCCTGGCCGCCCGCACCGCTGTCATGTCGCTGGCGGGTGCGGGTGGCCGGCGGCTGGTGGCAGTGACGGTTGTGCCAGCAGCGGGGACGGTTGGCGGCGCGCCGGTGGCGCTGGAAGACATGCCAGCGATTGGCGCCGCCGCGTCCAATTTTACGGTGCGATACGACACGCTGCTGGGGGCGGTGGAGGGTACTACCGTAGGCAGTGTGACGGCAGGACCCGCCGGCGGGCAAACCGTTGGCGACGTGACGGCGGTGGGTGTCCTGAACTCCACCTACATCCTGTTTGCCGAGTCCAGTAGCGGCGGCGTGCACGCAGTGTGGGCACTGGTAGCAGACGCCGCCGACGCGCCGGTGGTGCGCGCTGGCGTGCTGCGCAATGTGTCGTGGGTCGTGGCCGGCCCCCTAGTGACGCTGCCGTCGCGCATCGTGGCGCTGGCAGTGCTGCACAACATGACAGAACCACCGGTAAGTGACATGACGGCGGCCGCCTCCAGCGTGATGGTGTCAAGTGCCACCGACGGCGTGTTTATGGTACCCTGGAATGCAAGCATTGGCACGTGGGGCTGGTCACCCAACAACGGGCGGGTGAAGGTGCTGGGTGGGCCACTTGCGGCGCCGCCGACTGCGATTTCCGAGGGAGTGAGCCACGTGATGCTGATGGGCGTCACTACCGGTACCCCTGTGGGTGAGGCGCACCACGCTGATGCGTGGGTGCCGGAATCTCGGGAGCAAGTGAGGATAATTGGTGGCCTACCGGCGCTGTTCGCAACTAATGAGACGCTGGCAACCATGACCAGCGCGCTGACCACGCCGCTGGCGGGTGCCGTCACCGCGGCGGTCGGGCTGGACCCGCCGGCGGTTGCCATCGAGCCGGACGGCAGCGTCACGGGCCGGTGGCTGAGCGAGCCCTTCCCCACCGCCACGTCCACCCAGCTACTGTCGGATGGCTTTGCGCTGTGGCAGGCAGAACTCGTGGTTGGGTACGTCGCCCCCAATCTGATGACACGCGTGGCAGGCACACTGGCGCACGGGCCGGGTGACGACGGCGGCGTTGCGGGGTTTGGCAGCGCGCCGCTGTCTGACGTGGCGGCCATGGCGGTGCTGGCGGACGGCGTGGTACTGCTGTCGCAGCGGCGGGCTGGCGGGAGCAGCAGCACCGGCGCTACCCCGCTGCTTCGTGCGCTGCTGCACCATACCAACACCGCGCTGGGGTGCACGGCGGCGGGTGCGACGTGTGTGGCGCCAGTAGGGGGTGTGGACGGCGGCGTGACAGGGTGCGCCTGCCCAGCCGGACAGGTGTACAATGCCACCGCCGCCGCTGACGGCGGGCCAGTGACCGCGTCGGGCCTGGTTGGCGCCTGCGTGCCCGGGCCGACGCCGTCTCCAACCCCCACACCGTCGATTACCGTCTCTGCCACGCCGTCGCTGTCACCTAGCAGCTCCGCCAGCGCCACCGCTACGTCGACGCCAACCGGCACTGGTACCAGCACCAGCACATCCACGCCGTCGATATCGTTGGGTCCCACGCAGACGCCGACGTCCAGTAGCAGCGACACGCCGTCAGTATCCGAGTCAGCCGCCGCCACTGCTAGCGTCACCACCACGCCGTCGTGGACCGCGTCAGAGACAGAGACCGCCACACAAACTGACACCGAGACCTCAACCTATACTCCCACCTATACGCCGTCAGGCTCAATGGGCCCGTCGCAGACGCCGACACCCTCGGGTATTTTCACTGCCATCTCGCCGCCACCGGGGATGTCGCCGTTTGGCCCGCCGACTGAGACGGCGTCGCCTGCCCCCACCGACACCGTCTCTGCCAGCGAGAGCGTCAGTCCGTCATTGTCAGCCACGTATACGCCGACACTGTCAATGGGTCCGACGCAGACGCCCACGTGGACTGCCAGCGTCAGCGGCGCTGCCAGTCCGACACCGACACCCTCGTATACGTCGACACGGACAATGGGCCCGACGCAGCCGCCCACACCGTCTGCCAGCGCCACTCTGTCGCCGTCACCGTCGGATGGCGCGTCTTTGTCGAACTCGCCAAGTGTCAGTGTCAGTGCCTCAATAACGGCGTCCGTCACGGTGTCGCCGTCGGTGTCGGCGAGTGCGTCAATGGCGGCGTCTGACACGGTGTCGCCGTCAGCATCTGTGACCGCCTCCCCGTCCACCACGCCGTCAAATACGGGTACGATGGCTGGTTCCAGTACCGTGTCACCGTCGGCATCGGTGAGTGCATCTCCATCAATGGCGGCGTCTGGCACGGTGTCACCGTCACCATCAATGGCTGGCTCCAGTACCGTGTCGCCGTCAGCATCTGCCGCCGGCTCGCCGTCCACCACGCCCTCCATTGGCACGTCGCCCACGGCGTCGCGCACCAGCTCGGCGTCCGCCACCGCCACTCCGACGCGCACCTTTGTAGAGGTGCCTGCAGCCGGCGGCTTGTCGTGGGTGATTGTGTCAACGGCGGCCCTGCGCGGCGTGGCAGACCCGCGGTGCATTGGCGACGCGGTGTGGGTAAACGCCACCACGGGGGCGGTGACGCTGCCAGAGGCGCTGGCAGGCGGTGTATCACACGGTCGCCTGCAGTTGCGGGGCGCTGCCGCGGCACTGCTGCAGGTGAAGGGCTTCAACCGGCTGTGCCTGGCCGACGGCCCGCTGATGCTGCCGGGTGTGGCCACCGTCCCCGGTGCCGTCTGGACTGGCGGCAGCTTGACACTGCCAGCGACCGCCACTCTGGCAGCCGGCGCGTCGGAGGAGACGGCACCGATGAGCTTGGCACTCAACCTGACGCTGGCAGTGGTGTGCAATGGAGGCAGCGGCTCGGTGGCAAACGCCAGCGGGCCGCCGTACGACGCATCGCTCACGGCAGCGGGGATCCTGTTCCCCGGCAGCATGCCGTCACCGTCCAGTGTACCGTCTGCCACGCCCTCGTCCACCGCCCCGCCGCCGCCGACACAGTGGGCGTCGTCCGCCTTGTACCGCCTGTCGTCGTCGCCGGGTGACGTTGCCGTCCTGCGCCTGTCGCTGGTGCTGGAGGCGCTGCCACTGGCGGCACTGCAACTGAACTCGACCACCGCCGCCCCTGGCACGCCGCTGCGCACCGTTTTGGCAGCCGCGCTGGGCAGCGCGCTGTCGCTGGCATCGCCTGCCACGCAGGTAGTCATCGCCACGACGGAGGACGTCGGGGTGGATGGCGGTGGGCGCTTGCGTACCCACGTGCTGGCGGTGGTGACGCTGGACCGCGGCACGTTTACCACGCCGCAGGGCGTCGTGACCGTGGGCCTGCCGCCCGTCACCGACCTCACCTACCTGGTCAGCGTGCCCCTGCACGCGCAGTACAGCGCCAACAACACGGCGCCGTTGGAGTGGGGCCTACGCCGCGTCGCGTCCACGGTTGCCACCGTGGTGCAGCGCGTCACGGGGCTGGGGTGCACCGCCACCGTCACGGCGCCGGCATGGGCGGCATGGCCGCTGCCGGCCCTGTAGTTGTGTTTGGCATTTCTCACTGCACAGGCTCAGCCAGCTGCCGTCCTCGCATCAGACTTTCTGTTTCCGCCCGTAAGAACTGCTGTGCCCCACTGCCCGTGCGTCCGCATTGTAAGCCACGCGACTTTTTAGCATTTCCGTAGCTGACTTGCATGCGTCCACGAGCTGCTTCAATTGGCGTCGATGCCAGGATGCCCCTGCGGCGATAGCTGAGTTTAGTGACCATGCAGTGGCATTGCGACACCCGCAGACTCGAATCGCTGTGTTTCGTTTTTTCCAACCCGTGCTTCCCACAAAGCAACTACCAACCCCACAGCACCAGCGCAGGCGGCCGTGCGCAAAAACCACACCGATAGACGCGCGACGCTAGTGCGTTTTGCCCCTTCGCTGTAGTTTTTGTGGCGTTTCCTGTACGTTGTGGTTCCTCATATCTGCCGCCAGTACGCGGCCAGTAGGCCTCGCACGCGGCCACCTACATGCTGCTTGCTATCGTGCAGCTACTCACTGCAGCTACCATCTCTTCCTAGAATTTCCTACCGTGGTGTGCAGGCGAGAACACAATGGCGGCGGCGGCAGCGGCAGGCGGTGGGGGCAGTGCGGCGGCAGGGAGTGGCACCCGCTTGCCAAACATCCTCATTGCCGGCACCCCTGGCACGGGCAAGACGACGCTGAGTGCGGCAGCGGCGGTACGTCAGCGCCGCCTCGTATTGTAGCTCGAGTGTGTTAACGTGGGCGGCTTGCCTCATTGCACATCCACCCGCCCGCCCCTTGGTTGTTGCAGGAGAAGCTGGGGTTTAAGCACATCAACATTGGCGACCTGGTACGCTGCCTTGTGGTGTCTGCGTCGCGGCCATCAACAAACCGGCGCCGCTAACAACACACCCCGCCACCCCATTGCCGTGCAGATCAAGACAGAGGGGTTCCATGGCAGCTACGACCCAGCGTTTGACACCTACTCGCTGGATGATGACTCCATTGAGAAGGTGCGTGAAGTTGCAGTGCAAGTGCGTCCTACAGCCTGCCACACCACACACACACCCCAACCACCCCCAACACACCACCGGCAGCTGCTGGACTTCCTGGAGCCGATCATTGCGGAGGGCGGCACGCTGGTGGACTTTCATACCGTTGACTTCTTCCCAGAGCGCTTCTTTGACCTCGTGCTGGTGCTGCGCGCCGACAACACCACGCTGTATGACCGCCTGGTGGGCCGGTACGTAGTGTGTGGCACAGCTCAACCACCAGCACGCCACCCATTGCACGCACACACACACCCGCCACGCACCCTTGCTGCAGCGGCTACTCGGCAAAGAAGGTGGAGGAGAACGTGACGGCAGAGATCATGCAGGTGGTGCTGGAGGACGCGCGGGAGAGCTACAAGGAGGAGATTGTGCACGAGGTGGAGAGCAACACGCTGGACGACCTGGCAGCGGCGGAGGCGCGCCTGGAGGCGTGGCTGGCGGCATGGAAGGCAGACCACGGCGTGGCGGAGGAGGCGTAGCTTTTTTGAAAAACGTATTTAGTTTGCGGCGCAGCCGGTTCAAACACTCGGCCGCCTCCAAGGCCGGGACACAACCTCAATCTAGGCCCGAGGGCCGCGGCTTGGCGCCGCCGTCACTGCTGCCGTCCGACGCGCTGCCGTCGTCGTCGTCGCCGGCGGCGTCCTCTGGTCGCAGCCACCGCCGGCGCGACGGCGGCCGGCCGGCGCGCAGTTCGGCGTACAGGGCGTCGTCCAGGTGTGCCTCTGGGAACATGACGGCGTGCAGGTGCGTGAAGGCGGCAGACAGGACGGGCAGGCGCGGGCGCGAGGCGTCAAAGGCAAGGACGAGGGAGCGGCGGCCCGTGACGACGAGCGCCATGTAGTAGCGCACGGCGCACGTCTGGATGCCCTCATTCACAATAAGCGCCTTCACGCTGCTGGCGTCATAGAAGGCGTACTTGGCGCCGCCGCCCGTTGTCACGCGCCGCAGCTGCACGCCCAGGTGCCGCATCGCCAGCACCGACTCCTCCACTACAAACTGCGGCACCAGCCGCGACAGCGCCAGCACTATGAACAAGCGGAGCACCAGCTCACCACCAAACCGCACCCACCCTGCCTCGCCCGCCGTGAAGCCGTCAGCAAGCGCCGCCAGGTGGCGATCAGCCGCCAGCACACCTGCCGCCCACGCCACCGCCGCGCCCGCTACCGCATCCAGCGCTGCACTCACGGCGGCGGGCGCCGGCACCAGCACACACACTACCGCCAGCACCGCCTGCACCGCGTATTGGATGGCAGCATACCGCCGGCGCAACGCCGCGCTGGCACTCAGCGTCACCTCCGACACGTGCGGGTCGTCCCCGCCGCTCGACGCAATCCGCATGCTCCACTCGCCGCTGGGTACCTCTGCTACCACCGCGTTTGCTGCCGCCGCCGCCGCTGCACCTGCCGCCGACCCGGATGCCGCCACCCCTGCCGCCGCCGCAGCGGCACCCCTTGTTGCCATCACAACACCCGTTGAGAGAGAAGTAGAAATGAGAGTGGAGGAGAGGAGAGTAGTGAGGGGGTAGAAGAGGGGTCGATTTCACACTGCTAAATTAAATACAAAACGGGCACGCGGCACGTCGTAATTAACACAAACGCGCGGAAATGATGGCATAACGTGCGCCCGCCCATTTATTTAATGTGCTACTGCGTGGCTGATTTTGCGCATGTTCGGCAGCAGCAGCCACTGCCAACAGAGCAGCAGCGAGCAGCGATGAGCAGCAATGAGCAGCAATGAGCAGCAGCAGTTTGGGTGAGCAGCCGTGGCAGCAGCAGCAGCAAGTGCCCGTAGCAGCAAGAACAGTAGTAGTGGCAGCAGCAGCTTTGAGCTTCAGCAAGGGCCAACTATCGAAGAAGCAGCAGCTGGCAGCAAGCAGCAGTGAGCAGCAACAATGGCAGCAGTGCTACCACCAACGGCAGTGCCACCAGCAGTGGCGGCGGCAGTGGGGGCGCCAGCATGGATGGCAAATGCGGCAGCAGCAGTCAAGTTGCTGTGCGCTTGGCAGCCGGCGGCGCCAGCGAGTGGGCTGGGCGGCATTGCGGTTGTGGCTGCACCAGTTGACCCACCACCGGCCACGACGCCAATTACTCCCACAACAGCCAACATCGTCGCGGATGACCCGCCACCACCGGCCACATTAGCTGCTGCATCAAGCGCGGGTGTGGCTGCCCCGGCGGCGTCGGGCGTGAAGCGCCGCCGCAGTGTTCCGCTGGCGACCGGCCCCACGTGCGAACATGGCCGGCGGCGTAGGGAATGCGGTGGGCCCAGGATATGCGAGCATTTTCGTCAGCGCAGCCGCTGTAAGGAGTGCGGCGGGGCCGGCATTTGTGAGCATGGCCGGCAGCGATACGGTTGCAAAGAGTGCGGCGGGGCCGGCATCTGTGAGCATGGCCGCCCGCGCCACCGCTGCAAAGAGTGTGGTGGGTGCGGCGTCTGTGAGCATGGCCGCCAGCGCAGCAGCTGCAAGGAGTGCGGCGGGAGCGGCATCTGTGAGCATGGCCGACACCGCAGGTTCTGCAAGGAGTGCGGCGGTAGCGGCATATGTGAGCACGGCCGGCAGCGAAGACAGTGCAAAGATTGTTGCGGGGGCGGCATCTGCGAGCATGGCCGCTCTCGCCACCGCTGCAAAGAGTGTGGCGGGGCTGGCATTTGCAAGCATGGCCGCCAGCGCTACGGCTGCAAGGAGTGCGGCGGGTCTGGCATTTGCAAGCATGGCTGCAAGCGTTATTCTTGCAAGGAGTGCGGCGGGGGTGGCATCTGTGAGCATGGCCGCACGCGCAGTTATTGCAGAGAGTGCGGCGGCAGCGCCATATGCCAGCACGGCCGTCGGCGAGTGCGGCGGGGCTGGCATCTGCGAGCATGGTCGCGTGCGCAGTCACTGTAAGGAGTGTGGCGGGGCGGGCATCTGCGAGCACGGCCGCCACCGTAGCACCTGCAAAGAGTGCGGCGGGGGTAGCATCTGCGAGCATGGCCGCACGCGGCACCGCTGCAAGGAGTGCGGCGGAGGCAGCATTTGTGAACATGGCCGTGACCGCCGTCGTTGCAGGGAATGCGGTGGATCTTCCTTTTGCGAGCACGGCCGCGCGCGCTACAAGTGCAAGGAGTGCGGCGGTGGCGGCATCTGCGAGCATGGCCGGCGTCGTAGTGTTTGCAAGGAGTGCGGTGGGACCGGCATCTGCGAGCATGGCCGCATACGCCATTACTGCAAGGAGTGCGGCGGGGCCGGCGTCTGTGAACACGGCCGCGTGCGCCATTACTGCAAGGACTGTGGCGGGGCTGGCATATGTGAGCATGGTCGTGTGCGTTATCAATGCAAAGATTGCGGTGGGGCCGGCATCTGTGAGCACGGCCGCCGCCGGAGTGACTGCAAGATGTGCAGCGGCGGCAGTAGCAGCTAACACTACCTGCTGACTAATAAACATAATGAGAAGCGCATTAAAATGGTCTGCGGTTGCATCACTGCCCAGCCGCTGCGCCGCCGCCACCCCCGCCCCCACTACCACCCCCGCTGCCACCATCCAACTCCTGCGTCCAGTCAAAGGGCGCCCAGGCGGCAGCAAAGGCAAGGACGGCGGCGCGCTCGGCGTCAAAGGTGGGGCGCTTGGTGCCGCGCTTGTCCCACGCGCCGGGCGGCAGGCCAGCCATGCCGGCGCACACGTCAATGCCAAAGCCGGCGGGGGAGGCAGCCCCCTCCCCCCCCATGACGCGCGCCACGCCGCCCCCGCGCCACGACACGTGGAAGTAAGGGAAGCCGCGCGGGATGGCGCGGCGCAGGCCCTTGCCGGTCGTATCGATCGTCCCTTTCGCCGCCCACTCGTCCGCCTCTGCCAGCGCCTTGGAGAAGTAGAGCGGCGCGTCCGCCGCCACCTCGCGATCCAGCGGCACCACGTCCACGCGTGCGTGCCGGCGGCGTGCCGACCGTGCCGCCGTCTCCAAGAACAGTGGCTCCTGCCCTGCCGCGCCGTACATGGCGTGCAGCGCCGCCTTGAACCGGTTCACCTCCTCGTACGCCTCCTCCTCCGCGTCCGTCAGTGCCGCCACGTGCGCCAGCGGCACCAGCAGGATGTGGCCCGGCAGCTTGGCGCCGTCGGGCGGCAGCATGAGCATGGAGTGCTCGCCCAGCG
>Ga0066256_1002939_pt1 | contig 17470 bp, 13 predicted proteins | sample ThiBio_1000_biof_FD_87107 | JGI IMG/M metagenome (GOLD analysis project Ga0066256, IMG submission 87107) | Wastewater bioreactor microbial communities from Cape Town, South Africa - Thiocy_expt_1000_biof (version 2) | ecosystem: Engineered > Bioreactor > Thiocyanate-remediating >...
GGCGGGTGGAAAAGGGACAGAGCCGCTTCTGAGGGGGGGGGTTTTTGACGGCGGCGGGGCGAGGGGGCTGGGGCGGTGGGGGGTAAAACCCCCCGGGGACGGGCTCCCCGCGGGGCGGCGGCCGCGGGGGCGGACCCCCTCGCCGCGGATGCGCGCCTCGCCTGGGAGGGGGATCCCCAGCGGGGCGCCGTTCGCATAGCGCGCGCGCACCGCCACTTCGGGCGCGCCGGCCACGCGGTCGAGACGGAAATGGGGGCCTTCGACGAGCCGGGCATTGCCCCGCTCGGCCAGATGGCAGTGCAGCGAAGACGGATAGGGCTCGCCCCTGGCCACCGCCATGCCCTCGTCGAGGTGCAGCTCGCGCGGGCGGCCGTAGTCGTAGAGGCGATAGGTGATGTCGCTGTTCTGCTGGACCTCGATCAGGCTGATCCCCGCGCCGATGGCGTGGACCGTGTTGGCCGGGATGTAGAAGAAATCCCCGCGCGCGACCGGGTGCCAGGTCATCAGATGCTCGATCGAGCCGTCGAGCGCGGCGGCGCGCATCGCCTCGGCCTCGACGTGGGCGTTGAAGCCGATCCCGAGCCTGGCGTCCGGCTCGGCGTCGATCACCAGCCAGCACTCCTCCTTGCCCTGCCTGCCCAGCCCCCTGGCCTCGGTCTGCTCGTCCGAGGGATGGACCTGGACCGAGAGGTTCTCGCTGGTGAAGATGTATTTGACCAGAAGCTGCGTCAGGGCCGGAGGCGGCTCGAACCAGACCTCGCCGATCTTCTCCCGCTCGGTCTTGCAGAACGGGGCGGGGAGCGTCTCGCGCCCCCAGGGCTTGGCGACCTCACGGATAGGCAGGCTGGCGCTCACTGGTTCACCGCGCCTCCCAGCTTGCCGACCTTCTGCGCGCCCGCGGCGCTCGTCACCAGAATCTCGTCGCCGTCGACCACGACGATCACGTCCTCCAGCCCGATCACCGAGACGCGCGGCCCGTCGCTCTCGACCAGGACGTTGCGGCAATCGACCAGTTCGGCCTTGCCGCTGACCGCGTTGCCGGCCCCGTCGCGCGGGCGGGCGGCGTGGAGCGCCTGCCAGTTGCCGATGTCGGACCAGCCCATGTCGGCCGGGACCATGGCCGCGCGGGCCGTGTTCTCCATCACCGCATAGTCGACGCTCTCGCTCTCGACCTCGGCGAAGGCAGCCGGATCGGGGTGGAAGCGGTGGCCGTCCTCGCGACCGCCGGCGACCGCGCGCGCGACCGCCTCGGCCAGGCGGGGCCGGTGCTCCCTCAGCTCGTCGAGGAAGGTGCCGACGCGGAAGGCGAAGATCCCGCCGTTCCAGGCATAACCGCCCTCGGCCAGGAACTGCTCGGCGCGGGCGAGGTCGGGCTTCTCGATGAACTGGGCGACCTTGAAGCCCCCCAATTCACCATTGGCGCCGCCAACACCATCGCCCCGGCGCAGGTAGCCGAAGCCGGTCTCGGGCGACTTGGCCTCGATCCCGAAGGAGACCAGCCAGCCCTCAGCGGCGAGCGCCGCGGCCGAGCGGGCGGCGGCGCCGAACGCCTCGCAATCGGCGATGTGGTGATCGCTGGGGCAGACCAGCATGATCTCGTCCTCGGGCAGGCGCAGGGCGGCGAGCGCGATGGCCGCGGCGGTGTTCTTCGCCGCGGGCTCGACGATCACCCGCGCGCCGGGCAGGCCGCAGAGCTGCGCCTCGACGTGGGCGAGGTGGGCCTGGCCCGTGACCACCACGGCCGGGTCGAAATGGGCCGCTTCCCTGCACCGCAGCAGCGCCTGCTCGAACAGGGTCTCCTCGCCCACCAGCGGCAGGAACGGCTTGGGCTTGCTCGCCCGGCTGCGCGGCCAAAGGCGGGTGCCGCTGCCGCCGCAGAGGATGACCGGCGTGATTCTCGTCATGCGATCAGTTCGTCCCGTTATGCGCAACCCCGGCCGCCCTCTCGGGCAGGGCCTTCGCTACGTCAACCGCGGTGGCCGCCACCAGTTCCTCGACGCCCTGGCGGGTGGGGTGGATATGGTCGGCCTGGCGGAGCTCGGGCTTGTCGATCACCGCCTGGAGGAAGAACGGGATCAGCGCCGCGCGGTGCTTGCGGGCGAGCGCCGGGTAGATCGGATCGAACTGGCCCGCATAGTCCCGGCCGAGGTTGGGTGCGGCGAGCATCCCGAGCAGCAGGGCCTTGATCCCGCGCTTGTCCAGCTCGCCCAGGATCGCATCGAGGTTGGCCCGGGTCTCGCTCGCCGGAATGCCGCGCAACATGTCGTTGCCGCCCAGGCTGATGACGACGAGGTCGGGCCTGGCCGGCTGGTTGTCGAGCGTGAAGGCGAGCCGCTGGAGCCCGGCGGCGGTGGTGTCGCCGGACACGCCAGCATTGGCGATCCGGGCATTGATCCCCTTGGCGCGCAGGGCGGCCTCCAGCTTCTCGGGGTAGCCCTCGCCCGGCTTGAGGCCGTAACCCGCGAACAGGCTGTCCCCGAAGGCCAGAATCCGGCGCTCCTCGCCAACCAAGGGGATGTCGGGCGGAGCCTCGGCGCTGTCGGCGGCCGTGGTGGCGGCGGAGGTGCTGGGGGCGGCGTCGGGCGCATTGCCCTCCCCGCCGCAGCCCGCCAGCAACAGCAGGCCGGCCAGCGCGACTCCGTACAATTTCATACACCTGTCTCCTTGCCCGGGGCTCCCTAGCTATGCCATCCCGGCGCCGTGACAAGCCCCCCGGATGCGCCGCCGCCGGCAATCGCCGCGCGAGACCTCACCCTGACCCTCGGCACCGGCAGCGCCGCCGTGGAAATCCTCAAGGGCATCGACCTGCTCGTGCCCCAGGGCCAGACGCTCGCCCTGCTCGGCCCCTCGGGCTCGGGCAAGAGCTCGCTGATGGCGGTGCTCTCGGGGCTGGAGCGGGCCAGCGGCGGGGCGCTGAGCGTGGCGGGGCAGGACTTCACCGCCCTGGGCGAGGACGACCTCGCCCGCGCCCGCCGGGGGCGGATCGGGATCGTCCTTCAGGCCTTCCACCTCCTGCCGACGATGACCGCGCTGGAGAACGTCGCGACCCCGCTGGAACTGGCCGGGATCACCGACCCGCTCGGCTGCGCCCGCGACGAGCTGGCCGCGGTCGGCCTCGGCCATCGGCTCGACCACTATCCGGCGCAACTTTCCGGCGGCGAGCAGCAGCGCGTCGCCATCGCCCGCGCCATCGCCCCGCGCCCCTCGCTGATCTTCGCCGACGAGCCCACCGGCAACCTCGACGGGGCGACCGGGCACGACATCATCGACCTCCTCTTCGCCCGCCGCGCCCAGACCGACGCGACCCTGGTGATAATCACCCACGACGTCGAGCTGGCCCGGCGCTGCGAGCGCGTGGTGACGCTGGCCGACGGGCGGATCGCGAACGACACCGCGGCGTGAGCGGCGCGGCCTCCTCGCCGATCTCCTGGTCCGTCGCCTGGCGGATAGCACGGCGCGACCTCTCGGCGCGGTTCCGCGGCCTGCGGCTGCTGCTCGTCTGCCTATTCCTCGGCGTCGGCGCGCTGGCGGCGATCGGCACGCTGACCGGCACGATCGAGCGCGAGCTGGCGACGCGCGGCCGCGCGATCCTCGGCGGCGACATCGAGCTGGCCGTCTGGCAGCGCGGCCTTGCCGAGAGCGAGCGCGCCGCCCTGGCGAAGCTCGGCACGGTCTCCGAAGGCACCCGGCTCCAGGCCATGGCCAGCGCCGGCGAGGCGACCGCGCCGGTCGAGCTGAAGGCCGTCGACGCCAGATGGCCGATGGTCGGCCGCCTGCGCCTCCAGGACGGGCGCGAGGTCGGCGCTCCCGCCGCGGGCACGGCCTGGATCGCCGAGGGCGCGGCGGAGCGGCTGGGGGTCAGGCCCGGCGCCGCGATCACCATCGGCGGCCAGGCGCTGCGGGTCGGCGGGATCATCGCCGACGAGCCCGACCGCCTCGGCGAAGGCTTCGCCCTCGGTCCCACGGTGATCGTGGCGCAGGAGCTGCCGGCACGCGCCGGGCTGCTCGCGCCGGGGGCGATGTACCGCTCCAAGGTGCGCGTCGCCCTGTCCGGCGGGCGCGATCCGGCCGCCACGGTCGACGCCCTGCAAAAACGCTTCCCCGACGCCGGCTTCCAGTTCCGCACCCGCGACAATGCCGCACCGGGCGCGGACCGCTTCGTCAAGCAGATGGGCGAGTTCCTGACCCTCGTCGGTCTCGCCGCGCTGACCATCGCCGGGATCGGGATCGGCGGCGGGGTCTCCTCCTATCTCGAGGCGCGCCGCACGGGCATCGCCACGCTCAAGGTGCTGGGCGCGGCGAGCGGGGACATCGCCCGCATCTACCTGCTCCAGATCGTCGCGGCGGGTATAGTCGGCAGCCTGGCCGGCCTGGTCGCGGGCGTGGCGGTGACGCCGCTGCTGGCGCGGGCGCTGGGCGGGCTGCTGCCGGTCTCGACCGGCTTCGTCCTCGCGCCCACCGCCCTCGCCCGCGCCGCCGCCTACGGCCTCCTCGTCGCGCTGGTCTTCGCCGCGCCGCCGCTGCTGCGGGCGCGGGACTATCCGGCGATGGCGCTGATGCGCGCGCGGATCGCCCCGCTCGCCGCCGCGAGCCGGGCCGCCGCACTGCCCGTGGGCCTCGGTATCGGAGCGATCGTCCTGCTCTCGCTGGCGAGCGCGACGCGGCTCGCGACGACCGCCCTGTTCCTCGTGGGAGCGGCGGGAGTATTGCTGCTGCTGTTCGGCCTCGGCTGGGCGATCCGCCGCCTCGCCGCGCGCCTGCCCCGCCTGCGAGATCCGCTGCTGCGCGCGGCGCTGGGCAACCTCCACCGTCCCGGCGCGCAGACCGGGGCGCTGGTGACGGCGCTGGGCTTCGGGCTCTCCGCCTTCGTCCTGCTGGCGGCGGTGCAGACCAGCCTCGACGCCAATATCATGGCCCGGGTGCCGAACCGCGCGCCGGACTATTTCGTGCTCGACATCCCCAAGGCCCGCGTCGGCGAGTTCGAGGCGGCGGTCCATTCGCTCGCCCCGCAGGCCAAAATCCGCGCGATCCCCGCCCTGCGCGGGGCGATCCTCGCTTACGGCCCGGCCGGGCGCATGACCCGCACCGCCGCCCTCAAGGACCTGCCCGAGGGCGCCTGGGCCCTGCGCGGCGAGCGCGGGCTGACCTATGCCGACGCCGTGCCCGAGGGGAACAGCCTGACCGCGGGCGCCTGGTGGCCGCAGGGCTATGCCGGGCCGCCGCTGGTCTCGATCGACGAGCGGCTGGCCCAGGCGGTCGGCCTCAAGGTGGGCGACATGCTGACCATCGGCGTGCTCGGGGTCGAGCGCACCGCGCGGATCGCCTCGCTCCGCCGGATCGACTGGGACAGCCTGGGGTTCAACTACGTGCTGGTCTTCTCGCCCAACACGCTGGAGGACGCGCCCCACAACTTCGCCGCCACGGTCGACCTGCCGCCGGGCGCGGCGAAGACCGACCTGCTGCGCCGCCTGGTCCGGGCATTTCCCTCCAGCTCGGTCATCGAGACCGGCGGCCTGCTGCGCGACGCCCGCGCCCTGCTCACCCAGATGAGCCTCGCGATCCTCGCCGCCGCCTCGGTCACGGTGCTGGCCGGGGTCGCCGTCCTGCTCGGCGCGATCGCCGCAGCGCGGGCCAGCCGGCTCTACGACAACGTGATCCTGCGGGTCCTCGGCGCGAGCCGCCGCCAGCTCCTGCTGCTGCAACTGGCCGAATACGGCGCGCTGGCGGCGATCCTCGCGCTCGTCGCGCTGGCGCTCGGCACGGGCATCGCCTGGGGCATCGTCACCCGGTTGTTCGAATTCGACTGGCTGCCCCACTGGCCGACCGTGCTCGGCGTGCTGGCGGCGGGCCTGGGACTGGTCCTCGCCTTCGCCCTCGCCGGCTCGCTACCGCTGCTGCGGGCGAAGCCGGCGCAGGCCCTGCGCGAATTGTGAGAGTTACTCGAAGACGGCGGCGCTTGACCGGACCAGCTCGGGCGAGCGCGCCTTGTAGACCAGGGTTCCCGCCATCATGTCGTGGAGGCCCTGCTTGCGCTCGGTCCAGCCGACCATCAGGAAGCCGATCCCGAGGATGATCGAGGAAACGATCTTCCCGAAGTAGCGCCCCGTAGCCCGGCCGAAGCCGATCCGCTCGCCGTGCTCGTCGGTGACGACGAGCCCCATCGCGATCTTGCCGACCGTGGCCTGCCGCGGCGAGCTTTCCATCAACGCGAAGTAGAGCCAGTTGAATACCATGGCCAGGAGCGAAGCGCCGCCTTGCAGCGCCGTCATGGCCTGCGCCCCGCCCGGCCCCCAGGTGGCCGTTCCCACGGCGCCGAGGCCCAGGACGAGGCTGATCACGAAGGTAGCGACGTAAAGCAGGATCGCGTCGATGATATAGGCCATGACCCTGACCCAGAATCCCCCGTACGGTTGCATGAATCACCCCTCTCAAGCCCTTGCCGGCACCTTGGCCGTCAGGCCCAAGCCATCACAAAACGCCTGCTCCGGCAAACAAAAAGGGGATCATGTCGTTTGCAAATCGGACCGAGCGGAGGTTCCCACTCGTTTCGTCACCCCGGACTTGATCCGGGGCCCCGCTTCTTCCTGCGCGACGCCGGAGAAAAGCAAAGCGGAACCCCGGATCAAGTCCGGGGTGACGAGATTCGTAGGTGGCCTTCCGCTTCCTACCCCATCCCGATCATTCGGCCGCCGGGTCGGCAAACGACATGATCGCCAACAAAAAAGGGGGCGCGCGGCCCCCTTTTTCGTTGTCCTCGGCGCGCCGCCCTACCAGCGGAAGCGCACCGCCCCGCCCCAGGTCAGCGGCTGGTTGAGATAGCCGGAGACCGAGCCAGGCTGGGCCGGCGAGTCGAAGATCGTGATCAGGTAGCGGTTGTTGAGCAGGTTGCGGCCCCACAGCGTGAATTCGAGGCCGTTGTGCATCGCATAGGTGATCGAGGCGTTCAGCTCGTTGACCTCGCGCCGGAAGTCGCGCGCGGCGGCGAGGCCGGCCTGGTAGCCGGCCGTCGTCGGCTGGCCGGTCAGCGGATCCTTGGTGATGAAGCCGGGCAGGCCGTCGAGGATCTGGACCGGCGATTCATAGTGGAAGTCGGCATGGAGGATCAGGCGGTCGCTGTTGGCCAGCTCGTGGTTCCAGTCGCCGCTGAAGGTCGCGGAGATCGAGGGGATGCCGGCCGGGCGCATGCCCGAGGCATTGCCGAACGGCGAGGAGACGTAGCTGTCGTACTTGGGATCGAGATAGGTCAGCGCCAGCCCGATCGTCGTTTCCCGGGTCGGGTGGACGGCGCCGTCGAACTCGATGCCGAAGGTCGACTGCTTGCCGGCGTTGCCGAGGTAGAAGCCGATGCCGGTGAAGATGTTGGACTGGAAGTCGCGGATGATCTGCTTGAACACCGCGACGTTGGCCGAGGCGACGCCCCAGTTGGCCTTGATCCCGAACTCATAGACGGTCGACTTCTCGGGCAGGGCGAAGCGGCTGCCGGAGACGAGGTTGGGCAGCATCAGGCCGGCGTTGTTGATCCGCACCAGGTCGGCCGCGGTCGGCCGGCTGTCGCGCCCGAGGTTGATCGAGCTGGCCTTGAAGCCCGTGGCGTAGCTGGCATAGACGTTGATGTGGTCGTTCGCCTCATAGGCGATGCGCGCGGTGTAGGAGACGTTGCCGTCGCTGGTCGTGCCGGGCTCGATCGCGTTGGGCACGTTGAGGAACGGCGGGAAGATCTGCAACGAGCGCAGCGGGCTGAGCGGGTTGGCGACCGTGGGCTGGGTCGCGAGCGTGCCCGCCGTGGTCACGAAGCCGGCATAGGTCGCCGCCGTCGCCGGATTGGTGGCGAAGGCGGTGATAGCCGCCAGGTTGGTCGGATCGACCCCCGCATTGCGCAGGAAGCCGGCCAGCAGCAACTGGTTGCGCAGCGGCGCCAGGGCCGGCGCGTTGAAGTCGACCTGCGAGAAGATGTCGGTCGACCGGACGTCGGTCGTGAAGTTCTTGCTGTCGTGGGTGTAGTTGATCCCGCCGGTCAGCGTCAGCCGGTCCGTGACCTTGAAGTCGAGTTGGCCGAAGACCGAGATCGCCTCGTTGTCGAGCCGGTAGTGCTCGGTCAGGCCCGTTCCCTGCGCGAAGAACGAGCCGGTGGGCGCGCCCAGGGTCGATTCCAGCGGGATCGGCACGGGCCCGGCCCCGTAGAGGCTCAGGGCCCCGCCCGAGACGCCGCGGATCAGCCGGTCGAAATAGCCGCGCGCGTCGGAGCCCCACTGGAGGACGTTGTCCTGGCGGATCTTCTCGTTGAAGTAGTAGCCGCCGAGCAGGACGTGGACCTTGTCCGCGAAATCGGCCGACAGGCGCAGCTCCTGGGTGAAGGTGCTGACCCGTAGGTCCTCGTCGTGGCGGCCGAGGATGTCGGCGCTGGTAAAGTCCGAATCCTGCGAGGTGATCCCGCGGTTCTTGCGCCAGGCCGTGATCGAGGTCAGCTTGACCGGGCCCAGCTCGTAGTCGATCTGGCCGGAGATGCCGTAGTTCTCGATGCGGTTGGTCGAATCGAAATTGTTGTAGACCACGTCGCTGAAGGGGTTCGAGGCCGAGTTGACGCTCTTGCCCAGGCCGCCCAGCGCGACGGGCGCGGTGATGATCGTGGTCGGCGAGCCGGCACGGATGTTGACCACCCCGCAGCAGTTCTCGTCGATCTTGCCGTAGTCGCCGATGATCCGGATCTTGAGCTGGTCGGTCGGCTCGAACAACAGCTGGCCGCGCACGAACCAGCGGTTGCGCTCGTTCTCGCGGTTGCCGGTGCCGAGGTCGCGGACGAAGCCGTCGCGCTTGTTGTAGCCGGCCGAGATGCTCGCGGCGAGGGTATCGGTGATCGGGCCGGGGACGGTGCGCTTGTGCACCAGGGCGTTGTACTTGCCGTAGGACGCCTCGACGTTGCCGCCGAAGGTGAACTTGGGCTCCTGCGTGGTGATTGAGATCACGCCGACGCTGGCGTTCTTGCCGAACAGGGTCGACTGCGGCCCGCGCAGCACCTCGACCCGCTGGACGTCGGGGAAGTCGGCGATCTGCGCCGCGGAGCGCGAGCGATAGACGCCGTCGATGAACACGCCGACCGAAGGCTCGATGCCGGCGTTGTTCGCGCCGTTGCCGAAGCCGCGGATGAGGAAGTCGGTCTGGGCCGAGCTCTGGTGCTCGACCACGCGGAGCGAGGGAACGACCGAGCTGAGGTCCTTGATGTCCCGGATCTGGGCGCGCTCGATCGTCGCCGCCGTGGTGACGGAGACGGCCACCGGCACGCTTTGCAGGGTCTGCTCGCGCTTGGTCGCGGTGACGATGATCTCGTTGCCCTCGCCCGCCTGGTCGGCCGGCGTGTCGGTCGCGGGCTGGGCCACGTCCTCCTGGGCGAAGGCGGCGGCCGAGGCGCCGAGGCACGCGACGGAGGCGCCCGCATAGAGCGCCGCACGGATGGTCACCGGGAGCAAATAGTTCATGGTCGCGAATGCCCTTTCCCTAACGCGGAACCTTGAATTGCCGGAAAATATGCTGGATTTCAGCCTGCCCCGAGCAACCTGTCCCCTGCTTTATCTGCGACATGAACCATAGGATTCCCTTAATTTCCACACAACGGGAATTGCGAAGCGACGATTTCGGCGGAAAACTGCTGTGGCAGCCGCGTCACACCGGGGAGGGGCGGCGGCCGAAAGGGGCGCCCGCCAATTTAGGGCTTTCCTACATTAACCGAATTGGTTATACGCTCCGGCCGACCAGCCAGGAGCCGACCATGCCCCACCGCGACCGCCCTTTCCCGCTCGACCCTACCAGCCCCGCCGGCCCCGACTTAGCCATTCGCCCGCCCGTCGCGCCGCTTGCTCCCGCCCCCGCTTTCGAGTAGGGCGCGCGCCATGTTGCGGCGCAGCAAGCGCCTCCCCCACCCGTGCCCCGAAAAACCGCGAAAGTTCAACGATGTCCGCCGCCCAGAACGCGCAGCTCCGTAATATCGCCATCATCGCCCACGTCGACCATGGCAAGACCACGCTGGTCGACCAGCTTTTCCGCCAGTCCGGCACCTTCCGCGACAACCAGCGGGTCGAGGAGCGGGCGATGGATTCCAACGACCTCGAGAAGGAGCGCGGGATCACCATCCTCGCCAAGCCGACCTCGGTCGAATGGGCCCCGGCGGGAGCGCCGGAGAAGGCCACGCGGATCAACATCGTCGACACCCCCGGCCACGCTGACTTCGGCGGCGAGGTGGAGCGCATCCTCTCGATGGTCGACGGCGCGATCCTGCTGGTCGACAGCTCGGAAGGCGCGATGCCGCAGACCAAGTTCGTCACCGGCAAGGCGCTCGCCCTCGGCCTGCGCCCGATCCCGGTGGTCAACAAGGTCGACCGCCCGGACGAGCGCATCCAGGAAGTGCTCGACGAGGTGTTCGACCTGTTCGTCACGCTCGACGCCAGCGATGAGCAGCTCGACTTCCCGGTGCTCTACGCCTCGGGCCGCAACGGCTACGCCAACGAGGACCCCAGCCTGCGCTCGGGCACGCTGGAGCCGCTGTTCCAGAAGATCGTCGACCACGTGCCGCCGCCCGCGCTCGACCCGGACGCGCCGTTCTCGTTCCTCGTCACCCTGCTCGACCGCGACAACTTCCTCGGCCGCGTCCTGACCGGCCGGGTCCAGTCGGGCACGGTCAAGGTCAACCAGCCGATCCACGCGCTCGACGCCGACGGCAAGGTGATCGAGACCGGCCGCGCCTCCAAGCTCATGGCCTTCCGCGGGCTGGACCGCGTGCCGGTGGACGAGGCCCGCGCCGGCGACATCATCTCGCTGGCGGGCCTGACCGTCGCGACCGTCGCCAACACCATCGCCGACACCACGGTCAGCGAGCCGATCACGGCCCAGCCGATCGACCCGCCGACCCTCTCGATGCGCTTCGCGGTCAATGACTCGCCGATGGCCGGCCGCGAGGGCGACAAGGTGACGAGCCGGATGATCCGCGACCGCCTGCTCCGCGAAGCCGAGAGCAACGTGGCGATCAAGGTCACGGAAAGCGCCGACAAGGACTCCTTCGAGGTGGCCGGGCGCGGCGAGCTTCAGCTCGGCGTGCTGATCGAGACCATGCGCCGCGAAGGCTTCGAGCTGGGCATCAGCCGCCCGCGCGTGCTGTTCGGCGAGGACGAGGCCGGCAACCGCACCGAGCCTTACGAGACGGTCGTGATCGACGTCGACGACGAGCATTCGGGCACGGTCGTCGACAAGATGAACCAGCGCAAGGCCGAGATGACCGACATGCGCCCCTCGGGCGGCGGCAAGACCCGGATCACCTTCTCCGCCCCGTCGCGCGGCCTGATCGGCTATCACGGCGAGTTCCTGTCCGACACGCGCGGCACCGGGATCATGACCCGCCTGTTCGAGAAGTACGGCCCCTACAAGGGCCGGATCGAAGGCCGCAAGAACGGCGTGCTGATCTCCAACGGCTCGGGCGAGGCCCTGGCCTATGCCCTCGGCCCGCCGGAGGAGCGCGGCACCCTCTTCGTCGGCGTGGGCGAAGCGCTCTACGAAGGCATGATCATCGGCGAGAACGCCAAGCCCGAGGACCTCGAGGTCAACCCGATGAAGTCCAAGCAGCTCACCAACTTCCGGTCGAGCGGCAAGGACGACGCGATCCGCCTGACCCCGCCCAAGGTGATGACCCTGGAACAGGCCATCGCCTATATCGACGACGACGAGATGGTCGAGGTGACGCCCAAGTCGATCCGCCTGCGCAAGGCGATCCTCGACCCGCACGAGCGCAAGAAGGCCTCGCGGAAGAAGGAGGCGGCGTAAGCCGCCTGGGCGGGCCATTGCGTTCACAATGGCCCGCAGAAAGCTGAACAATGGATAACCGGGCCGTGCCGGGCGCGTTCAGCTTGGCAGGCCTAAACATGAACTCAAGCGGCGAATCGGTACGGGCATGGGGCCCGGAAGGAGCCCGCCGCGTGGGAACCTGATCCATGAACATCCTCAAGAAGGCCACGCTTGCCACCGTCCTCGGCGCGACCGCGCTGACCGCCGTCGCCACTCCGGCCATGGCCCGCCCCTACGACCGCCACCGTTCGGACACGGCCGGCGCCGCGGTCGCGGGCGGGATCATCGGCCTGGCGCTGGGGGCGATGATCGCTTCGAGCGCGAACGACCGCTACGACCGTTACGACGACTACCGCTATCGCTACGCCGATCGCGGCTGGACCTGGCGCGACGGCTATTACTGGGACGGCGACGGCCGCCGGTTCTATCGCGACGGCCGCCCCTTCGGCGACTACCGCTTCGACCGCCGCGGCCCCGGCGACGGCTATCCCGGCTACGGCGGCTATCGCGGCCACTACGGCTACTGAAAACCCCTGGTGCGAGGGGCGCGCGGGCGTCCGCTCATCGAAGCGGGCGCCCGCTTCGTCGTAGGTGTATCATAATTAACACCCGGTTCAGCGCCTCGGGCGTTTCATCTTCCAGTCCTTGCCCGAATCGTCTCCATTCTGGAGCAATCACCGGGTCAGCACGGGGAGAAAAACCATGTTTGGACTTGTGAAGAAGGCGGCCCTGGGCGCAGCCCTCGCCGCAACTGCCATGGCCGTATCGAGCCCGGCCCAGGCACGCGACCGCTGGCACCGCGGCGACGACCGCGCGGCCGTCGCGGTGGGTGCCGGCGTGCTCGGCCTGGCGCTGGGCGCGGCGATCACCTCGGACCATCGCGATCGGTACTACTACGACCGCTATTACTACCGGCCCTATCCGCGTTATCGCAGCTACTACTATTACGGCCCACCGCCGCGGTACTACCGCTACGACCGGCCGATGTGGCGCGACCGCTACTATCGCTATCGCCGCTGGTAATCCCACGCATAGCGACGGAAGAAAGGCCCCTCCCCTTGCGGAGGGGCTTTTTTTGGTTCCCGAAAGCCGCGCAGGCGCTAAAGGCCGGGCCATGACCCCCGCCGATCTCCGCATCGCGCTGTTCAGCGGCAACTACAACTACGTCCGCGACGGCGCGAACCAGGCGCTCAACCGCCTGGTCGGCTACCTGCTGCGCCAGGGCGCGCAGGTCCGCGTCTATTCGCCCGTCGTCGAGCATCCGGCCTTCCCCGCGACCGGCGACCTCGTCGGCGTGCCCTCGCTCGCCATGCCCTTCGGGCGCGGCGAGTACCGCTTCCCCGCCGCGCTCTCGCCGCGGGTGCGGCGCGACCTCGCGCAGTTCGCGCCCAACGTGCTCCACGTCTCCTCGCCCGATCCCGTCGGCCATCGCGCCGTTACCTGGGGCCGCAAGCGCAAGCTGCCGATCCTCCCCTCGGTCCACACCCGGTTCGAGACCTACCCGCGCTATTACAACATGGCCTTCCTCGAGCCGGTGTTCGAGGCGCTGCTGCGCCGCTTCTACCGCCGCTGCGACGCGCTGGTCGCGCCGTCGGAATCGATGGCCCAGGTGCTGCGCGAGCAGCGGATGAACTACGACGTCTCGATCTGGTCGCGCGGGGTGGACCGCGAGATCTTCGATCCCGCCAAGCGCGACCTCGCCTGGCGGCGCGCCCTGGGCATCGCCGACGACGAGATCGCGATCGGCTTCCTCGGCCGCCTGGTGATGGAAAAGGGCCTCGACGTCTTCTCCGACACGATCGACGAGTTGCACCGTCGCGGCATCGCCCACAGGGTCCTGGTGATCGGCGAGGGCCCGGCGCGCGACTGGTTCGAGGCGCGGCTGCCGAACGCCGTCTTCGCCGGCTTCCAGGGCGGCGCCGACCTCGGCCGCGCGGTCGCCAGCATGGACGTGCTGTTCAACCCCTCCGTCACCGAGACCTTCGGCAACGTCACGCTGGAGGCGATGGCCTGCGGCGTGCCCGTGGTCGCGGCCGAGGCGACCGGCAGCGAGAGCCTGGTCGACGACCATGTCTCGGGCCGGCTGGTCCGCCCCGGCGCGATCCACCACTTCGCCGAGGCGCTGCGCTGCTACGTCGAGGAAGCCGACACCCGCGCCCACCACGGCGCGGCCGGCGAACTGCGCAGCCGCGAGTTCTCGTGGGACGCGATCAACAAGGCGGTGGCCGATACCTACCTGCGGCTGATCCGGCAGAAGGGGTAACGCAGCCCCTTCCCCGTCAGAGGGGATCATGCAGTTTGCAAATCGGACCGAGCGGACGTTCCCACTCCCTTCGTCACCCCGGACTTGATCCGGGGTCCCGCTTTCCTTTTCCGGCGTCGCGCACGAAGTAGCGGGGCTCCGGATCAAGTCCGGGGCGACGAGGTTCGGGATGGCCTTCCGCTTCCCACCCCATCCCGGTCATTCGTCCGGCGCATCCCGCCAGTCGAAGGCCAGCGGCGCCTCGCGGAAGGCGAAGCGGTCGAGGTGGCGCGCCACCACGCCCTTCATCCCTTCGAGCTGGGCGGGCTCGCTGGCCTCGATCCGGCAGACCAGCACATCGGGCTCGGCGGCCATGACCAGCCGGGCATCGCCCTGCCAGGACGCGCCGCGCGCGTCGCGGGGGAAAACGACGCTCCCCCGCTCCGGCGTGAACTCGACCGCCAGGTTGTGCCCCCAGTGCTTGCAGAGCTGCTGGAGATAGCGGCTGGCGTGCCCGGTCGGCACGCGGGCTTCGGAGACGGCGCTCACAGCCGCTCGATCCGCTTGGCCGCCTCGTCGAGGATGTCGACGATCGCGTTCTGCCGCTCGGCCGAGGGCTCCTCGTGCTTGGTCTGGCGCAGCACCATCATCAGGTTGCCCAGCGCGCGGGCGACCTGCGGCGGCGGACCGCGACGGCGGCCCTCGCCGTGCTCGGCCAGGCGGGCGAGGATGCGCTCGACCTCGGCGGCCCTCTCGGCCAGCTCGCCGCGGCCCTGGTCGGTGATGGCGAAGGCCTTGCGCGACCCTTCCCCTTCACTCTCCGTCACGGCGCCTTCGTCGGCGAGCAGCGACAGGGTCGGATAGACGACGCCCGGGCTCGGGGCATAGGCGCCCTGGGTCAGTTCCTCGATCGCCTTGATGAGCTGGTAGCCGTGGCGCGGCTCGTCGGCGATCAGCTTGAGCAGGACGAGCCGCAGCTCCCCGCTGCCAAACATCCGCCCGCGACCGCCACGGCCGCGTCGGCTGCCGCCGTCCTCGCCCCAGTCGCCGAAGCCGTCCCCGAAGGGTCCGCCCCAACCGCCGCCGAAACGGGCGGCCTTGAGCATCGCCAGCTTGGCCATGCCATGTTCGTGGCGACCGTGAGGACGCCGGTGATTTCGATCCATGCGCATTTTGCGCTTACTCCTTCGATCTAGTTTCGATGGCTCTAAGATATATCTTATAAATATCCTGGCAAGCCCCTCATGCAAATTTTTTCGAAGTGCCTATCTTGCCCCGCGATGGCCGACCTTTTTGCCGACGACCTTCCGCCCCCGCCCCGCGAGGAGCTGCACGCAGACGCGCCGCTGGCCGACCGGCTGCGCCCGGCCCGGCTCGACGAGGTGGTCGGGCAGGAGCACCTGACCGGCCCGGAGGGCGCGATCGGGCGCATGGTCGCGGCCGGGCGGCTGACCTCGATGATCCTCTGGGGCCCGCCCGGCACCGGCAAGACCACGATCGCCCGCCTGCTCGCCGATGCCGTGGGGATGCGCTTCCACGCGGTGAGCGCGGTGTTCTCGGGCGTGGCCGACCTCAAGAAGGCCTTCGCCGAGGCGGACCTCGCCGCCAGGGCCGGGCAGCGCACCCTGCTGTTCGTGGACGAGATCCACCGCTTCAACCGCGCCCAGCAGGACGGCTTCCTGCCCTTCGTCGAGCGCGGCACCGTGACCCTGGTCGGCGCGACCACCGAGAATCCGAGCTTCGAGCTGAACGCGGCACTGCTCAGCCGCGCCCAGGTGCTGATCCTGCGCCGGCTCGACGCGGCGGCGCTGGAGCTGCTGCTGGAGCGCGCCGAGGCGGCGGAAGGCCCCCTGCCCCTCACCCCTGAGGCGCGCGAGGCGCTGATCGCCTCGGCCGACGGCGACGGGCGGTTCCTGCTCAACCAGGCCGAGACGCTCTATTCGGCGAAGATCCCCGACCCGCTCGATCCGGCAGGCCTCGGCGCCTTCCTCCAGCGCCGGGTCGCGGTCTACGACAAGGACCGCGAGGGGCACTACAACCTGATCTCGGCGCTGCACAAGGCCCTGCGCGGCTCGGACCAGCAGGCCGCGCTCTACTACCTCGCGCGGATGCTGACCGCGGGCGAGGAGCCGCTCTACGTGCTGCGCCGCCTGACCCGCTTCGCCAGCGAGGACATCGGCCTCGCCGATCCGCAGGCGCTCACCCAATGCCTCGCCGCCAAGGACGCCTACCAGTTCCTCGGCAGCCCGGAGGGCGAGCTGGCGATCGTCCAGGCCTGCCTCTACTGCGCCACCGCACCCAAATCGAACGCGGCCTACGTCGCACAGAAGGAGGCCTGGCGCAGCGCGCGCGAGACCGGCTCGCTGATGCCGCCGCAGAACATCCTCAACGCGCCGACCAAGCTGATGAAGGACATCGGCTACGGCAAGGGCTACGCCTACGACCACGATGCCGACGACGGTTTCTCCGGCGCGGACTACTGGCCCGAGGAGATGGCGGCCCAGACCTATTACCGCCCGGTCGCCCGCGGCTTCGAGCGCCAGGTGATCGAGCGGATCGAATGGTGGGAAAAGAAGCGGCGCGAGCTGCGCGGAGAGTGAGCGCCTGATGCGCTTCTCCAGCTTCGCCGCGATCGACTGGTCCGGGGCGGCCGGCGAGCGGCACCACGGGATCGCGGTCGCGCTGTGCGGGGCAGATGGCGCTGCGCCGCAGCTCGTCCGCCCGGGCCACCGCTGGTCGCGCCGAGAGGTGCTCGACTGGCTGCTGAAGGACCTGCCCGCCGATTGCCTCGTCGGCCTCGACCTCGGCATCTCGCTCGCCTTCGCCGACCGCGGCGCCTTCTTCCCGGGCTGGGCGCGGAGCCCGCCCGACGCCCGCGCGCTCTGGTCCCTGGTCGAGGAAATCTGCGCCGGAGACCCGCGCCTTTCCGCCGGCAGCTTCGTCGACCATCCCGAGGCGGCCCAGCGCTTCCGCCGCCACGGCGGCCGCGAGGGCGCGCAGTTTGGGGCCAATGGGCAAAGAGCGCCAGGGCTGCAAGCCGACCAGCAACTTCAACCTCGTCGGCGCGTCCCAGGTCGGCAAGTCGAGCCTGACCGGAATGCGCGTCCTCCACCGCCTTGCGGGAAAGCTGCCGGTCTGGCCGATCGATCCCCTGCCGGAGCGCGGCCCGGTCGTGACCGAGATCTACACCGCCCTCGCCGCGATCGCCGCCGGCCGCCGCGCCGGCCGCGCCAAGGTCCGCAGCCACGAGGACCTGAACCTGGCCCTCGCCGCGTTAAACAGCGATCCCGTAACCGGCACCGGCCCGATCGACGACCACCGCAGCGACGCCCTGCTCACCGCCGCCTGGCTCCGCACCGCCGCCCATCGCCCCGAGCGGTCGCGCCCCACGGCAAGGACCCC
>Ga0066256_1002940_pt1 | contig 17465 bp, 20 predicted proteins | sample ThiBio_1000_biof_FD_87107 | JGI IMG/M metagenome (GOLD analysis project Ga0066256, IMG submission 87107) | Wastewater bioreactor microbial communities from Cape Town, South Africa - Thiocy_expt_1000_biof (version 2) | ecosystem: Engineered > Bioreactor > Thiocyanate-remediating >...
TTGCTTTGTTATAATTATACATTATAGGTAATTATATTTTGATTTCTGAGGAGGCCGCAGGATGACCACGGAGAAGATCGTCGAGGCGGAGACCGTCACGATGCATCGCGCGGCGGGGCGGGGCTTCTGCGGGCTGAGCGAGGGGAGGGGCCGCGCCGCCGTTCGCAGCGCTCACGCCACCCACAGCGAACCGGAAACCCGCCGATGAGTGTCTATTGGTCTGTCTCGATGAGGCTCGGCCCGGCTCTCCCGTTCGTCGCGGCGATGACGACAGGGACGCTGCCGCAATGACCTCGACCCTCGTTCCCGCGCTCGCGTCCGGCGGCCTCGTCGGCTTCAGCCTCGGCCTGGTCGGCGGCGGCGGCTCGATCCTTGCCACGCCGCTCCTCCTCTACGTGGTCGGTGTCGCCAGCCCGCATGTCGCGATCGGCACCGGGGCGCTCGCCGTGTCCGTCAATGCCTATGCCAACCTCGCCAATCATGCGCGCAAGGGTCATGTCTGGTAGCGCTGCGCCATTGTCTTCGCGCTGGTCGGGGCCATCGGCACGATGCTTGGCTCGAGCCTCGGCCTGCTGGTCGACGGCAAGAAATTGCTCTTCCTGTTCGGCCTGGTCATGGTCGCCGTCGGGTTGCTGATGCTGCGCCCGTCACGGGGGCCGGGTGGCCGGCAAGGAGGCGTCGATCTTCGCATGTGCATGATCACCGGCGCGACCGCCGTGGCGGTGGGCGCGGCGTCTGGCTTCTTCGGCATCGGCGGCGGCTTCCTGATCGTGCCGGCGCTGATTTTCGCAACAGGCATGCCGACCATCAGCGCGATCGGCTCCTCGCTGCTTGCCGTCGGCACCTTCGGACTGGCAACGGCGCTCACCTACGCGCGCGTCGGCTTCGTGGACTGGATGCTCGCCGCCGAATTCATCTTGGGCGGTGTCCTCGGCGGTGGCCTGGGCATGCTGGTGGCGACGCGGCTTTCGACAAGCAAGACCGCGCTCAACCGGATATTCGCCACGCTGGTGCTCGCCGTCGCTGCCTATGTGATCCTGACGAACGCGCCGCATCTGGCGGCGGCCTGACCACCGAGCCGGGCTCGGTGGTCGCGGGTGGATCGTCATGGCACGGCCGCGCCGACCCGGCTCAGGCCAGGCGGACCCAGTCGACAGCCTCGATCGTGTAGGGAGCAAACAGGAAGTCCCGGATCGTGACGATCCGCTCCTCGCGCCAGCCGAGCAGAACGAAATGCGAGGGCTCTTCCATGGGGCCGTTGCTGTCGAAGACCAGCATGGCCGGGCGTCCCTCCACCGCTCCCAGGGCAAAGCGCCATCTCGTTTCCTCCGCATAGCGGGTGAAGTAGCGGCCGATGTCGGAGCGGCCCTCGAGCTTGAGCCTGTTCACAAGGTCGAGCTTCACGTCGTCCGCGAGCATGGCGCGGATCGCGTCGAAGTCGCCGCTCTTGAACAGCTGGACATAGGCCGCCATCTTCCGACGCGCGGCGTCGGACATGATCGGGAGCCGCGTATCGTCGGGCTGCCCGGCCAGTTGCCGCAGCGCCACCCGCCCGCGCTGAAGCGCTGACTTGGCGGCGGCCGGCGTGCAGTCGGCGATCGCCGCGATCTCGTCGATGGAGTGGCCGAGCACGTCCTTGAGGATCACGGCGCAGCGCTGAAGCTCGGGCAGCCGCAGAAATGGCTGGAAGCCCACCGCGACGATGTCCGCTTCCGGCATCGGCGCGTCCTCCAGGTCCTCGGTGAGCGCCACCACGTTGCTTCGGGCGCGCCGGCGCAGGAAATCCAGGCTCGTGTTGTGGGCGATGCGCAGCAGCCACGGTTCGAGATTCTCGACAACCGAGCCCTCCGCATGCGCCCGCAACGCCTTGACCAGCGTATCCTGCAGCACGTCCTCGCCATCCACGGTCGAGCCGGTCATGCGCGCGCAGTAGCGGTGAAGCCGTGGCCTGAGCTCGCGCAGGCGGGTCTCGAAATCTTCCGTCGTCATGAGCCGGCCTCCATTGGCACTTGCGCGCTGCATTTCGCCGGGAATGAACGTGTTCGGGTCGAATCCGGCATTCCGATCCCTCCGTTCGATCCCACCATCCTTGCGCGACGCCAGGTCATTCCACCTCGCCGCCAAATGCCGGAGATCGGGCGTGGATGTCGATGAGAATATCCGCCAGGGCTACCGGTTGCGACAGGAATGGCGAGTGGCTGCTGTGCAGTGTGTGGGGCGTGGTCATGCCGCCGATCGTGCGGTCAACCGCCGCGATCATGTGATCCTGGCCGGCCAGCGGTATCGCGCAATCCTGCGTGCAGCGGATGTAATGCCGCGGAACGGCGCCGAATCTTCCTGCCGTGATCGGCGACGGCGCCAGGGCGCCGCCGTTCGGTTCATCGCAATGCAGCCGTGACGCCGCCTGCGCGAATTCGGCATCCGATATGTCCGCGTAGAACGAAGCCTTGAGCAGCGCCCTGTAGGCTCCGTCGGTCGATCCGGCATTGATCCTCGTCGCACCGATGGCCACGGGATCGCCCACGAACAGCCCGGGCGACAGAGCCGAGGACATGGTCTCATGCCGGAGCATGGCGAGCAAAGGCACGCCGTTGGGCACCATGAAACCGGCGAGATAGACGACAGCCAGAAGCAGGTTCGGGATCTCCTCGGCGACTGCCGAGATTGTCATCCCGCCGGCCGAATGCCCGACCAGGACGACCTTGCCGTTGCCGAGGGCCGCTGCCTGTCTCACCAGCGTCACCACTGCTTGCGTTCGCTCCTCCTGCGTAACGCCGGCGACTGGCGACGGTTCGGTGGCGAATGCGGCGGCATCGAATGGGCGCAGGCCGAGCGACTTCGGCGCGACGGCGTTGGCCCCCGCGCCCGGAAGATCGAGCGTCAGGGCCATGAAGCCGTGCGCTTCAAGGATTGGCGTAACCTTGCTCCAGACCGACTGGCGGTGCCAGCATCGCTGGAGTCTCTCGTCTGGTTTTGCGATCTTTGTCGTCGGGCGGGCGACCGTTCGCCATTTTCCATTGTCCGCCGGGACGGACAATAGCGGCCGGTTCAGACTTCCCGGTTGTCGAAGAGGAACATCTGAACGCCCGAGTCATCCGGGGCGAAAATCCGGCGATCGGCTCCGGCCGCCTTCCCCTCGGGGCTCGCGAAGGCCTTTTCGATCGAGGCGAGATCGTCGAAGTACAGCGTCCCGATCCGGTGGATGCCAGCAGCTCCCACCGGGGTGGCGATAGGGCCTTCGCTGACCTCATATTTCCTCAGGCCGGGTATCTTCCTGGCAAGCGGCACGTGGATGTCGAAATAGTGCCGGTCGAACGCCTCGACATCGGCGGGCGTCCGGTAAACCACAACCATGCGGGCCATTGCGGTTCTCCTTTCCTGCTTCACGGGGTTTCACTGAAGACGGCCGAGCCCATCATCGAATCCAGGCTCGCAAGCGCGCCGATCTTCGGAAAATAGGCCTTCATGCGCGGATCGCTTCGCATCGCCTCCACCGCCGCCGGGCTGTCCCATTCGGAATAGATGACGACGCCGGCGCCATCCCCGGCGGCGATCAGCCGGGTGGCTCTCCAGCCGGGAAGGGTGCGGATCACCGTCTCGGTGTTCTGTTTCAGGAGTGCGATCAGCGCATCCTGCTTGCCGGGTTCGACCTTCAGCAGATTGACGAGAATGACGGGTTCGGTGGTCATCGGTGTATCTCCTTTCATGCAGACACACCAAAGACGACCCGAGGGCGTCAAACGGATCGGCGGTGACCAATTATTTTTCTCGACGCGGCGAGATCGGCGCGCGGCTGGTCCGCAGGCCGTGCAAGGTCCGCTCCATTTGAATATTCCCGTTAACGGGATTATCACGCCGGCATGGCAGCAGGTTGTTCGAGCCTGGGGGCGCCGATGAAGCTTGATTTCCTGACTCTGTACATCGTCATCCTGCTGAACTCGCTGACGGTCGCGATCATCTGGGCGGCGATCGCCTATCGCTACAGGACGTTCACCACCGCCCGCATCTGGCTCCTCGGCTGCATTCTCACAACGCTCGGCGGCGGGATCCTGGCCCTGCAGGGCAATGAGGGAAGTTACGCCCCGGCCGTCATCGGCAATGGCGTCGTCATCTTCGGCTTCTGCCTGTTCTGGATGGGCATCCGTCATTTCTACGGGCTGAAGGGCGGATTGGCCGCCAGCGTCGCGATCACCATGGCCAGCCTGTTCGCCCTGCTGCCGCTGTTCGACAGCACGCAGGGCCGAAACCTCGTCTACGCGGCCGGCCAGTCGGCGCCGCTGGTGCTGGCGATCTGGTATCTGCTGCGCGAAAAGCGCCGTGAGCTGGGCGCCATGATCGCCGCTTTCGCGATGATCGTCGGCGTTGCCGGCCATGCCATCGAAAGCGGCCTCAACATCGGCCTGATGCTGGGCCGGGTCGACGGCGCGTTCTACTCCGAGATCGAAGCCTATGCGCTGCTGTGCGTGATCTTCAGCGGCGTGGTGTGGAATTTCGGCTTCGCCGTCATGACCATCGATCGCCTTCGCGAGGAACTCTCGGAACTGGCGCACAAGGACGACCTCACCGGCGTGCCCAACCGCAGGCAGTTCCTCGTGGAACTGGAGGCGGAGGACAGGAGGGCGCGGCGGTCCACGTTGCCGTTCTCGCTGCTGCTCATCGACATCGATCGCTTCAAGCAGATCAACGATACGAAGGGGCATGCCTTTGGCGACCGCATCCTGCGCCGCTTCGTGGAGATCGTGCATGACAGCATAGAGTCTCCGGACACACTGTTCAGGCTCGGCGGCGACGAGTTCGCGATCCTGTTGCCGGAAGTAAGCGCCCGGCAGGCCGAGGAGGTCGCCGGCAAGCTGGTCGCCGCGGTCCGCTCGCGCAGCGGCGCTGGCGCCAAGTCCGTCCGCTTCACGATCAGCGTGGGCGTCGCCGAATGGTCGCCGGACCAGTCCCTGGTCGGCGGAGAGTTGATGGCCGAGGTCGATGGGGCGCTCTACAAGGCCAAGGCGAAGGGGCGGGACGGCTACGCCATCGCGGGCCTGGACAACCTGCCGGACAGCGCGGCCGCTACCGGAAAGATAAGGCTCGTCTCGTAGGCATCGGATTGCGTTCGCGCGGAAGCCGCATGATCAGGCCTGCCGTCTTCCATTGTCCTTTGGCAGGCGGATCGGCGGAACGAGGCGCCTGACGAGCGAGACGAGGTCCGCCTGGCGCGACACTCCCATCTTGGCAAAGATGTGCTCGCGATGGTGCCTGGCCGTTGCCTCGCTGACGCGCAGGGCGGCGGCGGCCTCGCTCAGCGTTGCGCCCGCCATCAATTGCTCGAGCTGGCGTGTCTCTGTCGGCGTTAGCCCAAACAAGCGGGTGACCGTTCCCAGATCGGTCGGCGGAGCGGCCGTGTCGCGCGTGATGAAGACGGCGGCGGTGGCCTGTGACACCAGCCGCGTCCTGCGATGCCCGCTTGCGAGCGGCAGGATATGAGCAACGGCCACCTGGTGGTCAGTATCCTCCAGGGGCACGCCCATCGCTGCCGCGGGAACCCGCGTTTCATCGGCCTGTGCGATGGCGATGGCGCTGAGCAATTCTTCGGATATCTGGGAGGTTGTGGCAGCCAGATACCCGCCGGACGAAAGGATCGGCGATCTGGCGTCGATCATGCGGCGAGCCGTTTCATTGGCGTGCAGAATGCGCCCTTCCTTCGCCACGATGACGACGCCGACCGTCACGCTGTCGAGCGTCGCTCCCAGGGTCTGCTGTTCCAGGCTCTTCATATCCATGAGATCGCTGATCGCCAGCGTGCGGCGGATGTGAGGAGCCAGCAGCCGCAGGACCGCAAGGTCTCCTTCCGTCACAAGACCGTGGCGCTCATGCCGCGAGAACGACAACGTGCCCAGCCTGTCGGCCTGGCGCATCACGACGAGTGTCAACGCATCGATGATGCCCTGCGGCTTTACCCATTCGTTGAAGTAACGGGTCTCGAAAGCTTCCGGCATCTCGCGGCTTGCAGTGCCGGGTTCGCCAAGGCCATGCCTGAGAGAGAGAATCTTCTTCTCGATTTGCGCGAGGTCGTCAGCGTATTCGGGAAGGCGGGCGAGCCATGCCGGATCATAGTTCCAAATATGCGCGAGCCGGGCTTCCGATCTATCGAGGTCCGTCACGACGAGCATGCCGGCGAAGCAATTCGTGACATCTCCCACGGCGCGGATTGCTTGCGGCCATAAGGTCGGGTCCAGCGTGCAGTCGTAGATCAATCCGATCAGGTCGGAGAGGCACTCACATGTCAGAGGCTGCCTGGCCGCGTCATTCCGGAATTGCTGCTGCTCCATAGCTTTGTTCCAGCCGGTCTGTGCAATGGATCGAACCTGCGGGAGCGAAGCGCTACAATTTGCGCCAGCCACCGAGCATTCGACGGGCTCCGGTGCGTTGCGAAGAGATGCTCGTTCAGGCGGCCTTGCCGCGGCCTACCGCCTGGATTTTTTCCCAGGCGCGGCCTGATTGCGGAACGTCTATGTCGAAGGTTGTCTCGAGCGTATCGGCGAGATGATCGGCGCTGGTGATGCGTTGTTCGCTGATGCCGGCCGCCGTAACACGACGCAGACAATCATTTTGCAGGGCGGTATAGCCGTCCGCCGTATGCCGCAGGATCGCCAGCGCGTTTGTGAACGGCGAGCCGGGATCCTGCGTCAGCCAGCCGAATGTTGCGGCTATGGCGGCCTCGTCGCTGTGATCGGGCCGGAAATCGAAGCTGGGCGCGAGGCCATGCGCGTGGTTATGGAAGCGCAGCCAGCCACCGTCCGCCGGCATGATCGAGAAATCGAAGCCGCGCTGGCTGATCGGCCCGACTTCAAGCGGCACGGGTTCGACGATGGCGTCCGCCAGGCCGACCTCGGCAAGGTAGGGCCGGTCGAGATCGATACGCAGGGTGAGATGGTTGCCGATGGCGAGGTCGCCCATCTTTGCGCGATCGACGCCGCCGCACAGGCGGGTCACGCGGAAGCCGAGCGCGGCGAGCGCGGCGCCGAGCAGGCCGTTCATCTCGTAGCACCAGCCACCGCGCCTGCCCTCCACCATCTTGGCGAAGGCGGCGGTCGGGGCAACCGAGGACGGCCATCCCATGAAGGCATCCAGCGCCTCCCAGGTGAACGCCATGAGATGGGCGCGGTGAAGTCTCGACAGGCTCTCGGCATCAAGGGAAACCGGCCGGTCGATTCCGATCCTCGCGAGATAGGCGTCCAGCTGGCCGGACGTCAGGGTCATTCCGCTTTCGCTTGAAGAGACCTGTGTCATTCTTCAGTTCCTTTCGATGGATCGCTTTCGAGGTTTCCACCGCGGTGGGGGTGCCGATCACGCGGCGGAGCAGGTTTCCTGGGAACACCCCAGTACGAAGTCCTCGATTTCCGCCACGAGCCGCGCAGGCCCCGGGCCTTCCTCGGCAATGGCGCGCCCAAGCGCTGCCGCCCGCTCCGCGAAGCCCGGTTCGGAAAGGACACGCCGCACGGCTTCGCCGAGCATTTGCGAAGAGGCTGAAGGATTAAGGCGCAGGCCCGCGCCGTGATAGTCCACGCGCGCGGCGTTGTCGTTCTGATCGCGTCCCATCGGGAGAATGACGAGGGGCACGCCATGGCTGAGCGAACGCATGATCGTTCCGTGCCCGCCATGGGTGACGACGGCGCTGGCTTTGGCCAGGATTTCGTCATGCGCCGCATTGGGAAGGATCGTGACATTCGCCGACGACCGAAGGCGCAGGCCCTCGAGTGCCTTGCCGAGGGTGACGATCACCTCGACCGGTTCCCCGGCCAGGCCGGATATCACGCGCTGGAGCGCCTGGGCCTGGCCCTGGTTGGTGGTGCTGAACGATACGAGCACGAGTGGCCGCGTCGCGCGCTCCGGCTGGCTCATGCCGTGTTCCCGGGCCCAACTCGGCATCTCCAGCAGTGGCCCGATATAGCGCACATGGTCCGGCAGGCGCTCGACGGGGAAATCGAAGCTGCTGCTGGTGGCCAGGAGATGGCGGCCGGCACGCAAGGGCTGTTCATGGACATGGGCCAGCGGCGCGAGGCCGAAATGGGCACGGGCAGCGTTGAGACCGGGCAGGAAGCCGTCCCACAGTTGCTCGGCCATTGCCGAAACCTCTGCGTCGCGCGCCCTGTCCGCCGCCGATCGCGCGGGCTGAAAGCCCGGACCGAACGGCGGATGTCCAGGGAGAGGCCAGAGCGAGATGTTGCTTGCGAGCAGGGCCGTCGGAACCTTTGCAACTTCGCCTGCCAGCATGCTGCCGAACAGCATGTCCGAACCAAGAAGCATATCGACCGGCTCCGCCGCCAGTGCTTCGAGAATATCCTGGGCATAGGATCGCGCCGGCCCGACGAAGACGCGCTCGCACGCTCTCTGGAAGCCGGCCAGGGGATCGGCCGGTTCCCAATCCCGCACGAAGCAGCTTTCGGGTGAGCGGTCGGGGCGGTTCGGCGCGCGCTTCCACGGCAGGAACCGGGTTCCCGCCTCGATCGCCTCCGCTCTCATCGTGTCGTCGGCGATGAGGCGCACATCGTGGCCCCGGCCGGCGAGCGCGCGCACGGCTCCGAGCGTCGGCGGCACGTTGCCGCCGCCTTCCCAGCAGGTCACCAGGATGCGCAGATGCCGCGACGCAGCTGTCATGCTTGCCATTGCCACGGTCCTTTCTCGATGGAGACCGGATCAGTTCGTCGCGTCCTCACGCAGCAGGCGCTCGATCGCCTGCGTCATGAGCCGATGTGTCTGCGCCGCCGAATGTCCCTGCGTCCGCCGCAGCAGATGCCAGATCCAAACATCGGTCTGGGCCAGCAACTGCGCGAACCGATCCGCGCGAGACTGGCCGTCGAGCTTGTCGAGCCAGGCCCTGAACATGTCCTCGATCCACTCGCGATGCCCCCGGCGTCCGCGGTCGAGGACGGCGGCGAATTCGGGTACACGCGCCTCCTGGCTGAGCGTCCGCACGATGATGTCACCGGTGCGTTCATAGTCGTCCATCAGCAGCGCGACGATGTCGGCCACGCTTTGCGGGGGGGGGCTCCAGCGCTGGGCCCGGATGGCGTCATCCATCATCGCCGCCATGGCGCTGAGAACACCGGTCTTGCTGCCGAAACGGCGGATCACGGTTTGGCGGGTGGTGCCTGCCGCGGCGGCGATGTCGTCGAGAGTGATCTCATCGAACCAGCGCTCTTCGAGAAGAACATTCAAGGCGTCGACGATCTGCCGCTCGGTATCCTGAACCGCATTGGCGCGCGCGGACTGGCGATAGGCTCGCGGAGACATGACATCGCTCCTAATTTCACGTTACATCATGTAACGCGAAATTAGGGAAGCGTCAAACGGCGAAACCGCCGCTGTTCAGCAGCGCCCTTCCACCCCAATACGGGCACCAAATCGAACCTATAGGACGAACATCCCATGCGCCGGCTCTCAGCTTGTGGGATCAGAACCACGATGAGGCAGTGCCGCCCGAGGATGCGGCGATTCTTCGCTTGAGGGGATCATGATTTCGATTTGGACTGTCTTCGAGGGTTATGCCGGGCACGGCGATGCGGGCCGGATTTCGCGACCACGCCGCCGTGTCGCGCTGTTGCCGGCCGGGATGTTTATTATAGTCGGCCTGACTGGTCTTCTTGCTGCAGCCTCATCTGCCTTTGCCGCTGCCTCCGATGGCTTTGTTCTCTGTCAAGCGTCCGGAGGATCAGAAGTATATACTGCGGCAAGTGATGCGTGTGACCGCGACGCAGACAGTCACGCAACTGGTTTGATGGACTTTGGTGGCGATGGCGCCATGAAAATGGGCAATGTACAGCTCAATACCGGTGTTAATGGCCTCTCGACCTTCGGTGACAACGTCAATTTCAACGGGCTGATACAAGTCCATCAGGCGACGATCAACGAGGCCACAATCGGCGGCAGCCTGTCGGTCGCGAGCGGCGCGAGCATCAATATGGGCGGCAACCGCATAACCAATGTCGGCGCGCCGACCAATGGAACTGACGCGGCCACGAAGGCCTATGTGGACAGTCTGGTTGGCAGCGGTTCGTCGCTCAATACGACTGTAAGCACGCACACGACGCAGATCGCGGCATTGCAAACAACGGTCAGCACGCACACGACGGAAATCGCGACGCTCAACACGACGGTGAACACGCATACGACGCAGATCGCTGGTCTCGACAGCCGTGTGACGGCCAACACCAGCGCGATCACCGCGCTCGACGGTCGCGTCGGGGCGCTGGAGACCGGCCTCGATCGTCTGGATGGCCGCGTCGACAAGGCTTTCGAGGGGGCGGCGATGGCGATGGCGATGGCCGCGCCCGCGATGCCGACGGACAAGAACTACGCCGTCTCCATCAACTGGGGTGACTTCGGCGGAAAGAACGCCTTTGCCGGCACTGTCCAGGCGCGCGTGAGCGAGGACTTCATGATCCATGGTGGCATCGGCTTTGGTTCGTCCGGAACGGTGGGCGGTCGTGCCGGTCTGACCTACGCCTGGTGAGTTGCGGCGGCCCTGAGGCGCGGTAATCACCCATCGAGCACGATCCCGCTCCGGTTTGTGACGGAGTGGGGGAACCGCCATGGGCGGTTGTCTCTCCTTATGGGGTCCACGCGACGAAGGATTGTCAAGAATTACGCAAGCCGACAATGACCAGATGAAGCCGATCTTGCTCCGCCTCCTGCTCGCCGCCCTGTCGCTGTCTTTTGCCCTGGCGGGGCCGCTTCCGGCCGCGGCGCAGCAGGAGAAGAAAGCGCCGCGCGCCGCGAAATCCGCCCGGCAGGACAAGCCGAGGCCCGCCGAAATCGACAGGAACGGCATGTTGATCCTGGTGCGCTCCGCCCTGCTGGCGGTCGACCAGGCCAACAAGACCGGCAACTACTCGGTCTTGCGCGATCTCGGCGCGCCGGGTCTCCAGGTCAACACCGACGCGCAGCTGGCCGAGATATTCGCCGGCCAGCGCAAGCAAGGCATCGACCTTGCCGCCGTCGCCGTCCTGGAGCCGCAACTGACACTGCTGCCGCAGATCGAGCCCAACGGCATGCTGCACATGGCGGGCTTCTTCCCGTCGGTGCCCATGCGCCTGAACTTCGAGCTGCTCTTTGCCCCGGCCAACCGTCAGTGGAAGCTCTTCGGCATCTCGGCCAATCTCGGCGAAAACAGCCCTCTGGCGCCGGATAGTCCCCAGCCCCCAGCGCCGGCAGGAGCTGTCGAGACGCCTGCCGCGCCCGCTGCCGCCATAACAGCAAAACAAAAAGGCACTGCGAACTAGAGGCATGGCCCGCCATGCCGGCGAAGGCTGCCCGGTGACGGGAAAGCCCGGTAGCCCGCGCCATCACGGCGGCCGTCATGCCTGGGTTGATCGTTCATCTGAACGACTATGCAGCCGCTCATTTCCGCCAAACACTGGCCAGGCCTCGGGGAGAGCGGGGCAGGGAACCATGAGGAGATGGGGGAGAGATGAGAGCTCAAAAGGAAAATTCCGGCCCGGCGGTGCGCTCATGACCGTCTCGTCAGCTTCGCGGCCCGCCGCCTCGTCCTTTCCTCGGATAACGCTCGTCGCGCTGGTGGCTTTCGCCGCCATCACGCCGATGGCCCTGCTGGTCGCTCCCGCGCTGGCGGCGCAACTGGCTACGGAAATAGGCATCGGCCCGTCGCAGATCGGCACCTATTTCTTCGTGGAGAACGGCGCCTTCAGCGCCGCGTCCCTGCTGTCCCTCTTCTGGCTCGGGCGGCTCAATGTACGGGTCGTCGGCCTTATCGCGCTCGCCGTGTTTATCCTCGGCAATCTGGCGACGCCGATGATGCTGCCCGGCTACAAGAGCCTGCTGCTCATGCGGGCCGTCACCGGCTTCGGCGGCGGCACGCTCATGGTCCTGTCGATGATCAGCGCGCAGGACGCGGAGAACCCCGAGCGGGTCTTCGGATATTGGGTCGTGGGCCAGCTTGTGGCGGGCGCGATCGGGCTCGCCCTTCTTCCCCACCTGTTCGCCACTTACGGGCTGTCGTCCTTCTACATCCTGCTCGGGGTGATCGCCCTGTTGCTGTCGCCCCTCTACAGGGGATTTCTCGCGCCGGCGGCATCGGAAGGACCGAAATCGACGTCCGCGACGAGCGGTCGGTTCATCATCCTCGGCGTGTTGGCCGTGCTTGCGATCCTTGCCTTCTATGTCGCGATCGGCGGGGTCTGGACGTTCGCCAGCATGGCCGCCACCCAGGCCGGAATCGAGGGCGCCAGCGTCGGCACGATCCTGGCGATCGCATCGCTGTTCGGCATAGCGGGGTCGATGCTCGCGGCCTTTCTGGGGGGACGCTCGGCCCGTCGCGCCATGCTGCTGCTCGGCTACGCCATCCTGGTCGCGTCGATTGTCGCGGTGGCGACGCTGCATGGCAGCGCCGCCTATGTCGTGGCGATCTGCGCCTTCAAGTTCGCGTGGACCTTCGTGCTTCCCTTCATCATCGCGGAGGCCGCGAGTCGCGATCCGTCCGGCCGCCTGGTGGCCTCGACCACGCTGATCATCGGCACCGGCCTTTCCCTCGGGCCGCTGTTTGCTGGAAACCTGCTCGAGGCTGCGTGGAGCCTCGGCGCCGTCTTCCTCGCGGCCGCGATCTGCGGGGCTGTGTCCTTCGCCTGTCTCGTCGTCTCCCCGCGCCCCAAGGGCGTGTCCTGAACGAAGGGGCTAACGACGATGAAAACCGGGTTCTTCACGGACGAGAAAACGTTCTGGCACATCGGCGGCGTGCAGTCGCTGGTCCTGCCGGTGGGCGGCTGGGTCCAGCCTCCGTCAGCGGCCGGCTTCGCCGAATCTCCGGACTCCAAGCGGCGCTTCCTGTCGCTGCTCCAGGTCTCGGGGCTGGCGGCGAAACTGGACATGCGCTCGGCAGCACCCGCAAGTCGCGCGGACCTGCTGCGGATCCATCCCGCCGGCTATCTCGATGAGTTCAAGCGCATCAGCGATACGACCGGGGGAAATCTCGGCGTGGGCGCGCCTTTCGGGGTGGGCAGCTATGAAATCGCGGCGCTGTCCGCCGGGCTGGCTATGGCCGCCATCGATGCGGTGGTGTCCGGCGGCCTGAAGAATGCCTTCTCGCTGTCGCGTCCGCCAGGCCACCACTGCCTGCCCGACACTCCCATGGGTTTTTGCCTTCTCGCCAACATTCCCGTGGCGATCGAAGCGGCCCGGGCCAAACATGGCGTCGGGCGTGTCGCGGTCGTGGACTGGGACGTCCATCATGGCAACGGCACGCAGACCATCTACTACGAGGATCCCGACACGTTGACGATTTCGCTGCATCAGGACAGGTGCTTTCCACCTGGCTACAGCGGCGGCGAGGATCGCGGCGCTGGAAAGGGGGAAGGGACCAACATCAACATTCCGCTGCTGCCGGGCGGCGGCCACGCGGTGTATTTGCATGCGTTCGAACGTATCGTCATCCCGGCCCTTGAAGCCTTCAGGCCGGACCTGATCGTGGTCGCCAGCGGCCTCGATGCCTCGGCCGTCGACCCGCTGGCGCGCATGAATCTGCACAGCGACAGCTACAGGGCCATGACGACGAGCATCCGCGACGCGGCCGACCGGCTGTGCCAGGGGCGGCTGGTCGTCGTTCACGAGGGGGGCTATTCGGAAACCTATGTTCCTTTCTGCGGCCATGCGCTGGTGGAGGCCCTGTCGGGCGAGACCAGCGATGTCGTCGACCCGCTTCTGGAAATGGCCCTGCTGTGGCAGCCCGCCGAGCGCTTCAACGCATTGCAGTTCCAGATCCTCGATGAAATGGCGGCGAGCCTGAACTTTGGAAATTGACCGGATTTGCGCCATCGACCTATCTTTCGGGGATAGCCGGCTACAGGTGGTGATCCGTCCTGCTCGTCCATCACCCCTAGGCGGCCTCGGCTGAGGGAACAGGGCGCGATGGCAAACGGCATGAGCATGCCCATGACCGCCAAGACATCCACCATCAATCCGAGAAGTTTCTTGGAGCCGGTGAGGCTGGACCTCGTCGCCGATCCGGTGCGCCCGGCGCGCCGCACCGATTTCGCCGAGACGCTGGCGCACCCGAACGCGACAAACCGGAAACTCAGCATCTTCCTGCTCGACCTCTACGCCGCGGCTGCCCGCGAGGAGGTCGGCAGCTTCGAGCGCTCCCTGTTCATTTCGCTCGAAGACCTGATCCCGTTCGATGCGGCCTGGACGGGGGTGGCGGCGCAGGAGGACAACCGCCCGGTCAACCACAACAGCTTCACCTACCGGCTGCCCGAGGACTTCTTCAGGGAATGGCTGCGCATCGTGGATCACGATCCGCTGGCGGACCTGTCGCGCATGGTTTTCGGAGAGGCGGCGGTCGTCGACATAGAGGACGGCCAGACCGATCTGACATTCCGCGCCTGGGCGAGAAGCTTCGGGCTGAGGCATCTGCTGCGGGTTTGCGCCCTCGACAATCGTTTCGGGATGATCGGCTTCCTGTCCATCTATCGCCGCGCCGCGGATGCGCCCTTCAGCGCCGCGGATGTCGAGACGATGGAGACCCTCATTCCGCATCTGGCCGCCGCGATGCGGATCAATCGCGCGATGCGATTGCTGCTGCGCGGCAAGGAAAGCGCGAGCTACATCAGGCGCGCGATCTGCGACACCTATGGCGTCCTGCACCGGTCGGACAGGGAATTCGCCGAGAGCGTCAAGCTCGAGTGGCCCGACTGGAACGGCCCGTTCCTGCCTGATGCCCTGTGCCGCCATCTGGAAGCGAGGCCGGAGCAGCCATTCCTGGGCTCCGAACTGTGCATCAGGATCAGCCCGGTCGCCGGCCTGTTCGTCATCGAACTGCAGCCCAGGTCGCCCCTCGACCGTCTCGGCGCGCGCGAACTCGAGACCATCCAGCACTTCGCCAACGGCGCCTCCTACAAGGAGGTCGCGCGCCGCATGAACCTCGCGCCGGCGACGGTCAGGCATCACCTGCGCTCGGCCTACAGGAAGCTCGGCGTGCACGACAAGGCGCAGATGTCGCGCCTGATTGCCACCTTGGCGGGTGCGTCGGAAACGTCGGAGGCTGCAAGGACGGGGGCGAGGTAGGGCGGCGCCGGTGTTCCGGGACGTGCTGTTGATCTCCGTACGAGAGGCGTGCCCGGAAGGGCGGCGTCCTTGGAAATCAGCTACTTGCGGAAAGATCGAGAAAGGGCGGCAGGCCCGATGGCGGAGAGGGAGGGATTCGAACCCCCGATACCCTTGCGAGTATGCCGCATTTCGAGTGCGGTGCATTCGACCACTCTGCCACCTCTCCGCGGTCATGGTCGGCCGTTGCCGGCGCGGCGCACTAGATAACGGCTGCACGGACAGGTTACAAGGCCAAATCCGTCGGCAAATCCCGCTTCTTTTTCGAAATGTGGCTTGCCCGGCGCCCAGGCCGGCACGGCCAGGGGCCAAAGGCTCGGTTTCCGGCGGCGTTTGCCTTGACTCGCGGTCGACCATCGGGTAGGGACAGCCCGCAATCGGCGTGGAGCGTCCTCCGCGCCGCTTGTTTTTTGAACCCGCAGACTGACAAAAAGACGGCCGAACCGCCCGAAGCGGTTCATCAAGGCCGACCGAACAGCGAAAGGCAAAAAATGTTCGCAGTCATCAAAACGGGCGGCAAGCAGTACCGCGTTGCCGCCAACGATCTGCTCAAGATCGAGAAGCTCGAGGCCAAGGTCGGCGAAATCGTCGAGATCGGCCAGGTGCTGGCCCATGGCGAGGGCGAGAACGTCACGTTCGGCGCGCCGTTCGTCGATGGCGCCACGGTTACCGCCGAGGTCGTCGAGCAGGGCAAGAACCGCACCGTCATCGCTTTCAAGAAGCGCCGCCGCCAGAATTCGCGCCGCAAGATCGGCCACCGCCAGCTGCTGACCACCGTCCGGATCTCCGAGATCCTGGTGGGCGGCGCCAAGCCGTCGAAGAAGGCCGCCGCCAAGGCGGAAGCCGCCACCGAGGCGAAGGCCGAGGCCGCCGCGCCGCTGTTCAAGGCGCCGAAGGGCGAGCCGGACGACCTCACCGTGATCAAGGGCATCGGCCCGGTCGCGGCGAAGGACCTCAACGAGCAGGGCATCATCACCTTCGCGCAACTCGCCAAGCTCAGCGACAAGGATGTCGCCAAGATCGACGAGCACATGCCGTTCAGCGCCGACCAGATCAAGGACTGGTGCGAGCAGGCCAAGGAACTGGCGAAGAAGTAAAACCCGGCCGGCGGGAAATCGTCGCCGGAACGGACTTGAAACGGAACGCGAACGCGTTCATAAGACCATTCAAGCGCCTCGCGGCGCATCGGAGGTAGTCAGATGGCACACAAGAAAACTGGCGGTTCGTCGCGCAACGGTCGCGACTCGCATTCCAAGCGCCTCGGCGTGAAGAAGTTCGGCGGCGAAGCCGTCATTGCCGGCAACATCATCATCCGCCAGCGCGGCACGCAATGGCATCCGGGCACCAACGTCGGCATGGGCACGGACCACACCCTTTTCGCGCTCGAAGCAGGCGCGGTCACCTTCAACAAAAAAGCCAATGGCCGAACCTACGTGTCGGTAAACCCGATTACGAAGGCCGCGGAGTAGCCGGTTCCGCACCACGACACCGGCAGCCCATCTCGGGAACCGGTGTCTGGCCAAGCCAGAAAAAGGATCAGGGGAGATGGGTTCCATCTCCCCTTTTTCTTTGCCTGGAGGTCCTAGACATGGTTGCGGAAGCGGAAGACACGGACGACGAAAGTTACGCGATAGACCGCCCGGAGCTCGCCACCGAGCGACTGGTGATGCGTGCTCCACGCGAGAGCGACGTCGCGCAACTGGCCCTTCTCGCCGACAACCGCCATGTCGCGGAGATGCTGGCGCGCATGCCGCATCCCTATGGCGAGGCCGAGGCGCGGTCCTTCCTCGCCATGGCGCGGGCCCGCCGCGCCGGGATCGTCTACGCGCTGACGCTGGCCGGCACCGATACCTTCGTCGGTTGCGCGGGGCTCAACAGCACGGACCGGGGGCTGGAACTCGGCTACTGGATCGGCGAGCCTTACTGGAAGCGCGGCTACGCCACGGAGGCCGCGCACGCGCTGGTCGACCTCGCCTTCCAGAGAACGCCCATCCAGGTGCTGCATGCCTCGACCCGGGTCATCAATCCGGCCTCTCGCCGGGTGATCCACAAGTGCGGTTTCCAGTATGCCGGCCAGGGCATGCTCAACTCGATCGTCGCCGGACAGGTGCCGGTGGAGCGCTACCGGCTCGACCGCAAGACCTGGACCAGCCTCAGGAACTGGGTGCACTTCTGATGGCGGTGACGCGGCCAAGCGGGTTCCGCAGAAGTGTCACGCGGTTTTGCGGTCAGAACCTGCGAAAACAAGGGGTTCAGCCCATCTCCACCCATACCGGCAGGTGATCCGACCCGACCGCCTGCCGGTCGACCCAGAGGCGCTTCAGCGATCCGGCGAGCGAGGCGCTGGTGAAGACGTAGTC
>Ga0066256_1002943_pt1 | contig 17453 bp, 4 predicted proteins | sample ThiBio_1000_biof_FD_87107 | JGI IMG/M metagenome (GOLD analysis project Ga0066256, IMG submission 87107) | Wastewater bioreactor microbial communities from Cape Town, South Africa - Thiocy_expt_1000_biof (version 2) | ecosystem: Engineered > Bioreactor > Thiocyanate-remediating >...
GCTGCTGCTGCTGCTGCTGCTGCTGCTGCTGCTGCTGCTGCTGCTGCTGCTGCTGCTGCTGCTGCTGCTGCTGCTGCTGCTGCTGCTGCTGCTGCTGCTGCTGCTGCTGCTGCTGCTGCTGCTGCTGTCGCTGCCACCTTGCCACGGCCAGGCAGCAGGGCAGCCAGGGCGACCCGACGAAGGGCATGGTCACTATCGCGTCGCTTCAACTACTGTGATAGCAACTCGGCAATGCGGCGGCAGTGGCCCTGCAACGGCGAGTCGGCAACTTGGCGGTCACACACGAACCGCAGGAACTCGCCCACGCCGTCACGAACGAGGCCATCGCGACACGACGCCGCGTGTAACAGGATAAATAGCATCTCAAATGCAGATGTCCACACATTGATGTCGCCGTGGGCCCGCACCGCCGCCATCACCGCGACGTGCGCGCCGTCGCGCACCAGCGGCACGCGATTGTCGTCCGCAATTGCCAAGTTATACAGCGCGCCGCATACAGTCACCGCCACGTCGACATCGCCGGTGTGGGTCCGTACCGCTGCCATCAACGTGTGGTGCGCGTCAGCGCGCACCAGCGGCACCATGTTGTCAGCTGCACTTGCCAGGTTCCGCAGCGCACCACACGCAGCCAGCACCACCTTGGCATCGCCGCTGTGGGTACGAGCTGCTGCCATCACCACTGTATGCGCGCCGTCGCGCACCAGCGACACGAGGTAGTCGGAAATACCGGTACCCGCCAACCTCGCCAGCGTGAGACATGCCCACCCTGCCACTTCCATGTCGCCGATGTGGTCCCGCGCCGCCGCCATCACCACCGTGTGCACGGCGGCACGGACCAGCGGCACACCATTGTCGGTTGCTGCCGCCAGGTTGGCCAGCGTGGCGCATGCGTGCCGCACCACCTCCACGTCGCCGGCGTGGGCCCGCGCTGCTGCCATCACTGCGACGTGCGCACCATCGCGCACTAGCGGCACTTTGTTGTCGGTTGCATCGGCCAGGTTCTGCAACGCGCCACAAGCATTCTGTGCCACTAAAACGTCGCCGGCGTGGGCCCGTGCTGCTGCCATCACGGCAACGTGAGCGCCATCGCGCACCAGCGGCACGCGATTGTCGTCTGCAATCGCCAGGTTGCCCAGCGCGCCGCATGCAACCTGTGCCACCTCCAAGTTGTCGGTGTGCGCTCGCGCTGCCGCCATCACCACCGTGTGCGCGCCGTCGCGCATCAGTGGCACCTGGTTGTCGTCTGCTGCCGCCAGGGCAAGAAGTGCGGCACACGCGCGCCACGCCACCCCCATGTCGCCGGCGTGGGTCCGCGCCGCCGCCATCACAGCCGTATGTGCGCCGTCGCGCACCAGCGGCACTTGATTGTGTGGCGCAAGCGCCATATACCACAGAGCGTGGCACGCCGCCATTGCCACCAAGGCGTCGTCGGCGTGGGCCCGCGCTGCTGCCATCACGGCAACGTGAGCGCCATCGCGCACCAGCTGCACCTTGTTGTCGGCTGCAATTGTCAGGTGCTGCAGTGCGGCGCATGCCTGCTGCGCCACTACAACGTCGCCGCTGTGGACACGTGCCGCTTGCATCACCGCGACGTGCGCGCCGTCGCGCACCATCGGCACGCGGTTGTCGGCTGCAATCGCCAGGTTGGCCAGCGTGCCGCATGCGCCACGCGCCACCTTCACATCGCCGTTGTAGCGGGTAAGTGTGCTCTGCACTAGCACACCACACCCCAACTTCACACACTTCAGCCGCTGCGCGTCTGGCGCCAGATGTGCAAGCGCATACAGCGTTTCCACCACGTGCGTTCTGTTGGCATTAGACATCGCGCTTGTCAGCGCGGTTGATAGGTCAGCAGCCGGCGAAGGGGAAGTTGAAGAAAGCCATTGTTGCAGGCAAACAAGAAGGAGAATAATCCCTAGCGAGCTAGCAAGGGAAAGGGGGGACAGGAGACGCGGCCCAGCGTTGGGTGCCGGCATCATGCCCGCCATTTCCAAGGTCAGCGTACCGGTAGACAGCCTGAGGGCAGCGGGCCGCAGGCGAGAGAGAAAAATGCCCAAAGACCCCAAAGGCGGGTGAAAATTTAATTCCAGCGCCTACCATCACACGGCGCCACCGCCAATTGCGTCCATGTATGTCTACTGAGTAGTGCCGCACACAACCGTGTTGATTGGAGCGCAGCGTCTGAAAATTGCTGTCCGGCTACCTCTCCCACTGCAGCGGCATTGTACCGCGCCCTTCCACTGCACCGTTAGCGGCCGCTGGCGGCTAGCCCGGCCCAGGGCTAGGCTTCCTAGTCTGACAAGGCTACTACTGCGGCAGTGCAGCCGCAGTCAGTGCTTTACCACTGGCCTGGCCCACTGCCACTGCGGCACTGGCGGCTGGCACCACTACTGATGAACCACTGCTGGCACCGCCTATAAAGACTGCCTTGCCAGCCACCCTGCGGCGTGCCCAGGCTGTCCCACTTCTTTAGGGAATGACAATATGATGATAATTAATTAGTCTACGTCAAAATAATGCGACGGCAGCAGTCGCGCACCGAGGCGTCGTCGCGGTGGTGGTCACACACGAACCGCAGGAAGTCGCCCACACCGTCAGCCAACAGAGCAGCCCGACACTCCTCCGCCTTGCTGCGTGACAGGTTGAGCAGCGTGACACACGCCGCCCGCGCGATAAGGACGTCGTCGTCATGATGCCGCGCTGCCGCCATCACCGCGACGTGCGCGCCGTCGCGCACCAGCGGCACTGCATTGTCGGCTGCAAATGACAGATACCGCAGCGTGCCGCATGCAGGCTGCACAACTTCCTCGTCGAAGTCGAGGTCTCGCGCGAACGCTATCACTGCGGCATGTGCGCCGTCGCGCACCAGCGGCACGGCGTTGTCGTGAGCAAGCGCCAGGTTCCGCAAGGTGCTGCATGCTGCTTTCGCCATCCCTCTCTTGAAGACGTGGGCTCGCGCCGCCGCCATCACTGCGATATGTGCGCCGTCGCGCACCAACGTCGCCGCGTTGTCATAGTGCATTGACAGTCCCCACACCAATTCGCACATACCAAATACCGCATCAACGTCGTCACTGTGGGCCTGTGCCGCCGCCATCAGTGTAAAATGCGCACCGTCCCGCACCAGCGGCACAGTGATGTCGACTGTAACCGGCAGTCTCCCAAGAGTGGCGCACGCAAGCTTCACCAGCAGGTGGTCGCCGCCGTGGTCTCGCGCCGCCGCCATCACCGCGATGTGCGCACCGTCACGTACCAGCGACACGCTGTTCTCCGCTGCAAACGCCAGGTCCCACAGCGCCCCGCACGCAGTCCGTGCCACCTGCACGTCACCGCTGTGGACGCGCGCCGCCGCTATCACCGCCATGTGTGCACCATCGCGCACCAGTGGCACGCAGTTGTCAGCTGCAAGCGCCAGGTTGCGCAGCGCGCCGCATGCAGCCTGTGCCACATCCATGTCGTCGCCGTGGGCTCGCGCCGCCGCAATCACTGCGGTATGCGCACCGTCGCGGACTAGCGGCACGAGGTATTCGCCTGCAGCCGCCAGGTTATTCAGCGCCCAACACGCGGCCCGCGCCACCTCCACGTCGCCGGCGTGCGCCCGCGCCGCCGCCATCACCGCCGTGTGCGCGCCGTCACGCACCAACGGCGCCTTGTTGTCGACTGCACTCGCCAAATTCCACAGCGCACGACACCCGGCGCGCGCCACCTCCACATCGCCGGCGTGCGCCCGCGCCGCCGCCATCACAGCCGTGTGCGCGCCGTCGCGCATCAGCGACACGCAATCTGCAAGCGCCAGGTTTTGCAGCGTGCAGCAGGCGGATTGTGCCACCTTCACGTCGCCAGCATGGGCGCGCGCCGCCGCCATCACCACAACGTGCGCGCCGTCGCGCATTAGCGGCACACGGTTGTCGGCTGCAAACGCCAGGCATTGCACTGCAAAACACGCCAACCGCACCACTCTTATGTCGGTGCCATGGGCCCGCACCGCCGCCATCACCGCCGTGTGCGAGCCGTCGCGTACCATCGGTACGCGGTTGCCGGCCACAACCGCCAGGCTGGCCAGTGTGCCGCATGCCCGCCATACAAACTCGATGTTGCTGCTGTGGGCCCGCACTGCTTCCATCACTACAGCGTGTGCGCCGTCGCGCACCAGCGCCACGCGGTTGTCGTCTGCACACGCCAGGTCCCAAACCGCGCCACATGCAGCCTGTGCTACCACTGCATCACCGCTGTGGCCCCGCGACATCCCCATCACTGCGGCATGCGCGCCGTCGCGCACCAGCTGCACACGGTTGTCCTTTGCAGTCGATAAAAGATAAACTGCTCTACATGCATTCCGCGCAACCTCCACATTGCTGGCGTGGGCGCGTGCCGCCGCCATCACGGCAGTGTGCGCACCATCGCGCACCAGCGGCACTCGGTTGTCGGCTGCACGGGCTAGGTTACACAGTGCGCCACACGCCGCCCGCACCACCTCCACAGCGCCGTTGTGGGTCCGCGCCGCTGCCATCACCGCGGTGTGCGCGCCGTTAAGAACCAACGGTACGCGGTTGTCGTCTGCACACGCCAGGTTGGCAAGCGCGACACATGCAGCCTGTGCTACTTCCACTTCGCCACAGTGATCTCGTGCTACTGCTATGAACGCAACGTGTGCGCCATCGCGCACAAGCGGCACCCGGTTGTCGGCCGCGTATGACAAGATGCATAGCGCGGTGCAAGCAACTACCGCCACCCCTACGTGATCACGGTGCGCCCGCATCGCCGCCATCAATGCAATGTGCGCGCCGTCGCGCATCAGCGGCACCTCGTTGGTTGTTGCATACGACAGGCTCTGGAGCGTGCTGCAAGCAGCCCGCACCATCTCCACGTCGGCCGCCAGGTTAACCAGCATCTGTACCGCAGCCCATACCACCTGCATGTCACCGCCGTGGTCTCGCGCCGCTGCCATCACCGGAATGTGCGCGCCATCGTACACGAGTGTCAAACGGTTGTCAGCTGCACATGACAAGTTCTGCATTGTGCCGCATACGGCCCGCACCACCTCCACGTCGCTGCTGTGGGCCGTTGCTGCCGCCATCATAGCCGTGTGCGCACCGTCGCGCACCAGCTGCACCTGGATGTCGACTTCATGCGACAGGCGCAGTAGCAAGGCGGATGCAGCCCGAGCCACCTCCACGGCGCCGTTGTGCGCCCGCGCCACCGCCATCACCGTGGTGTGCGCGCCGTCACGAACCAATGGCACTCGGTTCTTGTCTGCACCCGCCAGGTTGGCTAGCGTGGAACATGCAGCCCGCGCCACCTCCAGTTCGCCGCTGTGCGCCCGCGCCGCCGCCATCACCGCCGTGTGCGCGCCGTCACGCACCAACGGCACACAGTTGCCATCTGCAACCGCCAAGGCATGAAGTGTCGCGCACGCACGCCGAACCACCTCCACGTCTCCGTTGTGCACCCGCACCGCTGCCGCCACCGCGGTGTGCGCCCCGTCGCGCACTAGCGGCACGACGTAGTCTGCAACGCGCGAGAGATTGCGCAGCATGCCGCATGCAGCACGCGCCACGTCCACGTCGCCGGCGTGGGCCCGCGCCGCCGCCATCACCGCGGTATGCGCACCGTCGCGCACGAGCGGCACGCTCTTGTAGTCGGCAGAAAATGACAGGTTGAACAGCGTACCACATGCATACCGTGCCATCTCCACGTCACTGCTGTAATCACGCGCCGCTGCCATCACTGCGGTATGTGCGCCGTTGCGCACCAGTGGCACGCGGCTGCCATCTGTACGTGCGAGGAACCGCAGCATACAACACGCGCCCCGAACCACTTCCACGTCGCCGTGGTGGTTCCGTGCCGCCGCCATCACGGTGGCATGCGCGCCGTCGCGTATCAGCGGCACGTGGGCATCGTTCGCTACTGCCAGGCTCTTCAGCGCACGACACCCAACGCGCGCCACCTCCACGTCGGCAGTGTAGCGGGTGAGTGCGCTCTGCACCGCTGTGGCACCCTCGTGATGCACGAACTCCAGCCGCTGCGCGTCCGATGCCAAGTCCGCAATTGCGCCCAGCGTCGACACCAGTTGCGCCTTGTTGTCGTCGGCCAGCGCGGTCGTCAGCGCGGCCACCAGGCCAGCTACCGTCGGCGCTGCTGCTGCCATGGTGAAGGGCAGGGAGGGGGTTGAAGGTGGATGTGGGTGCAGGAGCAGCATTGGAGATGCAGGTTGGTTGTGGCGGCCCGTTGTGGATGATGGCGGAAACTACCACTGCTGCGCAGCACACGCAGGAGCACCGAAATGGTACCAGCACCGCGGTGTCGGCTGTGTTGCAAGATTGCGCGTGCGTGCCACGGTGTACCACGACGTGGTAGGACGTGCTGATTGCTGTCGGCGGCGATCAATGCATTGCTGGCAACGCCTGGCATTGTCTAGACAACAGGCTGCCCGCGCCTGCAAAGTCAAGGCAGCGCCGCAGCGGGCTGCCCGCACCCGCAAAGTCAAAGGACTCAAGTCCCGATGCAGCGTTGCGGTGTATCACTGGCAGTGTGCAGGCGGCACTGGGATTGGGCCTGAGGGGAGGATGTTGCCATAAGCGCGCGTGCGCAATGCAACATGACATTGACGACACGTGGCCACTGCAGGCCCACGTTTATTGGTTACTGGTACCGGTACTTATCATGGTACGGTACCAGTAGTTGGCAAACCGGCATTGGTCTAGCAATACCGGTACGTGCTCACCGTTGGAGTTACAGTATTAAATGTGTATTATGAGAGCGGCGTTCATTTAGTACTTGGCACTGCAAGTTGGCACTGGCAGTACTGGCAGGGCGCGCGCATTACCAGTTGTGCGCAACCTTCTCCTGGGCCACCCCCCACAAACACACCGTGCGACACAAACACACACAAATGGGCGACTTCCTGCATAAATGGAATGATCTCCAACTTGTCGGCGCACTTGGTATTTTATTTTTAGTTATGGCACGTAATTACCGGTGTATAGCACGTGGCACAGGTCACTACAGGTGGCAAGTTGACAACGACGAACTTCAAGATGAAGCCATGGCTGGTGCTGCAACTGATTACCAGTACAGTCCGCTGCGCGTGCCACGTCAATAGACACGCGCACATGGGCACATGCGCGCGACTCCAAGAGTAGTGTGGTGTTCGGGGAAGTGGCACACAACTTTGCCCTGCGCGCGCGCTGCAGGTTGCAAACGCCACGCCCCACGCGCACACGCACGCATTGTAGCATCTCCATGCCTATTGCGCGCGCGCGCCGTCTGCGCGTGCACGCAATCGTCCGCGGCAAGCAGCGCATTATCACACTGGTGATGCAACATTGCAGCATTGACAGCAGCTGCTCACTTCATTCCCAAACTCGGACTCTATGATGACTCTACGGCCACTACTCCACCAACTTGTAGGCGTGCTGCCACGGCCCGCCGCCAAGGTGGTAATTGTTGGATTGCCGCGGCAGCGCTCTCTAAAACTCAAGCACCTGCACCCAAGTGGCATTGGACGCCTACCCCGCCCCGACAAGGTACGTGCATATTTTTGTTTGTATTTATTTTGGGGGTGGTCAGTCCGACGGGGAGGGAGTGAAGTGAGGACGCCTGGCAGCCAACGAAGTTGGCACCAAACCACGTGCTGCAGCTGCACTGCTGCTGGTGTTGCTGCTGCACCGTTGTAGCGCCACTGGGCCCATTGCTGCACACGTTTGTGCGCGTGTGTGTTGTGTGTTGTGTGCGCACGCGCGGGGGCGTGCGCTGTGTGCGGGTGTTGGTGTTGGAGTGGGTGGCGTCATACACAACAGCCGGGTGCCGGGTGGCACTGGTGCCGTGTGGAGGGTGGGCGTTGGCAGCTGCGGGTCAAAGTTCAAAGTTCAAAGTTCCAAACACCCAAACTTCTTCCAGCGGCAGGTTTTTACACAAATGAGATAATAAAAAGTAACCATCAAAACAGAAAAACAACATTGTGTGTGCATGCCAGAAGGTGTATATAGTGCATTGGTCGTATTTTTATTTCTTGATTAATTGGGTAATTATTTTTATTTTGCATGCAACTGTTCCCTACTTCTCACAGTACACACAGACAGACACACACAAACAGACGCACATACAAAGAGACATACACACACACTATCTCTCTCACACACACGCACACACACATGCGCACAAACTCACACATACACACAGCGCCATGGAGTGGCGTGCATCCGGCGCCATGGATGGGTTTTGGCTGCTGATCCTGACCGCTGTGAACACGTGTATGATGGCCATACTTGTTGCCGCTGTGGTTTGGAACGCGTACCGTTCGGACGTAAATGGGCGGCAGACGCTGCAAAAGTTGGACAACATGAACACCAGCTGGGCAGAGACCGGGCGGCAGACGCTGCAGAAGTTGGACAACATGATCACCAGCCTGGCGTTCTTGAAAGCCGCGGCAGCACCACTCCCAGCGTCATCGGTTTCTGAGTACCACATGTATCAAATCGTCACTTCCACTAAGTTCTACTTCCACAAGTTGCCGCCCAACAGCCTACCTCTTGTTATACCGCTTTCCCGTTTACGCATTCATCGTCACGAGACTGAAAGCCACAGAACAGCCGCGGCGTGGCTGACGGCGCAGTGTAATGGGTTGGAGGTAGTATTTACAAAAGCGTCTCGACGGTTTGAGGTGTCAAGCCCTGGCAACTTACGTGTACATGGGCTCACCGACATGGTGGCTGCCCCTCACCCCGTACCGGCTAACGCGACCGGCATACACCTCCCTGGAGAGGCGCCACTTGCGCCAGCGGAAGTTGATGTGAGGTGGTTTGTGCGGAACCAAGTTGGCGGCATCTGTGAGATGAAAGCGTTTGGGAAGCTGAATGAGGCGGCAGTCCATCAATTTTTGCTTCAGCTGGTTGCTCTTGCTAAGATCCTCGCCGGCGTGGACCTTGATGGCAGCCCCCTGCCTGGTGGCATCAACGCTCACCCACCCGCGGCATTTGGGGTGCTAACAGACACTGCGAGTTTTGCAATAAGTGCCACAGCGCGCTATGACCATGCAAGGAAGCGCTTTAACCTCATCATCTACAACCACGACTCCAACTGTAACATCAATGATCCACGCGACGCGGTCGGGCGTGCGCTCCGCGTCGGGCCCAATGATCAGCTACTGTCCACTTTCAACTACAACGCCTCCAACTACACCTTTGACCGCCGCGCCATTGCCCGCGAGCTGACTCGCGCTGCTGGCGCAGCAGTTGCGGCGGCAGCGGCGGCGCGGCAGGCGCAGCTGTTGGGCCGCGTACGAGACCTGATCTGGCGGGTACGGGACGCAATTGCCGCCCCCCCCCTTCCCCGAGCAGAGGGGGGGGCGAGTGCCGCCGCCTACACTGCACCCGCGCCCGCAGGCGTGATGGCCGGAGACTCAAAGGAGACCGACGTCGACGGGCATGGCGACGACGGGCATGGCGACGACGGGCATGGCGGCGGCGGGCATGGCGGCGGCGGGCATGGCGGCGGCGGGCATGGCGGCGGCGGGCATGGCGGCGGCGGGCATGGCCGCGGCGGGCATGGCGGCGGCGGGCGCGGCGGGCCTGGCGACGGGCGTGATGGCGGCCGCACCAGAAGTGCATCTGGTACCACCAGCACTGTCATTACGCGTAGCCGCACGCCAGCCCGCGGGCGCAGCGGCGGCGGCGGTGGTGAGCCTACGGATGCGGCAGCTACACCCGACAGCGAGGAGTCAGACGGCACCGACGACGCCGTCCATGCGGACCCACAGAAGTATTTGACTTCCACATCCATCAGCATTGCTTCTACAGCAAGTGCTTCACCACCTTCAACACCCAAGGGTGGCCGGCCCGCTGGCCGCCCGGCTGGTGCACGTTCTACAATCACTACCGACGCGACCGCCAGCACCCCTGCGCCAGCTTCCACTACTGTGCCCGCCACCCTGCCGCCTCTAGCAGCATTTGACAACGCTACCCCCGCGGCAGCGACCCTCCCTGCACCTGCCCCTTTCCCGCTGCCGCCCCAAAAGTTCATCGACGCTGCTGCTGCCTTCATTTCCAGGTACGTTCAGCGCATGATTGCGGACGGCACTGGCACCGAGCCGCAGCATTGGACCGTACCGCCGCCGCCGACCTTTTTGTGTTTGGTGGGATCAAATACCATCGCCCCCGCCGTTGTTGCCGCGTAGTTACACGACACCCAGCTTCGCCCCTCTTTTGAATCGAGTTCTCGTGTGTTGTTCAATAACAGGCGACCGTCGTCCGCACCCCGTCGTCGCCGTTGTCCACCACGCTGGTAATGACACGGCGACACGCTGGCGCGCCCCGCGCTGCTGCGCTGCCGTCGTCGCCGCCGGCGGCAGTGCGGCGTACATCGTGCACCGTGGCGCCACCAACAACGCACCCCCGCACCACTCCTCCTCCACCGACATTGCCGCCTCAGTACATCGCCGCCGCCCGCCGCGTCTGAACACGGCGGTACCAACGCTGTAACAGCGTGGCCGCGGTAAACGCCGGACTAACCGTCGACACCACCACCACCACCAGGTCATCCACCTTCACCTTCGTGTCCGCAGCAGGCGCCGTCACACAGTAGTTCATTGGCAGCAGCGGCGGCAACGGCGTCTCTGCCAGCGGGTTGCTCGTGTCGCCGCGCACCGACTTGGCCGCTCCCGCCACCGGCGGCACCGGCGCCGGCGACCGCAGCACGCGCGTCGCATTGTACAGGTCACCGGCATGGTACAGCAGCGGGGTGGGCGCCCGCAGCGGGGCGGGGGATGCAGCAACCACCGGGGCACGCCGCCGTGTACCCACGACAGTGGTCGAATCGCCCCCGCCCCCAACTCCAAGCGCCGCCTCCACGTCGTGCGGCGGCATGGGTGACGCGGCAGCCAGCCGCGCATCGCGTGGCAGCCGGTACGCGTAGTACTGCTGCAGCGTGTTCACGGTGGAGCGGTCGGCCAGGCGCACGGACGCCAGCAGCGCCTGGCTGGCGGGCGGCAGCCGGCCCTCCCGCGACGCTGCCACGCTGTCTGCCATGGCCACCGCCGCCGCCGCCGCCGCCTGCTGCAGCGTGTCGGCGTACCCGCGGCGCAGGCGCGCGGCGTGGCGCATGATGCCCATCGGCACCGCGCCCAGCGTCTCCATCAGGTACGCGTACAGGGTGGCGTACTCCACGTAGCCGACGCATGCAGCGGACACGCCGGCGGCGGCGCGGCCGGGTGGCAGCACGTCGTTCACCGCCAGGTGCGCCGGCACCTTCATCAGCACCAGCTGCGACGCGGTGGAGGTGACCAACGCGCGCAGTACGGAGGTGCAGTGCGGCTCGTAGAAGTTATTGGCCAGCAGCGCCTCACACAGGGAGGATGACGCCGCCGTGCCCTGCGCAAACTCCGGGATGACGGTGGCATCCGACAGGTCGCTGCCAAAGGTGTCGTCGGACACGGACGCCACGGCGCGGCGCTTGTGCGGCAGCACGTGCTCCGTCGTGGTGATTCCCGCCGCCGCCGCCGCCGCCGCCGGCGGCGCGTCGGGCGGCCGCACGGCAGACAGGTTGCCGGTGGGCCAGCCGGCAGACGTGCCCAACTGCAGCTGCCCCCGCAGCACCGACTGCACCGCACGCGAGGCGCACACGTAGGTGACCATGGCGGGCGCGGGGACGTACAGCACGGCGGGGCCAGTGACCTCTGTCACCATGGAGCACGCCAGCGCCGTGCCGCGCATGATGACGCGCGTGGCAGCCAGGGCGGCAGCGTCGTCGGCAAGCAGCAGGTTGCGCGAACGCGGCGCGCTGCGCTGCAGGTGCGCGCGTGGCGACGTGGGCGGCCGGGCGTCCGCCGTCGCCGCCGTCGCCTCCTCCACCGCCTCCAGTGACAGCGCGCGCGCGCCCACCGTGCGCAGCACCGTGTCCATCAGCGCAGGCAGCTGCGCCAGCGGCAGGTGCGCGCCGGCGCTGGACAGCAAGGTGGAGATGGTGGTGTGCAGGAAGGCAAGGGAGGAGTCGTACACCAGCTCCACGATGGTGGGCGGCTGCAGCGCACCCAGCTTGGCGCGCAGCTGCGTGAAGGTAAACAGCGCGGACGAGTCGTTGGCGACGCCACGCGCGTCGTTGGCGCTGCGCCACAGCTGCGCGCCCGCCTCCGTCGTCGCCGCCGTGCTGGCGTCCGACATGATGACGACGCGCTTGGCGGTCAGGATGCCGCACCGCGACACGTCGGCGTACCGCAGCGGGTTGCCCCGCACCAGGAACAGGTTGCCCAGCCCGGGAAGCCGCATGCGGTGCGTGCTGGCTGCCAGCGCCGCGTACGTGCGCTGCGCGCGGGCGGCGCCTGCCACAGCACCTGGCAACGGCAGGCCGACTTGCGGGTGTGCTGCCAGCAGGCCGCCCATAATGGAGCCGTGCAAGCTGCCTACCGACCCACTGCCCAGCGACGCCGTGCCCACCGACGGCGCGCTGCCACCACCATGCGACACCATACTGCCCCCAGCGTCGCCCGTCTCACTGCCACCTTCCGGTGCGCCGCCCCGTGCGCCACCACCGCGCCCGCCACCACGCGCGCTACGGGTTGTGGTGCCCTGCGCGACGGCACCCGCGCCATCGTACGGCAGCACCACCAGCTCGTGATCCAACTGTCCGGTGGACTGCTTGCGTGGCAGCAGGGCTGCCCAGTCGGATGGCGACGGCTCGGTGGGGTGCAGGATGACTACCGGCGGCGGCTCCACGCCAGACACCACATGCCGTACTGTCGGCCCCGTGGTGCCGGAGCGCCGCCCCGTTGTGTCCCCTTCCGCCGCCTCCGCGTCTGGCGCCGACGCGCCGCGGCGTACCGTGTGGTACGTGTGCCATACCGCCGCCGCCGTGCGCAGCGGCTCCAGCACGTGCGCCAGCGACTCGTACGACACGCCGGCGTCGCATAGGATGACGATGTGGCCACCGCGTTGCAACAGCGATGGCGGTGGCTCCCGCGCGCCGTACCGCGCCGCCATGCGGAAGCGCAGCAACTCCCCAAGCATGCGGTCCAACGCCACCTCATGTGCCGCCTTCCCCGCGCCGCCGTAACCCCCGCCGCCGTATCCACCGCTCCCCTCGCCACCTTTCCGGTCAGCCGCCACGCCCCCACTTGTGTGATCCAGGTCGGCGCCGCCTTTACCAGAACCGGTATCGCCCGCCGCCGCAAACGGGCCTGGGACGCCGCCGGCGTCGCGGGAGTGCGGCGTGTGACGCGCGTGACTGCCGCCACTGCCCTCACGACCCTCCCCGCTGCCACCAGCAATCACAACACCCAACGACCGGCTGCGATGCCCGGACGTGCCCCACCCCATCAACCGCCCACTGCTACTGGCTCCACGCATCCCAGTCCCACCGCCACCGCCACCACCACCGCCGCCGCCGCCGCCTGTTGCCGTGGCTGCTGCCAGCGCGCGCACCTCCTCCAGGTTCAGGTGCCCCATGGTGCGCTCCGCCGCTGCCAGCAGCGCCGGCTGCGCACCCGATGCTTCCGCCAGCGCCTGCGCCGACTCCAGCGCCGTCACATTGCGTGCAATCACCGCAGCGGCTTCATGCATCGACACGCGCCGGCGGCGGGAGACTGTAGCAGGCGCCTTCCGCGGCACATCACCAGCGGCCGTCGCAGCAGTATCTATGGAGAGGCGACGCATAGTGGTGCGCCGGGCGGGGGCAGCGCCACCGCTGCCGCTGGTACCACCCACTGGCGCCGCCGCCGTCGATGCGTGGCTGCGCGCCACCGCCGCAGCTACCACCGCAGCGTCTATCGATGCACGCGCCGCCACCGGCACAAGAGGTGCGGCGGGGATGGTGGGGTCTGGTGGCAGGCGCACGGTAACAGCCGAAGGTGCAATGGGTGGATCGCTGCCGGTAGCAGATGTGGTGGCCGTCGCCGCCGTGTCGTCCGCCTTGCTGCTGCCGTCAGTTGGCGAGGCTGGCGAGGCTGTCAGGCCAGTAAATGCCTCCGCACCCACCACTACTGCTGTGGCGGGTGCTGGCGCGCTGGTGGCGCTGGTTGTGGACACGGCACCGGGGGGTGCAGCTGCTGCCGCATGGCGCCAACGCCAGCCGCTGGGGATGCGGCGGCTGGCGGCGGGCTCCTCGCGCGACGGCACGGCGGCGCCGCCACGCGTGCTCTCCATGCTGGCACCAGCACCCCGCCCGCGGCCGCGCGTGCCAGCGCCCAAGCTGTCGCCGCCGCTGAAGGTGGAGTTGCGACCGACGGTGCGGTCGGCAGTGGTATCGGGCGGCAGGCGGGTGGGGAACACAAGTGGCAGGTTGGATGCTGTGGTACCGCCACTGCTGCCACCACCGCCGCTGTTGTATCGCCCCACCCGCACCTCCGTGTTGCCGCCGCGGTCCAGCTGCAGCGCGGTGTACATGGACACGTACTGCATGCGCGCCGCCGCCGCCTCGCCGGCATCAGGTGGGCCATACAGTGCGTCGTCCGCCGCGTCGGTGTACGGCGCGGTGGCCACGTCGGACGCCGCCAGCGCGTAGCAGTTGCAGCCGTGCATGAGGATGGTGGCGGGCGGTGGCGCGAGGACAAGTCGCCGGCTGCCGTCCGGCTGCAGCACGTCGATGCCCAGCAGGTGCACGCTGCCAGCGGCGTCGCGGAACATGGACAGCGCCACCTCTGAAAAGGTGGAGCCAACGTAGCGGCGCGAGGGGCGGAATGACACTACCACCGCCGCTGCGCCGGTGTGGTACTCCGTCACCCACGCCGCTTCCGCGGCGATGGCGGGCGTCACGACGCCGTTGCTGCGCTGCAGCAAGCCCTGCACGCGTGGGTGCGGCACGAGGGGCGACGGCGGCAGGGCGGACACGATCAGGTTGGTGAGGAAGGTGGACACGCCCTTCTGCAGCGCCGACACCGCCAGCAGCGCGTGGTTCAGCTCGTCGCACGCAATAATGTGCTCTGCCGCCACGCCCGCCGCCACCGCAAACGTGATGTGCCGCGTTTCGCGCAGCATAAGCAGCAGGACGACGGCCTCCGACGGCGTCAGGTCGGAGGTGGGGTCGTCCAGCGCGTCACGCAGGGCACGCCAGGTGCGCGTCGCGGCGCCCCGCGCGGACGTGCAGCAGCGCATCCACCACGGCAGCCGGTGTGGCGTGCAGGCGGCGCACCGCCCACGCACCGGCGTATGGGTGGCGGGTGCTGCGGCGGCGGCAATAGGTGGCGGTGGTGCGCCGACTAGCGACGCTGCTGTCACCGCCGCCGCCACCGCCTCGGTAGAGGCACCCGGCAGCGGGATTCCCGCCGCACCCCCCGTCGGCGACAGCATGACTGCTGCGGCGCTGCTGATGGCGGCGTCCGTGACGGCAGCCTCCTCGCGCCGCAGGTCTGCCGCAGTGCGCCGAGCTGTTGCGACGGCGCGCGGCAGCGCCCGCCCCCATCGCCACCCAGTGTCACTGTGCGCGCTGGGGTATGATGCTACCGTGGCAGGCGCAGACTCACCGCCGCCGCCCACCACGTCATCCCCAAGTGTGACCCCCGGCGGCAGCACCCATGACGCCGGGTCATCCCGCCCGCTGCCGCTAAAGTCAACCGACCGCCGGCGCGCTGCCTTGCCGTCGCCACTGCTGTCCCCGTCGCCGTGTGCCGCCGCCCATTCCACCACCACCTCGCCACCCACGTTGCGCAGCGTAGCGCCGCAGCAGGAGGCGCCGCAGCAGCGGATGCAGCGGCGTTGGTAAGCAGTGGGCGGCGCGCCGGCATCGTGCGGCAGCGCGCCCACCGCTTGCCCGCAGCGACGGCAGCGGCGGCGGCAGCGACCGCAGGTGACGGCGGCTGCCAGAGCGTGGGCGGTGGCAGATGCAAGCGTGACGGCGAGCAGGTGGGTAACACGGCCGGCGGCACGGAGGGCGCGCAGGGTGTGTGAGTAGCGCACGGTGGCGGCGGCGAGGTAGCGGCGGATAGAGAGGATGCGCATCATGTTGGCGCCGTCCTGTGCGTTGCCGTCCGGCGTGAAGCGGTTGGGCAGCACAAATACCGCCTCGGCGCGCTCCACGGCGGCGCGCTGCAGGTCGTACGGGTTCAGGGCGGAGCCTTCCAGGTAACGCACGCGGTCCAGCCACCGGCTGCGCGTGGCCTCTGAGGTGAGGTAGCTGCGCGGGGTGGCGGCATCCGCGGCCTGGGCCGCGGTTGTGCCGTCCCCACCCCCCCCACCGCTGCCGCCGCCGCTGCCACCACCGCCACCACCACTACCGCTACCGCCACCTCCACCCGCACCGCCGTCGGGCGGCTCCAGCAGGAACACGACGTGGAAGCGGTTGAGCGGCGCAAAGTTGGGGTGCAGCAGCTCCGCCAGGAAGGCGCGCACCTGCATGGCGGCGGGTGCGCCCACCACCACCACGTGCCGGCCGCGCATGTCGGGCTCGTACCGCCCCGTGCCCAGCCGGTTCAGGCGCGACATGTCCAGCAGCACGGACGCCCACTGCGCAAACACCACGATGCCGATCAGGATTGCAAACATGATGAAGAGGCGGGTGGGAAAGGTGGAGGGCGTGAAGTCGCCGTAGCCGACGGTGCCCAGCGTCACCACCACAAAGTAGATGGCAGTGAAGATGGAGAAGGTTTCTTCGGGACAGGCAGACGACAGCAGCGGCGACACGGAGCCGTCGGCACAGGCATACAGGCGTAGGAAGTTAGCGCCGTTGGTGGCAGGGATGTCGCCCAGCAGCTCCAGCGTGTACACGGTGCAGCCGGTCACAAAGATGACGGCCACCACGTTGGCCAGGAAGCGCGCCACCTGGAACGGCATGTTGTGCGCCAGCGGCGACTGCGGGCGCACGTCCACCAGCCATCCCATGCCTGCCGCCTTGCCGCCGCCGCCGTCGCCGTACCCTCCCGCACCACTGCCCTCCGCCGCCTCGGCCGCCTCTGCAGCGGCGCCCGCGGGCGCGGCGTGCGCAGGCGCCGCCAGGCCCTCCACGATGCCAAACAGGTCCTTCAGGTAGATGGCGCGCAGGTAGGCAAACGAGAACCAGGTGCGCGCCTCCAGCCCCGTGGGGTCGGGCGCGCAGTCGGTGCCGGGCGCGAGGGAGGAGTGGCCGGGCGTGGAGGGCGGCCAGTGGCAGCGCGAGAACACGAGGACGGCAAAGGAGCCGACGGACAGCAGGTCCACCAGCGCGGTGAGGGACAGGATGGAGGTGAGGCGGGGCGCCGCCAGGAAGCGGAGCACAAAGGTGGCGGCAAACACGATGTTGCAGGCGCACTCGGTGTAGTACAGGTTGCGGTCCACGTAGCGCGCCATGGCGCGCTCCACAAACAGGTAGCAGGTGAAGAAGGAGGGCGCCACCTGGAACGCCAGTGACGCCAGCTGCACCGCGCGCGGGTGCCGCCACACCCACAGCGCTAGCGGGTTGCCTGCCGCGTACCCGCCCGCCTCCGCCGCCAGCGCGCGCCGGCCCATCATCACCAGCTGCGCCGCCACGTACGCCGCCACGCCGCCGCCCACCGC
>Ga0066256_1002946_pt1 | contig 17446 bp, 12 predicted proteins | sample ThiBio_1000_biof_FD_87107 | JGI IMG/M metagenome (GOLD analysis project Ga0066256, IMG submission 87107) | Wastewater bioreactor microbial communities from Cape Town, South Africa - Thiocy_expt_1000_biof (version 2) | ecosystem: Engineered > Bioreactor > Thiocyanate-remediating >...
AACCCCCTTGTTGACCTTTCAGTGCCAATTGTTGGGGCAGCTGCAGGCGATGGTACCAGTGCTGCAAAGCTTCTGCCGAGAGCGACGGATTACTCCAAGATTAGCTGAAAAAGTCAAGGTCGTCGCAGCAGCCATCACACCCAAGTCTGACCGTCTGACACGACACAGCAGCCAAGATGCTGTTTGCTGCCCGCAGACACCTGCGGGCTGCCGCCGCAGCCGGTCCCGCCTCTGTTGCCGCCTTGGCCGCCGCTGCTGCCTCCTGGACTAGCAGCCGTGCCGCCACCACCGCCGCTGCGGTCACAACACCCGCCGCCGCCGCCACAACATCCGCAACTGCGGCGCGTGGGATGAAGCGGCCGCCGGTGGTGCCGGGCAACGTGATGCGCCTGCCGGCCGGGCGCGTGGCTGTGAGTGACGAGGTGGCTGCGGCGCTGGCAGAGGGGCGGCCGGTGGTGGCGCTGGAGAGCACCATCATTGCGCACGGCATGCCGTATCCTGACAACCTGGCGCTGGCGGGCGACGTGGAGGGCATTGTGCGCCGCCACGGCGCCACGCCCGCCACCATCGCCATCGTGGACGGCGTCATCCAAGTGGGGACGCCGGCCGCCGCGTTGGAGCGCCTCGGTGCGTGGCTGCTGCGAGCCACCATGTGTTAGCGCAACCACCCACACACTCACACACACCAACACCCACACACACGCACATACGGTGCAGCTAAAGCGGGCCCCGCGGTGCGCAAGTGCACGACGCGCGACTTGGCGGACGTGGTGGCGGGCGGCGGCATGGGCGCCACGACGGTGGCAGCCACGATGGCGGTGGCGGCGGGCGCCGGCATTGCCACGTTTGTGACGGGCGGCATTGGCGGCGTGCACAGGGGCGCGGAGACCAGCTGGGACGTGTCGGCGGACCTGGTGGAGCTGGGGCGCACGCCGGTGGCGGTGGTGTGCGCGGGCGTCAAGTCCATCCTGGACATTAGCAAGACGCTGGAGGTGCTGGAGACGCAGGGTGTGCCCGTTATCACATACACTGGAGGTGGGAGTGGGTCGGCGGCGGCCGGGGCACGGAGCGCAACAATGCCCGACTTTCCAGCATTCTTCTCGCCACGCAGCGGCATCCCGTCGCCGGCCGCCACAGGCGACATGGCGCACCTGGCGCGCAGCATCCACCTGGCGCACACGTTTGGTGCGTGACCTTCCCGGCGCCGCTGGCCGATGTTTGTGCACACCCATCAATACCAATGCACCCACACGCACCCGCGCAGGCTTCCGGCACGGCCACGTGGTTGCGGTGCCAAACCCGTCGCCCGCCAACGGCGAGGCGGTGGAACGCGCCATTCACCAGGCACTGGGTGCGTTAGAATGGTGTCACACCAGCTGCCACCTGCCGCCGCCACCATCATATTCACACACGCAACCTCGCCCACACCCACACACGCACACCTGCGCAGCGGAGGCGACGGAGCGGCGCATTGCGGGGCGCGACGCCACCCCGTTCCTGCTGAAGCGCATTAATGAGCTGACGGGCGGGCAATCGTTGACCGCCAACCTGGCACTTGTGAAGAACAATGCCGTGGTGGGCGCGCACCTGGCCGGCGAGCTTGCCAAGCTGGCACGCGAGGCGGCTTCAGCGGCACCGCCCGCAGGCAAGGCGGCAGCCAGCAGCACGCCAGTTCTTCCATCAACTACCGCACTTCAGCCGCCTGTGGCTCTGGTAGCGGCGCGCCAGCGTCCTGCTGCCGCGCCAGCGCCGGCAGCGGCGCCCGCAACGGCCGCAGCACCTGCATCGGGAACGGCGACACCACCTACTGCTTCTACTGCTGCGGTACCGCCGTCATCAGTGAAGCCAGCCCCACGGTCAGTTACTGCCCCTGCTGCCGCAACCGCCGCAGCCGCTCCGGCGACCACACCAACTGCCGCCCCTGCTGCTGCCCCTGCTGCTGCCCCGGCTGCCGCCAGCAAGAAGGGCAACGGCGAGGGTGCGGCGCGGCCGGCGGGCAAGCCTGCCAACACCAGCGGAGAAGGGGCCAACGCGGGTGCTGCAGCAAAGAAGCCGCTGGTCACGTCATCGCCAGACGCTGCCCGTCGCCGTGCAGATGCACCCGCCCCGCCGCCCAAGGCACCCCGGACTGCTGCCACACCGACGGCGGCGGCGACCGTGGCGCCACGCACTCCATCTCCGCCACGCCGCCCTGATCAGAAGCGTGACGGCCCCCGCCCGCCGCGCCCATCACGAGCTGCATCCCCACACGGAAGTGCCGTAGCACCTAGTACCGCCGCTGCAACAGCAACGGCAGCAACAGCCGCGGCTGCCGCAGCCACTCCTGTGGTGGCGCCATCAGTAGACACCGCTATGGCTGAGGTCATGTCGTGGGGCGGCAGGGCGCAGTACTATGCGAGTATGGTTGGTACCGGGCAGCCGGAAGTGGCGCCTGCAGCACCGCGTCAACCCATGGGTAGCAGGGGCGGCGGCGGTGGCCGCGGTGGCAGCGGCGGTGGCCGCGGCGAGCGGAGGTTTCACACCTGCAGCGCAGTGACGGCGGCGGCGGAAGCCCCACCAGCGCCGTATGCCGGCCGCCCGGTTGTCCTGGGCGGTGCTGTGATGGACCTGCTGTGCCGCCCCGCTGCCGGCACGGCGCTGTTGCGGGCAACCAGCAACCCCGGCACCGTCACACAGTCGTACGGCGGCGTGGGTACGTTGGCTGCGTAGTTGTGGGTCGGGTTGCGGGTTGTCTGCCTGCGGTTGAATGGGCGTGTTGCACACAATCACGCAATAACAAAATACGCGCCCCGCACCACCTGCAGGGCGCAATGTTGCTGAGGCGATGGCGCGCATGGGCACGCCGCCGGTGCTGTGCACCGCGCTGGGAAGCGACGCAGCGGCTGCCGGCCTACGCGATTACTGCGAGCGCACGCTGAACATGCCGGTGCTGACGCCGGCAACCGCGCCGCCGCGCACCGCCGTGTATGCCGCCATGTTGGATGAGCGCGGCGAGCTGGTGGCGGCGGTGGCTGACATGGAGGCATTTGCAACCATCACGGCGCCGGCGCTGGAAGCGTTGCACCATGCCGGCGGTGCCGCCGCCGCGCCCGCGACCACGCTGCCAGCCCTCCTGCGGCAGGGGTGCCCGCTGCTTGTGGTTGATGCCAATGTGCCGGCGGCCACCACCGGCGCCGCCCTGCGTGCCGCCGCGGCCGCGCGTGTGCCAGCAGTGTTTGAGGCCACCTCGGTGGCAAAGTGCACGCGCATTGTTGACTCGGGCGCCATGCACCTGCTGTCTGCCATCAAGCCCAACCGGCTGGAGGTGTTGGAGCTTGCGCGCGCCGTGCGGCGCACCATGGGCCTCGTGGAGCCAGACGAGCCCGCCGATGCGCCAGCGCCAGCGGCAGCGGCGGGAGCATCAGCGGCAGGGGGCGACGGAGCGGCGGAGGGCAACGCGTCGCTGACGGAGGTCACGCAGAGTGTGGATGTTGCTACCGGCGGTGGTGGTGGGGGTGGCGGTAGCGGTGGCGGCGGGTGGGCAGCAGTGGCGTCGCGGTTGGGCGGCGGGGGTAGCGGCGTGGGGGAGGCGGTGACAGCCACAGTAGTGGACCCGGCGACGGGCGCTGGTAGCAAAATCGAAGCGACGCCGTCGCCCCTGACGGTGGCTGACGCCACTGCTGGCGTGCCTGATGCAGAGGAACCGCCAGCAGCCGACAGTGACGCCTCTGACCTTGACTACGCCGTGCTCACAGCAGCGCAGACGGTGCTGGCGGCGGTGATCCGCCCCGGCGGGTTCACGACGCCATTTAGTGCTGCTGTGGCGGAGGAGGCGGGCATTGTTGCTGCCACCACAGCGGCGCACCCGCCGCCGGCGGCGGCACCTGCTGGGCATGCGGCGGCGGGTGTTGGATTTGAGGGCCGCCGGCACGTGTGGGTGACGCTGGGAAAGACGGGGTTGTTGTGGCTGTCGGCGCCGGCAGCTGCCACCACGGCCACTGCCGACCGCCTCCTTGTCATGCCGTTTTTTGCTGCCGCCGCCGCGCCCGACATTGGCATGGACTTTGTGCTGCTGCCCGCCCCGCCGGCGCGTCCGGTGAAGGTGACGGGCTGCGGTGACAGCCTGCTAGGGGCGGTGGCGTCCAGCCTGGCGGCGGGCGACCGCGTGGCGCGCGCGTTGCAGCTGGGCGTGGCGGCCGCCAAGGTGGCGCTGGAGAGCGAGCCGGGCGCGTCCACCATCTCGCCCGCGCTGTCGCGCGCCGCCGTGGCGGCGGTGGCGGACGCGCAGGTGCGCATACCGGAGCAGGACTACGCGTAGGGCGGTGCTGCGGCCCCCGGATTGAAGTACTTATTTGTCGACTCAAAAACACTTCAATGCCGCTGTCCCGCCGCTCAGTCGCAGGTGACAGCTGTTACCGGTAGAGTCAAATGGTATTTGGTGTGGCCGGTGGCACAGCCCACAGACGGATGGTGCCGTCGCACGAGCCACAGCTTGCAAAGAGGCCGTCTGGCAACAGCGCCAACGCGGTTGTATAAAAGGAAAAGTGCTGGGCAAGCACCGTACCACCCACTGCAGTGTATGCTGCACGGGTGTCCCACAGACAAATTCGATCGTTTCCTCCACTGACCAGCCGGCCATCCGGCAGCGCAAGAAGAACTTTCACACTGTCTGTGGGGCCTGCCAACACACTCAAGCAGGTGCGCGTGCCCACGTCCCACAGCCGCACTGTCTTGTCCCATGAGCCACTTGCCAGCCTGCCGTCGGCCAGCATCGCCAGCGACGCTACCATCCCGGTGTGCCCTGTTAGTGTTGCCAGGCAGGCGTGCGCGTGCATATCCCACAGTCGGACTGTTTTGTCGTCCGACCCACTGGCCAGGCTGCCGTCGGGCAGGGTTGTCAGTGAACCGACGAGGTCGGTGTGCCCTTCCAGCAGCCCTGTCACAGCGCCCGCGTCAACATCGACAATCCGCGCCACGCCATCACCGCACCCAGCAACGAGGCAGCCATTATACAATGTCACCAGCGCTATTGCGCCGCTGGGCCCGCTGCCAAGTTCAATGGCGCGGCTGCACACAGGCGGTGCGGCACCCATGTCCCATACCTCGATGCTGCCAGAGGAGGACCGGTTGTTCATGTTCCCACCAACGGCGAGGTGGCGGCCGTCCGGCAGCGGCGCCAGCACGCGCACGCTCTTGAAGCCTGTCTCCAACTCTGCCGTCTGCTCACCCCCGCGCGCCATATCCCACACCCGCACCCTGCCATAATAATCGCCACCTGCAAGCCGGCCACCTTCCAGCGCCGCCAGCGATTCGTATGGAATATCAGCAGGTCCCACGCCCAGCACGCCGGCCGCTGGTGCGGCACACCCACGTGCACGGCATCCTGCAACCACGGCGTGCGACAGACCCGCAACCGAGCTTTGCAGCACTCACAGCGCAGGCAGGTGGTCCAGCGTGGCGGCTTGCGTAATTGCCCGACAGTTGACCACACGCAGCTCCACCAGGCCAGGTGGCAGACTCGCCACCAAAGCGTCGCCAATACGTGAGTCGCTGACGTCCAGCACTGCCAGCGCAGGCAGGTGCGGTAGCACGGCGGCAGACGTGAGGCTGCAGCAGCACTCCATGTGCAAGAACACCAGAGATGGCGGCAAGCAGGCAAGCGACGCGTCGTTCACGTCAGTGTGACTTACCGTCAATGTGCGCAACGCCTGTAGGTGCACAAACGACGCTGCGTTTGAGAGCATTATGTAGAACGTTGCGTCAAGTTCCACAAGGCGCGGTGGCAGGGCTGCCCAAACAGCGCGATTGTAGGTGCTGTCGGTGTGGACACCCACGGACGTATCACAAATGTCGAGAGTCTCCAGCCCCCGCGGCAAGCTGGCGACGGCGGCGACAGTAAGTTCTACCCCCCGGCACGATAGGTGCTGCAGCGCAAACAAGTGACGGAAGTCGGCCGTCGGTGGCAAGTCACACCCATCAATGTGAAGGTCGCACAGCGACGGCGGCAGGCGGTCCATGCCGGCACAAACAGCTGCTGTCCCGCTGCAGTCCAGCGTCATCAGCGCCGGCAGGTGCGCAAAGCTGGCACTGGCGGTCAACACAGTGCTGTGCACTTTCAGCATGTGCAGAGAGGGTGGCAGGAGTAGCAGCATGGCATCAGTGAACCCCTTGCGGCAACGCACGCCTGCCAGCGCTGCTGTCGCCGCGCTCAGCTGCGAGGCCTGCTCCGGCAGCGCCGTCACATTCCCGCTCACCGCCGCTGGTAGTGCCGTTCGCCACCGTGCCACATCCACAATGCGAGTGCTCGTGTCCGCCCACGGCACGCCCGCTACGGTGGTGGCTACGGCCGGGTGCGTGCGCCGTAGCGGGTTCACGTCTGCGGTGGAGAGGCAGGCAAGGATAATGGCGCTCGTGACGCAGTTGCCGGCCAGCACGCGCACCAGGAGCGGCACGGGCGCCTCCTCCGTTGTCACTGTCGCGTTGGCGTGCGAGCTGCTGCATCGCTGCCGCACGCGCCGGCTTGCCATTTTTGGTGGTGGTTTGGCCCGCGGTAACTCGGAGGTTGGGCAAGGGCGTTGAGTGGTGTGGGCGGGTGAACTTCGGATTGTGCTACACACAAGGTGCTGCACGACGCCACTCTAGCCAGTACACGCTACGATGCACTGATGTGTAATTGCCGCTGACCGCGCTGCGCGCGCCGTGAGGGGTCGCATCATTGGACTCCGGCGGTCGGGCCGCAGCGTGGCCGAGTCGGCGTCGACTTCGGCGGGGAGGTTGGATACCGGACGCATACTGCAACCCATCGCCTGGCACCGCCGGTGCGCGCCTCTACCGCAGAACGCTGGCGGCAAATGCAATGGCGCACGAAATGGCGGTGGCACCGGCCACCATCCTGCCCACGCACGCCGTGGATGCTGCCACCCTCGCCGCGCTGCCGCTGCCAGGCCGGGCGGGGCATGGTCACCTGGCCACCATGAGCTGCACAGCGTCTTCTGCCAATGACCGGGGACGGTGGCGCTGCCCCGCACAACTGCATCTGCCTCCCCACTATCGGACGCTGGTGGCGTACCCACCTTGTGCGTGCTGCCGTGTCACGTGCCATGCTGGATACCTGTCGCCGGCGCGGTTGAAGAAGAGTGATGGTGTTGATGGTACCAGGTACCGGTAATATCATGATGGCGATGACGAAATGCAGCGGGCATTTTACACCGGTGCACATACACATTCATCGATTGTGTTATTATTATCAAGGTTGCAACTCCATATCCGTACCTGCGCCCGTCATTGTCATACCCGTGTGCACATTTCCACTACCAGGGCACTGACACCATTGCAGCCTAGCAGCAGCAGTGGCAGCGGGAAAAGGTGCAATGCGGGTGGGCGACGACGAGGGTGACCTCCCGCCACCGCTCCTTGGAACACCATCCCACGCCGCTGCCTAAGCCGCAGCTACTGCCGCTGCTGCTGCCTTGGTTAGCGGGCTCCCGCCGCTGCCACTTACCGGTACCGTACCAGCACCACCGTGACTACACCCTCTTCACCACCTGCCAACATACTCAATTGACACCCCGCTGCTGCTACTGCCGCTGCTGACGCCCCAGCCCCAGCGGCAACTGGCAGTTGGGCAGCAGCATGCAAGGGCGGGGCTGGCAGTAGTGGACACTACACTGCGGCGCCGTGGGTAGCCGCCAACCGGGGGTGCTGCGGAGTAGTCACTTTCATACACACTGTTGTCCTCCTGCCACGACACGCGGCACCCGGGGGCCGCCACATGGATGGCGCCCCCCGCGCCAGCTGCGGCAGCGCACCGTGGCCACGTCTACCTGCGAGCGACGCCAGCTGCCGCAGTGGCTGCAGCGGTGGCGGTGGTGGTTGTCGCACTGCTCCTCCCCCGCCAGGTAGCAGGTGAGCGACACGTGACGGCGGCGCCGGGGCATGTGTGCATGGTCCGCGTGGATGGTAGCATCGCATGTGTTGGCAACACAACCACCATCAGCCAGCTGAGCCCGCCGGCGGGGGTGGCGTTCCATGCTGTGACAGCCGGTGACGACTTTCTCTGCGGCCTGGCGGTCAATGGCAGCCTGTTGTGCTGGGGCGCCCTCCCCGGCGGCACGGCCCAGCTGCCGCCGTCCACCTTCTTCATTGACGCACACGCCGGGCCACGCCATGTGTGCGCCCTGACCCCAAATGGCACTGTGCTCTGTTACGGCGACGCGTCGTCATCTCGCGGTGCCATCAACGTGCCGCCAGGTGTCGCCTTCCAGGGTGTGACGTCTGGTGCCAACTATACCTGCGGTGTGGCGCGCAACCACAGCGTGGTGTGTTGGGGAGATGACACCAACCCGGTGGTGGCCAACGCGTCAGTTTGGCGGGCCATCACCGACGCAGAGCACGTGGCAGCGGGTGCTGACCATGCATGTTATGTGCGGGTGACCGGTAGCGTCGCTTGTTGGGGTAGCAACGCGCGTGGTGCTGCAGCGCCCCCGCCTGCATTAGCAGCCACTGGCAGCGTGTGGTGGCTGGCGGCAGGCGGCGGCATGACGTGTGCCATGACGGGGCCCAGCGTGCCATCGCCAGTCACGTGTTGGGGTGCGGTGAATGGCACCATTGCAGCAGCTGGCTACGAGGTGGCATGCGCGGGCTGGGGGTGTGCTGTGGCGGCTGCCAACACCGGTAACACTGCCGCTGGCGGTGGCGGCGGCAGCGGGCGAGTGGTGATAGCAGCGGCAGTGGGCGGGTTGCCGCTGCCGCAAACTGTGAGCATCGTCGGCAACGCCACAGTCACGACGCTGGCGGGCAAGGCTGCCGCAGGTGGGGTGGATGGTGTGGGGACCGCGGCACAGTTCAACAACCCGCGGGGCGTATCACTAGATGGCGTCGGAGGGCTGTATGTGGCCGATTTCATCAACCACATGATCCGGCGAGTGGACATTACAACGCGGACTGTGACGACGGTAGCAGGGGTGGCGGGTAGCTACGGTGCCACGGTGGGTGCCACGCCGCTGCAGTCTAAGTTCAACAATCCATGTGGGGTGGAAGTGGACGCGGCCGGCAACGTGTATGTGGCCGACACGGCCAACAATGCCATCCGCATGCTGTCGGGTGTGTGGGTAGCAGGTACTGGCACGACTGGAAACACCAATAATGTGGTGGGTGTTAATGCTACCTTCAACGGCCCGCGTGCGGTGCGTGCAGATGCCGCAGGCGCGCTGCTGTATGTGGGCGATTACGGGAGCAGCCGGGTACGCACCATTATTGCCACCGGTGGCAGTCACTCCGTTGCTACACTGCCGGCGGGGCTTGCAAATGTAAACGACATTACCCTGAACATGGCGGCGCGCGTCATGTATGTGGCCGCAACCCACGCCGTGTACACCGTCACATACGCCGGGACGGCCACGCTGCTGGCTGGCCAGGCAGGCGCCAACAACAATGGCTACGTAGACGGCGTCGGTAGCGCGGCGCAGTTTTATTGGGTTGCTGGGTTAGCGCTGGATGCAGACGCGGGGCTGCTATATGCGACAGAATCCAGTAATCACCGCCTTCGGGTCATTACTATTGCAAACGGCAACGTCACCACACTTGCTGGCTCGGGCAACAAGGCCTTGACGGATGGCATTGGCACAGCGGCAGCATTCAATAGCCCATGGGGCATTGCACTGGACGCCGCCAGCAGCACTTTGTTTGTGGCGGACTCAGGCAACAACGCCATTCGGCGTGTGCAGCTCCCTCTCTCGGCTTTTACCCCAGCCATCCTCGCCGGCGCGCCCCTGCCGCCGTCACCCCTGGTGCCGACGCACCAGCTGAGCGCCTGGCGCGCGCTTGGCACCGCCCCACCCGGCGGCGGTGCGCTAGCAGTGCTGCCGGTGCTGGACGCACGCAACGCGTCCTTCTCGTCGCCCGTGGCGGCTGCCAACACGGCAGGCCTCAACCCTGTCATTGGCAGCCTGCTGCTGCGCAATGTGACGCTGGCATCACGAGACGCAGCAACCCCTGCCGCCGCCGGCAACACCAACACCACCTTCTCCACGTCGGCGCAGCGGGGCCTGCGGTCCCTCACTCTCACCACGCGCGCAGTGCCGGCAGCCGCCCTTGCCCTACCAGCGCTCACCGATCTCGCGCTGGCTGCCCCAGTGCCGTCACAGCAGCAGCTGCAGCTGATGGCCGGCAGCTTTGACGGGCTGGCAACGCTGACATGCGTTAACTGCGGCGGGGTGTCTGGGCTTGCCAATCTCTCTGGTTTACTAGTTGGCGACCTGCTGACACGTCCACCATATCTGCCGCTCATCACGGCGCTGGACGCCAGTGTCGCAGGCATCACTGCGGTGTACGAACAAGATTTTGACAACTTTCCAGCGCTGCACTGGCTGTCGCTGGCGGGCAACAACTTGACATACGTCAGCGACGCTACCTTTTCGGGCTCCAAGCAGTCCCTGCTGGCGGCGATCGACCAGTCGAATACCCCGCTGACCACTGGTGCAGGGTGTCCGCCCACAACGTACTTACGTGGCTTCAACCTCGCGTTCAGCGGCGCGTCGTACTCCGCATGCACGGCTTGCCCCGCTGGCGACTACTGTGGCGGCGGTCCGGGACTGCCGGTGCCATGTGGCGCCAACACGTATGCTACAGGTGGCGCCGCCGCCTGTGTGCCTTGCCCAGCGGGCATGTACGCTGAAGGAGCAGCGAGGCAGTGCATCGGCTGCCTGGCGGGTCTGGCAGCTCCCGCCTGCAATGCCACCGCGTCGTGGCGTAGTGTCATCACGTTGGTAGCTGACGGCGCCGGCAGCTGGGCCAATACCAGCATCTACCTGGTACCATTTGGATTGCAGCCTGGCGCAGCCAACGTGTCCTGCGGCCCGCTGTCAGTGATTTCTACAACCACTGTGTCGTGTGCGTTGCCCTTCCTGTTGCCAAGCGCGGCCATCGTGCCTGTGGTTGCAGCTGTGTGGGTGGCGCATGCCGCCACAGGTGGCGCACCACATTGGCTGGGAACAAACGTTACACTCATCCCACCGCCGCCGATTGCACTTGCGACGGGTGGCGGCGTCGGGTTAGCGCCACATACGGCCGGTAGTGGCCGCGTCGTGCTGCGTCTACCAGCGTCGCGGTTGGTAGCTGCCGACTGGGATGCTGTCGGGCTGCGGCCGCCGGCGCAGACCACCATTGATGATGTGGCAGTGTGGCTGGCTGGCGTGCCGTGCATATCGCCGGTATGGGAGACGCCGGAGACGGCGACCACGGTATCGTGCGCGACGACCGCCACCGATACCGCCAACGTACCTGCCGTGGTGCAGCTGGCGGGTGGCATGTTCAACATCAGCGGGGTGCTGCCAACGCTGCTGCTGCCCTCTCCAGCGCTTGGCGCCAACACGGAGCTGCAGCTGCTGCCTAGTACGCAGACATCACGTCATATTATCAACATCACGTTGGTGGGTGTAGCGCTATGCACTAGCGGTGGCGGAGAACCGCAGGTTGCTGCCGCTGCTGTAGCAGGCGTGCCGTGTGCCTCAGTTGCTTGCATACCTGGCCGCACTGACGCCGCACTGTGTGTGGGCTGGAATGCTAGCGACCCAACTGCTGCCAGCATACAACGAGACAGACCACAGGTTGATACCAGCGTGACGGTTCAGTGGGTCGGCCCCGCGACTCGCCCCGTCACCTGCGACGCGTGTGTGGTCATGGCAACCCGGCCGGTGCTGACTTCCATCACACCCACCTCCATTGCTGCGCCTGGTATAGCTGTGGTGATCACTGGCAGCGGTATGATGGATGCTACCGCCACGCCACCCGCCGTGCGCATTGGGGGCGAAGTGTGCACAGTGTGAAGGTGTTGTCGCCAACAGTGGTGCAGTGTTACGCACCCACGCTCCTGCTCTCCGCACCCGGCTACCCAGTGGCCTTTGTGGTCGTGACCAATGCCGCCGGCGCTGCCTCAACTGAGCCGGTCAACCTTACTTACCCCACCACATTTGCTGTGACGTGGGCATCCACGCCAACGCTGACCGCGCTGCCGGGTGGCATATTGACACCAGCACTGACACTGCGGGTGACGTCACGCGAGCCGGCAACCTGCACTCTTGCCGTCAGCGTGAAGTCGTGTGCCACGTCCAACCCGGCGTTGGCATCCCGCCCAGCCGTCATGATTGTGTCAACGCGGGCCACAGCGTTGACGGCGGGCGCAACCAGCAGCCCCCCCACGGAGCTGCTGCTTGACGAATTGACTGTGGCCGGTGCCTCTGGCTGTAACGGCACGCTGATGGCATCGTGCGTGGACGCAATGGGCCAGGTGGCGTCCACGGCGGGCCAACCAAACCCAACCGTGGTGCTGACGGCGTGGCGCGCCGACTGGGACTATACCAGCGTGCCTGCGCCGTTTGTCGTTGTGCCAGGCGAGCTACCAGACCTGCATGCCGTGTTTACGCTGGTTGGCGGGGACACTGGCGGCATCACGCCCGCAATTGCGTCAAACCTCACCTGCCTTACGCTTCTGATACCCGCCGCCGCCACCCCGCCGGCGATTGCCAGATCGTTTGATTTTGCGTCGCCGCGGGACGTGCTGTCCTCCACCCCCGCGTCTGTGACCGCCCTGAATGCCAGCGCAGCCAGCATTGTGGTTGCCGGCGTGTCAGCGTCAGATGCGCAGCTGGGACAGGCGCTGACGCTGTATACCGAGTGCACGTGGGAGTCCACCGGTGAGCGGGTGCGCCTGCCACCCATCCCGCTGTCGACGCTGCGCCTGGCGCTGGAGTGGGCACAGCCGCCATCCACCATACTTGGGTACGTCCCCTTGACACGACACATGACAGTCACTATGCTGACGCCAGCAACAATGATACGTGGCGCCGCATCGGTGGCGACGGGTCGCTGCGAGATGGCGCTGGTGAATGCAACCTCTAACAGTGCTGTACTTCTTGCCGACTCCTGGTCGGTGGACATTAATGCCATGGCACCCGTCGGCGCGGTAGTGGCAACCGCGCCCAGCATCGAATTGCGGGCGCCGCAGGCCACCATCGTGTTTATTCGCGCCACCTGCACCATTTGGGGCCAGAGCCTGACGTCGCCGCCCCTGCGCCTCACAACCGCCACGCTGGCAATCCAGCAGGTGTCGGCACCGCCGACCTCCTTCATCGCGTCTGACGCGTCGTCGTCGTGGCCGGTGGAGCCGCAACTGGAGGTGGCGGTGGCAGTCATTGACGCCGCCGGCGCCAGCACCATGAACGCCACCGACATCACCTGCTCCCTGAGCACCCAGGCGGATGGCGTGGACCTGAAAGTGGTTGGCAGCAGCATGTCGTCCGCCCTGCTGTCCATTCCAGCCGTCGCCGGTACCGGTACCGTGCTTGTACCGAGCTTTTACGTGCAGACCGCAACTACCACACCCTCTGTGGTTCTCATCCTGGAGTGCCGCCGCACGTCAGGCGACACGCCAGCGCCGCTGTTTCTCACCATTCCTGCCGTGCGTCTGACAGCGCAGCTATGCACAACTCCCGCGCGCGACTCGTTTGTTGGCACGTCGCTGCGGCAGTTTGATGTCGGCATTGTGGCCGCGTCACCCGGTGGCAGGCGCCCCACAGCACCGTGTGCGAACTCCACATCGCCGCCGTCGCTCACGCTGATGCTGCCGCCCGTTGTGTGCAGCATCGCGCTGAACGCGTCCACCACAACCACCAATGACACAGCCAACATCTTTCTGCAGCACACGGTTGCCGCCATGTCGTCGGTGTGGCACCGTGCTGAATTTGACGTCTTCACGCTGGTGGCGCCGCAGGGGCAGACATACGGGCTGTCAATAACCTGCGCGGTGGGTGGGCTGGTGATCCAGCCGATCCTGCCTTTCACCGTCACACTCGCGGGCTGCTCGCCGGGGCAAGAGTCGCGTGGTGTGACATGCACGACGTGCGGCGGCACAGACTTTAGCTTGGGCGGCGTTGGCGCGTACTGCACCGGCTGCCCGCCTGTTGGTGCGGTATGTAATGCCGGAATCATCAGCCTGCTGCCGCACTACTTCCGGCCGGCAAGCCAGGCGGGGCAGCCGCTGGGGCCTGACACCGAGCTGCACCCCTGCTACAATTCCGAGGCATGCACGCTGACGTACGGCAGCAGCGGCGGTACCGGTAATGTAAGCAGCGGCGGCGCGGTCTATGGGTGTGCGTACGGCTACACCGGGCCGTTGTGCGGCGTGTGCGACGCGGCCGTCAACTACGCGCGGTTTGGGGAGCTGTGCTCTGTGTGCTGGGACGCGGGTGCGGCGTGGCTGTTCCTGGTGCTGGTGGTGACGATTGTGCTGGCGGTGCTGACGCGTGTGGCGCTGCGCAAGGATTCTGGCCGGTCCGACGCCTCCATTGTGCTACGCATCACGCTGGGGTTCCTGCAGGCGGTGGGCAGTCTGCGCGTGTTCCGCGCCGGCAGCACGAAGGCGTACGACAGCGTGATGGGGTGGACGGAGGTGGTTAGCGCTAGCCCGCTATCAGTGGGCGCGTTCCAGTGCATCTTGCGCCTGCCGTACCTGGCGCAGTACGCCGCAACCATATTGCTGCCGGTGGCAGCATCGGCCGCGGTGGTGGTCATCTTTCACGGCGTCACCACCGGCCGGTCGGTGCATTGTGCACCACGGTGCCGGTTCGACAAAGAGGCGTTCCGATCCGCGGTGGCGTCATGGTGGGCGACCAAACGCCACCTCTCCACCCTGCTGTTTGTGTTGTTCCTGACGTACATGCCCATCGTATCGGCGTCGCTGCGTGCGCTGGATTGCATTGAGCCGGTGGCGGGGGTGCGGTACCTGCGTTCGGACCTGCGCGTGGAGTGTGGCGTTGGTCAACATGCCGCTGCCCGCGCGCTGGCATACACCGTGCTGGTCGTGCTTGGCGCCGGCTTCCCTGCAGGGCTGGCGTGGTTGCTGGGCACCGCGCGCAACGACCAGCTTGCCGACGACGGCTTCCGCGCCACCTGGGGCTTCCTGTTTGACGGCTACCGCGCGCCGACTCGCACACTCGCGCCGCCGCCACCATTGCCACCCGCTTCAGGCGGCAGTAAACACAGCGGCATTCGCAAGTTGCTTGGCACGCGAGAGTCGTTCATGGCGGCGGCGGGTGGCGTGCCACCTGGCGCGAGTGGCCGGCGACGGGCGACGCTGGTGCCCGAGCGGATGACGCAGACATGGGTGTTGTCGGGCGACAGCCGCGTGTGGTGGGAGGCGATCGTGTTGTGCAGGAAAGCAGGCGTGGTGCTGCTGGCAGTGACGGTAACAAACCCGTATCTGCAGTGCGTCGGTGCGACACTGTGGTTTGCAGCCTCTGCTGTCTTGCAAGCTCGATACGCGCCCTACACCAAGCTGCTGTTCAACCGGTTGGAGATGGTGTCTCTGACCGCCACCTACCTCACCGCCGTCCTCTCCACAGCGCTGCTGCAGTACAATGTGGGTGTGACTTCCGCCGAGTTGCATTCACCGGGCGCCATGACGGGCATTGAGTGGACGGTGACGGTGGCGCTGACGGTGCTCAACGTGGGCACTTTTGTGCTGCTGGCAGGCCTCTGGCTGCACCTGCAGTGCGCCCGCGCACGTGGCATGCTAGACCGCACCACGTTGGTGAGCGCGCTGTCCGGGCAGGTGGCTGGTCTGCGCAGCAGTAGCAGGGGCACGCCCGCAAATTCGCCGCTACAATCCATACCTGATTGTGCTGACGACGACGCCAAGTCTGCGGAGGTGGGCAGCACGGTCAACCCGCTGCGGGCTGGCACGAGACCAAGTGCTGCCGTTGGGAGCGTGGCACCCGCCGCGTTGTCACGGCTTCGGGTGGCGCCGCCCAAGCTCCGCGCCGCCGGCGCCCGACCAGTGCCAGCTGCCACACCCGCTGTTGGCGTGGAAGCTGTGGAGGGCGACGTCGTGCCTGTCGCGCCGGCAGCGGGTGATGCGCGCGCCCGTACTGGTAGCCCTGATGCTGGCACCACGCCGTTTGTACCGGTAGGTCACGCGGCACACCCTGTTGCCTTTACTGCCACGCCAGTTGGCCGCCGCCGCTGACCATCGTTCTGTGTTGTGCCCCACCTCGTTCTTCATTCATCACTGTGACTGGGCCGGTTTGCTGGCGCTGTGGCTACACATTTGTGTCCTGCAGCTACTGCTACCACCTTTCTGTGCCACATGTGCGTTGTGACGCTGTCGACATCTCATTCCGTCATTATAATTACCTCGTTGAACGTAATTAATAAGTAAGTTGGTGTTTGCAGGCGTCAATCCCATCTCTGCCCCTGGCAGCGCCGTCGCCATCATGCGCGTCACGGCTAGCAGTGGCACCACAGGAGAGATAACACAGTGCGTTCAAGCATCATCATAAGTAAACAGGGCTTGCCACCCCACCCGCGTACGCCGGGTTGGGCGCACGCGGCAGTCAAGGTGGCTGGGCTGCGGCGGCCAGCAGCAGCAGCAACGTGCAAAAGTAAGCCGGCATTGGCGCGAGGGTGTTGGTCGGTTGTGGCACATGCTGCCATCGTGGCCTTTGTTCACCGGGATGGGTAGTGCAGCATGCGCCGGCGCCGCCAGACGCCCAGCGGCGGCAGTGCGGCAATAATAAAGAAGAAGCACATGCAAGGTCAGGGCCGAGAGGGCGATGAAGGTGGCGGGTCAGGCCCGCGGCAACAAGGAACATGAAGGAACATGAAGGATTAACACAAAGGGGCATGTAACATGCAACATGCAGTCCGCGGCAAGGCAGTAGCTTACGCAACGGCCGGCGGGACGATCTTGTTGTAGGACGCCAACGCCGTGGTGCGCGCCAAGGGGTTGGTCACCAGCTTGGCGGGCGCGGCGGCATCGGTGGCACCAGCGGCAGACTTACTGGTCTTCGTGCCGCGCAGCCAGTATGCCCGGCCCGCCAACGCGAGCAAGGCGCCCACCACCACCACACTACCCACCGCGCCACCCACCACGGCGGCGTCGCTACCACTGCCGCTGCCAGAGGAGGCACCGGCGCCAGCGCCGCCAGACGGCACATCAGCCGACGACCCGCTACGGATCAGCCCTGCGTCCACCACCACGCCGGCGGACGGCAAGCTGGCAACCACAGTGGCGCTGTCCAGCCCGGCGCTGGCTGCCAGGCTTGCAGCGGCAGCTGCTGCAAATGCATTGGTGGCGCCGTTGATGACTGCGCTGGTCAGTCCGTCGACCGTGGCTGACGCGTCAGTGGCCACGGCATCCGCATCCGCCTCGGTGGCGTTCACGCCGGCGCACGACGGCGGCGGCAAGTACACACCCAACACCACCGTCATGCCGGCGCCAGCAGTGGCGGCGGGCGACAGGGTGGCGGTGGAGAGATCTGGCGCGGCGCACGCGTCCGGCGCGTCGCTGCCACCCAGCCGGCGGCGGCGTGGTGGGAGGGACGTGGCGGTGACGCCGTTGCCGCCGACGGTACCATTGCGGCCATTGGCGGCGGCGTCCCACGCAAAGCGGTACACGCGGCCAGTGTGGTGG
>Ga0066256_1002947_pt1 | contig 17438 bp, 21 predicted proteins | sample ThiBio_1000_biof_FD_87107 | JGI IMG/M metagenome (GOLD analysis project Ga0066256, IMG submission 87107) | Wastewater bioreactor microbial communities from Cape Town, South Africa - Thiocy_expt_1000_biof (version 2) | ecosystem: Engineered > Bioreactor > Thiocyanate-remediating >...
ACCGGGCGGAAGCGGGACCACTTGCCTCGCCCGCGACCCCCGCTTATAAGCCCCGCCTCCGGGACCCGTCAGCAATGGGCGCCCGCCGCCACGGAAAGGTTCGCGTCATGAAAAAGGGCATCCACCCCGACTATCACTTTGTCGAAGTTCAGCTGAACGACGGCACCACCTACAAGACGCGCACCACCCACGGCACGGCGGGCCAGAAGATCACCCTGGACATCGACCCCACCACCCACCCGGCCTGGACCGGCGGCCAGCAGCAGCTGATGGACCGCGGCGGCCGCTTGACGCGCTTCAACAAGAAGTTTGCGGGTTTCGTGAAGTCGTAAGACGCCACACATCGAATACAAAACGCCGCCGGTCCCCCGGCGGCGTTTTTGTTTCAGCCCGCCGGAACGGCGATCTATTGCCCGAAGGCCTGCGCAAGCGCGTCCATCTGGCCGCGCGCCCCCGCAGGCGCCTCGGCCCCGCCGAACAGCGCGTCTTCCAGCCCCACCGGCAGCACATCGGTATCCTCGGCGCTGCAGCCCATGCAGATCTCGCGGCTGCCCAGGCGATAGCGTTCGCTGCTGGCGTCTTCCGGCGCCATGTCGCCGTCGCGCACCGCCCGCTGCACCAGCAACCAGCTTGCCGCCTGCATCAGGCGGGTGGTGACGCGCATACTTTCCCCGGCATAGAGCATCGCCGCCTTGCGCGGCAGCGCCCGCGCCTCGTCGCGACCCTTGCCGTCGAGATAGCGCGCGGTTTCCTCCACCAGCGCCATGCCTTCATCGAAGGTGCGATCGAACATGGCGCTGTCGGTGAAATTTTCGGTGTTGAGCATGAAGTCCCCAATGCTGTGGCGGGACGCTAGCAAGCCGGAGGCGAAGCGCAAAGACTTTCCCTTGGTAAACATCACAGGATCGTGCGCCCTGTGCATATTAACATTGATGCGGCCGATTTCTCCGGTGTCCGTGAATGCCGGCCGGGAACGCCTATTTGCGAAAGAAACTCTCTGCCGCCGACTTGGTGGCGTGACGCGCCAGGATCGCCTCGCGGCAGCGCGCGATCTCGGTCTCCAGCCGCGCGATGCGCTGTTCCAACTCGTGCGCCGACAGGGCGGAGATATCCTCGCCCAGCACGATCCCGGGCAGCTTCTTGCGCGGTTCGTCAGCGTCCATCGGTGGCATCCATCGGGCTGATCTTGTGTCCGTTCCGGTCTAGTCTGAGCCCGTCATCGTCCATAAGGCAACCATGAAAGCCATCGCCATCGAACAGCAGGGCCCCGGCTATCGCCTGCGGCTGAGAGAGACGCCCGACCCTGTACCCGGCGCCGGCGAAATCCTGATCCGGGTAGCAGGCGCGGGCCTGAACAGGGCCGACCTGTTGCAGGCGCGCGGCCTGTATCCGCCGCCACCGGGCGCCAGCGATATCCTGGGCCTGGAAGTGTCGGGGGTGGTGGCGGCGCTGGGCGCGGGCGTGACCGAATGGGCGGTGGGCGCGCGCGTCTGCGCCCTGTTGCCCGGCGGCGGCTATGCGGAACGGGCGGTGGCCGATGCGGGCAGCGTGCTGCCGGTGCCCGAGGACATGCCGCTGGTGGACGCGGCCGGCCTGCCGGAGGCCGCCTTCACCGCCTGACCCAACACCACGGATCCCGGCCGGCCGGCGGCCGGCGACACGCCGCAGGCGCCTGGCGGCCCCAGCGGCACCGGCCGCCCGGCCACACAGCCAGTCGCCGCCAGGGGGATCCGCGTCTTCACCACCGTGGGCAGCGACGACAAATGCGCCGCCGCCCGCGCCCTGGGGGCGGCGCGCGCCATCAACCACCGGACCGAGGATTTCGTGGCGGCGGTGAAGGACGAAACCGGCGGCCGGGGCGTGGATGTGATCCTGGACATGGTCGGCGGCGGCTATGTCCAGCGCAACATCCGGGCGGCCGCCCCCTGCGGGCGGATCGTCAATATCGCCTATCAGGACGGCTTCCGGACCGAGGTGGATTTCGGCCCGGTGCTGCTCAAGCGGCTGACCCTGGCGGCCACCACCCTGCGGGGACGCAGCCCGGCGGAAAAACGCGCCATCCGGGACGCGCTGCGCCACCAGGTCTGGCCCCTGCTGGGTTCCGGGGAACGGGCCGAAGCACGGATAAAGCCGGTGATTGACCGGGTTTTTCCCCTGGCCGAGGCGGGCGCGGCCCATGCGGCGCTGACGCGGGGCGGCCATGTCGGCAAAATTCTGCTTTCCTTGGCAGCCCCGGACGGATAGAAAACCACAATTCCTCGAAAGGATTAGCCTGACGAGGGGCGGGGCGCCCGGAAATGGCCTTCCGCTCAACGGGAGAGAAATATCATGGCCGTCGAACAGAAGCCGCTGATGCCCAAGGCCACCGCCGTCTGGCTGGTGGACAATACCGCGCTGTCCTTCGAGCAGATCGCCGATTTTTGCGGCCTGCATCCCCTGGAAGTGAAGGGCATCGCCGACGAGGACGTCGCCAAGGGCATCAAGGGCATGGACCCGGTGACCAGCGGCCAGCTGACCCGCGAGCAGATCGCCGAGGCCGAGAAAGACCCCAAGAAGCGCCTCAAGATGGCCGCGCCCAAGCACAAGATGCCGGCGGTGCGCCAGAAGCGCGCCCCGCGCTATACCCCCGTCTCCAAGCGCCAGGACAAGCCCGACGCGGTCTACTGGCTGATCAAGAACCACCCGGAATTCACCGACAGCGACATCATCAAGCTGATCGGCACCACCAAGGCCACCATCGCCAAGATCCGCGAGCGGTCGCACTGGAACGCGGCCAACATCAAGGCGGTGGACCCGGTGACGCTGGGCCTGACCTCGCAGCTCGAACTGGACCTGGCGGTCAGCCGCGCTTCCGCCAAGTTCGAGCGCGCCCAGAAGCGTACCGCCAAGAAGGGCGCGACCCTCAAGCCGATTTCGGAAACCACGGCCCCGGCGGACGCGTCCCAGGACAATTCCTGGACCGACGCCGCGCCCGCGCCGGACGATTACAAGCTGTCCAGCGAGTTGGAACAGGACTGAACCGCCAAACCGCCGCCAAACCGCCGTCAGATTCCGTCAGAACAGGTATTTGACGCCGACCACGCCCGCCCCGACCACGATCAGGAAGAGGAAAAGCGACAGCTCCAGCCGCTTTTCGATGAACTGGCGCGCCTGCTCGCCCTTCCATCTCAACAACCCCGCCACCAGCATGAAGCGTCCGCCGCGGGTGAGAATGGACAAGAGCACGAACATCCCAAAGCTGTACTGGGCAAAACCCGAAGCGATGGTCACCAGCTTGTAGGGAATGGGCGAGGCGCCCTTTATCAGGATCACCCAGGCGCCGTACTTTTCGTACCAGTCATGGAAGCTCTCCATGCTGTGGGCCATGCCGTAAATATTGATCAGCCACTGGCCCAGCGATTCGAACAGGAAATAACCGATCGCATAGCCGAAGATGCCGCCCAGCACCGACCACAGGGTGCACCAGGCGCCCAGTGCCCAGGCCCGCTGGCGGTCGGCCATCACCATCGGGATCAGCATGATGTCGGTGGGAATGGGGAAGAACGACGCCTCCGCGAAGGTGAAGCCCGCCAGCGCGCCCCAGGCGTTGCGGCCCTTGGCGTTGCGCATCATCCAGTCATACAGCTTGCGGATCAGGCCCGGCTTCGGTTCGGGCTGGTCGGTGATGGACATGGGGGGCGTCGCTCCTGGACTGGCGCGTGTCATAAGGCTGGCGCTTCTTAGCAGAGTTTGCGCGCGATCCAATATTGCGGCCGATTACGGCTTTCTTTAGCTTCGCGTATCCTTGGGAGTGCAACGGCGATGGCGGCCCGCAAACAGCCCCTGAAAAAACCGGCGGCGAAACCGGCGCCGAAACCGGCCGCCGGAAAAGCCCCCGTCCGCCGCGCGGCGCGGCCCGGAAAATCTCCCGGCAAATCCGGCGGCAAGCCCTATGAAACCGGGCTGGACCGCAATCGCGCCAACTATCAGCCGCTGACCCCGCTGGCCTTCCTGGAACGGGCCGCGTCCGTTTTCCCCGGCCACACCGCCATCATCCATGGCAAGGCGCGCACCAGCTATCGCGACTTCTATGCCCGCAGCCGCCGCCTGGCCTCGGCGCTGGCGCAGGCGGGGGTGCGCAAGGGCGACACGGTGGCGGTGATGCTGGCCAACACCCCGCCCATGCTGGAAGCCCATTACGGCATTCCCATGCTGGGAGCGGTGATCAACGCCCTCAACACCCGGCTGGACGCCGCGACCATCGCCTTCATGCTGGACCATGGCGGGGCCAAGGTGCTGATCACCGACCGCGAATTTTCCGAAACCGTCGCGGCGGCGCTGGCGCAGCTGAAGAAGAAGCCGCTGGTGATCGATTACGACGACAAGGAATTCCCCCAGAACGGCCGGCGGCTGGGCGACCTAGACTATGAGAAATTCCTCAAATCGGGCGATCCGGATTTCGCCTGGAAAATGCCCGCCGACGAATGGGATGCCCTGGCGCTGAATTACACCTCCGGCACCACCGGCAATCCCAAGGGCGTGGTCTATCATCATCGCGGCGCGGCGCTGATGGGTTATGGCAACGCGCTGGCGGGCACCATGGTCAACCATCCGGTGCTGCTGTGGACGCTGCCCATGTTCCACTGCAACGGCTGGTGTATGCCCTGGTCGCTGTCGGCGGTGGCGGGCACCCATGTCTGCCTGCGCTGGGTGCGGGCGGGCGCGATCTTCGACGCCATCGCCGCGCACAAGGTCACCCATCTGTGCGGCGCGCCCATCGTGATGTCGACGCTGGTCAATGCCAGCTTCACCGAGCGGCGCAGCTTTTCCCATACCGTAACCTTCATGGCCGCCGCCGCGCCGCCGCCCGAAAGCGTGTTGGCGGCCATGGCCGATGCGGGCTTCACGGTGGTGCATGTCTATGGCCTGACCGAGGTCTATGGCCCCGCGGTGGTCAATGAGTGGCACGCCGAATGGGACCGGCTGGACAGCGCGGGCCGCGCCGCCAAAAAGGCGCGCCAAGGCGTGCGCTATGCCCCGCTGGAGGAACTGGCGGTGCTGGACCCCAAGACCATGAAGCCGGTGCCCGCCGACGGCAAGACCATCGGCGAGGTGATGTTCCGCGGCAATATCGTGATGCGCGGCTATCTGAAGAATGAAAAGGCCACGCGCGATGCGTTTGCGGGCGGCTGGTTCCATTCCGGCGACCTGGGGGTGATGTATCCCGACGGCTATATCCAGCTCAAGGACCGCAGCAAGGACATCATCATTTCGGGCGGCGAGAATATCTCGTCCATCGAGGTGGAGGACGCGCTGGCCGGGCATCCGGCGGTGCTGTTCGTGGCGGTGGTGGCGCGGCCCGACCCGAAATGGGGGGAGCATCCTTGCGCCTTCGTTGAACTGCGCCCCGGCGCGACCGCGACTCAGGAAGAGATGGTCGCTTTCGCCCGCGCCCGTCTGGCCCGCTTCAAGGTGCCGCGCACGGTGGTGTTCACCGAACTGCCCAAGACCTCGACGGGCAAAATCCAGAAATTCGCCCTGCGCGAACGCGCCAAGCTGCTTTGAATCGGCGATTCGGGAAAGATTTGAGCGCCAAAGATTTGCGCACCGGCCCTGCGGGCCGCGCCCCGGAAAGGGCGCGGCGGCGGGATCGTCTCAGTTCAGGACGGTGGCGCGCAGCCGCTCCAGTTCGTCCTTGATGCGAAGCTTCTGCTTCTTGAGCGCGGCGACTCGCAGCTCGTCCCAGTCGGGACTGGACATCTCGGTCTCGATGATGTCCTGGATTTTCCGGTGCTGATTGGACAGGTGATTGATATGTCCCTGTATCGCCATGCATGTGCCTCCACGTTGAGTTTCGGTCCGGCTGGCGCGGGCGTAGGTTCGCGCCTGGCCAGAAAATTGAACCACCAATCCCGCGCTCTGTCACCTGACAAAAGCGGCAAACTGAAACTCTTTGCCCTTGACGGAAGAAATGGTAACGGAAGCCATGAAAGCGGGGAAATCCTTGCAAAAAATCCCGAAAGACGAAGCGGAACGGCTGGTTATCGGCCTGTCGGGCGCGTCCGGCGTCGCCTATGGCATCCGTCTGCTGGAGGCTTGCCGGGAACTGGGCCTTGAGTCGCACCTGGTGATGACCAAGCCGGCGGAAATGACCATCGGCTATGAAACCGATCTTTCGCCCAAACAGGTCGCCGCCAGGGCCGATTATGCCTATGCCGTCACCGATATCGCCGCGCCCATCGCCAGCGGCAGCTTCCGCACCAAAGGCATGATCGTGGCCCCGTGCAGTGTCAGGACCATGAGCGAGATCGCCACCGGCGTCACCACCAACTGCCTGACCCGCGCCGCCGACGTGATGCTGAAGGAACGCCGGCCGCTGATCCTGCTGGTGCGCGAGACGCCGCTGCATCTGGGTCACTTGCGCACCATGACGGCGCTGGCGGAAATGGGCGCGATCATCCTGCCGCCGGTGCCCGCTTTCTATTCCGCGCCCAAGACCCTGGCCGACCTGGTGGACCAGATGGTGGGCCGGGCGCTGGACCTGCTGGGTTACGACTGGCCCGACATGAAACGCTGGGGCGAGGATGTCGCCAAGAGCCGCCGCAAATCGTCCTCCCCCGGCGCGCGCGAAGACCGGAGGGGGAAAAAGTGAGCCGTGTGGTCGGACCCGATGAAGTCGCGGCGCGCGCCAAGCTGGCGCAACTGACGCAGGAACATCGCGACCTGGATACCGCCATCGCCGACATGGTGCAGTCCGGCAATCCCGACCTGATGGCGCTGGCGCGGCTGAAAAAGCGCAAGCTTCAGCTCAAGGACGAGATCACCGAGATCAACAACAGCCTGCTGCCCGACATCATCGCATGAAAGCCAAGGTCGGCCTGATCACGCTGGGCGTGCGCGACCTGGCGCGGGCACTGCGCTTTTACCGCGACGGACTCGGCTGGCCCACGCACAAATACGATCCGGCGGCCGATGTCGTCTTCTTTGCCCTGGAAGGCACATGGCTGGCGCTGTATCCGCGCGATAAACTGGCCCAGGATGCGAGGCAGCCGGACGATGGCGGGGGATTTTCCGGCATCACACTGGCGCATAACGCGCCATCGCCCGAAGCGGTCGATGCCGGCTATGCCCAGGCCATCGCGGCGGGGGCGCAGGGCGTGAAACCGCCCCCGGCGGCCATCTCTGGGAGATCGCCTTCAATCCCTTCATGGACCTGACCTGACCCGCGCCGCCCGGCTGTCACAGTGCCTGTTGCCATGGATGGGCGGCTCAAGGCCGCCCATGGAGAGTGGGTGGGCTGTTATGCCCGCACCATCGGTTGTCATTCCCGCGAAAGCGGGAATCCAACTTTCATTCCGGCACAAAACTGGATGGCCCGGACAAGCCGGGCCATGACGATTGTTGAAGTTGGCCTTCGCCGCTCGGCCAGGATGGCAAGGAAGGGCGCCGAATGTTATCGCCTGATCCTTATCACGAGCGCCGCATTCCGCGGCGCGACCATCAGCATCCGACAGCCTCCTTCCCCCGCGAGCGGAACGGCGAGCGGGGGAGTTCGGTAGCGACAGCGTACCGAACGGCGCAGCGAGGTGTTTGCGGAGCAAACCCGAGCTGTGACGGATGGGGGTAAGCTAATGAACCGCTCCCCAGACCTCCTGGCCGCCGTCATAGATCATCTTGAGGGCGACATAGACCACGATCGCCAGGCCGATATAGGAAATCCAGCGATACTTCTCGAGCAGCCTGGCGATATAGGTCGCCGCCGCGCCCATCAGCGCGACGGACAGCAACAGGCCGATCACCAGCACGTCCATGTGATGACGCGCCGCGCCCGCCACCGCCAGCACATTGTCCAGCGACATGGACAGGTCGGCGATCAGGATTTGCAGGATCGCCTTCTTGGCCGAGGCGCCCGCCGCGATCTGCGGCGCGATCTCGGCCTTGCCCTGGTCGGACAGGTCCCGCCACATGCGCCAGCACACCCACAGCAGCAGGATGCCGCCCGCCAGCAGCAGGCCGATGATGGCCAGAAGCTGAACCGCCACCAGCGACAGCGCGATGCGCAGCACCACCGCCGCGGCCAGGCCCAGCAGGATGACTTTCTTGCGCATCTCGGCGGGCACGCGGGTGGCCGCCAGGCCGATCACCACCGCATTGTCGCCGGCCAGGATGACGTCGATCATCAGCACCTGGCCAAGCGCCAGGAGCCAGCTCTCATTGAACACGTCGAACACGCGAAATCTCCTGGATGGTCAGGCGGGCGCGGCGCCCGGCCGGATAGTGGCTTGCCAGACAGTCTGCCTGAGTGCTTCGCCCAGCACCATTGCCGCGGCCTGGGCCACGTTCAAGGACCGCCGGCCCGGCAGCATGGGGATCACCAGCCGGGCGTCGGCGGCGGCATGGACATGAGTCGGCACCCCGGCGCTTTCCCGGCCCACCATCAGGGTGTCTTCCGGCTGGAAACGGAAATCGGCATAGGACTGACTACTCCTGGTAGTAAGAAGCACCAGCCGGCCCTGCGGTTCCCGCCGCAGATGATCCTGGAAGCGGTCCCAGGAAACGTGGCGGCGAAAGTCGGCGTTTTTGAGATAGTCCATCCCCGCCCGCTTCAGCCCCCGATCGGTGAGCAGAAAGCCGCAGGGCTCGATGATGTCCACCCCCACGCCCAGGCAGACGCCCAGCCGGATCAGGCTGCCCGCATTCTGGGGGATATCGGGCTCAAACAGGGCCAGGCGCACCCGAACCTCCCACCGGTAATCCGCAATTGCCCCCAGGCAATGTCCAAGGCACGGGCGGAAAAGGCATTTTCTGCGTCATCGTGCCGCAAGACCCTTGAAAACCGACTCTCTATTTTACCGGCCCAACGAACAAGCCTGCCGGGGGGATCTGGGACGCCCAAGCGCGTCACCGCGTCATACCCCTTTCATGCTTGTTTGTGGCAGTAGTTCGGCTTTCTATCCAAGGCTTTCGAGCAGTTCTTTCCGAAGGGTGATCCCAGTGGCAGCATCTCACAGTGACGCGGGCACGCGACGCGATTTCCTCTACGTGGCGTCGGGCGCGATCGGCGGCGTGGCCGCCGCGGCCGTGGCCTGGCCCCTCATTGACCAGATGAACCCCAGCGCCGCCGCCCTGGCGCTGGCCTCCACCGAAATCGATATCGGCTCGATCCACCCCGGCCAGCAGATCATCTACAAATGGCGCGGCCAGCCCCGGTTCGCGCGCCGCCGCACCCCCGCCGACATCGCCGCCGCCAAGGATGTGGATGTGAAGTCCCTGCCGGACCCGCTGGCCCGCAACCGGGCCAAGCCCGACGCCACCCCGGCCACCGACGCCGAGCGCACCGTGAAGCCGGAATGGCTGGTGCTGGTGGGCGTCTGCACCCATCTGGGCTGCACCCCCTCGGTCTCCACGCCGCAGATTCCCGAAGGCCAGTATGGCGGCTGGCTGTGCCACTGCCACGGCTCGGACTACGACATCTCCGGCCGCATCCGCAAAGGCCCCGCGCCGGAGAATCTCGCCGTGCCGCCCTATTCGTTTCTGACTGACACCCGCATCAAGGTCGGTTGAGGAGAACAACAATGTCTGGCCCTTCGACCTACAATCCCACCTCCGGCATCGAGAAATGGCTCGACCAGCGCCTGCCGCTGCCGCGCCTGATGCACGACACCATGTCGAGCTTCCCCACGCCGCGGAACCTGAACATCTGGTACACCTTCGGCGGCATCCTGACCTTCTGCCTGGGGGTGCAGATCGTCACCGGCATCGTGCTGGCGATGCATTATGTCGCCAGCGCCGATCTGGCCTTCAACAGCGTCGAAGCCATCATGCGCGACGTCAATTACGGCTGGCTGATCCGCTATGTGCACGCCAACGGCGCGTCCATGTTCTTCCTGGCCGTCTATATCCATATGTTCCGCGGCCTTTATTACGGCTCCTACAAGGCCCCGCGCGAGTTGATCTGGATCATCGGCGTGCTGATTTATCTGCTGATGATGATGACCGCCTTCTTCGGCTATGTGCTGCCCTGGGGCCAGATGTCCTTCTGGGGCGCCACCGTCATCACCAACCTGTTCAGCTCGATCCCGGTGGTCGGCCACGACATCGCCATCTGGCTGTGGGGCGATTTCGCGGTGGGCGAGGCGACGCTGAACCGCTTCTTCTCGCTGCACTACCTCCTGCCGTTCATCATCGCGGCGGTGGTGGGCCTGCACATCTGGGCGCTGCACGTGCCGGGCAACAACAACCCGCTGGGCATCGACGTGAAGAGCCCGCAGGACACGGTGCCGTTCCATCCGTATTACACGGTGAAGGACGCCTTCTACCTGATCCTGTTCGTGATCCTGTTCGCGGGTTTCGTGTTCTTCTCGCCCGACTTCTTCGGCAACCCGGACAACTACATCCCGGCCAACCCGCTGGTCACCCCGCCGGACATCGTGCCGGAATGGTACCTGCTGCCCTTCTACGCCATGCTGCGGTCGGTGCCGCAGAAGCTGCTGGGCGTGATCGTGATGGGCGCCGCCATCGTCACCCTGGTGTTCATCCCCTGGCTGGACACCAGCCGCGTGCGCTCCTGCCGCTTCCGCCCGCTGATGAAGCAGTTCTTCTGGGCTTTCGTGGTGGTCTGCGTGGTGCTGGGCTATTGCGGCCACCAGGCGGTGGACGCGGAAGTCGCCGGCGTCCCGCTGGTCTGGGTGGCGCGCATCGCCACGCTCTACTACTTCGCCTATTTCTGGCTGATCATGCCGATCGTGGGTCTTATCGAGACCCCCAAGAAGCTGCCGGCCTCCATCGCCCAATCCGTGCTCGGCGATAAAGCCGCGCCTGCCGAGTGAGAACGAACATGCGTCTGACCCCACTTTCGCCTGTCCCCCCCCGGGTGTCCCGTTCCCTGGTTCTCGGCATCGCCGCGGCCCTGGCCCTCTCCACCGCAGCCGTTGCCGCGGAGGGGAGCACCAAGCGCCATCCTCCCAAGGCCGAGGAGTTCTCCTTTGAAGGCCCGTTCGGCACCTATGACCGCGGCGCCCTGCAGCGGGGCTTTCAGGTCTACAAGGAAGTCTGCGCCGCCTGTCACAGCCTGAACCTGGTGGCGTTCCGCAACCTGACCCAGCCGGGCGGTCCGGAATTCACCGAAGCCCAGGGCCGCGCCCTGGCGGCGGCGGTGAAGGTCCATGCCGAGCCCAACGATATGGGCGAGACCACCGACGATAAGGGCGAGCCCCTGATGCGTCCGGCGGTCCTGTCGGACCATTTCCCGGCCCCCTACGCCAACGAGAATGCGGCCCGCGCCAGCAATTCGGGCGCCCTGCCGCCCGACCTGTCGCTGATCGTCAAGGCGCGCATGGGCGGCCCGCAGTACCTCTATTCGCTGCTGACCGGTTTCCATGAAAAGGCGCCGGCGGGTTTCAAGGTGGCCGACGGCAAGTATTACAATCCCTATTTCGACGGCTGGACCATCGGGATGCCGCCGCCGCTCGCCAACAACGGCGTGACTTATTCCGACGGCACCAAGGCCACCATCGAGCAGCAGGCCCATGACGTGACCACCTTCCTGGCATGGGCCGCCGAGCCCAAGATGGAAGACCGCAAGCGCATGGGCTTTGGCGTCATCATCTTCCTGGTGGCGTTCGCGGGCGTGCTGTTCGCGGCGTATCGCAAAGTCTGGAAGGACGCCCACTAGACCTGTCATAATGCTGGGATTGCCCAGCAGGCCATAAATGTTAAAAGGGCGCTTTCCTCAAGGAAGCGCTCTTTTTCATGGCCAAAACCGTTCTTGGAATCATCGGCGGATCAGGGGTTTATGAAATCCCCGGCCTGGAAAATCCCACCTGGCAGACGGTGAAAAGCCCGTGGGGCGACCCGTCCGATCAGCTTCTGACCGGCCGCTTCGCCGGGGTGGACCTGGTGTTCCTGCCGCGCCATGGCCGCGGCCATGTCCAGACGCCCAGTTCGATCAACTACCGGGCCAATATCGACGCCCTCAAGCGCATCGGCGTCACCGATGTGATTTCCGTCTCGGCCTGCGGATCGCTGCGCGAGGAACTGCCGCCCGGCACCTTTGTCATGGCCGACCAGTTCATCGACCGCACCTTCGCCCGCGAGAAGAGTTTCTTCGGCCCCGGTTTCGTCGCCCATGTGCCGATGGCCCATCCGGTCTGCCCCAGACTGTCGGGCGCCCTGACCCTGGCCGCCCGCGAGCAGAAGATCGACCACAGCGAAGGCGGCACCTATCTGTGCATGGAAGGGCCGCAATTCTCCACCCGCGCCGAAAGCTTCCTCTATCGCGCCTGGGATTGCAGCGTGATCGGCATGACCGCCATGCCCGAGGCCAAGCTGGCCCGCGAGGCCGAGCTGCCCTATGCCATCGTCTCGATGGTCACCGACTATGACTGCTGGCACGACGATCACGAGCATGTGACGGTGGAGGCGGTGATCCAGGTGATGAAGCGCAATGCCGAGAATGCGCGGCGGCTGATCATGGCGGTGGCGCCCAAGCTGGGGCCGGAGCGCCAGCCCTCCACCTGTCCCGACCGGCCGGAAACGGTGCTGGATTTCGCCATGATCACCGCGCCCGACAAGCGCGATCCGGCCCTGGCCGCCAAGCTGGATGCGGTGGCCGGGAGAGTTTTGAGAAAATGACGCCGCCCCTCATGCTGCGACAGGCTCGGCATGAGGATTTTGAACTCACACCCTCACCCTGAGCCCGTCGAAGGGTGAGGCCATAAGGCAGGTCCATGGACTTCAAGAGCGCCATCCGCACCATTCCCGACTATCCCAAGCCGGGCATCATGTTCCGCGACATCACCACCCTGCTGGGTCATCCGCGCGCCTTCCGCGCCGCGGTGGACGCGCTGGTGCAGCCCTGGTGCGGCCAGAAGATCGACAAGGTGGCCGGGCTGGAAGCGCGCGGCTTCATCCTGGGCGGGGCGGTGGCGCATCAATTGGGTGTCGGCTTCGTGCCCATACGCAAGAAAGGCAAGCTGCCCCACACCGTGATCGGCGAGGACTATCAGCTCGAATACGGCACCGACCGGGTGGAGATTCATGCCGACGCCCTGCAAAAGGGCGAAAGGGTTCTGCTGGTGGACGATCTGATCGCCACCGGCGGCACCGCCTTTGCCGGCATCACCCTGCTGGAGCGGGCGGGCGCGACCGTGATCGGCTGCTCCTTTGTGATCGACCTGCCCGAACTGGGCGGCGCCGACAAGCTGCGCGCCCTGGGCAAGCCGGTCTCGGCGCTGGTCGCGTTCGAGGGGCACTGAGCGATGCGTCCGCATCGCGACAGGAATAAAGTAGCGATGCGCCCGCATCGCGTCGGAGAAAAAGTTTGAAACTCTACTCCAACACCGCCTCGCCGTTCGGCCGCAAGGCCAAGGTGATCGCCCATGAACTGGGCCTGACGCTGGAGGTGATCCGCACCCTGCCGGTGCAGGATGACGCCTTCCGCCGGGTCAATCCGCTGGGCAAGATTCCGGCCCTGGTGCTGGACGACGGTTCGGTGCTGTTCGATTCCCCGGTGATCTGCGAATATCTGGATCACAAGGGCGGCGGGACATTTTTTCCCCGTCCCACCCTGTTCGCCGAAGCCAAGGGCAAGTGGAAGGCGCTGGTGCTGCAGGCGCTGGGCGACGGCATTGCCGAGGCGGCGGTGGCCTATGTCATGCTGGGGCGCGAGCCGGTTCCGCCGGAGGCCACCCGCAAGCGCCAGATCGACACCATCCTGTCGGGCCTGGATGCGGCCGAGCGCACCACCCTGTCGCAAGCCGTCACCATCGGCGAGGTTTCACTGGCCTGCGCCATCGGCTATGTCGAATTCCGCCTGCCCGATCTTGATTGGAAGAGTTCCCGCCCCAGATTAGCGGCCTGGTATGCGGGCTTTTGCGAGCGCCCGTCCATGAAGGCGACCGTTCCGGCCGCCCCGTGAACGGGGCAGGTTCCGCGGCAAGCATGAAGGTCTTTTCGCCATGAAGATCAACGGCACCCATTACCGTTCCATCTGGCCGATCGGCCAGGATGCGTTCGGCATCATCGACCAGACCAGGCTGCCGCACGAATTCGTCACCTTGCCCATCCGCACGGCGGAGCAGGCCGCCCATGCCATCACCTCCATGCAGACGCGCGGCGCGCCGCTGATCGGGGCGGTGGGCGCCTATGGCCTGGCGCTGGCGGTGCGGGGCGACGCCTCCGACGACGCCATCCAGAAGATGGTGGAGATGTTGGCCCATACCCGCCCCACCGCCATCAACCTGAAATGGGCGTTGTGGCGGATGCGCGGCGCGCTGCTCAACCAGCCGCGCGACAAGCGCGCCGCCCTGGCCTGGAAGGAAGCCGCCCTGATCGCCGACGAGGATGTGGCGATGAGCCAGGCGATCGGAAAAAACGGCCTTGCGATCATCCGCGATCTGGCGGCGCGGAAAAAGCGCAAGCTGAACATCCTCACCCACTGCAATGCCGGCTGGCTGGCGACGGTGGATTACGGCACCGCGCTGGCCCCCATCTATCTGGCCCATGACGCGGGCATCGACCTGCATGTCTGGGTGGACGAGACGCGGCCGCGCAACCAGGGCGCCTCGCTGACCGCTTTTGAACTGGGCAGCCACGGCGTGGCCCATACCATCCTGGCCGACAATGCCGGCGGCCATTACATGCAGCACGGCCAGGTGGACATGGTGATCGTGGGCACCGACCGCGTCACCGCCAATGGCGATGTCGCCAACAAGATCGGCACCTATCTCAAGGCGCTGGCGGCGAAGGACAATGGCGTGCCGTTCTATGTGGCGCTGCCCAGTTCCACCATCGACTGGACCATCGCCGACGGCGCGGACATTCCCATCGAGGAACGCAGCCAGGATGAAGTGCTCAAGATGTCGGGCCGCCTGCCCGACGGTTCGGTGACGGTGGTGGAGATCGCCGCCCCCGGCTCGGGCGCGGCCAATCCCGGTTTCGATGTCACCCCGGCCCGGCTGGTCACCGGCCTGATCACCGAGCGCGGCACCTGCGCCGCCACCCCCGAAGGCCTGCGCGGCCTTTTCCCCGAGGAATAACATCATGCAATCCAAATGGTCTGACGCCGAAGCGCAGGACACGATCGCCCGCTATGCCCCCAAAGGCGTGAACGCCGATCTGGCGGTTCGCACCTACACCACGCGCCTGCTGGGCAGCGACCCCCGCATGGTGCTGCATGGCGGCGGCAACACCTCGGTCAAGACCGTCATGAAGGACATGCTGGGCGAGGATGTGGCGGTGATCTGCATCAAGGGTTCCGGCTGGGACATGGGCGTGATCGAACCGGCGGGCCTGCCGGCGGTGAAGCTGGAACCGCTGCGCAAGCTGCTGGCGCTGGACACGCTGTCCCACGAGGACATGGTGAACTATCAGCGCATCAACCTGCTGGATTCCACCGCGCCCAATCCGTCGGTGGAAACGCTGCTGCACGCCTTCCTGCCGCACAAATTCATCGACCATGTCCATTCCACCGCCGTGCTGGCCCTGACCGACCAGCCCGACAACAAGGCGCTGGTGGAAGAAGTCTATGGCGACCGCGTCGCCTATGTGCCCTACACCATCCCCGGCTTCGCCCTGGCCAAGGCGGTGGCCGAGGTGTTCCAGAAGCATCCCAAGGCCGAAGGCTTGGTGCTGCTCCAGCACGGCATCTTCACGATGGGCGACACGGCCGAACAGGCCTATAGCCGCATGATCGAATTCGTCACCATGGCCGAGGAACGGCTGAAACTACAGCGCAAGACGCTGGCGCAGGCCAAGCTGCCCGCCAATCTGGCGACGGTGCCGCAGATCGCGCCCATCCTGCGCGGCGCGGTGGCGATCGAGAAGAACCCGATGGCAGGTACCGCCAAGCGGCAGATCCTGGATTTCCGCACCAACGAACAGATCCTGAATTATGTGAATGGCGCGGACCTGGCGCGTTATTCCCAGGTCGGCGTGGTCACGCCCGACCACACCATCCGCACCAAGAACTGGCCGATGATCGTGCCCGCGCCGGAGGCGGGCAAGCTGGATGCCTGGAAGGCGCAGGTGGAAGAGGCTGTCGCCGATTATGTCGAACGCTATCACCGCTATTTTCAGGTCAACAACGACAAGAGTCCGGTCAAGAAAAAGGAACTGGATCCGCTGCCGCGCGTGATCCTGGTGCCGGGCGTCGGCATGTTCGGGGTGGGCGCGACCGCCAAGGACGCCGCCATCGCCGCCGACATCGCCGAGAATGCCGTGGCCGTCATCACCGACGCCGAGGCGATGGGCGAGTTCCGCAGCATCAGCGAGTTCGACATGTTCGAGGTCGAATACTGGTCGCTGGAACAGGCCAAGCTGGGCAAGTCCAACGAAAAGCCGCTGTCGCGCCAGGTGGCGGTGATCACCGGCGGCGGTTCGGGCATCGGGGCCGCCACCGCCATCGCAATGGCCAAACAGGGTGCGGAAGTCGCCGTGCTGGACCGCGATCTGGACGCGGCCCAGGCGGTGGCCAGGAAGATCGGCGGCAAGGCCATCGGCATCGCCTGTGACGTGACCGATCCGGCCGCCGTGCGCGCCGCCTTCGATGCGGTGGCGAGCGCCTTTGGCGGGGTGGACATCGTGGTCAGCAATGCGGGCGCGGCCTGGCAGGGCACCATCGGCAGTGTGGACGACGAGACGCTGCGCAAATCCTTTGAGCTGAATTTCTGGGCGCATCAGGCGGTGGCGCAACAGGCGACCCGCATCATGCAAGCGCAGGGCACCTATGGCTGCCTGCTGTTCAACACCTCCAAGCAGGCGGTGAATCCGGGCAAGGATTTCGGGCCTTACGGCCTGCCCAAGGCCGCCACCCTGTTCCTGGTCAAGCAGTATGCGCTGGATCACGGCAAGGACGGCATCCGCGCCAATGCGGTCAATGCCGACCGTATCCGCTCCGGTCTGCTGACCGATGAAATGGTGGCGGCGCGGTCCAAGGCGCGGGGGCTGTCGGAAGCCGATTACATGGCGGGCAACCTGCTCAAGCGCGAAGTGACGGCGGAAGACGTGGCGGACGCCTTTGTCTATCTGGCGACGGCCTCCAAGACCACGGCGGCGGTGGTCACTGTGGACGGCGGCAATATCGAGGCGTCTTTGCGCTAGTTTCGTTGTCATTCCCGCGAAAGCGGAAATTCAACTTCTTTTTTTCCTGTCCCGGCCTCGCAACGCGCGCAAGCGCGCGCCGCTGCGGCGTTCGCCGGGACCGAAGGTCCACTGGACCTTCGGTTAATCCCGGCTCACCCCGCGAAAGCGGGAATCCAACTTTCACCCGGCGCGAAACAGGATGGTCCGGCCATCCTTCGACAGGCTCAGGATGAGGTCGGGCCATGACGCGGACAAGCCGGGCCATGACGGCTGTTCAGGTATTGAACCGGAAATGCATCACGTCGCCATCGGCGACGACATACTCCTTGCCTTCCAGCCGGAATTTGCCCGCCTCGCGCGCGCCCGCCTCGCCCTTG
>Ga0066256_1002952_pt1 | contig 17422 bp, 21 predicted proteins | sample ThiBio_1000_biof_FD_87107 | JGI IMG/M metagenome (GOLD analysis project Ga0066256, IMG submission 87107) | Wastewater bioreactor microbial communities from Cape Town, South Africa - Thiocy_expt_1000_biof (version 2) | ecosystem: Engineered > Bioreactor > Thiocyanate-remediating >...
CCCCCCCCGCCCGCAGGTGTACTTCCCGTTCCTGCTCATGAACAAGAAGCGGTACGCGGGCATGTACTGGACGAAGCCGGACACGTGGGACAAGATGGACTCGAAGGGCATCGAGACGGTGCGGCGCGACAACTGCGCGCTGGTGCGGCAGGTGGTGGACACGGTGCTGCGCATGCTGCTGATGGAGCACAGCAAGGAGCGCGCCATCGAGTACGTGAAGGGCGTGGTGCGCGACCTGCTGCAGGACAAGGTGGACCTGTCCATGCTGGTCATCACCAAGGCGCTGGGCAAGGGCGCCAGCACGGAGGAGTACGCCGCCAAGCAGGCGCACGTGGAGCTGGCGGAGCGCATGCGGAAGCGCGACCCCGGCTCCGCGCCCGCCGTCGGCGACCGCGTGCCGTTTGTGCTCATCGAGGCGGCCAAGGGGACGCCGGCGTACGAGAAGGCGGAGGACCCCATCTACGTGCTGGAGAACAACCTGCCCATCGACACGCGGTACTACCTGGAGCACCAGCTGCACGGCCCGCTCATGCGCATCTTTGAGGGCGTGATGGACGACCCCTCCGTCCTCGTCACCGGCGACCACACGCGGTCCATCAAGAAGGCGGCGCCCACGCGTGGCGGCCTCATGGGCTTCGCCGTCAAGAAGGCCAAGTGCATGCTGTGCAAGACGCTGATGGAGGAGGGCGCGGGCGCGCTGTGCGCCTCCTGCGCGCCCAAGGCGCCGCTGGTGTACCAGCGCCAGCTGGCGGTGGTGAACGACGCGGAGGAGCGGTATGCGCGCCTGTGGACGCAGTGCCAGCGCTGCCAGGGCTCCCTCCACGCCGACGTCCTCTGCACCTCCCGCGACTGCCCCATCTTCTACATGCGCCGCAAGATCCAAAAAGACCTGAAGGACGCCACCGATGAGCTGGCGCGCTTTGACCTCGACTGGTGAGCTGGGTGCGGGTGGCGCAGCCGCGCAGCGGCGGCAGCGCAGAGTGCTATGTGGCCAGGTGCAGTTCGGTGTGCCCCATCATGCATGATCTTTTTATAGTAGGCGTAGCGGTCTCTGTTGTTGTTGCGATGCAGCGTTGCTGCGGCACAGCTGCTTAAACCCATCTGTGGTGTTATTTTGCAAATTGATGCGCGCTTTGTGCTGCACGCCGCGGTCACGACGTCACCGCATCGTTCAATGTTCAACTTGCCATGCCTGGCCGCATGCCTTGGCCAGAGGCCAGAGGGGTGCACAACGCCAAACGGCAACAAACGCCGCACGGCGGCGGCGTCAGATCTGCGGCCGCAGTGGCTGCGCGCCAACCCTTATTGTCTACGCCGCCGGCAGCACAGCAACTCCGGCACGGTGCAGGCGCGTCTGCCTGTTGCCTTTCTCGTAAATTATTTAGCTGCACGTCTGCGTCACAGTGGGTCATCGTGGGTGGGTGGTTGCCCCCTTCCTCAGGCTGTCGTACCGGCTCACAAACGCGCGCCGCGGCGCCGGTGCGACCGGGCGGGGCACACCACCCGTCGGGTTAGGCACCCACGCGTGGTGGCGTGTGGGTGCCGTGTGTTTCGGAAGCCCGGCAGCCCCCGCCGGCTCGTGACGGCGCGTACTTCCTCTCCTCTCCTCGCCTACTACTACTGGCCCACTACTGGCTACGCACACAGTAGTAGTGGTACTGGTATTGTACGCACCCCCACACAGCTCGACCGCGTGCGGGGCGACACGCACACGGTGCGCCACCAGCGTGTGTGTCGTTGGTAGTGGTGGCGCGCCCCGGCGTGCGTACCTGCCGCCGCTGGTACCACCACCGCGCAGCAGCAGTGCGTTACTCGGTATCCACCTCCCCCTCTCCCTCTCCCCTTCCTCTCCCTCTCCTCGTCCACTCCTCCTTTTCTGCATCTGACGTCAGGCGGTCAGGCCCGACGCCACGCGGCCACGCCCAGCGACATGGAGGGCCGGTCAGTGGCGCCGGTGGCAGTGGTGCCGCCGTGGTATGGCGGCGTGCCTGCGCCGCTGGCACGAGCGGCGTGCCAGCTATTGTCATCGACGTCATCACCATCATTGCCACCTCCTCCTGCCCACGACGGCGGCTGTCACCACAGTCACCGCCATGGCGGCGGCAGTACCAGTGGCAGCGGAAGCAGTGGTGGTGCCAGAGGGAGCACCTGCAGCAGTGGCAGTAGTAGAAGGAGTAGCAGAAGTAGCAGCAGCGGCCAAAGGGGAGGAGTCAGGCGACGGGCCGCCACGCGGGGTAGCGGATGGCTGGCGGTGGTGGTGGGGCTGGTGGTGGCGGTGGTGGCGGGAGTAGGGGGCCTGCCGGGTGTGGCGGGCCAGTCAGCCACGCCTACTGCCACCGAGACGCTGACGGCGACGTCGTCCAACACCAACTCGGTGAGCGCCACCATCACCAACACCATGTCCATGACGCCGTCGGTGACGGGCAGCCTGACCAACAGCGCCACGCTGTCCAACTCCAATAGTCTGACCGCCACCTTCTCCACCTCCCTGTCACCCTCCGCCACGCCCTCCAACTCCATCACACAGAGCGCCAGCGTGAGCGTGACCAACAGCATCAGCGCCACGGTGTCCACCACCTACTCCGTGTCGCCGTCGCGCAGCGGCAGCGTGACGGTCAGCGCCACGCGCTCCAACTCGGTGTCGGTGAGCCCCACCTTCTCCACCACCCTGTCGCCCTCCGCCACGCCTTCCAACTCCATCACGGAGAGCGCCAGCGTGAGCGTGACCAATAGCATCAGCGCCACGGTGTCCAACACTAACTCCGTGTCGCCGTCGCGTAGCGCCAGCGTGACCATAAGCGCCACGATGTCCAACACTAACTCCGTGTCCGCCACCTGGTCCACCAGCCTCTCCGCCTCCGTGTCGCCCTCGCCCTCCATCACCGAGTCGGGCAGTGTGTCTACCACCAACTCCGTGTCTGCCACCATCACCGGCAGCCGCACCAACTCGTTCTCCATGAGCCCGTCGGTGTCCATGAGCCCCAGCGGCAGCCCCACCATGTCTGTCACCGGCAGCCTGACGCCCACCGTGTCCGGCTCCGTGAGCGGCAGCATGAGCATCACGGAGAGCTCCACGGTGAGCATGACGCACAGCGTCAGTGGCTCCCTCACCAACTCCGTCACCGTGTCGCCCACCATCTCCATCACACTGACGCTGACCGCCACCGTCAGCAACACGGTGTCGGTCACCAACAGCATCACCGGCACCATGTCGCCCAGCCCCTCGATGTCCGCCTCCGTGACGCTCACGTCGACCGTCACCAACACCTTCACCAACTCGCCCTCCATGTCGATGACCGCCACCCTCACGCCGTCGCGCTCCGGCAGCTTCACGGTGTCGCCCACCTACTCCAACTCCAACTCCGTCAGCGCCACGCTCACGCCCTCCGCCTCGCCCTCCATCTCGCCCTCCAACTCCATCTCCGACTCCTCCACGCTCTCCGTCACGCCGTCGCTGTCAGGCTCCGTCACCGGCTCCATGTCCGGGTCGCCGTCGCGCAGCGGCTCCGTCACCGTGTCGGCCACCATGTCCAACACCAACTCATGGAGTGCCACGTGGACCAACTCGCGGTCGGGCAGCACCACGATCTCCAACACGGTGTCGGTGTCGCCCACACTCACCGCCTCCGTCACGCTGTCCCCCACGCGGTCCTGGTCGCCCAGCTCCTCCATCTCCATCTCCAGCACCGAGTCGTGGACGGGCACGGTGTCCAACACCAACAGCGTGTCGCCCTCCGTCACCGCCACCCTGACGCGCTCCGTCACCGTCACGCCCTCCGTGACGCCCTCCTACTCGCCCTCCGTGTCGCCCTCCGTGTCGGCTACGGTGTCCAACACAAACAGCGTGACGCCGTCGCTCACCGGCAGCGTCAGCGGCAGCAACAGCGTGTCCAACACCGTCAGCGTGTCGCCCACCGTCAGCCCCACCGTGTCGCCCAGCACGTCGCCGTCGTCCACCGAGTCGCGGTCGGCCACTGCTACCGCCACCGCCACACGTTCCATCACGCCCACCGCCAGTGAGTCGATCACACGCTCCGTGTCACCCACCATGAGCGTGTCACCCACCGTCAGCAACACGGCGAGCGGCGCGGGCAGCGTGTCCAACACGTTCAGCGTGACGCCGTCGCTGAGCGCCAGCGTGACGGTGGCAGCCACCGTGACCAACACCAACAGTGTGAGCGGCACGATGAGCCCCAGTGTGACGCCCTCGCGTTCGCCGACACCCACCGTCACGTTCACCGCGTCCGCCACCCAGACGCGTACCACCTCCGGCTCGCGTAGCGCGTCGCCCACGCCCACCGTCACGCCATCAGCGTCTGTTACCGTCACCGCGTCGGAGTCAGTGACGGCGTCGTGGACGGGCAGCGTGACCAACACCGTGTCAGTGTCGCCGACGGTGAGCAACACCATGAGCAAGACGCCCACTATCACCAACACCGTGACCAACAGCAACAGCGTGAGCGGCAGCCCCACGAACTCGTGGTCGCCGTCCATGAGCATCACGCAGTCGGCCAGCGAGTCGGTCACTGTGTCGTGGACGGGTAGCTTGACGAACACCATGTCGAAGACGCCGTCGGTGAGCGGCAGTGCCAGCGGTGCCGGCAGCGTGACCAACTCCATGTCTGTCACGGCAACCGTTACCAACAGCTACACCACCTCGTGGACGCCGTCCATGAGCATCACGCAGTCGAGCAGTGAGACGGTGACGCCGACCATGACGGGCAGCACATCCAACTCCTACACGGTGTCCACCACCATCAGTGCCACCATGAGCCTGACGCCCACCATCACCAACACCGTGACGAACAGCAACAGCGTGAGCGGCAGCCGGTCGAACTCGTGGACGCCGTCGCAAAGCATCACAGAGTCACACACAGCATCGTTGACGCCATCGTGGACGGGGTCGCTGACTAATACCAACACGGTATCCACTACCATTAGCGCCACCATGAGCGTGACGCCTACCATCACCAACACCGTGACCAACAGCAACAGCGTGACCAACAGCTACTCCAACTCGTGGACGCCGTCCATGAGCATCACGCAGTCGGGCACGGTGACGATGACGGCGTCGTGGACGGGGTCGGTGACCAACACCATGTCATTGACGCCGACGGTGAGCACCAGCGTGAGCGTGAGCGGCACCGTGAGCAACAGTATGAGCGTGACTGGCAGCGTGACTAACAGCGTGACGGCAACTGAGACAGCGACGTCCAGCGTCACCCTCACGGCATCGGGCACGTCCACGCCGTCAGTGACGGGCACAAATAGCAACTCGTACAGCGTGACGCCGTCACTGAGCGGCAGCGTAACCATGAGCGCCACCAACAGCAATAGCATGAGCATGACGAACAGCGTGAGCGGCAGCGTGAGCGCGTCGTGGACCGTGTCTCCCACCGTGTCGCTCACCGCCACCGTGTCAGTGACGCCGTCGCTTAGTGGCACCGTTACCAACACGTTCAGCGTGACGCCGTCGTTGAGCGCCAGCGTGACTGTGAGCGGCAGCATGAGCAACACGCACAGCGTGACCGGCACCGTGACCAACAGCGTGACGGCGTCGTGGACCGCCACGCCCACCCTCAGTCGCACCGCCACCGCTACCTCCACCGTCACCATCACGGGCACGGTGTCAAACACCAACTCGGTGTCGCCGTCGCGGTCAAACACCATGAGCGTGACGGCGTCGGTGAGCGGCAGCGGGACCAACAGCTCCCCGGCGTCGCCGTCTGCCACGCCCACTGAGCCCGCCCCCCCCACCGTCAGCCTCACCGCCAGCACAAGCGTGACGCCGTCGTGGAGCGCCACCGTCACTAACACGCGCAGCATGACGCCGTCGCTGAGCGCCAGCGTAACGCTGAGCGCAACTAATAGCAACAGCAACAGCGTGAGCGCGACGGTAACTAACAGCGTGTCGGCCTCCGTCACCGCCACGCCCACCGTCAGCGTGTCGGCAACCTACTCCGTGACGTCGTCGCTGACGGGCAGCGTGACCAACAGCGTCAGCGTGTCGCCCTCCATGAGCGCCAGCCTCACCGTGACGCCCTCCGTCTCCAACTCGCGCACCAACAGCATGACGCTATCCAACTCGGCAACACCCACCACGTCGTCATCCAGCAGCGCCACGCAGTCCGCGTCAGAGACGCTGACGTCGTCGGGTAGCATCACCATCTCCAACTCGCGCACCATGACGGGGTCGTTCACCAACAGCCGCACCGTCACCATCACCATCTCCAACACCGTCACCGTGACGCCCACTTTTAGCAATAGCCGCACGCCGACGCAGACGGGCACGGGGACGTCCTCCATTACCGCCACACGGACCATGACGGTGACGGTGACCGGCACGGTGTCGAACACGCGCAGCGTGACGCCGTCGCTGTCGGGCAGCGTGACGGTGAGCGCCACCATGTCCAATCCCAACAGCTGGAGCACCACCGTCACCAACAGCGGCACGCCCAGCGTGTCGCCAACGCCAACCGAGTCGGTGTCTGCCACTGCCACTGCCACCGTGTCGGTCACACGCACCGCCACGGCAACCGTCAGTGTATCAAGCACCGAGTCTAACTCGTCGTCCGAAACGGCAACCTCCACCGCCACCGTGACGCCCTCCATGAGCCCGTCCTCCACGCCCAGCGTGACGGCGACGGTGACGCTGACGGCGACGTCGACCGCGACCGTGAGCTTAACGCCCAGCTTGACTGGTAGCCTTACCAACACATTCAGCGGGTCGCCGTCCATGAGCGGCAGTAACACCGTGGCCGCCACGGTGTCCAACACGAACAGCCTGACGCCGTCGCTGTCAGCGAGTGTAACGGTGTCGCCGACGGTGACCAACACGTACAGCGGGTCGCCATCGGTGTCCAACACGTACAGCGTGTCGCCGTCGGTGAGCGGCAGCTACACCAACAGCCCCAGCACGAGTAACAGCTTCACGATGACGCCGTCGGTGTCCAACACCGTGTCTGTTACTGTGACGCGCACCAACAGCTGGACGGCAAGCATCACGGCTACGTCAACGTTGACCACGACAGCGTCGACAACGGGCACAGCGACAAACACGGCCACCGTGTCGGTAACGCGCACCGTGTCGCCAACGGTGTCTAACACCATGTCGGTGACGCCGTCGCTGACTGGCAGCACGACCAACGCCCCCAGCACCAGCAACAGCTTCACCAAGACGCCGTCAGTGTCCAACACCGTGTCCGTCACCGTGACGCGCACCAACAGCGTGACGCCCAGTTTCTCAAACACCGCCACCATCACCTCCACGCCGACGCCGTCGCGTAATGTGACCGACACCGCTTCAGCAAGCGTGACACGCACCATGACGCCGTCCGTGTCCAACACCATGTCGGTAACGCCGTCGGTGAGCGGCAGCTTGACCAATAACCCCAGCACCAGCAACAGCTTCACCAAGACGCCATCGGTGTCCAACACAGTGTCCGTGACTATCACGCGCACCAACAGCTGGACGGCAAGCGTCACGTCGACGGCGAGTGCAAGCGCGACAGCTACGGCGACGGCAACGGAGAGCGTGACTGCCAGTGTGAGTGTGACGGCGACGCTGACGCCGTCGGTGTCCAACACCATATCGGTGACGCCGTCGGTAAGTGGCAGCTTGACCAACAGCCCCAGCACCAGCAACAGCTTCACAATGACGCCGTCGGTGTCCAACACCGTGTCTGTGACGATCACGCGCACCAACAGCTGGACGGCGAGCGTGACGGTGTCCCCCACCGTGACGGTGACGGCAACCATCACGGTGACTGCCAGCGTGACGGCAACCGCCAGTGTGACGGCGACGCTGACGCCGTCGCGCAGCAACAGCGTGAGCGTGTCGCCGTCGGCGACCAACAGCTTCACAAACTCCAACAGCAGGACCAACAGCCGCAGCGTGTCGCCCTCGGTGTCCAACACCGTGAGCGTGACAAACACGGTGTCGGCCAGCTGGACTGCAAGCGCCACCTCCACCCTGACGCCCACCATGACGCCGTCGGTGTCCAACACCGTGAGCGTCACCGTCACGGTGTCGTCATCGCTGACGGTGACGCCGTCGGTGTCCAACAGCGTGTCCGTCACCGTGACGGTGTCGCCGACCGTGTCGCCGACGGTGTCCGTGTCGCCCACCAACTCGTGGTCGCCCACCTTCAGCAACTCCATGAGCATGACCGGCAGTGTGAGCGGCAGCTTCACCGCCAGCGAGTCGGCGACCTCCACGCGCAGCGTGACGGCGAGCGTGACGATGACGCGCAGCGTGAGCGGCAGCGTCTCCAACACGTTCAGTGTGACGCCTTCGGTGAGCGGCAGCATGACCAACACCAACAGCGTGAGCAACAGCGTGAGCGTGTCGCCGACGGTGACCAACAGCGTGTCGGCGTCTGCGACCCGCACGCTGACGCCCTCCGTGTCGCCCAGCCGCAGCGCCAGCCTTACGGTGTCGGCAACCAACAGCAACAGCGTGACGCCTAGTGTGACGGCGTCGCCCACCGCCACCTGGACACCCAGCGCCACCGTGACCGCCAGCGTGTCACCCACCGTCAGCAACAGCGTGAGCGTGTCGCCGTCGGTGAGCGGCAGCATGACGAACAGCAACAGCATTACAAACACCTTCACCAACTCGCCGTCGCGGTCCAACACCAACACGCCGGCGGCCAGCGTGTCCAACACCAACTCGCCGTCCAACACGGAGACGGCGACGGCGTCGGTGAGCTCCAGCGGCACGTGGACGGGCTCGGTCACCGCCACGGTGTCCAACACGCGCAGCATGACGCCGTCGCTGAGCGGCTCAGTGACCGTCACCGCCACCGTGTCCAACACGGTGTCCGTCACCATCACGTCGTCCGCGTCGTACACCGTGTCGGTCACCGCCACCGCGTCCGAGTCGGTGACCCTCACCGCCACCGCCACGCAAACCGTCACGCGCTCCGTCACCAACAGCCGCAGCGTGTCGCCGTCCGTGTCCAACACGGTGTCCGTGTCGCCCACCATGTCCAACTCCTGGACGCCGTCCGTGTCCGACACCGCCACCGCGTCGGTCACCGCCACTGTGTCCACCACCGCCACCTGGAGCCCCTCCATGACCGTCACGTGGACGCCGTCGCTCTCCGTGTCGCCCAGCAAGACGGGCTCCTCCACGCCCACCGTCACGCTGTCTGTCTCGCCCACCATGTCCAACACCAACTCGTGGACGGCGACGTTGACGAACAGCATGTCAGTGAGCGCCACGGTGACCAACACGATGTCCGTGACCGCCACCGTCACCAACTCGCGCAGCATGTCGCCGTCCATCACCAACACGGTGTCCAACTCCTTCACGCCCAGCGTGACGCAGTCCCGCATGGCCAGCGACAGCGGCACGCTCACCGCCACGGAGAGCCAGTGGCACACCCTGTCAGCCACGGCGACGCCCTCCATCTCCCTCTCCACCTCCATCTCGCGCACCGGCACGCGCTCCCGCTCGCCCACCATGTCGTGGTCGCCCACGCGCACCTGGTCGCCCACGCGCACGCAGACGCGCACGTACTCCGCCAGCGCCACCGTGTCGGCGACGGAGAGCGAGTCGGCGTCGTCGTCGTACACCATGACGGCGTCCGGCTCCTCCTCCATCTCCTGGTCCGCCTCCATCAGCGCCAGCACCACCGGCACGCCGTCGCCCTCCAACAACGCCACCGAGCCCAACCTGCTGCGCTCCGAGTCGCTGTCGTTCAGCTCCAGCGCCATTGGCATCATGTCCGCCGTCGGCGTCGTCATCTTTGGCCTGGGGCTGTGTGCCGCGTGCTGCGTCTACTTCTTGCTGGGTGGCGGCGGCCGGACACGGAAGGACGTGCGGCCAAAGACGGCGCCCGCGCCACCGGACGGGTCCGACTCTGGCGGCGATGACGACGCATCGCGGCGGCCGCGGAGCAAGGCCGGCGAGCGGCCGGTGTCATCCCCACGGCGTGCCTCCAATGCCGCCGCCGCTGCCGCTGCCGCCGCCGCTGCCGCACCGGTTGCGGCGGCGGTGCACGTGTCCGCCACCGCCACGGTGGCAGAAGAGGGGTCGGCGACGGGCGCAGCGCCGAACAGCTCCGCCGGCTCACCACCGCCGCCCACGGAGGCGTGGCACAGTGAGAAGCCGGCCAACGAGACGGCGACGAGCGAGAAGGATACGGAGGATGATGTGGCGGTGGCGGTGCTGCAGGAGATGCGGGTAGGCAACGTGCGGCGGGGGCGCGGTGGCTTGCAGCGCGTGCCCAGCAAGGGAAGCGGCGTGGGCGCAGCGCGGCCGTCGCCCAAGTCCGCCACCCGTCCACGTGGCAGCGACAGCATGGAGGGTGGCGCGACGAGTAGCGGGTCAGCGTTGCTACCGCAGCTGTCCCTGGCGGGAGCCAGCGTGCCGCCACCAGAGGGGCCGGCGCCAGCGTCGCCGGTGCGCGTCGTGCGCAAGACGCTGGCGTCACGGCGGCAGCTGTTGGGGGCGGGTGACGACGCTGCCACCGCCGCCGCGCTGGCGGAGCAGGAGGCAGACATGCTGCGTGGCATCCTGACGGCGGAGCCAGGGCGTGCCCGTGCGGCGGTGGGCCCCGATGGCGAGCCGCGCGTCAGCAAAGCGCCAGTGCGCCGCCGCGCCATGCCGCGCGGCCGCGGTGGTGCTGCCGCAGCTGCTGCCGCCTCCACCCGCGAGCGGCGGCACAGCTTGTCCGCGGGCTCGCCAGACGCCACCACGTCGCCGCCCGCTGCCGCCGCGGTGCGCGCGGCGGAGGGCTCCCTCCTGCGCAGCCCCGGCTCGTTTACAACGGGCGGCCGCAGCGCCGCCGGCGCGTCCTCCCCGGATTCCAGTTTCCGCCTGCCACCCGTGCGCAGCTCCAACCGCCTGGTGCCGGAGGGCGGCGACTTGTCAGCCTCGCACGCGCTGCCGGGCGCCGTCAACCGCACGCCCGCCGGTGGCGCCGGCGCCGGTGGCGGCATTGACATTACCGCCATGTTGGAGACGCACTCGCCGTACGCGCGCCCCGTGCCTCGTGCAGCTCCCGCGCGTGGCACGGGTCGTGGGTCCCCCTTGCCGCACCTTGCCGTTGGCGGCGGTGGCGGTGGTGGCGGTGGTGGTGGCGGCGGCCGCGCTGCGCCGTCCCCAAGTGGCTCTGCGGCGCACGACCTGGGTGCGGCGCTGGAAGACCTGTAGCAGCCCACTCTGTTGTTGTATTCTGTTTGTGTGGCGGCGCCTCTTGCACTACTACTGCTTCTACTATAGCGTGGCAGCGCCTTCCTTCGCCTTGTGGCGACCGGTGGCACCCCGCTGTGCGCCGACGTACAGTGCGCGGCGCCAGTGGCGCCATTGCGGCTCATTGTTTCTTGTACCAACCTGCACGACGCGCCCCCCTGTGGACAGCTGTGGCAATATGAAGGCGCGTGTGCACTTGAGTGTCTTTTGTGCTGTTGTTGTTGTGTTATTTCATCTTGTGCCGTGCGCGGTGGCGCCGCGGCGCGGCTACACAGCGACAGCCCCTCCTTATTACCACACCGTATTCGTCGATGCAACAGTTGCTACAGTACGCTTGAATGCACTACCATGTACTGCACTGTCTGTACAGCAACGGGTCATGACACACGGGGCATCCAACGCCACGCCGGCGCGACCGGCCGCGGGACGACATTGCAGTTGCTGCTTGAAAGATCTCTCTCGCTTCCCACTCGCTCCCCCTTCGCTGCTTCATCAGGCTGACTACTCGTACTAGTGGACTGGTACACAGCGCCGGCCGGCTCCGGGCCTGCATTATTGTCGTTTTGTTGTGTTAATAGCGCGTGCATAGCGTTTCTACAGTGTGTGTGCGTGTGCCCCGAGGCGGACGCCTTGGATCGCCCCTCCCGTCGTGACCATTTCCACATGCCCACATCCTCTCTCTCTCTCCCCTCCCTGCTACTGGCACTACTGGCAGACTACTGCTACTGCTACAACCGTAGCCAGCTTGTTGCTGGCCGCTATAGGCGGGCAACACTCGAGTGCGGGTGCGGCACGACACTACCTGCAGTAGCGGTGTGTCTCCGTCCCGCCCCCGCCGGTGCCGCCCACGGCTGTTGCTGCACCGGCGGCGCAACCGCGGGTGTGCGTTACTGGCTCCTTCTCCTCTCCTCTCCTCCCCTTTTCTCTCCCACTGGCCGCCTCAGGGTGCTTGTTGTCACACACACTGCTGCTGCTGAGCCAACATATCATACAACGCAGGGAGAAGGCGGCGCTAGCACACACGCTGCCTCTACCCTTGCCTCCACTCCTGCCCCTGCCCCTGTCCCTGCCCCTGCGTAAACGTATCTGCCTCGTGACGCTGCAACTCCACTGGGCGGGGCAGGCCAGCCAGTGACGACGCACACACCCGGCACGGCAGTAGGCACTGCAGGAGAGGCGGACGCGGCGGCGTGAGCCCAGTAGGGGCAAGCGTACGCACGGGGTGGTGCCATGGCGGCGGTGGGCTGCGCGCCGCCGGCGGCTGTGCCGCGGCCACGGCCACGGCCACGACCACGACGGTGGGCGCGGCGGCGGCGGCGGCAAGGAGGAGATGCCTCTCCCACTGTAGCAACAACAGCAGCAGCAGCGGGAACAGCAGTAGCGGGAACCGTAGCAGGAGCAGCGGCGGCGCGGGGGCAGCCGCGCGTATTGTCATTAGTGCGGCGTGAAAGGCGCCCCCCCCGCCCCTGGCGGTGGCTGGCGGTGGTGGCGGCGGCGGTGGCGGTGGCAGTGGCGCTGGGTGGCAGCGTCGGGGTGCACGCGCAGACGCCCAGCATCACGCCCACCGTCACCGTGTCTGCCCCCGTCACCAACTCCATGAGCGTGTCGCCGTCGCGCAGCGGCAGCACCAGCATGAGCCCGTCAATGTCCAACACCAACTCGGTGTCGCCGTCTGTGACTGGCACCCTGACGCCCTCCATGTCGCCGTCCATGTCCATCACGCAGAGCAGCAGCGAGAGCGTGACGGCGTCGCTGACGGCATCGACCACCAACAGCGTCAGCGGGTCGCCGTCGCGCAGCGGCAGCTTGACCGTCAGCGCCACCATGTCCAACACCAACTCGCTCACCGCCACGGTGTCTACCACCTACACGCCCTCCGCCACGCCCAGCCGCTCCATCACTGAGTCTGGCTCCCTCACCGTCACACCATCCCTGACCGCCACCCTCACCAACTCCGCCAGCAACTCGTTCACGCGCACCGGCAGCGTGTCGCCCACCGCCAGCCTGACGCCCACCCGGTCCTTCACCGCCACCACCTCCACCACCTACTCCACCACGCTGTCGTGGACGCCGACGGTGAGCGGCAGCGCCAGCGCCACCGTCACCCTCACCGTCACGCCGTCGCGCTCCAACACCATCTCCGTGACGCCGTCACTGACGGCCACCGTCACGGTGGCGGCCACCGTCTCTAACACCATTTCCATCAGCACGACGCTGACACCCAGCTACTCGCCCTCGCCGTCGCCCTCCGCCAGCCCATCGCCATCCCTGTCGCCGTCGCCCACCTACTCCAACTCCCCCTCCCTGACGCCCACTGTGTCGGGCTCCGCGTCGCGCTCCGGCTCCGTCAGCGTCAGCCCCTCGCTGTCGCCGTCCGACAGCCCCTCTGGCTCGCTGACCAACACCGGCTCCGTGAGCGCCAGTGTGAGCGCCTCCGTCTCCGTGTCGCCCACCGTGTCGCCCACCGTCTCCGTGTCGGCCACCCTCACGGCGTCGCGCACCATGTCTGACACGCGGTCGCCCTCCATGTCGGTGACCGGCAGCGTGAGCAACACGGTCAGCGTGAGCGTGACGCGCACCGTGACCGTGACGCCCTCCCTGTCGCCCTCCCCCACCATCTCCGTGTCCCGCAGCGTCACCGTCACGCGCACCCTCACCGGCTCCCTCACCAACAGCATGAGCGACTCCCCCAGCCTCAGCGCCTCGCCCTCCACCTCCACCTCCGCCTCCCCCTCCTACTCCGTGTCCGGCAGCGTCACCATGACTACCTCCGTCAGCCCCTCCGTGTCCGCCACCGTGACCAACAGCTGGACAAACTCCGGCTCCAGGTCGGTGACGCCCTCCGACTCGCCGTCACCCACGCCCACGGTGTCACCCAGCAACAGCTACTCGGTGTCAGCCACCGTGACCAACACCAACAGCGTGTCCGCAACGTGGACGGTGACCGTGACGCCCAGCCTCAGCCGCACGCCCTCCGTCACGCCGTCGCTGTCCAACACCATCACGTTGAGCCTGACGGCATCCCCCTCCGGCTCCTTCACCATGTCGCCGACACGCAGCGGCACCGGCAGTGTGAGCGGCAGCGTGTCGCCCACCGTCAGCGTAAGCGGCACGGTGAGCGCCACCATCACACCCAGCGCGTCCCCCACTTCCACCGTCTCGCGCTCCGCCACGGCCACCGGCACGGCCACGCGTTCCATCACGCCCACCGCCAGCGAGTCGATCACACGCTCCGTGTCGCCCACCATGAGTGTGTCGCCCACCGTCAGCAACACGGCGAGCGGCGCGGGCAGCGTGTCCAACACGGTCAGCGTGACGCCGTCGCTGAGCGCCAGCGTGACCGTGAGCGGCACCGTATCCAACACCAACAGCGTGAGCGCCACGCTCACGCCCAGCTACACGGCCACCGTGACGCTCACCGCCACGCCCTCCGTCACCGCCACCGTGACGATGACTGTCACGGTGACCGCCACCATGAGCAACACGGCGACACCCAGCGAGTCGGCGTCGCCCTCCATCTCCACGTCGGTGACAGAGACGAGCACGGTGACCGTCACCCCGAGCGTCAGTAACACGGTGTCGGGTTCCGCCTCGGGTGCGGCGTCCGTAACCGTGGCGGCCACCGTCTCCAATTCCGCCAGCACCACGGGCAGCGTGACCAACAGCGTCACCACCTCGTGGACGCCGTCACCCAGTATCTCGGCGTCGCACAGCGTGTCGGTGACGGCATCATGGACGGGCAGCCTGACTAATACCAACACGGTCTCTACTACCATCAGCGCCACCATGAGCCTGACGCCCACCATCACCAACACCGTGACCAACAGCAACAGTGTGAGCGGCAGCCGGTCAAACTCGTGGACGCCTTCCATGAGCATCACGCAGTCGCACACGGCGTCGCTGACGCCGTCGTGGACGGGCAGCTTGTCCAACACCATGTCGATGACGCCATCGGTGAGCGGCAGCGCCAGCGGCGCCGGCAGCGTGACCAACTCCATGTCTGTCACGGCAACCGTCACCAACAGCGTCACCACCTCGTGGACGCCGTCCATGAGCATCACGCAGTCGAGCAGTGAGACGGTGACGCCGACCATGACGGGCAGTGCGTCCAACTCCTACACGGTGTCCACCACCATCAGCGCCACCATGAGCCTGACGCCCACCATCACCAACACCGTGACGAACAGCAACAGCGTGAGCGGCAGCCGGTCGAACTCGTGGACGCCGTCGCAGAGCATCACGGAGTCGCACACGGCGTCGTTGACGCCGTCGTTGACTGGGTCGCTGACCAACACCATGTCGGTGACGCCGTCGGTGAGCGGCAGCATGACCATGACTGCCACCATCACCAACAGCGTGACAAACAGCGGCAGCGTGAGTGGCAGCCGCACTGGCTCATGGACGTCGTCAGCGAGCCAAACACTCACGGCGTCGTCCACCCAGACGCGGTCATGGACTGGCAGCGTGTCTAACACCATGTCGATGACGCCGTCCATGAGCGCCAGTGGGAGCGTGGGCAGCACCGTGAGCAACAGTATGAGCGTGACCGGCAGCGTGACTAACAGCTACACCCAGTCTTGGACGCCCACCGCTACCTCGTCGCTCACTGCCACCGTGTCGACCACGCCGTCAGTGACGGGCACCAACAGCAACTCGTACAGCGTGACGCCGTCGCTGAGCTCCAGTGTGAGCGTGATGGCCACCACCAGCAACAGCATGAGCATGACGGGCAGCGTGAGCGGCAGCTTCACGGCATCTTGGACGCCCACAGCGTCCTCCTCCATCACCGCCACCATGTCAGCTTCCCCGTCGGTGACGAATACCAACAGCAACTCATACAGCACGACGCCGTCGGTGAGCGGCAGCGTGAGCAACGACGGCAGCGTGAGCAACAGCATGAGCGTGAGTGGCACCGTGAGCAACAGCTACACTGCGTCGTGGACTGCCACGTCCACTCCATCGTCCACCGCCACGATCACGGCCAGCGCCACGTGGACAAACACCATGTCAAACACGCGCAGCATCACGCCGTCGTTGAGCGCCAGCGTGACGGTGACCCCCACCATCACAATGACGGTCACCAACAGCGGCAGCGTGTCAAACAGCATTACCGGCTCACACACCGCTACGTCGACGGGTACGCAGCAGGCGTCGGACAGCGTCACCATGTCGGTGACGGGCACCATCACCAACACGCGCAGCATGACGCCGTCCCGGAGTGGCAGCGTGACGCGCAGCGCCACCATGTCAAACACAAACAGCTGGAGCGCCACTGTCACTGCCACCCTCACGCCGTCGGAGTCGGCGACGCACTCTGTGACAGTGTCGCCGACGCCCAGCCTCACGCCCAGCACGTCGCCCAGCATGTCCAACACGCACAGCGTGACGCCGTCGCTGAGCCCGAGTGTCACCGTGAGCGTGACGGTAACACCCAGCCTGTCACCCTCCGTGACCGTCACCAACAGCTTCACGCCATCGGAGACGGCGTCCTCCTCGGCATCCATCACGGCGTCGTACACTGCCACAGCCACAACCAGCGTCAGTGTGTCGCCCACCTACTCCGTGTCGCCGTCGTTCTCAAGCAGCGTGACTGTGAGCGCCACCGTGTCCAACACTAACAGCGTGAGCGCCACCGTCACCAACAGCGGCACGCCCAGCGTGTCGCCGACCCCCACCGAGTCGATGACTGCCACCGCCACCGCTACCGTGACAGTCACGCGCACCGCCACGGCAACCGTCAGTGTAACCAGAACGGCAACCAAGTCTTCGACCAAGACGTCAACCTCCACCGCCACCGTGACGCCGTCCATGAGCCGGTCCTCTACACCCAGCCTGACGGCGACGGTGACGCTGACGGCAACGTCGACTGCCACGGTGAGCCTGACGCCCAGCCTGACGGGCAGCATCACCAACACGGTGAGCGGGTCGCCGTCCATGAGCGCCAGCAAGACGGTGGGCGCCACGGTGAGCAACACGCGCAGCTTGACGCCGTCGCTGTCGGCCAGCGTGACGGTGACCCGCTCGGTGACCAACACGTACAGCGGGTCGCCGTCGGTGTCCAACACGAACAGCGTGTCGCCGTCGGTGAGCGGCAGCTACACCAATAGCCCCAGCGAGAGCAATAGCTTCACGGTGACGCCGTCGGTGTCCAACACCGTGTCTGTGACAATCACGCGCACCAACAGCTGGACGGCCAGCATCGCATCCACGGCGACGCTGACT
>Ga0066256_1002955_pt1 | contig 17409 bp, 6 predicted proteins | sample ThiBio_1000_biof_FD_87107 | JGI IMG/M metagenome (GOLD analysis project Ga0066256, IMG submission 87107) | Wastewater bioreactor microbial communities from Cape Town, South Africa - Thiocy_expt_1000_biof (version 2) | ecosystem: Engineered > Bioreactor > Thiocyanate-remediating >...
CCGCGTGCTGGCGCTGCTGCAGCAGGAGGGCGGCGGCGACGACGCGCTGTTGAACATGGCGCGGCAGAAAGTGGGCGCCTGCTATGCCGACCGGCAGCGGTGGCGGCGCGCCATCCCGTACTACGAGGCGGCCAAGACGTACGAGGCGCTGGTGGAGTGCTACTACATTGTGGAGGACTACGACAAGCTGACGGCGCTGGTGGACGGCCTGCCGGAGGGCTCGCCCCTGCTCTCCAACCTGGGCTACAAGCTGCAGTCGGTGGGCCTGACGGGCGCCGCCGCCAAGGCGCTGACGCGGGCGGGCGACATCAAGGGCGCGGTGGACTGCTGCGTGCTGCTGAACCAGTGGGACCAGGCCATCGAGCTGGCGGAGCGGCACAAGCTGCCGCAGATCGAGGGCCTGCTGGCCAAGTACGCGGCACGCCTGCTGGAGGGCAACAAGAAGATTGCCGCCATTGAGCTGTACCGCAAGGCGGGGCGCGACGCCGAGTCCGCCAAGCTGCTGGCCAAGCTGGCGGCAGATGTGGGCCGCACCAAGGTGAACCCCACGCGCGCCAAGAAGCTGTACGTGCTGGCGGCGCTGGAGGTGGAGCGGCACCGCAAGCGCACCATGGACATCAACGCCATGGCGGCGGCGTTGACGACGGCGGGCGGCGGCAGCAGCACGATTGGTGGCGGGGGCGGCGGCACGTCACGCAGTGCGGCAGCAATGGCGACGCAGGCAACGCTGAACACGCTGCTGAAGGCGGAGGCGGATGCATCGGTGAGCGGCAGCGAGGCGGCGGCGGCGCGCACGCTGGACGCGGCGTGGCACGGCGCGGAGGCGTACCACTTTTACATGCTGGCGCAGCGGCAGCTGTACGCGGGCGACACAATGGCGGCCATGACGACGGCGCAGCGGCTGGCGCTGTACGAGGACATTGTGGACGCGCGCGACATCTACTGCATCATTGCGCTGACGGCGTACTACAACCGCTGCTTTGGCACCTGCTCGCGCGCCTTCATCAAGCTGGAGGCGATGGAGAGCCTGCCACCGGCGGACCGGGAGGCATACTCTGACCTGGCGCTCGCTATTTTTAGCGAGAACCGGCCACTGGACCCCGCCGACGACGCCGACCACACCGCCTGCCCCATGGCGTCTTGCCGCGCGCCGCTGCGGCGGTGGGCCATCAACTGCATGGCGTGTGGTGCCAACTTTGCGGCCTGCGTGGCGTCGGGCGCGCCCATCTTTGGCGGCGAGACGTACCGTTGCAAGATGTGCCGCCGCCGCAGCCTGCGGTCAGCGCTGGCAGACCGCGCCACTTGCTCGCTGTGCCACGCGCCGCTTGAGACCGCCGCTACTGCTGCCGCTGCCGCCGCTGCTGCTGCCCCTGCGGCGTCCGCGCCGCCTGCCTTGTCATCCGCTGCCGCTGGCCGACCAGGTGGCGGCGGCGGCGGGAGCAGCTCGACGACGCCATCAGCTGCACCCGGCGGCGCCGCGGCACGCCCACCGGCAGCCGCCTCCTTTAAGCTGTAGCCTGTATTGTACCAACCGTGCCTCGTCCGCACGCTTCTAGTATTATTGAACTGTGCCGTGTGTCAGGTGCCTGCCGACAGCGCGGCGCGCAGGCGGGTGCCCCGTCGCCAGGCCAGCAGGAACACACCTAGGTTGGCGGCGCATGCGACAGCTACCACATACATCATGGCACGCGCGCCGCTGTGTGGGTCTGGTACCCCGCCGCCCTCTGCTGCCGCCGCACTGCTGGCAGGCACGTTCTTCAGAAACGAGGCAACGATGAAAGGCAGCAGCCAGGCGCCGCCGCTATTGCACAGGGAGAACGCGGTGGTGTACGCCGCGCGCATTGGTGCAAAGGTGGCGGCAAGTGCCAGCGTGCTGGGGTACTGCGGCGCCATGGCGGCGCCAAAGATGGCGGTCAACACCAGCAGGCTGGCGTCGGTGTGGGCGGGCACGGCCGCCAGCACCACGGCGCACGTGGTGCAGGTGACCAGCGCCAGCGTCAGCAGTGTTGCGGGCGCCAACCACAGGCTGGCACCGATGCTGCCAAACCGCCCAGCCGTCATGGCCGCCCAGTACACAGCGGTGGCATACTGCCCAAACGCCTCCGGGCGGCCCATCACAAAGATGGCGTACGGCGTCAGGAAGGTGCCATACGAGTGCTCGCCGCCCACATACAGCAGGAACATGATGGCTACCAGGCCCATCACGCCCCAAATGCGCCGCGTCATGCCCGCCGCCGCCTTGGCTGGTGGCCCCGAGGCATCGGCGGCTTCTGATGGGGCTACCACTACGCCATCTGCGGCTGTAGGCGCGCTGCTACTGCCGGTACCGTTATTATTCGACACAGACCAAGGGCTGGCTGGTGCGGGCACAAACGACAAGGCAGCGCCGCAGACGCAGTAGAGCGCGGCCAGGGCAAAGAAGGCGTACTGGTACGTTGTGCCAGCTGGTGGCGATATAGTTGCCGGTGCAGTTGCGTTGCTGCTACTATTATTACCGGCCGCTGCTGCGCCGCCGCCACCGCCGCTGCCAGTGATGTCATCACCCGCTTCCGTGGCACGCAGCAGCAGCGGCGCGAGGGTGGCGCCGGCAGCAAACCCAAAGTGCAGCGTCTGCATCCACGGCGCGCCGGCACGGCGCTCGTGCCACAGCCACATCATGAGCAGGTTGGAGCCGGTGTCCAACAGACCGCTCGCCGCGCCTTGCAGCGCCAGCCCTAGGTACAGTGCACCCAGGGAGCGCGCCGCTGGGATGAGCGCAGACCCCAAGCCGCCAACCAGCGCCGCGCCGCCCATGACCGTGTGCGCATGCAGTGCGCGCGGCAGGCGGCAGGAGCGGCGCGCGCCACACCGCACGGGTGCGCCATCTTGCCCCGCTGCCAGCACGTCAAAGATGGGTCCTGCGGCAGACGCGCCCACTGATGCCAGCGTGCGCGCCGCGGAGGCATACGCAGTGTCGCCCAGCGAGGCGCCCACTTGTGCCGACAGCCGAAGCAACGCAGGCCCAAATATGGAAACCTGGATGCCCACCGCCACCGCCAAGATAGCGTACAAAGTAGAGGGCAGGGCGGGGTGTCGTAACCAGCTTGGGGATGGTGCAGCCGCGCCTGGCGGCAGTGTTTTGATTCCGTCGTCGTCATCCCGTGGCGTGGCGGCAGGGGTGGCGGATGGCGACGAGGACGCAATGGGTATCTCATCGCTTGCACGCCCCTCTGCTGTCCACACCGCGTCATCCTCTACGTCGCCGCCGCTAGGTTCATTCTCTATTACCTGTGGCGGAGCCGCCCGCTGCGTCGCCACCAGCTCCATGCCTCCAGTAACCCTGCGCTGCTGTACACACTGTGAGGCAGCTACCTGGCACAGGTACCGATAGAGTGGCGGTGGCTACATCAGAGGGCTCGGTGGATACACGCTATTTTACACAATACACAAACGGTAATCTCACACGCAATAGAGCACATTCAGAACAATGTAATGAAAGCTATGTACTACAATAATTGTGTTTGTGATGGAACGTGGCATTGCTATTATCAAGTGATGCAAAGTTGGCGTATCTTGGGAATGACCACGGGGCTGTGGGGAATGATCACGGGACTGTGGGGAATGACCACAGCGTCGTGGGGAATGACCACATCCATGTGGGGAATTGCCACAGCCATGTGGGGAATGACCACAGCCATGTGGGGAATGGTCACAGCCGTTGTGGGGAATTGCCACAGTCAGCGTCAGTTGTCGTGGGGAATGGTCACAGCCGTGTAGGGAAACACCACAGTCGTGTGGGGATTTACCGAAATGACAAGTTCGAATTTGCGAGTTGTTTGGGGCACACGACCAAATCAACGAGTGGGCAGGAGTGGCATGAAGCGGATGGTCACAACAAGGCACAACTAAGCGGCGCAAGCAATATGAACAAATAGGCATAACATCAAGCGACAAGATTACGACGCACCACCACCGGCACCACCGCCGCTAGCAGCTGCGGCGGGCGGCGCCGCCTTGCCAACGTCCCGCGTGTTGCGGAAGATGACGTCTGCAAGCAGCGGCTCGCGGTGCACCGCCTCCCGAAACTCCTCAAATGACACTGCACAGGGTGGCACGGGGGTGTGGGGTGTGGCACGAGGTTGCACGGGATGGCAGGTAGGACGCGCGAATAGAGCGGCGGAGGCGCACGCACCCTTGCCGTTGTGGACGCGGTCAATGTCGGCAAACAGGAGCGTAAGGCGGTATGCCAGCGCCTCGCGCGCGTCACTCAAGCCATAGTCGCCGGTCGTCTTGCTGCCGTCGCCGCCACCGCGCAGCCGCGACGGCGGCGCCGCCGCACCTGCACCCGCTGCACCTGCACCCGCTGCTGCCGTACCCGCTGCGGCTGCCGCAGACCCACCAGCAGCATCGGCAGCATCGGCAGCAGCACCAGTTGAAGAGAGATCGGCGGACACCAGCACACGGAAGAGCTCGTCGAGGGTGAGGAAGCCGCTGCCGTCCGTGTCGTAGATGTCAAAGGCGACGCGCAGGGCGGCGTCGGAGGACTCGTTTTGCATGGCGGCAAAGCCCACCAGCAGTTCGCGGAAGTCGCAGGTGCCGGAGGAGTCACGATCAAAGATGTGGAACATGCGGTCCAGCGGCAGCTCGCCGCACCCCAGCTCCGTCATGGCGGCGCGGAAGGCGGGCAGGTCCAGCGCACACTCGCGGCCAGCAGCGCGGTTGAAGGCGGCGCGCATGGCGCGCATCTGCTCCGGGCTGAAGGTGCGCTCGCCCACCGCCGCCCGCAGCGCCGCCAGCGCATGCGCGTGCATGCCGCCCCACGCCACCACACGCGCCGCCGCGCGCAGCTTGCGCGTAGCGTTGAAGCGGCGCAGGTTTGGCGCCACCGCCGTCAGCGGCGGTAGCTCCGCCAGCGGCGCCACCGCGTCCGGCGCAAAGCGCGTGAACCAGGAGTGGTGCAGCACGTCCTCCATGGTGAGCCGCCCGCTGGGCTCCACCTCCAGCATGCCCGCCACCAGCGCCTTGGCGGCGCCCGACACGGCGTCCCACGCGGGGTCGTCAAATGAGAAGCGGCCGTTCACAATCTGGTCCTGCAGCCCCGCGCGGTCGCGCTCGTCCTCCACCCAGAACGGCGGGAAGCCCACCAGCATGATGTACAGCAGCACGCCGAGCGCAAACACGTCCACCGCCGCGCTGTACGACTTGGAGATCCAGATCTCGGGCGCCATGTACGCGTACGTGCCGATGCGCACGTCTGCCTGCAGGTCGGGGTAGTCTGGCAGGCGCGCAAAGCCGTAGTCGCACACGATGGCGGGCGCGTCGGCCGCCGGCGACGCCATCAGGATGTTCTCCGGCTTCAGGTCGCGGTGCCAGATGCCGGCGGCGTGCAGCGTGCCGACGGCGTGCGCGATGGAGGCAAACAGGGTCGCTGCATCAGCCTCGGTGTAGTGCCCGCGCGCCACGATGCGGTCAAACAGCTCGCCGCCAGAGTACAGCGGCGTGACAATGAAGAAACGCGGGCGGCCGTCAGGCAGGGTGTCCTCGTGTGCCGCCAGGAAGCCCGCCAGGTTGGGATGCCCCAGCCGCCCCACCGCGCGCAGCGCCACCACCTCAAACAGCAGCTTCACTGCCAGCTTCTCGTCGGTCAGCGACAGCCGCGGGTCAAAGATCTTGATCGCCACCGGCGCCCCCGTCGCCTTCACCGTCCCCCGCTTCACGCTCGCGTACCCGCCCGCGCCCAGCTGCGCGCCCACCGTGTACAGCTCCTCCAGCTTGCCGGGGCTCACCACGCTGGCCTTCAGGGCTTCCGCCGTCATGCGCGCCTCTCCTGCCATCTTGTACCTATTGGGGGGTGGGGGTGGGGGTGGGGGATGGGGGTGGTGAGTGACAGTGGTGACCGACACCCTCACGTCCTCGTCGGCAGTAGTAGTGACGTATCATAACGCAAATAGGCGTTAACGCACTCAAACACACACCTGACACTCGAACACGCACCTCTTCTTTGATTTCCCCGTTTACAATCCAACTTTTACGCGTCGCCCGTCGATGGCACATCCAATTTCCACCTGCTTTCACACATTGCCGTTTGCCGATGGACACCGACGAGAGAGGAGAAGAGAGGAGTGAGCAGCGCGAAAAGGTGTCGGAGGGGTCAGCCAGCCGCCTGTATCGATATCAAAATCAAAACACGGCGGCATGCAAATCACACACACAAAGGATAGCTAGCACCATGTATAGAGTTTCTTGTACACTGGCGTGGTAGTGTGTTGATTGTAACACACCATTGTGTGTTTATCCCCGCCGTATCCACCACCACTACCTGTACCATCCAACACTGTGTTGAACACACAATCAATCGCCCACATATACGGTACCGGTAGGAGGATGGCCAGCGAGTACGACGGCAGCGTGGGTGGGAAGCTGGCGGCAGCGCGGCGGCTGGCGGCGGCACGGGAGGCGGCACGGCTAGCAACAGCATGGCAGCCTGGCGACGCTGCCGCGGGTGGTGCAGGCACCGCAGCAGCAGCGTCGTCGGGGTACGAGGCCGACGCGCGTGCGGCGGCCATGGCGGCGGCAATGGCAGAGACGCTTGCCGCCAGGCGGCGCGGTGACACCACCGGTACTAGTGGTACTACAACCAGACCCGGTAGCAGCGCTGTTGCAAGCAGCAGCGATGGCGGCGGCGGGGACGGTGGCAGCGACGCGAAGCGCGATAGGAGGAAGGGCCCCAAGACGCCACTGGATGCCGGACAAGAAGCAAGCCGACGGTTGACTGCGGAGCCGGCGCTGAGCGCGCGGGAGCAGCGCATTGCCGGCGTGGTGCGCCTGCTGTTAGAATCCAAGTCCATGCAGTCGCTGTGGGTGAACATGCTGCTGCTGGTGCACGGTGTGGTGGCAGCGGGCGTCATCTACCAGCTGGTTTCGCACGTGTCCACGCCGTTTGCTGAAGGCGCCGACCACTTTGCGCCGCTGCGGGGCATCATGCCACCCGGCGAGCTCACCCTACTGCTAGGTATGATCGTGCTTTCCACCGCCCTGCTGGCGGCCGGCGCGTGGTTTAGTAGCCGTGGCTGGCTGGTAGCTGCCGCATTGCCTGGCGCAGTCCCTGTTGCCGGCTGGTGGGCGCAGTGCGCGACGCACACCGGCCTGTGGGCCGCGTGGCAATTCTGGTGGCTCCCTGCCGTCATCCCCCTCCTGGCGGGCGCGCAGGTCGTCGTCAACGCCATGTTTGACAGCTACCATCGCGACCTGCTGCGTGTGCGCGAGTTGCTGATGGCAGAGGACGCGGCAGCAGGGGCGGCTGGCTCATCACCACCTGCTGGTGCCGACGCAGCTGCAGGCAAGAAGCGCGCTTAGTTCAATTATTGCGCAGGTCAAACGGCACACATTAGGGATGCTACAGACACAAATACCAGAATGTCAACTCACGGCGTGCGAACGGCGCCGGCATCGCCGCCGCCGCCGCCGCCGCCGCCACCACCGCCGCCAGGCAGGGACGCCATGGCGGCAACGACGGCACGCGTGATGACGGCGGTCTCGGTGGCGCTCCATGCCATGTTGTGGCCGCACCCCAGCGGCACCAGCAGGCCGGCGGGGGAGCGCAGCGCGGCGCGCCCCTGCGCTAGCTTGGCGGTCGGGGTGCGCGGAACGCTCGGGCGGGCGTCAGACGGCAGGCCCGCACGCAGCGCGGCACCCCGTGCGGATGCCCATGCCGCCACCCGCGCCAGCACGACGCTGCTATTGCGCAGTGTGTCAGCCAGGTCGTCGGTGAGGGCGCCGCCGCCGCCTGCCGCCGCCGTCACGGCACGCAGCCGGCGGGCGGTGGTGGCCACGCAATCCTCCTCCAGCGCCGCCAGGTACGGTGCGCGTCGTGCAAAGTGGGTGGTCGGCACATGTCGGTTGACGCCGGCGGCTGCCACCGCGGCGGCCTCTGCCACCACCTCTGCCGGCGTCGGCAGCAGGAGGGCGGCATCCAGACCCGCCTCCAGCCGCCACCCCCACGTCGCGCCGCACGCCAGGAACACCGCCAGCGCGTGCACCGAGTCGCCGCCATGCAGCAGGGCATCCGCCAGCCGCTCGCCCACGCCGTTGGTCATGCTGCACAGCGTCACCAGCGCCGCCAGCGCCGCGCCCGCCGCCGGCGGCAGGCGGCTGGTGGCAGCCACCAACCGCAGACGCTCTGGCAACGCCGCAAAGCTGCGCGCATCCTCCAGCGCCACCGTGTCGCGCAACGCCGCTGCAGCAACCTCCGCAGCGGCAGCGGCGGCGGCGGCAGCGGCAGCGTCGGTAGCGGAAGGCGTCACCGGCGCTGCTGCAGCGCGCGGGTCGCCGCCGTCGGTAGAGTCGTCTGCGTGCGGCAGCGGCGAGGCGGCCACTGCTGCTTCCGCGGCGTCAGTGAGAGAGCGGGCCAATGCCGCGACACTGGGTGGCAGCGCACCCGTCGAGCGCTCCTCAAACGCCTCCAGCGCCTGTAGAGGCCCAGATGCGGCACGGTGTGGCCGGCGCGTCGACGCAGGTACACCTCCGCCGCCGCCACCACCACCAGCACCACCACCAGCTGGCACCACCGCCGCCTGCACACTGCGCGCGCACACCGGCTCGTGCGCAACCGCCAGGCCAGCTGCCAGCGCCACCACGCGCCACACGGCGGCCAGCCGCGGCTCCGTATCAGGGTCGCCGCGCACCGGGTACACGGCGGCGTGCACGATGGTGGATGACGCGCCGTCCGCGGTGGACCGCCAGTGCACGCCGCTGTTGGACAACGCGTCGGTAATACCGCCAGGACCGCCACGGCGCGACGGCCGCCAGCGTGTCGACAGCGCAGCCGCGCCCGCGCCCACCGCCGCCAGCGGATCGTCGGCATCGCGATTGCCGTCACCGGCAGACACGGGCGGCAGGTTGTCGGGCGGCAGCAGCGACACCAGCGCCGCATCTGCAACCGTCAGGAGGCCGCCCTCACGCAGCGGCGCGGACACCACGCCGGGTGGGAACTCGCCAGCAGCAGTAACCGCCGCTGCCGCCTCGCCGCCATACTCTAGGAACAGGTCAGCCAGGCCGCACGCCAGGAACAGCAGCTCGCCTGCCAGCGTGCGCACCTGCGCCTCCTCCAGCGTGTAATGCCGCCGCCGCGATACCGCGGCTGCCCATCCATGCACACACGCCTGCCGCATACCTGCCGCCGCGGCGCTAGCGGCGGCGGCAGCGGCAGCAGCGCCAGCGGGTGCACGTGGCGGCGAGGAAGATCGCGGGAAGGGTAGAGCAGGGCGGCAGGCCGGCTCCAGGCCCGCAAGTGCCATGGCGGCGCCCGCCGCCAGCGCGGACGGCCACCGGATGACGTCGTCGCGGGTGTCCACCGCCAGGATCTTGGCGCAGGTGGGCGGCGCGGTGAGGTAAGCGACGGCATTGGAGGCGGTCCACCGTGTGACGCACTGCAGCGCGGCGGCGGCGGCGGGCGTCACCAGCTCGGCGGCAATACGAGGCAGGGAGTCGAAGTTGCGGTCAGACACAAGCAGTGACACGAGGCCGCGGCCCGCCAGGTGGCTGGCTACCACGCCGCCAATGCTCTCGCCGTGCACAAACACGTGCACCGCGCCCAGCTCCGCGGTCAGGAACCGCGCCAGCACCTCGCCGTCGGCGCGAAGCCCCGCCGGCGTCGGCCGCCCGCCGCTCTGGCCGTACCCGCGGTAGTTGTACATCATGACGTCGCACCCCAGGCTGGTGTACAGCGTCAGCCACTCCGACTGCCGGTGCCCAAACTCATACACGCCGGCGTTCGGGTTGCACAGCAGCACGACGGCGGGCGCCGCCGCCGCAGATGCCCGCAGGTCATCCATGGACATGCCGCCCACCGCCGCCGCCGTGTGACTGCGCAGCGTGCTGGCAGCCGCTGCCGCTGCCGCCGCTGCTGCCGACGTCGCACCTGCCGCGGCGGTGCCATCGTTGCTGCCGCCCGCCAGTGGCGACGTGTCAATGCTGCCGCTGGTGGGCCGCCGGCCGCTGCTGCTGCCACCACCGGTCGCTACGCTGGCAACACCGGCGGCCGCTAGCGCGTCATCGTCAAATGCGTCACGGTCGCACGGAACCAGCCAGGCGGGGACGCCACACCTGCCAGGCAGCGACGTCAGCCACCGGCGGCGGCGAGCGCCGCGGGACGACAGGGGGACAAGCACAGCGTCGCCTGGCATGCCGGCAGACGCGACACTGGCACCACCGCCAGCAGACGCAGTGGCGGCGGCTGTGCTGCGTGCGCGGCTGGGGATGTACACGCCGTCAATGCGGTGGCCGGCGGCGCCACGGATCCACAGCCGGCGGCCGTGCCACTCGTGCAGCAGCTCGGTACGCAGGAAATCTAAGCCAAACACGGGCGTCGGGAAGCGGGCTGCTGCAAAGTAAGTGTGCACGCCCTGCGCGGCCTGGTACGCCAAATTGCGCACCGTGGTGACCGCGGTGGCAACGATGCCATGCAGTTGTACCGGCACCCAACGCCGCCAGCCGCGTCGCCGCGCCACCACTGGAGGCGGCGCCGCACTATTATTCGTTCCAGCCGCCGGCCGCACCTCTGCTGACCCACCGCCCCGCGCTGCCGCCACCGTCGGCTCACTAAAACTGACGTCGCCCTCCGACACGCCGCTGCTGGAGCGCCGCACCGCCTCGGTGAGAGAGGGGCCCGCAGGGTCGCTGCTACTAGCGGTCGTGGCTGCGGATGGCGGTGGTGTTGGCGATGCCGCCGGTGCTGCTGCAACCGCTCCTGCCGCCGCTCCTGTCGCACGCTCTTCATCGCTGCCACTGCTTTCATCGTCGTCGCCGTCATCCTCGTCGGTGCCAACCTCCACGTCGCCGCCACTCGACGGCAACCGACCTGGCGACGCCGCCGACCACACGCTAAGGTCCCACCCGGCCAGCGCCGCGCGCTGCGCGGGGGCGGCGTACACGTCTGCCAGACGCTCGCCGGGTGCCGCGGCAGCAAAGCCGGCGCCAGAGGGCAGCGGCGCGGCGTCGCGCGCCACGTCACGTGCGCGGCGGCACCACGCCGGCGGCTTGCAGCCGTAGCGGCGGCGGAAGGCGCGCTTGTCGGCGGCGGGCAGGCGGCGGAGGGCAGCCAGCGTGTTGGTATTAAACACCGACCCCGCGATGGGCAGCAGCTCCAGCCAGGGCGCCAGGTGCAGCAGCGCGGCGGCGAGTGCCAGCAGGATGGGCAGCAGCTGGCGCACCGTAAAGCCGGCACCCAGCACGTCCGCCGCCAGGACGTCCACGTCGCGACTAGACACAGCCGGCGGCACGGGGTCCAGCAGGTGCGGCAGCGGCAGGCGCGGATGGCGCGTCGGGTCACTCGACGCGGCGGCTGCGGCAGCAGCGCCTGGCGGCAAGAAGGGTGCCAGTCGCGGTGGCGGCTGCGGTGCGGCAGACATCCAACTTGCTACTGCCGCGGCAGCCGCCGCCAGGCGCACACGGAGCGCAGTAGCACCGCCGCTGCCGCCGCCGGCGGCGGCGGTGGACGACGGCAGCGCTCCACCCGCTGGCGCGGCGGCAACGACGGCCGACGTCAGGTCCACCAGCAGGGAGAGGTAGGCGGCAATGATGGAGGCGTGCGGCGACAGGTTGGCATGGTGCTCCTGCAGGTGCAGGGTGGCCAGCAGGGGCGCCAACACGTTGTTGGCGGCGGCAGCCATCGCGCCCGCCGTCTCCTCCAGCTGTATGTGCGCCACCGCCACGGCAGCACGCGCCGCTGCTGCCGTGTCGCCGCCCGACGCTGCCGCCGCAGCCGCCGCGGCATCCACCCGCAGCAGTGCTGCCGCCGCGTTCTGGATGGCGCCCACCCCCTTCATTGCCTTGCGCCGCAGCTGCGCCGCCACCTCGCGCTCAATCGACTTGGCAATGGCGGGCCGGCTGCCCGGGAACGCCACCGTGCGCGCCAGCTCCCGCCCGCCCGCCACGCCGCCTACCAGCAGCAGCACCGCCATGACGGGGGGGGTAAGCAGACGCGCCAGCCCGGCACACAGCGCCCCCAGCGGCAGCCCCACCCCCCCCACCACCGCCCGCCGCACCGCCCCCCGGCCCCGCCCCCGGGCCCCCAACCCCCGGGCCCGGGGGGGCCCCCCGAACGGCCGGGGGGGGGCCGCCCCCCCCGGGGGGGGGGGGGGGGGGGGGGGGCGCCATTGTTGTTTGGGGGGGGGGGGGGGTGGCACGCGAGATGATGGAGAAGCTGGTAGTGAAAGGTTGGCGAGGAGGCCCACAGGCGTGAGCAGGAGGAGGACAGGACGAGAGGAGGAGAGCAGCAAGAGGAGAGGGTGAACAGAAGGAGGAGTGAAGCGAGGAGAGGAGAGAAGTAGTGCTAGCAAGAGCAGCAAGCGGCAGGCAAGCGAGGGAGAGGAGCAGCAGCAGCACGACAGCAGCAGCAGCAGCAGGTGGTAGCGGCGAGAGAGTAGGACGAGAGAGAGGTAGAGAGAGGGGGTAGATATATGAGTAGAAAACGGGTGCGGTCTACACGCAAAGAAAACGCGACGCGCGCTTCAATCCACACCACGCAGCCGAGTACTGCCGCACACCCGGTCCGCGCCCACACGCACCCCATTCTCGATTTACCACATGTACCACCACCACCACAGTAGCAGCAAGAGAGAAATGAAACCGTCGGCCAGGTAGGAGGCGAGAGAGAAATGAAACCGTCAGCATCTTTGATGATGTATCACAGCAGCTGCAATGGCGACAGCGGGGCGCAGTGCAGCAATTGTGGGGCGGCAGCAGGATTGTCTTGGACATAGGGTTGTTTTCCTTATCAATTAGAGGATCCCAACAACTTATCCCCTCTCCTCGTCGCTCTACCTCCCTCTCTCTCTCTCTCCGCTCTTCTACTCCCCCTCTTCCCATACCGGTACTCGTTGCTACCATGGCTGCTGCTGCGGCTGCGGCAGCTGCAACGCACCTACTACTGCACGGCAGTGGGAGACGGGCAGCGGTAGCAGCGGTGGTGCCGCCGCTGGCGCGCCGCATGCTGGTGGCACCCAGCAACAACAATGCGACGGCGGCGCGGCTGCCCGCGTGGTTCACTCCGCGCGCGTCGCTGACAACTGCAGCTGCCACGCGCAGTCACGGCACCGCCGGCCGCCACCGCGTTCCCCAGATGCCCGCCACCGGGCGGCGCGGGTACCGGCCGGTGAATGACATGACGGTGTACCCGGTGCACGCGCGCACGCCGTGGTGGGAGACAGCGGCGTCGGTGGGCGTGCTGGCGGCGCTGCTGGTGCCCAGCGCGCTGCTGTACGGCCTGTTCCGGGAGGCGGTGCCCATCTCGGGGCGCACGCACGTGGTGGTGATTGACGCGGCGCGGGAGCGTGAGCTGGGGCTGCTGGCGGCGGAGGAGACAATCCGGGGCAAGCGCGTGCTGCCGGCGTCACACCCGTACAGCGTGGCGCTGCTTGCCATCGGCACCCGCATTGCGGATGCGGTGGACGCACTGACGCGCGTGGCACCCGCACCAGCTGCGGCAGCGGCGGAGCGCGGCGCCGCGGGCGACGTGGCGGGCAGCGGGCACGGCACCCTGCGCGACGAGGTGGCGGCGGTGAGGCTGTGCGCCGACGTGGGCGTGGTGGGGGCGCTGCGCGGCGCGGTGGGGCGGCTGGTGGAGGTGGTGGCGGGTAAGGTGTCACCCGCGTCGCCGTCGCGCTGGCCGTGGCGCTTCCTGGTGGTGGAGTCGCCGGTGGTGAACGCGTTCTGCGCGCCGGGCGGCATCGTGGTGGTGCACACCGGCCTGCTGCAGTTTGTGGACGAGCAGGTGCGCGCTGGCACGCTGCCGGACCGCGAGAGCGCGGTGGCGACGCTGGTGGCGCACGAGGTGGCGCATGCGGTGGCGCGGCACGGCGCGGAGGGCCTGAGTAAGGTGCCGTGGCGCATGTGGGTGAGCGCGCTCGCCGCCTCCTCCCCCCTCCTGCCGTTCCTGTACGCCGGCCTGGTGGAGCTGCCGTACAGCCGCATGATGGAGGAGGAGGCGGACGACATCGGCCTGGAGCTGCTGGCGCACGCCTGCTACGACCACTCCGCCGCCAAGCACATGTACGCCAACCTGCACAGCACGTCGGAGCTGGCGACGTGGGTGAGCTCGCACCCCTCCGACGCCTCGCGCGCCGAGAACGCCGCCAGCCACAGCGCGCGCCTTGCGCTGCGCTACCGCACGCACTGCCGCCACCTGGTGCACACGCCGCGCGTGGAGGCGGCGCTGGCCACTCCCTTTATCCCCACGCCCGCCCTCGACTCGCTGGCCCAGGGCAAGTAATTCTTTATTGATTGTTGAAGACGGCACCTTAACTATCACATCATAGCAAGGGTATCATCGACGGGAACAACAGTGATCGAAGGGGAGGGCGCAACGCCACACAAGGCTACAGGTTGCACAGTTCGGTCATACCGCGGAATCGCGCGCCGCAGGCCGGACTGCATCGTCATCATGCAGCCGCGTGTGTCGGCCACGTGGCGCACGGCAGGCGCAGGCGCGACGCGGGCGCAGGGCGCGGGAAGCGAGGAAGGCGGCACCCACCGACAGGACGGCGGCGACTGTGGCGACGCTGGCGCCGGCGGCAACGTCAACGGGGTGCCATGCCACGGGGCTGGTGTGCCAGGCAATGGGCGGCAGGGGGGCGCCTCGGAGCACGACGTACGTCGCCGCCAGCCAGGAACCCGGCTCGTCGTCTGATCCGTTGCTTGCCAGCGCTGCCAGCAGGTCCAGCACAGGTGGGGAGACGGTGGCGTCGGGCGGGTACACTGGCAGCAGGGCACTGGACACCGTCACGCAGCCGGCACAGGGGCCAGTGAACACAAACGACAGGTCGTCTGGCAGCCAGCCGTCAGCCGGCATCACGGCCGCCGTCGTGTTAAACACGCCGGTCCAAGGGTCGACGCCTAACATGAGGAGCAGCGGGCCGGGCGGCGTCGAGGCACCGGTGCTGATGTTGGGGAAGGCGGCGAATGCTGTGCGGCAGGTGTCGCCCAGCACCAAGAGGGGGTGGCCGATGGGGAACATCTCGTGCCTTGCCGTGTTGTCAATGCCAAAGGCACGCGTGCCCAGCACCACCTGGTCGAGAAACGTGCCGGTGGTGGCACGGAAGGATACCGCCGTGATCAGCGTCGCGTTTCCCACCACCTGCGGGTTGCCATACCGGTCCCGCCACGCGTAGCTGTACTCCATGAGGGCCAAGAAGAGGTCGGTACCGGGCACCTCACACACGGCGCGGTACGGGGTGTACGTCACGATGGTGAGGTTGGCGCGGGGCGGCGCCGGCAGGTGGCGTGCAACTGGCGCCAGCAGGCGCGGGTCGGTCAGCAGCGAGCGCCACGCCAGCGCCCCCGTGTCTGCCACGATGCCGTATAGCGCGTAGCCCGTCGACGTCGAGTAGCCGGTTGCGACGATCAACGCGGTCTGGTCAGGTGGCGGCGCGCCCGCCACGTGGCGCGCGCAGGAGCGCGCCGGCGCCGTGCCACCCAGCGCCCGCACATCGCGCACGGACAGCGAGTTCAGCCATGCCACCTGCGCCAGGCGGTCGTCTGCGGTGTAGCTGCTCCACAGCCACGCGCCGTCGGCAGCCGAGAAGCCGCATATGGCATACAAGGTGGCCCGCGCTTCATCCAGCGTGGAATATGCGCACGGCAAGACGACAACGTAGCCGCTGCCGTCGCGCAGCGCCAGCATGCGCATCGACGCCCCGCTGACGGCAGCCGCGCTCCAAATGCCGGGCACCCGGGACGGGATGGTGGTCAACAGAGTGCCGTCATCCACACGGCGCACCGTGTAGCCGCCAGTGTCCAACGACAGCAACAGCGCGCCATTGGTGCTAACCGCCTGCACCGCCGCCACCGGCTGCCGCCATACCACGTCCAGCGACTGCTGCAGCGAGGGCGGGGAGGTCGGCGGCGGCAGTCGCAACACAACCACGCCGCACCCGGCACCCAGCACCAGGGTGTCACCCGCCACGGCGTCGCTGGACGCCACAAACAGGGTGATGGAGAACGCTGTGAGGGCCACGCCATGCGGGGGCGCACAGGGCACCGTTGCCAGCGTCTCCAACGGCGCGCCGGGCGCCGTCACGTTGAAGCGCAGCAGCACGATGGCCGACAGCGCGGGCTGCGTCGTCGCCTCAATCAGCAGCCCGGTGGCGGGCGACAGCACAGCCGCCGCGCGTGAGTACACATACCCGCCGTCCTGGATGGGCTGCGCGCCGACGGATTGCAACGCGACGGGCGCCAGTGGCATGTGCACCTTGACGGGCGTCGCCGGGCGTGGCCGGCCCAGGTAGCCGTCATCCGGCCACCGGTTGCTGGCGCACCCGCCGCCCCCCGGTGGCCCCCCCCCCACCAACGGCGCCGCACCTGCACCTGCCCCTGCCTGATGGGGGGTGATCAAGCACCCTGCCACCACCGCCACCACCGCCGCCACCCCCGCCGCCGCCGTTGTCGATGGCACCCGCATCTCAACCGTCACACCATAACAACAAGACAAGGCAAGGCGCAGAAATACGGCACCCGCGTCCTGCCGCCGCGCTACCGAGCCACGTCCCGCACTGCGCCAGGTGCCGGCCCCCCACCTGGCCCAAATTTACATGCCTTTCCATCCTCGGCAGCCGCCGTTCGTGCTCTAACACACCGATGACGCCGCCACCGCTGCACCTGTAAAAACCGTGCTGCAAAGAAGGAGGAGGAGGAGGAGGCGAGAAAGAGAAGAAGGCGGACGAGTAGGGGAGAAGAGGAGTTGGAAAAAATCTCTCGGGTGACGGTCAGAGGGGGGGCGTAAATTGGCGCATGGTAGGCGCGTGCGGCACGAGGCAGCGCGCAGTACTCCGCGCGGAACCACGGCGTGTCGCTGGTTGTGTGCCCGGCCGGCTTTTGCGGCGTCCACCTGTGCCCCATTCATTTGTTGTTTTCCCGCTATCTTGCTCTCTTATCGTACCGAGGAGAGAGAGGAGGAGGAGAGGAGAGCGAGAGGGAGAGAGAGAGAGAGGGGCAGAGAGAGGGGGAGAAGAGAGGAGGGAGGAGGCTAAGTGAGTAGCAGACAGGGCGTGTGGATACGAGGACACGAGGACACAGGGAGGGGAGGTATCGTAGTGTGGCGTAGCGCTACGCGCGCACCCGCAGCAGCCATGGGGTTTGGACGGGGCTGGGGTCGCGGCCGCGGCCGCGGGCGCGGTGGTGACGACTGCTGCGGCATGTCTACCTGCATGTGCGCCTCCGCCTCCACTGGCTGCGTCTTCCTCGTCATCCTCATTGCCGTCCTCATTGGCGGTGCGTACCGGCCCCACGTTGATGCCACACACGCCCCCCCCCCCCCCCCCCCCACCCCGCACCCCCCCCCCCCCCCCCCCCCCCCCCCCCCCCCCCCCCCCCCCCGGCCCCCCGACCCGCCCCGGCGCACGGCGCCCAGGCGCTCGATCGCAGCCACGTCCCGCC
>Ga0066256_1002964_pt1 | contig 17358 bp, 20 predicted proteins | sample ThiBio_1000_biof_FD_87107 | JGI IMG/M metagenome (GOLD analysis project Ga0066256, IMG submission 87107) | Wastewater bioreactor microbial communities from Cape Town, South Africa - Thiocy_expt_1000_biof (version 2) | ecosystem: Engineered > Bioreactor > Thiocyanate-remediating >...
TCCCCTCCGGGTGGGCCGCCCCGCCCCCCCCCCCCCCCGCGCCCCCCCCCCCGGCGCGCCCCGCGAAGCCCGCCAGAAACCGCGCGCCGGCCGCCCGCGCCGCCGACCCCTACGTGCGCGGCAGCGAGGGGAAGATCGGCCCCGCCTCTCGCTACGGCGTGCTCGCCCTCGACGCCGTCACCGCGATCATCGCCGACGTCGCCGACGCCGACCCGACCGCGCGCGAGCTCACCGCCCAGGGCGTCACCCTGCTTCACACGCGCTGACTCAGACGGCGATCATCACGAGGCTCGCGATCGTGCCGACCGGATGATCCGGCCGCACCGACAGCGTCGCCTGATTCGCCCGCACCGCATGGCGGGGGGGCGAACGCCGGGTCTCGCGTCGTCGGGCGGTGATCGTCCGCGCCCATGAGATGCGCCAGCTGGCGCCGTCGCTCCTCGTCCGTCGTCCGCGCCCCGCCGGGCGCCGCGCTGATCCCGGAACGGGCGGGCAATGATCGACATCGCGCTGCTCCGCCCCTTCGCCCACCCACGTCGTATACGGAATCGCGTTGCCCGCCGACGCCACGTGGTGCAGGATCTGCGGGCATCCTCGTGCTCTCCGCGTCGGACTCGATCAGCACCCTCCTGGAGGTTCCGGGCAGCGAGGCCGCCGGGTGGGGCTTTCTCTCCAAGAACTCCTCGCTGTCGGCATCCGCGCTCGTCTACGCCATCCGCGCCGTCGCCGCCGGGCGCACCGTGCTCGATCCCGCGATCCGCGCTCAACGCGAGATCCGCCGCAACAGCCCGCTCACCCGGCTCAGCCGGCGCCAGCGCGAAGTGGTCGCCCTCGTCGCCGAGGCGTGACCAACGCGGCGATCGCCGCCCGGTTGGGCATCTCGCCCCGCTCCGTCGACACGCACCTCAATGCGGCCTGCGGCCTGCTCGGCATTCCGGCCCGTCGCGAGCGCAACCCGCGTGTCGAGGCGGTACGCAGCTACCTGCAGCGCACGACGTCGCCCTGGACCTCGGCGGGATGACCCGGTCGGGCTCGCACCGGCCGTGCGTGCGCTCGTCGTGCGCCTGGCGCCGTCGGTGGCCGTCACGGCGCCCGACGACGCCGTCTTCTCGGCTTTTCAGAGCCGTCTCTCCCACGAAGCCCGCGTTCTGGTGGTGCGGGTCATCGAGGACGCCCTCTCCAACGCGCTTCGCCACGGCTCGGCCGACCACGTCGTCTTCTCGGCGCGCGAGAGCGGCGGCATCCTGCTCGTCGTGGTCGGCAACACCGGCTCCGCGCCGCCGGCGACACCGGCGCGGTCGGGGCTGGCGCGCCTTCGGCGACGAGCGCAGGTCCTCGGGGGAGAGCTCGTGCTCGAAACGCTCCACGGGGGCGCCCGCGCACCGGCGCCCGCCTCAAGCTCACGCTGCCGCTGAGCGAGGCGAGTGCCGGGGATGCCGCGGCATCCGCCTCCGCCACAGCAGCACCGCACACACCGCCCCCTGCACCATGACGACCGCGCTGATCGTCGACGCGATCACTCCCGCAGACTGATCTGCCGCGGTCAGCAGATCGAAGCCGGCGTGCCACAGCACCACGGGAACGATGCTCCACCGTGCGCCGGCCGTCATCCACGACAGGACGAACGATCCGAGCACCAGAGCCAGCATCCAGCCGACGATGCCGGCGCCCATGGCCTGATACGTCGGATTGAAGAAGAACGCCGGAGCGTGCCACACGATCCAGACCGCGGCGACCAGCACCGACGCCCAGAACACCGTGACGCGCTCCGCGAGCACGGGGAGCAGCCATCCGCGCCACCCGGCCTCCTCGCCGAGGCCGAACGTCGCCGCCCACACCAGCGCGACCAGCGGCCAGGGCAGGCCCGGCAGCTTTGCGGTGGTGCCGAAGGCGGCCGGGTCGGGCCAGCCGCCGGCGGCGAAAGCGGCGGTGAAGAAGCCGACAAGGTAGTACAGCGCCGGCATCCCCAGGGCGGCGAACCACCAGAAACCGCGGAACCGCAGCCGCAGGATGCGTCGCGGCCCCCCCCCCCCCCCGCCCGCCGCCCCCCCCGCGACCCGGGCCCCCGCTCCGGCCCCGCCCGCCGGTCCCGCCGACGCGACGAAGAAGGTGGCCGGCACGGTGTCGAGCGTGCCCGACGGCGCGGTGCGTGCGTCGACGAGAAGCGGCAGCCACAGCCCCCAGGTGACGGCGAAGGTGACGACCAGGAACACCGCCACGGTGCCGCGCCGCGCGGGCGCCGCGATCCCCGCCGGTGGGTACACGCTCATACCGTCGAGTCAACTCCGCCCCCCGCTGCGCAGCCAGCGGGGGAGGCCGTGACAATCTGCCGACGCGGGAACGCTCCCACCGCGACGGGCCGACCCTTGGTCGTCTGTCGGTCTACGTGCTTTCGCGTAAAACTCTCGTGAAATCGCGGATATCGGACGATGCGCTCTTTCGCGCCGCGACACAATGATGCTGCGTCCGGTCTTGGGGCCGGCGCGACCCACCCGTTTCTGGGAACGGAGCACTTTCTGCAGCGCTGCGCCTCCCTCGCCGGATGCGCCGGGCCTGCGGTCGGCGGGTCGCATCTTGGGGAAATGAGGAGTGACGATGAATCGAGCCGGCGACGCTCGCATTGTGGAGGTCTACGTCAACGCGCACTGGCAGCCCGCGCCCTCGCGCCGTTACCTCGACCCGCCCACGGCCCGCCAGCTGCGCGCCGAGGGCATCACGATGGTGCGCGTCGCTCCCAGCCTCTGGAGTCGCATTACCGGCCGCGCCGCCGGGGTCGCCGGCCGTGACATCTCCGTCGCCCGGTACCTCGCGACCACCACACACCGCGGCGGCGACGCCACCAGCCGGGCGTGACCGACCGGCCGCGCTCGGTGCGCGTCCTCGTCGTGGAAGGGGTTCCGCTCGGCGAAGCTCTGCGTGCCCGATCGAGCCGCCTCGGGATCGTCGTGCTCGCGGCGCCCGAGACGCGGGATCTTCTGCGCCGCGTGCCGGCGCAAGACGCGGCCGGCTGGGCCGTGCTCTCCAAGGACCTCTCGCTCACGTCCCCGGCTCTCGTGTACGCCCTCACGTCGGTCGCCGCCGGGCGCCGCGTGCTCGATCCCGCCATTCGGGCGGAGAGCGTCGAATGGCGCGAGAGCCCGCTGTGCCGCCTCAGCGCCCGCCAGCGCGAGGTGCTCTCCCTCGTCGCCGAGGGTCTCAGCAACACGGCGATCGCCCGGCGACTGGCCCTTTCGCCCCGCTCCGTCGAAGCGCACCTGCGGGCGGCGTACGCCGTGCTCGGCGTGGGGTCCGACCCCGCACGCAATGCCAGAGTCGATGCCGTGCGCGCCTATCTCGCGCACGGGGGAGCCGAGCGCGAGACCGCGATGGGTGAGATTCCTCTCATCTAGCCCCACGAGCCGCCCCGGGTGGTCGATGATGGGCGTGCCCCATCCCCATGCGGTGACGAACCCCAGATGTCACCAATGGAAGGCGGTCGCCCTGCCCCTGCCGGGGGGCTGGCGCGGGGCGACCGCATCCCTCCGTCCGACGGTCGAGCACTTACGTCGTCGGACGGTCCGTCCGCGCCCCGGCGAGCGTCTCCGCGAAGACCGCGAGCACGATGCCCAGGCAGGCCCCGGCCGTGTTCGCGATGATGTCGAGCACGCTCGGCGTCCGCGCGGACAGCGCGATGGCCTGTCCGGTCTCGATCGTGACGGTCGTGAGGAAAGCGATCGGCATCACAAGCCAGCGGTCGCGCGCGAGGATGAGCGTCAAGAGGAACCCCAAGGGCACGAACAGCAGGATGTTCGCGCCGAACTCGATCCGCGCGTAGGTCAGCAGCGGAAAGAGCCGCGTCACCGCTCGCAGCAGTGGCCCGGCCCCGGAGTCGACGGGAACCGGCCAGAATGCGATCAGCGCGAGCGCGATCACGTACGCTGACAACCACGCCCGGGCACTTCGACCCCACCCCGTCAGCCGCGTCTGCCAGGTCGGCGCGAGACGCCGACCGAAGGGGGCAGAACCGGCGTCTTTCGTCATCGGGCTTCCCTTCTACCGGGTCGCCCCGTCGCGACGAGAATACCGGCGGATTATAAGGAATTCCCTCTCCCCTCCATGTAGACGAATGGCTACACTGACTACTACTTGGGGGTAGGAATGGTGGGGTTGAGCTGATGGCCCGGCGTGAGCCGCGCGCGATCGACGTGGTGTCAGCGTATTGGGACACCGCCGGAAGTGGCCGCTTCTTCACGCGCTGGAGCGCGGTCGTGTCGCTGCCCGTTTCGGCGCTTCTGCTCGTCGCCATCGTGGAGGGCACCCGTGACGGCTATGTGCAAGGCATTGCCGCGGCTGTGCTCAGCTGGGTCGTCCTCGCCCTTCCCGTTCTCGCCGTGGCTGCCGCCGAACGCCGAATGCGCGATCACCGCTCTCGTGCGCTCCTGGTCACCGTCACGCTGCTGCTCGTCGCGACCGTGCGCCCGATACTCAACGAGACGTTCGTCCACGTCCTCTTCGGTGGCCGCTCCGGCGGCGTGTGGGCAGCGCGCATCGGCACCAACATCATCGTGGCGTTCGGGCTGTTCACCCTCGTCGCGATCATCACGACCCAGTATCAGCAGACTCGTGCAACCGCCGACCGTCTCGCCCACGCCCTGGGTCGCCTGGAAGCCGCGACGGGGCAGGTCGTCACCGACGATCGCGACGCCCGGCTCGTCATCCGTGGCATCGTCGCGGAGCTTCGTGCCGAACGTGACGCGATGCTGGCACGGGACGTCGACTTCGACGCCGTGCGCGACTTCTCCGAACGCGTGCGCGCCGCGAGTCACCGGCTGGAGGAGATGGCCGCGGGCAGTGCACCGGTTCCCGCACTGTGGGCGCCCCTCTCGCGCACGGCGCGACGCCGTCACGGGCTCGAGCGCCTCCAGCCGACGCCACTGCTGTGGGTCGGAGCGCTCTACCTCCTCATGAGCGCGCCGTATCTGCTGACGGTGGGAGACGTCTTCGACGTGGTCATCGCGGGCGTCGCCATCTTCCTGCTCGATCTCGCCGCCGGTGCCGTGCTTCGCGCATTGCCGGGCGACGTCCGCCGTGGCCGAGGAGCGATCTTCCTGCTCGTCTGGATGCTGGCCGGCATGACCGCCGCGGTCGTGGGGCGTCTCCTGCTGCCGGACACCGGAGCGCTGATGATCATCCCCGTGTTCGCGATGCCGCTGGCAGCCATCGTCCTCTCGCTCGCCATCGACACGTATCGGTGGGCACGCACCGACGAGGCCGATGCCACCCGAGAGCTCGCCCGCGCCGCGGGCGAGTTCGCCGACCGCGTGCGGCGAGCGCAGGCTCCGTTGCTGCATGCGGCATCCACTCTCCACGGGCGCGTGCAGGGGCTCTGCGTGATCTTCGCCGCTCGCGTCGACGAGAATCCGCCGACGGCCGACGACATCGCGCAGTTCCGTGTCGACACCGACCGGGCGCTCGACGAGGTGCTCGTGCCCGTGCCGACGTCGGAGATCGAGACGGTGGGCGCCTTGCGGCGGATGCTGGCGGGGGGGGGGGCGATCGTGGGGCTGGAGGCCCGCGTCGGCGGCGGCGCGGCGGCGGCCGGGGGCGGGGCCGAGGGCGCCCCCCTCCGCCCGGGGGGCGGCAGCGAGGGCCTCGGCCACGCGGGCACGCCCCCCGGTGCGCGCGCGGCACGGATCGACATCTCCACGGATGCCGGGGGAGACCTTCACGTGCGCGTCGCATCGGCCGGTGAGCTGCCTCGCGCGGTCATGCCCATGCGGCCCTTCGCGGGACGAACGCTCCTCTATCAGGACGGGCGCGAGGTCGTGCTCGAATCGACCGTGCCGACGACCCGGATCGCCGCCCCGGCCTGAGTCGGCACGTCATCTGGCCGTCGCCCGGCCGACACAGAGCGATCTTCTGCGGGCGCTATGCTCGCCGTACGCGCGCGTCGCTGCGCGCCTCGGAGCAGACCCCCCTTCACGCCCCGCAGGAGATCGCATGTCCCTTCGCTACAAGGCCGTCATCCCCGCTGCGGGCCTCGGCACGAGGTTCCTTCCCGCCACCAAGGCGATGCCCAAAGAGATGCTGCCCGTCGTCGACAAGCCGGCCATCCAGTACGTCGTCGAAGAGGCGGTGGCCGCCGGCATCCGCGACGTGCTCATCATCGTCGGCCGCAACAAGAACAACATCGCCAACCATTTCGACTCGGTCCCCGAGCTCGAGACGGCGCTGACGACGAAGGGCGACACCGCAAAGCTCGGCAAGGTCGCCCACTCGTCGCAGCTCGCCGACATCCACATCACCCGTCAGGGCGAACCGCGCGGGCTCGGGCACGCCGTGTCGCGAGCGGCCTCGTACGTCGGCGACTCCTCGTTCGTCGTCATGCTCGGCGACGACCTCATCGATGAGCGCGACCCGCTCCTTCCGACCATGCTCGCGGTCCACGAGCGCACCGGCGGTGCCGTCGTCGCGCTCATGGAGGTCGATCCCGAACAGGTCCATCTCTACGGTGTCGCCACCGTCGGAGCTCGCGGCGATGACGGATCGGTCCGCATCCTCGACCTCGTCGAGAAGCCCGCCCGCGAGGTTGCCCCCTCCAACCTCGCTGTCATCGGCCGCTACGTGCTGGGTCCGGAGGTGTTCGGAGTGCTCGCGCACACCGAGCCCGGCAAGGGCGGCGAGATCCAGCTCACCGATGCCCTCCGTGAACTCGCGGCCGATCCGGACGGGCCCGGCGTGTACGGCGTCGTCTTCGGCGGGCGCCGCTACGACACCGGCGACCGGGTCGACTACATCAAGGCGATCCTGCAGCTCGCCTGCGACCGCGACGACCTCGGGCCCGAGCTGCGTCCGTGGATCAAGCAGTTCGCCGCGGGCCTGGATTCCGTGACCGATTCTCCGGCGCAGCCTGTGGTGGAGACGGCCTCCGACCGGTAGTCTGGTGACCGACAACAAAGCAACAGCGGGCCTCGACTGCAACGCCTGTCCCCCCAACCCCCGGTAGTGTCCCCACACGACCGGTTGGCGGTCGCCGACCCCCCGCGTGCGGCCGCCGCGACCGAGGAGTCGGAGTATCCCTTCGGCTCCTCGGTCGCCCTTTTTTCACGGGACGTTGTGAACCATTCCGTCCGCGTCCTCTCGGCCGGTTTGGCTGTGATGAGCGCGTAGCGTAGACTCTCCCTTTGGTGCTCGTGCTGCCTGCGGCCGACGCCACGAACGTGAGCCCTCCACTGGCGTGTTCACCTGTCCGTATCTCGCGTGCGCGCAGCGAACCACCCCGGAGCGGGATTCACGAACCTCTCCGTTCGAATCAAGAAAGCAGCACTACTGTGACGCGCACCTACACCCCCAAGGCCGGTGAAGTGACCCGCGAGTGGGTCGTCATCGACGCGACCGACGTCGTTCTCGGACGCCTCGCCTCGCACGCCGCCGCCATCCTCCGCGGCAAGCACAAGCCCACCTTCGCGAACCACATGGACACCGGTGACTTCGTCATCGTCGTCAACGCCGAGAAGGTCGCCCTCACGGGTCAGAAGCTCCAGAAGAAGATGGCCTACCGCCACTCGGGCTACCCGGGCGGGCTCACGGCCACCTCCTACGCCGAGCTCCTCGAGAAGAACCCGGTCCGCGCCGTCGAGAAGGCGATCCGCGGCATGCTCCCCAAGAACAGCCTGGGTCGCCAGCAGCTGTCGAAGCTGAAGGTCTACGTGGGCGCCGAGCACCCGCACGCGGCCCAGCAGCCCACCCCGTACACCTTCGGCCAGGTCGCTCAGTAAGCGCGCCGAGAGATATAAGGACAACTCATGGCGAAGATCGCTGACTCCATCGAAGAGAACACCCTCGGCAACGCGGAGAGCTACACCACCGAGAGCGCTCCGGTCGACGCCGCTGCCGCGCCCCGTCCGGCGCTGTCGGTTCCCGGTGCCGCCGGCCGCCGCCGCAAGCAGGCCATCGCGCGCGTCCGCCTCATCCCGGGCTCCGGCACCATCACGGTGAACGGCCGCACGCTCGAGGACTACTTCCCCAACAAGCTGCACCAGCAGCTCATCAACGACCCGTTCACGGTGCTCGACCTGGCCGGCGGCTACGACGTCATCGCCCGCATCTCCGGCGGTGGCCCCTCGGGTCAGGCCGGTGCGCTGCGCCTCGGCATCGCCCGCGCGCTGAACGAGATCGACGCCGAGAACAACCGCCCGACCCTCAAGAAGGCCGGCTTCCTCTCGCGCGACGCCCGCGTCAAGGAGCGCAAGAAGGCCGGTCTCAAGAAGGCCCGCAAGGCTCCGCAGTACTCGAAGCGCTAAAGCTTCATGGCGCTGTTCGGGACGGACGGTGTGCGGGGCCTGGCCAATGGCCCCCTCACCGCCGACCTCGCGCTCACCCTGGCCCAGGCGACTGCCGTCGTCCTGGGCCAGGGCCGTATCGCCGAGGCGCGCAAGGCCGCGGGCAAGCGGCTCACCGCCGTCATCGCGCGCGATCCTCGCGTGTCGGGGCACTTCCTTTCGGCTGCGGTCGAAGCGGGTCTGGCGTCCTCCGGCGTCGACGTACTCGACGCGGGCACGCTGCCGACGCCCGCGGCGGCCTACCTCATCGGTGACATCGATGCCGACTTCGGCGTCATGATCTCGGCATCCCACAATCCTGCCCCCGACAACGGCATCAAGATCTTCGCCCGCGGCGGCGTCAAGCTCCCCGACGAGGTCGAGCGACGCATCGAAGAGGCGATGGCGGGGGAGAAGCTGCGTCCCACCGGCGGCGACGTCGGTCGGGTGGTCCGCTTCTCGGATGCCGAGGACCGCTACGCGATCCACCTGCTCGCGTCCCTGCCCCATCGCCTTGACGGGCTGCACGTCGTGCTCGACTGCGCGCACGGCGCGGCATCCGGCGTCTCCCCGGAGACCTTCCGCAACGCGGGAGCGAAGGTCACCGTCATCGGCGCCGACCCCGACGGCATCAACATCAACGACGGGTACGGATCGACGCACCTCGAGAAGCTGTCTGCGGAGGTCGTGCGCACCGGCGCCGACGTCGGGATCGCCCACGACGGCGACGCCGACCGGTGCCTGGCGGTGGATGCCGAGGGGCGCGTGATCGACGGCGACCAGATCATGGCGATTCTCGCTGTCGCGATGAAACGCGACGGCCGGCTCAAGAACGACACGCTCGTCGCGACCGTCATGAGCAACCTCGGGCTGCACCGCGCGATGGCCGCGCAGGGCATCGCCGTGGCGCAGACCGCGGTCGGCGACCGCTACGTGCTGGAGCGGATGAACGAGGGCGGCTATTCGCTCGGCGGCGAGCAGAGCGGTCACGTCATCATGAGCCGCTACGCCACGACCGGCGACGGGGTGCTGACAGGACTGCACCTGTGTGCCGAGATGGCGCGGACCGGGCGCTCGCTGGCGGAGCTCGCGTCGGTCATGACGGTCTTCCCGCAGGTGCTCATCAACGTGCGCGGCGTCGAGCGCTCCCGCGCGACCGACGCCGACGTCCTCGCCGGAGTTCAGGTCGCCGAAGCGGCTCTCGGGGACAGCGGGCGGGTACTGCTGCGCCCGTCGGGGACCGAGCCGATGGTGCGGGTCATGGTCGAGGCGGCGTCGCACGACGACGCGCAGCGCATCGCCGAGGAGCTCGCAGACATCGTCCGCGGCTGACGCGGACGGCGGTGCAGATTACGCGCCGGTAAAACGTTGCCGGCGCCGTAGCGTGTTGCTCGCGCGGCGTCCTAGCCTGAGCCTGCACTCACCACCCATCCCCGGCCCCCGACCCGACAGGATCAGGGCTCCACGGGTGTGACGACTGGGGTGCGCGGCCCCTCCGTCAGCGTCCCCCCGCATCCCCCTACGACGGAGGGGCTGCCCCCGCCCACGCGGGTGACGACCTCGCTCAGGCCGGTTCCTGCCAGCTCAGCGATTCGATGTATCGCAACAGCACGCCTTCGCGCAGCGCCCAGGGGCTCACCTCGAGCTCGTCGACCTCGAGTGCCGTCATCGCCGTGTGCAGCACGACGGCGGCGGCGACGATCTGGAAGGTGCGGTCGGCCGTGATGCCCGGCAACTCCTGGCGGGCGGATGCCGGGATGCGCGCCAACCGCGGAATCCATGAACCGAGCGCACCGCGCGGCAGCAGCATGCGCTCACTCCCGCTCCACCCGGGCGCGGGGTAGCCCGCGAGCTTCGCCAGCGACCGGATCGCCTTCGACGAGCCCACGACGTGGTTCGGCCGGGGCTGACCGGCCATGCCTGCGGCCACGGGCGCGAGCACGCCGCGCGCGTGCTCGCGCAGCACCTCCACGGCCTCCTCGCCGGGCGGGTCGTGGGGGAGGAACTCCACGGTGGTCCGTCCCGCGCCGAGCGGCACCGACGCGGCGACGTCGGGGAGCTCGTCCGCGCCGGCGGCGATCTCCAGCGATCCCCCGCCGATGTCGAACAGCAGGATCTGCCCCGCCGACCACCCGAACCAGCGGCGCACCGCGAGGAACGTGAACCGCGCCTCCGACTCGCCGCCGAGCACCTGCAGCTCCTGGCCGAGCGCGGCCTCGATGCGCGCGATCACCTCGGCGCCGTTCGCGGCCTCGCGCACCGCGCTGGTCGCGGTCGCCAGCAGCTCCACGACGTTCTCCGCCTGGGCGACGGCACGGGCCTGGGCGACGGCATCCACGAGCGCCTGAACGCCCGCCTCGCTGATCGCGCCGTCGGGTCCGAGATAGCGCATGAGGCGCAGCACCGTGCGCTGGCTCGTCGTGGCCGGGGGACGCCCGCGGGGATGGACATCGGCGACGGGGAGGTGGACGGTGTTCGAGCCGATATCGAGGACTCCGAGACGCATGGGTTCAGAGTATCCACAGATAGAGTGGGCCCGATGTCCACCGAAGACGAGACGGCTATCGACTCGCTGTACCGCGAGATCGGGCGCGCAGACTGGGCACGCTTGGCTGCCGGCATTCCCGCCCCGCTCACCGAGACCGAGGTCGTGCAGCTGCGCGGCATCGGCGACCTGCTCGACCTCGCCGAGGTGCGCGAGGTGTATCTGCCGCTGAGCCGGCTGTTGAGCACCTACGCCGAGAACACCAAGCGGCTCGGCGCCGAGACGGCCGCCTTCCTCGGCGAACCCGACTCGACGACACCGTTCGTGGTCGCCGTCGCCGGTTCGGTCGCGGTCGGGAAGTCCACCATTGCGCGGTTGCTGCGGGAACTGATGAGCCGGTGGCCGGGAACGCCGCGTGTGGAGCTCGTCACCACCGACGGCTTCCTCTACACGAACGCCGAGCTCGAGCGCCGCGGCCTGATGGACCGCAAGGGCTTTCCGGAGTCGTACGACCGTCGCGCCCTGGTCAGCTTCCTCACCGAGGTCAAATCCGGCGCCGCGGAGGTGCGTGCCCCGTTCTACTCCCACGTGCGCTATGACATCGTCCCCGATGCGCACGTCACCGTCCGCCGCCCCGACGTCGTCATCGTGGAGGGGCTCAACGTGCTCTCGCCGCCGCCGACGCCCCACGACGTCGCCGTCAGCGACCTCTTCGACTTCTCGATCTATGTGGATGCCGACGAAGCCGACATCGCCCAGTGGTACGTCGACCGGTTCCTGGCCCTGCGCCGCGGTGCGTTCAGCAACCCGAGCTCGTTCTTCAACGTGTTCGCCGACCTCTCCGACGAGGAGGCCGTCACGACGGCCCTCGGCTACTGGAACGAGATCAACCTGCCCAACCTCCGCGAGAACGTCGCGCCCACGCGCCACCGCGCCACCCTCGTGCTGAAGAAGGCGGCGGCGCACGCGGTGGAGTCGGTGCGCCTGCGCAAGCTCTGACGGCGACATCCGCCGAATTCACGGCGTTTGTGAGGGCTCCGCGCAAATGGGCGCACCTAGCATGGAGCCCATGTGTGGAATCGTCGGATACGTGGGCCCTCGCGACAGCCAGGCCATCCTTCTCGCCGGGCTCGCCCGCCTGGAATACCGCGGCTACGACTCCGCCGGCATCGCCGTCATCGACGGTGCGGGGGAGCTGGACATGCGCAAGCGCGCCGGCAAGCTGCAGGTGCTGCGCGACGACCTCACCGCCCACCCGATGCCCGACGGCACCACCGCCATCGGTCACACGCGCTGGGCCACGCACGGCGGTCCGACCGACGCGAACGCGCACCCGCACCTTGCCGACGACGACAAGCTCGCCGTCATCCACAACGGCATCATCGAGAACTTCTCCGAGCTGAAGGCCGAGCTGCTCAGCGAGGGCTACACGTTCCGCTCCGAGACCGACACCGAGGTCGCCGCGGTGCTCCTCGGCCGCGAGTATCAGGCCTCCGGCGACCTCGTCGGCGCGTTCCGCACCGTCGTCTCGCGCCTGGACGGCGCTTTCACGCTCCTCGCGATGCACCGCGACCAGCCTGGACTGGTCGTCGGCGCCCGCCGCAACTCGCCCCTCGTGATCGGTCTCGGCGAGGGCGAGAACTTCCTCGGATCCGACGTCGCCGCCTTCGTCGAGCACACGCGCAACGCGCTCGCGATCGGACAGGACGAGATTGTCGCGATCACGCCCGCCGGCGTCGAGGTGACCGACTTCTCCGGCGCGCCGGTCGAGGTCGAGCCGTTCGAGGTCGTGTGGGACGCCTCGGCGGCTGAGAAGGGCGGCTGGTCTTCGTTCATGGCCAAGGAGGTCTCCGAGGAGCCCGAGGCCGTCGCGAACACGGTTCGCGGGCGCCTGCACGACGGCACGGTGACCATTCCCGAGCTCGACGGCATGGATGAGCTGTTCACCGGCATCCGTCGCATCGTCGTGATCGCGTGCGGCACCGCCGCCTACGCCGGTCAGACCGGCAAGTACGCGCTCGAGCAGTGGACCCGCATCCCCGTCGACGTGGAGCTCGCGCACGAGTTCCGCTACCGCGACCCGGTCATCGGCGAGGACACGCTGGTCGTCTCGATCAGCCAGTCGGGCGAGACCATGGACACGCTGATGGCCGTCAAGTACGCCCGCGAGCAGGGCGCCAAGACGCTGTCGATCTGCAACACGCAGGGCGCGACCATTCCCCGCGAGTCGGATGCCGTGATCTACACGCACGCAGGGCCCGAGGTGGCCGTGGCCTCCACGAAGGCCTTCGTCGCCCAGATCACCGCGCTGTACCTGCTGGCCCTCCACGTCGCGCGCCTGCGCGGCACGATCTCCGTGGGCGAGCAGGCGACGCACGTGCGCGAGCTCGAGGCGGTCCCCGCCAAGATCCAGCGCGTGCTCGAGGAGGAGCAGACGCACATCGAGCAGTTCTCGCACTGGATGGCCGACACCCAGTCGGTGCTGTTCCTGGGCCGTCACGTCGGCTACCCGATCGCCCTGGAGGGTGCGCTCAAACTCAAGGAGATCAGCTACATCCATGCGGAGGGCTTCGCCGCCGGTGAGCTCAAGCACGGCCCTATCGCGCTGATCGAACCCGGTCAGCCGGTGTTCGTCATCGTGCCTTCTCCCCGCGAGTCGGCCGAGCTGCACAAGAAGGTCGTCTCCAACATCCAGGAGATCCGCGCCCGCGGCGCGCGCGTCATCGCCGTCGCCGAAGAGGGCGATGCCGCCGTGCTGCCATTCGCCGACGAGGTGCTGCGCATCCCGCTGGCCGGCCCGCTGTTCGAGCCGCTGCTCGCGGTCGTGCCCTTGCACATCTTCGCCATGGGCCTCGCGACCGCGAAGGGCCTGGACGTCGACCAGCCGCGCAACCTCGCGAAGTCCGTCACCGTCGAGTAATCGCCGCCGCAGTAGGCTGGCGGGGGCGGGCGTGCGGAGGGGGTGGATGCCGTGATCATCGGAATCGGCGTCGATCTCGTCGACATCCCGCGCTTCGAGCGTTCGCTGCAGCGCACGCCCCGGCTGATCGAGCGTCTCTTCGCGCCGGGGGAGCGCGGCCTGAGGCCGCACTCCTTGGCCGCCCGCTACGCCGCCAAGGAGGCGCTGATCAAGGCGCTCGGCGGCTCGGACGGTGTGCACTGGACAGACATCGAGGTGGCGAGCGAGCCGTCGGGCCGGCCCGTCTTCGCGCTGAGCGGCGAGACGGCGGCCACGGTCGCCGCGCGCGGCATCGGCGCCCTGCATCTGTCCCTCAGTCACGACGCGGGTTTGGCGACCGCGTACGTCATTGCCGAATCGCAGGAGAGCGCATGAGCAGACTTCCCGAGGGCGTGCTGCGCGAAGCCGTCATCGACACCGCGGCGATCACGGCGAACGTGCGGCACCTGCGACAGCTGACGGCATCCGAGGTCATCGCCGTCGTCAAGGCCGACGGCTACGGGCACGGCGCCGTGCGTTCGGCCCGCGCGGCGCTCGAGGGGGGCGTCCGCCGCATCGGCGTCTCCGACATCGACGAGGCGCTGGCCCTGCGCCGCGCGGGCATCGACGCCCCCATCGTCGCCTGGCTCCACGCGCCCGCCGCCCGCTTCGCCGAGGCCGCCTCCCGTGGCATCGAGCTCGGTGTCTCCCGCATCGATCAGCTGCAGGCCGCCGCCGCGGCGGCGTCGGCCGATCGCCCCGTGGGCGTGCACCTGAAGATCGAGACGGGCCTCGGCCGCAACGGGCTCGCCCCCGCCGACTACGCGGTCGCCTTCGCCGAGGCCGCCCGTCTGGAGCGCATCGGGCGCCTGCGGGTCGTGGGCATCTTCAGCCATCTGTCGAACACGTCCGCCGCCGATGACCGCGCGGCGATCGAGCGTTTCAGCGACGGGCTCGCCCTCGCGGCATCCCATGGCCTCGCCCCGCAGCTGCGGCACATCGCCGCTTCGCACGCGGCCATCGCCCTGCCCGAATCGCGCTTCGGGTGCGTCCGGCTCGGCATTGCGATCTACGGGCTGTCGCCGTTCGCCGACCGCACCTCCGCCGATCTGGGCCTGCGACCCGCGATGACGCTTCGCGCCGCCGTCGCCGCTGTCCGGCGCGTGCCCGCCGGCCAGGGCGTCTCCTACGGCTACGGCTACCGCACGACGCGGGCGACCACACTCGCCCTGATCCCCGCGGGCTACGCCGACGGTGTGCCGCGCGCGGCATCCGGGGGCGCCGCCGTCCGTATCGGCGGGGAGGTCTTCCCGGTCGCCGGTCGCATCGCGATGGACCAGTTCGTCGTCGACGTCGGTGATCACCCCGTCGCGGTGGGCGACGAAGCCGTCCTGTTCGGCGACCCGACGCTGGGGGCGCCGCCGGTGGAGGTGTGGGCGGATGCCGCGGGCACCATCAACTACGAGATCGTCACCCGCATCGGTGCGCGCGTGCCGCGGCGCGAGGGCGCGGCGTGAGCTCACCGATGCGCGCTGCGCCCGCGTCCCGCGGGAATCCGCGACCTGTCCGCGGCGTTGCAGCGGGCGGAGAGAAGACGAAACGGTGATCGCATGAGCGGATTGGATGAGTTCGTCGGGCAGCGCGAGATCGCCTCGCCCGCAGAGATGGAAGAACTGGGGCGGGCTTTCGGCCGCGCGCTGGGCGCCGGTGATCTGGTCGTGCTGACGGGGCCCCTCGGCGCGGGTAAGACGACGTTGACGCGCGGTATCGCCGCCGAGCTGGGGGTGCGCGGCCGCGTGCAGAGCCCGACCTTCGTCATCGCCCGCACCCACCCCTCGCTCGCCGATGGTCCCGCCCTCGTGCACGTCGACGCCTACCGGCTCGGCACCGACGGAGAGCTCGACGATCTCGACATCGATTTCGCCCATGCGGTCGTCGTCGCCGAGTGGGCGGCGCCGTTCGCGGATGCCGTCGCCGACCGCTGGTGGGAGGTCGAGATCGACCGGGGCTGGAGCGGCACCGGCGTCGACAACGCCTGCGGCACCGCCGGCCCCCACATGGCCGCGATGGAGGACGCCGCACCGCGGCGCGTGCGCATCACCCGGCACTGGTGAGCGCTCCGGCGGGCGCTGAGCGCGATTACCCTGGAAACGTGATCCTCGGCATCGACACCTCGCTCGGCACCGCCGTCGGCATCGTCGATCCCGACGGCGCGGTTCGCGCCGACCGCACCAGCGACAACCCGCTCGGTCACGCCGAAGTGATCGGCGACCTCCTGCGCGACGCGCTCGCCGACGCGGCCCGGGGCCCGGTCGGACAGACCGGGGTGGCAGAGCCGGTCAGCCTCACACACGTCGCGGCCGGGATGGGCCCGGGCCCCTTCACGGGGCTGCGGGTGGGTATCGCGGCCGCGCGCGCCTTCGCTCTCGCCCGGAACCTTCCCGTCGTCGCCGTGCCCAGTCACGACGCGGCGGCGCTCGCGATCCTCCTGGACGATGCGATCGCCGATCCCTACGCCGAGGCGCGCCGGTTCGCCGTCGTCACCGACGCCCGCCGGCGTGAGGTCGCGTATTCGGTGTACGAGGGCTTGGATGCCGACGGTCTTCCGATCCGCGCGACGGGACCGGCCCTGGCCCTACGCGCCGAGATCGACGCGGTGCTGTCCGCACACGAGGCGGACCGCGTCGAGGCGACGACGATCAGCGCGGCCATGCTCGCCGTCGTCGCGGCCCGCGCCGTCGCCGCGGGACGCGAACTCGCCGGTCCGGAGCCGTTGTACCTGCGTGCTCCCGACGTGACGCTGCCGAAGAGCGTCATCCGCCCGGGCGTCGAGGGGCGCGCATGACGCTGCGCGCCGCCACCGTCGACGACCTCGCCGACATCATGGACCTCGAACGCACGTCGTTTCCGACCGACGCGTGGAGCGAGCCCATGATGCGCGAGGAGCTTCTCTCGCCGCACGCGCACTACCTCGTCGACGTCGAGGCGGGTCGCCTGCTCGGATACGGCGGGGTCCGCGCCGTCGCCCGCGCCGCAGACGCCGACATCCAGACGATCACGGTCGCCGCCTCCGCCCGGGGCCGGGGACGCGGGCGTACGCTGCTGCGGGCACTCCTCGAGGCGGCGCGGCAGCGCGGGGCGCGCGAAGTGTTCCTCGAGGTGCGTGCCGACAATCCGACCGCGTCCGCGCTGTACGTCTCGGAGGGATTCCTCGAGATCGCGCGTCGCCCCCGCTACTACCAGCCCGATGACGTGGATGCCGTCGTCATGAAGCTCGATCTCGTCGCCTGGGTCGCGGGCCACGGCGCGCAGACGCAGACCGGGGGAGTGTGCTCATGACCGCCAGCGAACCGCTCGTGCTCGGCATCGAGACCAGCTGCGACGAGACCGGCATCGGCATCGTCCGAGGCCGCACCCTCCTCAGCAACACCATCTCGAGCTCGATGGACGAGCACGCCCGCTTCGGCGGCGTCGTGCCCGAGGTCGCCGCCCGCGCGCACCTGGAGGCGCTGCAGCCGGCGATCGCCGCCGCCGTGGCCGAGGCCGGCATCGCCCTCACCGACGTGGATGCCGTCGCCGTCACGAGCGGGCCGGGGCTCGCCGGTGCGCTCATGGTCGGCATCGGCGCCGCCAAG
>Ga0066256_1002965_pt1 | contig 17357 bp, 23 predicted proteins | sample ThiBio_1000_biof_FD_87107 | JGI IMG/M metagenome (GOLD analysis project Ga0066256, IMG submission 87107) | Wastewater bioreactor microbial communities from Cape Town, South Africa - Thiocy_expt_1000_biof (version 2) | ecosystem: Engineered > Bioreactor > Thiocyanate-remediating >...
CCTGGCTGCTTATAACTTTAGAGATACCAAGCCTTCCTTCAGGTCACATCAACGCAATTTCTGGATGAGTTTAGCAGATTAACGTTGTTGAATTCGCGTTAATTTTAAATTTTATTAAGACATGAAAAGGACAAAATTTATAGAAAGCCATGTAGTGGCAGCGATTAACAAACAGGAAGGAATTAATGAACCTTAAAAATTGTCAAATCTCAATTTGTATTTTCTCCGATGGCTCTATAATTCCCATCAAAAACCTTGACGATGAATTTTCAGTAAGACCCTTTTCAGAACAAAAACCTTACTTCAATTTCCTCTCGTCTGAAACCGTAAGTTTTTTACGGCCTTTTCTACGACGGGCAGCTAAAACTGCACGGCCATTGGCAGATTGCATACGCTTGCGAAAGCCATGCACGGTTTTACGACGACGGTTATGAGGTTGAAATGTACGTTTCATAATAATTTATTTTTTCACTTTTTTTTGAATGTACATGGGAGAACATGCTGATTTTCAATATTTCTACAACAGGACACCACTCTCTGCTGTTTGTGAAAGGACGGCAAAGGTAAGAAAGTTTAACATCTCTGCTCTAAAAAAATCTGCTTAATTTCTAAAGTATCTCAAAAGCGAACCCATACTGACGGTTTTATTATCGCCGCAGGCATTATTTGTTAAAGCACAATCAAGGTTCATCATAAAAAATCCCGGCAATTTAACCGGGATTTCAAAATAAATTATTTCTTTTTTACCTGCTTTTAACAGGAATGATGGTTGTTTTGTTCTTACTGAAAATATTCAATTTGTTGGTCATGAACCACATAATTGTGAATGACGGAATAAAATCCATGCCCGGAAGCGCTTCTTCAACAAAGTTAAAAATACCTCCAACCACACCTTTGGCGCCGCCAAAAGTTTTCGCAAAAATGGCAGCAGAAATAGGAGCCCAGGCCACGTCAATCACCTCACCCACACCGGGCACAGCAAATGAAAGATAACCTACCGCATCCATTGCAATACAAAACAACAGCGAAGGGGATTTTTGAATGTTTGTCATTTTTTCTTTTTGATTTATTGTAAGAACGAAAAAAGATGCTGAAAGTTGTACGCAGGCGGTAAACAGGCCGTTAAAATCGGTAAGACTGACACTTGATATATAGGTTTTGGCGTATAAAAAAACGGGTTGTGGCCAACCCGTTTAAAATATTTGAAAAATCAACTTATAAAGTTGTTTCAAAATTTGTGAGTTCTTTGAACTGTTTAAGGCGTTTGTTCACGTCGGCTCTTGTTAACTCTTTAAGACGCGTATTGCCAAATTTTTCAACGCAAAAACTTGCCATTACTGATCCCATGATGATCGCCTTTTTCATATTCTCAAAACTCACGCTTCCGATCTTTGCCAGATAACCAATGAAGCCACCCGCAAACGTATCGCCTGCACCGGTAGGGTCAAATACATCTTCTAAAGGGAATGCAGGAGCATAGAAAACTTTGTTCTTGTGAAATAGCAACGCCCCATGTTCACCTTTCTTAATAATAAGGTATTTCGGCCCCATTTCCATAATTTTTTTGGCGGCTTTCACTAAAGAAAAATGCTGCGTAAGCTCGCGAGCCTCAGCATCGTTCACCATTAATAAGTCAACTCTTTTCAGTACTTTTTGCAGGTCATCCATTGCTGTTTCCATCCAAAAGTTCATCGTATCCATCACCACAAGCTTCGGCTTCTTTTTAAGCTGGTCAATTACGCTAATTTGCAGCTTTGGCATCAGGTTGCCGAGCATTACAAATTCAGCATTTTGGTAGCTTTGCGGAACAACCGGGTTGAAGTCCGCGAGAACATTTAAATCAGTAATAAGCGTATCGCGGCTGTTCATGTCTTCGTGGTACTTTCCTTTCCAAAAAAAGGATTTTTTATTTTTTACCCTTTCAACCCCTTCCATTTTTACACCGCGGTTCTCCATCGCAATTAATTCTTCCTGCGGGAAATCGTAACCAATAATAGAAATTTGTTTTACGGGTTTAACAAAATAGCTGGCTGCATAGGCTGCATACATTGCTGAACCACCAACAATTTTGTTGGCTTTCCCGAAAGGAGTTTCAATAGCATCAAAAGCCATTGTACCAACTGTAATTAAAGACATAAAAGGGTATTTGTTTGAAATAAAAATTTTCCGCCGCAAAGTTAAGCGTTTGTTTTTGGCGTTGTAATAGTTTGCGGTTTAATTTGAGATATTGTTAAAGCTTTACACAATCAGCCGCAATATTGTAACGTTTTACATCAAAAATGCATAGATTTGAAAAATGAGTTTACCGGTAACCAAACGTAAAAAATCAGCTAAAAAAGCGTTAATCATTTCCACGGCGGCTAAAATGTTTCGCGAGAAAGGATTTACGGGGAGCTCCATGCGCGATCTTGCCGAGAATATCGGAATTGAAGCGGCCAGTTTGTATAATCATATAGAATCAAAATCGCAGATATTAAACGAAATTATCTGGGGCGTTTCGCATGATTGTAAACTGCAACTTGAAAATCTTGAAGCAGCCAACGGAACCTCATTACAAAAGATTGAGGCTCTGATTCGTTTTCATACCCAAATGATGCTTACCCGTTTTGAAGAATATTCAGTGATGGTGAATGAATGGATCCACCTTGAAACAGGCCAGCTTGCAACGTTTGCCGCTGAACGCAGGCGTTATGTAAAAAAAATGGAGGCCATGGTTCAGGAAGGTATTGATAAGGGCGAATTAAAACCCCTGATGCCCTATGTTGTGGTATTAAATATCCTTTCCTCAGTTCGCGGGCTTGAGTTTTGGCACAAAAGCGCAAAATCACACACCGCTGTTGAAATAGAGGAAAACATGGTGGCTCATTTAATTGGCGGAATAAAGAATTGATTTTTGAACCGTGGGCGTGTGATTCTGTTTGGCTAATTTATTTCTACCTTAAAGCTGCAATTACTCAATTTTAAAAAAGTAACATCTTCGCTTTTTAATATCCCGTTTGCTTTAATGTAACCTTCGGTTGAAGTGTAATCAATTACAAAATTCAAGCGTCGCGTTTGATGGGGATCAACCATACTTAAAAACTTACTACTGTCCGCCTGATACATGAAAAGCTTTTGACCATTGGCTTTTTCCAGCAATTCTTTAAAGATTTGCATCATACAAACGCCTGGTAACACAGGCTGTCCCGGGAAATGCCCTTCAAAAATTTTATGGGCAGCGTCAATGGTTAGTGAGGCTTCAATCTTTCCATCAACATTTGTGAAAGCATCAATTTTGTATAAATTATCATGTAGCATTTGCTTGTTTTAATCATTTGAAAACCTGTCAACCCTCATAAGGGTTGGCACACCATAAACTTATTCACTATCGTAAATACGTTTCAGGCTGATGTCAAAGTTAAAATTAATATGATGAATGCGGATGCTATCTGGCACTTGATTTTTCATGTCGCTTACAAAAGCCTCCAGCACCTTCTTTGTGCTGCTGCCGCGCTCCATTCTTAAAAGCTGCGAACAATCAGGTTTGGTTATATAGTAATAAAAATCTTCGCCCTCGTTGTAGGCAAAATAATGCTCGTTTGCGTTTTGGATTTTAAATTTATAAGGTTTTAAAAACCCCAAAGGTTTGTTCATGAGAATCAATTGAAAATCCCTTTGCAGTGTTTTCTTTACTGATTCTTTATCCATTTTATCTATGATGGAATACACTTTAAACGCCCCTTCTTTTGAAAATTCAAAATCAAAAAACTTAAACCCGGCTTCGTTTGTAAATAAAAGTCGGGTGGAACTATCCGGCATTTGCTTAATCAGTAAAACACCACTTAAATGATTGCCAACCACATCAACTGTTGCGCGGTACAAAACACGTTCATACTTTAGCTGAAATTTTTGAAGACAATCTGCATTGCCGTCCGTTTGTTGTAAGTTTTTATAGGCTTTGGGAGCGCAGGAAGAAAGAACAACAATTAAAAAAGCGAAGAGCCAATTTGCTGTTGGAAGTTTTAGATTAAATGAAGATGCTTTCACATTCGCTTTGCTTAGATTAAAATGGCAAAATGCAATATTATTTGATCGCGAATAAAGCATCGGCAAGGGCTGTATTTATTTTTTGGTTGCTGTAGTTCATCGAAGTATAATCACCCGAAGGTTCAAACATTTGCACCTGGCCTACTACGAAACTGCCTTTTTTCATAATCACATTCACTTTTTTAAACAGGCCTGCCATTTGAGAAGTAACAGGGGTCATTTCGGCGAGATAAGTATCAGCGTCCTCAAATAAACGAACGCTGAAATTTTTGTTTTCGAATACCGTTCCGCGCATACAATCCATCATCAGTTGATTGATCTGCTGAAACATTTTATTGGAACGGCCCGACATGCTACTCGTTTTATTCCCGTCTTTGATAGAAACCCTGCTGCCATTAATTACCATTAAATATTGATAGGGAGAAGTGTACTCCATTCTTACAAGATTATCTTTTTTGAAATAGAATTTACCTTTTGAAGTTAGCTTTTCTGAAAGCAAGGCCAGGGTTTTCACCTGCGTAAAATCTGCTGAAATGCTACTTGTTTTAGAGGATACGGCTGCAAATTCTGATTTAAATGATGATGCATCAGGTACTAATTTGTATTGTGCAAATACTGCATTAACAAAGAATGTAAATATAAAAAGAGTGAAAAATTTAATCATACTGACTATTAACTATTAATTTTTATAGGCTTGCAAATCTAACAATTTATCAAGCGGAACCACGCTGTATTGCTGTTCTTTAACAAATTGCAAAAAAGCGGGCAATACCTCCGATGTTACTTTTTGCGTGTCGTGCAACAGAATCACGGCCCCGGGTTTAATCATGCTTTTTAGCCTTGACAAAAGTTTTGCCGGGTCCTTAATCATAGTGTCAAAAGAGCGCAGGTTCCAGCCAATAGTATGGTAGCCCATCCCTTTCACAGCTTTTTTTACATTGGGATTAGTAACGCCGTACGGTGGCCTGAACCAATTCATTTGCTTACCTGTTATTTGATGCATCAGGCTTTGCGTTTGTTGCATTTCTTCCTGCATTTTTTTTGCGGGTTGCAGGTCAAACCAATTACTATGAAAGAATGTATGGTTGCCAATTAGGTGGCCGGCTGTTGAAATTTGTTGCAGTATGGATTTGTTTTCTTCAACATTTTCGCCAATTACGAAAAATGTTGCGGGAGTTCCGTACTCTCTCAAAATATCTAAGATTTGCGGCGTGTATTCAGCCGAAGGCCCATCATCAAAACTCAGCGCAATAATTTTTTCATTAGTTTTTTTTCCTGAAAATGATGTTAAGAAAAAATTGGAACGGATATAAAAACTACCGTAGAATAAAACGGCTGAGTAAACGAGCACCAGCGCAATAAACCAGGAAATATCGAATCCTTTATAATATTGTATTGCAACGAGCGATAAAAACAATACAATAAACAGAATATTGGTATTGCGAAAGTTTAACATGCAGACAATAGATAAAGCGAGGGATATTGCAATTTATAGTTGTTGTAGATCAATATTTTTTTAGGAGATGTTTCAGTATTCAGGCGCTTACCGTGTTCAACCATTTTAACGGCCATCCACAGTGCAAACGCAGACGAGGTTGGGTATTCTCCGCAATAGTTTTTATACCCCGCCAACCGTGCGCCTTTAAACATTGTTTGAGCAGGTTCGTTGTAATGCGCATCGGTTTTTACATCTCCGTTATTCCCCATGATAATCAAATCCAACTCATCAACCAAAACATTGTTTTCCAATAAAAAATGATTGATGATATCGGAAGCCGGCCGATCCGTTTTATAATAAGTTTGTGCGCCAATCAATTCGGCAATCGCATTTTCATTTTTCTGATTGCTCAATAGAAAGAATGCTGCGCCTTCACCCGCCATTGTGCCCGGTGTGCCGCTGTTGAAAAGGTTTGAACTGTTACCATTCTCTTTGTATTGGCCAAACCTTCGGATGATGGCGTGGCTTTTTTCTATAATCTCATCAACTGCACCCACAAGAACGGTATTCGCTTCGCCCTCCTGCATTAAGGAAGCAGCATCCAGCAAGGCTGCTTCAAAAGATGAGCCACGATGCACGTACGTATTATTATACTTATGGCAACCTAACTGCAAGGCAATTTGGGCGCCAACTGTATTGTGAGTTGATTGAATAAAAGCTGTTGGCGAAAGCAGCTCTTCATTAAATTCCACAAGCCTTGTGAGGAAAGCATCTGTATCTGCCAAACAACCATAGGCTGTGCCGGTTATGATGGCATCGGGTTGTTCAATACCTGATTGTTGCAGGGTTTCAACAGCGGCCGCCATACCCATTTTAATAATGCGGCTCATGCGGCGGATCAGCTTCGGATCAATATATTCTGTATAATCAGGTTCAATACATTTCAACATTTCACCTTCGTAAATAGCAGGTTGCTTAAGCATTTGCTCAAATGATGCCTGCGGCGAAACTGCTGATGTAGAAAGGATATACACGATTTTTTTAATAATGATTTTAAACTAAACGGTGATTTTCCAATTAGTATCAGGATCCTGCCTGAATCTTTTCCCTAATCCCGTTGAGAGTGATTCGTAATAGTTGATAATCTCCCGTAGTTCTTGTAAAGATTCTGTGGTATATTTTATTTTATACAGCGGCATTATAGCGCATTCAGTTGTTCCACTGCATCTTTTTCATCAACCAGTTTTTCGGGTTGCCGCGTATATTTTTTGATTCTTTTTCTCACTAACTTTTTATGTGCTTCAGGAATGTCTTCCACATACTGCTGTTGTTCGAGCATGCGGATCAACTTTACTTTATCTTTTTGTTTCAGTTTTTGCGCTAAACTGAAAACCTGCTCCGGACTGACGGATAATGAAATATTTGTCGCTGAAGGCATTTTAATAACTTTTATTTCTCAAATTTACATTTTTTAAAATACCGCTCAGGCATTTTTACTAAATACCAAACTTGAACAATTTCCCCCAAAACCAAATGAATTGCTCATTACGTTTTTAATTTCTTTTTGCTGCAATTTAGTAACGGGCTTAAAAGGCAATTCCTTCATTTGTGTTTCAAACCTGAGGTTTGAAAAAATCAACCCTTCTTGAATTGCCAGAACTGAATACACCGCCTCAATTCCGCCACTCGCCCCCAAAGTGTGGCCGGTAAAGGATTTGGTGGAACTCATCAACGGATAATTTCCGGCAAATAAATTTTTTATGGCAGTTCCTTCCGCAATGTCGTTATTATTAGTTCCTGTACCGTGAAGGTTGATATAATCTATGTCAGACGGATTGAGCTCCGCCTTTTTTAAGGCGCCTTTCATTGCTAAAAGATTACCGGTCCCGTCAGGCGACGATGCCGTTTGGTGATGCGCATGATTGGCGTTTGCCCAACCGGTGAGCTGTACGGTTGGCTTTACATCTAAAGACCCGGCAAGTTTTTCCGAAACCAAAACCACATAACCGGCGCCTTCGCCCAGGTTCAGTCCGCGGCGATTTTCATCCATCGGCTGGCAGAATTGGCTGTCTAAAATCATTAAGGTATTAAACCCGTTCAGCGTGAATTTTGTAAGCGCGTCAGTGCCGCCCGCCACTACTACATCAAGCATTCCCTGCCTGATCAATCTCGCACCTAAAAAAATACTGTTGGCAGAGGAAGAGCACGCAGTACTTATCGTTGTAACAAAATCGCTGATCCCCAAATGGTCGGCAGTGATTTCGGTAACAGCGCCACACTCGTGATTGACTACTTCGTGCAAATCACCGGCGTTGTTATCATTTAGAAATTCGATAAAGAAATTTTCGGTTTTATCCATGCCGCCAACTGAATTGGCTGAAATAAAACCTGTGCGATACTTTTTAATAGTAACGCCGGAATTCTCAATCGCTTCTTTTGCAGCGATAGTACTTAACAGGGCTGTCCGGCTTGTATGCAATGGAAGACCGAGCTGTTGGCAAAGCGATTCGTTGCTTAGTTTCACTTCGGCAACGGGCAATTTGCCTTTGTGATTTGATTCAAGCCTTTGCATATCGCCCATGCCGGGGCTGTTGTTTTTTAACGATGCCAGATTTTCAGCAACGTTATTTCCAATAGCAGAAATAACGCCAACGCCGGCTATGTAAACATTTTTACTCACTAAAAGTTAAACGTATTGCGTCTGTTTTTCTAAAATAAATTCAGCCATTGTACTAACGGACCTAAAAACTTCCTGGCCCTGCTCGGCGTTATTGAGTTTGATATTGTACTCCTGCTGCAATAGCACAATCAATTCCAATGCGTCAATTGAATCAAGCCCCAAACCTTCTACAAACAGGGGATCGTGGTCGCCAATATCAGCGGGTGTTTTACCTTCCAGTTTTAATTGTTTAATGATTTGCTCTTTCAATTGCAGCATTAATTCATCCTTGTTCATAAAATTCTGTTTAAATGTTTAAAAGTTTAATTGCTTAAAAGGTTGTTCAAAACGGTACAACCTTAAACTTTCAAACCATATATTTCTTTTAAATTTTCCGCTGTAAAGTTAACAGCATTTTCCTTCTGTTCCTTTTCTACTAAAAATAAGCAGGTGTCAAAATTTTCATCTACACTTTCCACCCATCCGCAAATGCAGGCTTTTATTTTTTGGTGATGGATTAAATCGCTTACATAAAAATGTAACCAATCTGCATCAAATTGATCGCTCACAAAAAAAGCGTTTTCGCCCTTAAATTTATATCGAATGCTGATTTCGCCAATGACAATATTCGGCAGCGTGTAAACAAATAAAGCCGGGCTGGGGAAACTGCGGGCTGTTTCAAAATAGTTGACATCAGCCTCAATGCTTGAATTTTTATTTGAAAGAACAATGCCTGCTTCTTCAGGTTTGTATTTTCCGAAATCAAAATCTTGTAGCAATACCTCCGTTGCGATGATCCCCGATTTTCCCAGGGCATCCATTTTGTAAAACTTAGGGTAGTCAATTTTCAGGCCTTCTTCATAAGCTTCACGAAGAAAATCTGAACCCGTGTCACTACTTTCAAAAATGGTTTCGCTGTTTCGCAAAATTTTGCCATTGCGAATGATAGCGTGAGCTGTTATTTTTAATTCAGAGCCTGACAAACTATTTGTCTTTAAATCCGCTTTCTATATATTGAATACTATCTCTCAATTTAATATTTTTCGCCAGCTTATGTAAAGCGGTATCGTGGTTCTTTACATAAGGATTATCAGTATCCCACACATAACCCGCCAACACAGAGCAAATCATTTTTCTGATTTCAGGGTCCCTGTCTTTTGCAAAGAAAATTGTGTGCAAAGTGCCGTCATACCAGGCCATCACATAGCTGCGGAAGGTGTTTACGCCCTGCATCATCACCTCTGTATATTCCTTTTCCCAATCAATTTGCCCGCCTTTTAAATGCCTCACTACCAGGTTGCCGGCCAATTGGCTTGAAACGGTTGCCAGCGTTACACCCGAAGAAAAAACAGGGTCTAAAAATTCAGTAACGTTGCCTGTTAATACAAATCCGTTGCCATAAAATTTATCGGTAGTGGTGCTCCAGGATTGCAGCACGCGCGGTTCAAACAAATAGTCCATGCCTTCCATCCTTTCTGCGAGCCAGGGCTCGGTTGCAATTGCCGCACGCAGTTGCTCCTCCGGCGTACCTTCAAATTTTTCAAAAAATTCAGGGTTTGAAACAAAGCCAACCGACGTGATACCATTGGAGAAAGGAATGATCCATACCCATACCTGCTGCTCGTGCACTACAATCGTGATTCTGTCAGGCTCTTTATCCATTTGTCGGTTCAGGTCTTTGATATGGGTAAACAAGGCTTTGCGAGGGGGCAGGTTTGATGGCCTGTCCATACCAAACAAACGGGGGATAACCCGGCCATAACCACTGCCATCAATAATAAAACGGGCTTCAATTTGTTTTTCGTTGCCTTCTTTATCTTTTACTGTTGTAACCGAACTACCGTCATCATTGAATTTGATAGCGGTTACTTCAGTTTCATAAGCTATAGGAACGCCCTGGCTTTCTAAAGTATCGGCAAGTGTTTTATCAAACTCAGCTCGCGGAACCTGCCAGGTCCATTGCCTGCCCTGGGTAAACTGATCGGCAAAATAATAATCACATATTTCGCCGTTTTTTACAAACTTGGCGCCGTTCTTTTGCTGAAAATTTTTGGCAGCAACTGCTTCTAAAAAACCAGCCTCGTCCAGCGCTTCCATACAGCGCGGCAGCAGGCTTTCACCAATTACAAAACGGGGGAATTTTACTTTTTCCACCACGCTTACTTTATAACCCGCTTTGTTTACGATTGATGCGGCAACTGTGCCTGCCGGGCCTGCGCCAATTACTAAAACGTCTGTTTTAATTGTTTCCATGAGAATATTCTGATTTGATTTTTTTTGGTTTAACATTCAAATGTAGCAGCAAAAAAATAGTTGTGAAACTAATTTTTTTTATGATTTCGAGGAATAGTTCCTGTAATCTATCCTTTCCCTGATCTTTTCAGCAGCCTCTTTTCCCGCCCATTTTTCGCAGAGATATAATCCCAAATCAATTGATGCGGACACACCACCGGAAGTAATCACAGTGCCATCTTCAACAACCCTTTCATTCACCACGTTGCGGCAATAAGGCTTCAATGCATTGAGTTCCAAAAAATGTGTAGTGGCCTTTTTATGGCCTAAAAAACCGGCGGCGCCAAATATTAAAGCGCCGGTACACACCGATATTTTGTTTTTTACCTTGAGAGATGTTTTAATCCAGTCAATAAAATCATTATCAAACTGCAAACGCCTTGCGCCCAGGCCGCCGGGAACAATAACTGCATCGTACTCTGCAAGATTGGGCTTGATGCGCGTAGTCACCATCCTCAAACCAAAGTTATCTGCTACTTCATTTTTATAGGAGCAGATGTCCCAACTCAGGCCGGGCATGTAACCTAAGGATTTTAGGCGGGTGATAGGATCGTAAACGCCAATCAGATCAAGCCAGGTAATGCCGTCAAAAACTATAAATGCGATTTTCATTAAGATGCCGTTTTACAAGAAAGCCGAAGCTGCCACCTATTCTTCAGCCGGTTTAATAATTATTTTCTTTTCTTACATTTCAATAAAGTGTGGCTGAGGCCAATGCCGTCAATTTGTTCAACGACATCGTAACCTGCGCGGTCGATACATTTTTTAAATACACGGCTGTCATACATCTGGCTGTTACCGTTTGCGATTGCCGTGAAATAAATTGACAACTGCTGAATACAAAACGCCGATGTTTCAAAACGTTGCGTATCCCAAAATGCTTCGAGGATGAGTATCAGGCCATCGTCACCAATCGACTGCTTACACCTTTCTAAGATAGAAACAATTTCGTCTTCAGAAAAACAATCGAGAAACTGGCTCATCCACACGGCATCGAAACCGGTGGGGAATACCGAGTTTTCATCCAAAACATTACAGGGATAGTAAGAAACTTTTTCGCTGAGGCCTAATTCCTTGATGCGTTTTTCCGCCATTTCTGTCTGGCCGGGCAAATCCATGATGGTTATATGAATGTCTTCGCCATGTGTGGCAGAAGCCGAGGCCCACTTGCCGGTGTTGCCGCCAATATCCAGCAATTTTGTGATCTTCTCATTATAAATTTGCTTGATTACTTCGGGAAAAGCGATGTCGCTGAAAAAGTGATCGTACTCAAACCAACTCTTTTTTTGCTGTGGCGGTAAATCCTTCAAACCATGATAAACGGTTGGCCAATTGCCCAATTCTTTCAGGCCTGCGGGCTTGCCGGTTTCGATAGCTTCTTCCAAATGAAATACTCCTTTGTAGCAAATGTCCTGTACGAAGTTCATGTTCACGTTGGTAAGCGGATCGTGTAAAATAAAGTAACCGGTTTTGGTAATTGCAAACTTTTCATCGTCAGTATATTTCACCAAATGCATACCCAGCCCGGCTTCCAGCAACACGCGAACGCCGTATTCTGAAAGCCCGACTTTTTCTACAATTTCCGGTAATGAAATGCCCCCCGATCTTGAATCTTCAATTACCTGCAAAATGCCTTTATTTCTCAGCACCCTTGCCACCTGAAAAAGAATGGGGCCATGAGCGATGATCTGGGCTAAATGTTTTGAATCAATTGCTGTTTTCTGGTCCTTTTTGTAAAAGTCGATCATATTGTTCATGGTTGATGGTTCATTGTTGAAAGTTTGAACCGGCTTGTATGTTTTCTTAATTTATAAGTTTTTTGTTTGAAAGATAACTCCATGTGATCTGTCATTTTTAATTTAACCGAAGGATTACTGCTGCATTACACCCCCCAAACCCCGATGCTGTTTTTAAGCATGCCTTTAATTCTTTCTCAGTTAAATTACTGCAAACGTTTACCGGCATTGCCGTTCCCGCTTTGTCGAAACCTTTCGTGGGAATGATTTTTCCTTCTTTCAAAGATTGAATACTTATCACAACTTCCAACAGCCCTGCTGCGCCTAAAGTATGGCCATAAAATCCTTTCAGGCTATTTAAAGGGACTTCCTGTAAACCTGCCAAAGTTATGGCTTTGCTTTCCATATCATCATTGTATAACGTGGCGGTGCCGTGTGCCGATATAAAACCGATCTCTTTTTTATCAATGCCCGATTCCTGTAACGCAGCATCAATGGCCTGAAACAGTTCCTGACCGGTGCGCGACGGCCCTGAAATATGATTGGCATCATTACTCACAGCGCCGCCTGCCAACTGAATTGCATCGCCCCCGGGTTTGTTAATTGATAAAATAACCGTTGCCGCGGCCTCACCCAAATTAATGCCCTTCCTGTCTTTATCAAACGGTTTACACAACTCATCGCTCACTGCCTGATAAGATTGAAACCCCGACAAAATACATTTTGCGGGCACATCGGCGCCGGCAATAATGATATTGTCATACGTACCGGCCTGTAATAATGTTTTTGCCGTAATCAGCGCTACAAGGCCCGAAATGCAGGCGTGAGAAATGACGACCGGCCTGGTTTGTAAATTAAAATGTGCTGCAATTTTTTGCGCCGAAGACGAAAGGCTGATACGTTCCTTTAGTTCAGGGGTTAGTTCGTTTTCTTCCAGCAGGCTGATGTTTCCTTTGGTTGAAGAAATGATCAGCGCGGTTTTTTCGCTGCTTAAATCAATGCCGGTTTTTGAAACAGCGTCTTTAATTGATGTTATAAGAACTTGCTCAAATTTCGTGAGCTCGCCATCTTCAAAACTATCAGCATCAAACAGGGATGCGAAAAATGGCGTGTCGCTTTTTTTTGTATCCTGATGTTTTTTTACTGCAGAACGGCCGTTGCACAATGCAGCAAAATTTTCTTCGGTGGTGTTACCCAGCGGCGAAACGATATTATCTGCAATTACAAAAACCTCCTTCATGCACTTAAATTCCCATTTTACGTTTCCACTCTTCAAAAAAAGGAGGGTTGTTTAAAATTAAAGTTTGCGAATCCTTATCTAAGAAAACCTGCGTGGTTGAACCCGTTGCCACCAGTGAATTGTCGGCAACTTTATACAGATTATAAGTGAAAATAATTTTAGCGGCGTCGCAGGGAACATAAGTGGCTTCCACGCGAACCTTGTCGCCAAACTTCAGGGACTTTTTATAGTTGCACTCAGTGTGAACGATTGGTACCACAATGTTTTGCTGAAAAAAATCCATGTAGCCAATGCCGTGTTGTTTACCGAAAGCCTCGCGCCCGTCTTCAAAATAACGAATGTAATGGCCGTGCCACACAATACCGAGCGGGTCAGCCTCGTTAAACCTAATTAAAACTTCTACTGTGTGACTTAATTGATGCACTTATCTTTTTTTGTTTTTACCAGCAATGCTGCTGATTATATTTTTAATACCTGCAGCCCAGTAATTTCTAAAACTGAAAGCCATGCCCACTTTACCTTCGTGGCGTTCGTTGAGGAGAATTCTTTTTGTTTTATTGTCAAACAGAACAACCCATCCTGAAATGCGAGCATCCGGTTTACTCATTGCGTCAACCACCAGCAATAAGCCATAGCCTGCAGAGCCATCGGTTTTAAAATTCTTTACCAGATTGCCAACGTCGCCTTCTTTAAGATGGTTGAAATCTTCTGTGTTGGATGAAACAATTTTATTAGAATCAATTGCTTCATTTCTTTTTTTCACAAATTCAAGGTTGGCAGGCAGCTCTTTTCTGTTAAAGGCTCCCGCGAAATTGTATTTATCCGATTCTTTAATCATCAGGTCATTAATACCTGTAAACTGCCTTGCAACGATATCTCCTTTTTTTGCATTTGCGTCCCCAATCAAAAGCGATTTGGTAAAATCAATACCATAAAAAGTAATTGGAATGTTTTTATCAGATAATACATCCTCAATGGTTTGGGCTTTTAAATTGACCGATAAGGCAATCAAAGCACAAAGGAGAATTGGTTTTAAGTTTTTCATATTATTTTGTTTTTAAGTTATACGTCAGCAATAAAAATCCTCATTTCGCAACCGGCAATACTTTCCCCGTTACAGGCAATTTCTCCTTCAACGATTGTAGCGTTGAAGATTTGGTTTTTGATGGTGATTGAAGTGTTGAGCACATCACCCACCTTTGGAAGTGAATTGATCCTGAGCTGTTGCACGGCGCCAATAAATCCGACGGGAACGGGTTTGCTTTCCTGCTGGCAAATATAGCCGATACGTGCGGCACAGGTTTGTGCGATATTTTCCACCAATGCAGGCTCCGTCAACTCATTGTTTTCAATGAAAATATTATCAGTTTTTACTGTAAAAGTTGTGGTGGCGCCGGTATCGTCGCAGGTTTCAAGCGTTTCCACCATCACAAAAGGCGGCCGTTGCGGAATCAATTGTAGTATGTCGGCGAACAGGCTCATAAATGGCGCTAAAAGTAAGAAAAGTTTGGGGGATTAAGCCTTCCAAAACGGATAATAATTATACCACTGCTCTGGATATTGCTTCACTTTTAACTCCATTTCGGCGATAAAATCTTTCAGAATATCTGAGGGCCGGAGGTTTGGCTTGTTTTTGTAAATAACCCCGGGGCTTGCATAAAAATGATAATGAAAATTGGTTTGCTTCATTGCAAAAACAAATGAAACCGGTACTTCCAGCTTTGAAGCGATGGCATAAGGCCCGGCGGGGAAAGTGGCGGTTTCTCCCAAAAAATCGGCATCGAGCGTTTTGTTGCCGGGTAAAAACCTGTCTGCATGCATACACACGAATTCATTATTGGCCAGCGCGTCAATAATTTCGTAAATGTGTGACAGGTTATCTTTTATCACGATGATTTTAGCATTTCGCCGGCCGGTTTCACCTTCAAGATATTGTTTCAGTTGTTCGCTTTCGTTATCGTACATTACAATATTGATGGGTGTTGTAAACCGCTTTTTTAAAAGATGTCCCGCTATTTCCCAATTGCCAAAATGGCCGCTGAGCAGTAACCCGCCTTTGCCCTGCGCAATCATTTCATTAAAATAAACCTCGTCATCAAAATTAAAGCTGAATTTATTTTTGATGCCGGCCATCATCACAATACGGTCGATGAGTGCCTGCCCGAAGCGATAATAATTTTTGTAAAGTGTAACGACTGATTTGAAAACAGGTAGTTTGAGCCTTTGGCGCAAGAAGTACCAAATAGCCCTGGTTGATTTCCAACTGAACAGGAAATAATAGCCTGCAACAAAAATCAAAAGAATGTAGGCCGGCATTACACCAAAGCTTCGCAGCACTTTAATAAAAATGCCGTAACCCGTTTTATTGCCTTTTGATTTGCCGGTCCAGGACAAGGACATTTATGATTTACGATTTGAATTTTACGGTTTCAAAGATGCCATGAAAAACGGAACGTAAAAGTGAGTGACACAACACCGCTGCCATTTGCACTACTGCCCGTGCAAAAACTTACGCCGCTTCTTTCTTAGATATCTGATCCTGAATATAGTTGTAAAAATCCTGAAAAGTTACCAGCGGGGCAAAATCGCCGGGCTGCACTTTAAAATGGAAATTACTTTCAAGAGCCACAACGAGATCAATGTAATCGAGGCTGTCGAGGTCAAGCACTTCTTTGAGGTTAGCGCCGGGGGTGATTAAATTTTCATCCGCCTCAAATTCTTCAATCAAAAAAGAGTTAGTAGTTTGTATTATTTCGTCCATGCCAATCATAGCGTGTTACCATTTTTTTATGATAAGGGTGGAGTTGGTTCCACCAAATCCAAATGAATTGGACAAAAATACATCTATATTTTTATTGGTGGTAGATTTTATAACATTTATTCCGCCGGTTTCTTCGTCTGCTTCTTCAAAGTTTATATTAGGGGCAATGAAACCGTTTTGCATCATCAGGCAGCTATACACAATCTCGCTGGCGCCTGCCATCCAGCACTCATGGCCCGTCATTGATTTTGTAGAACTTACGGGAACTTCATTTCCAAAAACTTCCGCAATAGCCTGTGCTTCGCTGGCATCGCCCGCGGGCGTGCTGGTAGCATGGGCGTTGATATAATCAATTGAAGCGGTTTGCAGGCCAGAATCTTTTAACGCCATACGCAGTGATTTGGCAGGCCCGGCCACGGTGGGGTTTGAGATATGTTCGCCGTTCGATGAAAAACCGTAGCCGATCACCTCACCAATAATATTGGCTCCGCGTTTTTGCGCGCTTTCAAGGCTTTCTAAAATTACAGTTGCAGCACCGCCACTGGGGATCAGCCCATCGCGGTTTTTGTCGAACGGGCGGGAGGCTTTTGTAGGATCACTTTCGTGAACGGAAAAAGCGCCGAGCGCATCAAAAGTTCCCATTGAAAGATGGTTGATTTCCTGCGCGCCGCCAGTAATGATGCAATCCTGCAAACCGCTTTTTATTAATATATAGGCAAGCCCGATCGAATGAGAACCACTGGCGCAGGCAGCGATTACGGTAAGGTTGATGCCCTTTAGTTTAAAAATAGTGGACAGGTTCATTGTTACCGTTGAGTTCAATGTTTGAAAAACTGCCGCGGAACCCACCAGCATGGTATCTTTTTTTTCACGGATGAGATCGGTACTTTCAATCACCGCTTTGGCAGAGCTGTCGTTACCGTACAAGATCCCCGGCTCAACCTGAGCGATATAATCTTCGCTGATACCCGCTTGTTGCAAAGCTTCAAGCGTGGCCATATAAGCGTATTCGCCTTCTTCAGGCAGCATAATGCGCGAGCGCCGGTCCAGCAAGCCTTTGAGTGATGGCCTGTCAACCCAGCCTGTCAGCGCCGAGCGATACCCGAAGTCCTTTCGCACGGGATCGTAAATGATTCCTGATTTGCCGGCTTTTAAAGATTCGGTCACCTCTGGCAAATTTTTGCCAATGCAGGAATAAATGCCAA
>Ga0066256_1002967_pt1 | contig 17354 bp, 9 predicted proteins | sample ThiBio_1000_biof_FD_87107 | JGI IMG/M metagenome (GOLD analysis project Ga0066256, IMG submission 87107) | Wastewater bioreactor microbial communities from Cape Town, South Africa - Thiocy_expt_1000_biof (version 2) | ecosystem: Engineered > Bioreactor > Thiocyanate-remediating >...
CGGCGCCGCCGCGGGCCGCCCGCGCGCCCCCGCCACCACCGGCGCCGCGGTGGGGGGGGGGGGGGGGGGGGGGGGGGGGGGGGGGGGGGGGGGGGCGGGGGGGGCGGAGTGCCGCCTCGCCGTCGCTACCTGCGCCTGCCGTACCTGAAAGTTTCCCAGCCAAAAGTTGTTCTTTACCGTGTACAGCTCATCCGCGTCCGCCATGGTGCCCTGTAGCGGCTGCAGCAAGGGAGGCAGCAGCAGCGGCGATAGCAGCAGCGTATGACAGCAGCAGCAGCAGTAGCACTGGTACCGGTACGCAGCAGGTGAGTAGGCGAGGAGAGGAGGGACGGGTAACGACAATAATCAAAATACAAGGAGGACACGTCCACACAACAGTACCAGTCAGTCACCACAAGCACATCACTTCCCCCCGTTCCCACTTATTTACGCCCCACCGCGTCGTCCCTGTCGATACTCCAATTGTCACAATCGCACCCTCTCTCTCCCTCTCCCCTTGGCCTCGCTGTCCATGATGTCGTCGATGCAGGCGGGGGAGGTGGGGAAGAAACACACACTGGCAACAAGGGCAGACGGGGCGCCGGGACAACAAGCGGATGGCACACGCGCGATAGGAGCGGGGCGGCCGGATCAATACCTCACTACAAAGGGTCATACGCCACGTGCGCGGGTATTGCAGCTGCGCGTGGCACGCGAGATCGTGCCGTGTGCACAATATTTCACCCCCCTTGTGGGTCAACCTCCACGTCACAACATCCAAACAAGCAACATGGCGGCAGGGTGGCGGCGGCCGGCGCCGCTGGCGGCGGTGGCGGCGGCGGTGCTGGTGGCAGCGACGGGGATGGTGGCGGTGTCAGCGGCAGGCGGCGGTGGCGGCGGTGGGCCGGGGCTGTATGACGGCAACTCGGACGTGGTGGTGCTGACGGACGCCAACTGGAAGGCCAAGGTGCTGGACAGCCCCGGCGTGTGGCTGGTGGAGGTGTACGCCAACTGGTGCGGGCGCTGCAAGGCGGCGTCGGGCGCGGTGAAGGAGGCGGCCAAGGCGCTGAAGGGCATTGTGCACGTGGGCGTGGTGAACGGCGACGAGAACAGCGCGGTGGCGGGCAAGCTGGGCGTGAAGGGGTTCCCCACTTTCAAGCTGTTCGGCGACAACAAGGCGGCGCCCACCGACTACAACGGCGCGCGGGAGGCGAAGCCCATGATTGAGGCGGCCATGCGGGAGGCGGCAGCGGTGGTGGCCAAGCGCAGTGGCGTCAAGGTGGGCGGCGGCGGCGGTGGCGGCAGCAGCAGCGGCGGCGGTGGCGGCGGCGGCGGCAACAACCAGCGCGGCGCCAACGAGCCGGGCGGCGGGAAGCACGTGGTGAAGGGCACGGCAGCCAACTTTGATGCCGAGGTGCTGCAGGCGTCCGAGGCGGTGCTGGTGGAGTTCTACGCGCCGTGGTGCGGGCACTGCAAGAGCCTGGCAGCGCCGCTGGCAGGCGCGGCGGCGGAGCTGGCGGGCGAGGTGAAGGTGGTGGCGGTGGACGCGACGGAGGACAGCGGGCTGGCGGGCGAGTTTGGCGTGCGCGGGTACCCCACGCTCAAGTCCTTCCCGCCCGGCAAGAAGAGCAAGGCGGCCGCGCGCGAGTACGAGGGCGGGCGCACGAAGGACGACCTGGTGACGGCGCTGCGCGCCATGACGGAGGCGGCGGGCGGCGCGCCGGGCACGGTGAGCCAGCTGACGAGCGCGCGGATGGCGGGCGAGGAGTGCGGCGACAAGCGCATCTGCGTCGTCGCCTTCCTGCCGCACATCCTGGACGACGGCGCCGCCAAGCGCGCCGCGCGGCTGGCAACGCTGCAGGAGGCGGCGGGCAAGGTGGGCCGCCGCAACCTGTTCCGGTTCCTGTGGAGCGAGGTGTCGGCGCAGCCGGCCGCGGAGGCGGCGCTGAACGTTGGCCTCGTGCCCGCCGTGTACGCCGTCGCCACCGACAAGAAGGTGTTCACGCCGTACCGTGGCGCGCTGGACGCCGCGCCGCTCGCCGCCTTTGTGAACTCCCTGGTGGTGAAGAACGAGGGCGCGCAGAAGCTGGCGGTCGTGCCGGCGTGGGTCACCGTGCCGGCATGGGACGGCAAGGACGCCACGGCGCCGGCGGGCGACGGCGACGAGTTCTCGCTGGAGGAGCTGGGCCTGTAGCTTAATTATATGAAGGGCTGGTCCAAGCGTTTTCAAACGGATTTTGCCGCGCAAGTCGGGCAAAAAACCCTACGCGGTCGCCCCCGCCGCCGCCGCCGGTGCAGCGGCGGCCGGCGCGCCGCCGTCCTTCTTCTTCAGGTAGTCGCGCACCGCGCCCTTCACGGCGTCCTCCGCCAGCATGCTGCAGTGCAGCTTCACGGGCGGCAGCTTCAGGTGCGCCGCAATGTCCGTGTTCTTGATCTCCATGCACTGCTCCACCGACTTGCCCACCATCCACTCCGTCGCCACCGACGACGACGCGATGGCAGAGCCGCAGCCAAACGTCTTGAACTTGGCCTCCGCGATGCGCCCGTCGTCGCCCACCCGGATCTGCAGCTTCATCACGTCGCCGCACGCCGGCGCGCCCACAATGGCGGTGCCCACGTCCTTGGAGCTCTTGTCCAGGCTGCCCACGTTGCGTGGGTTCTCGTAGTGGTCAATGACGTTCTGGTGGTAGCTGCGCGTCGCCGCGCCCGCCGCCGCCGCCGCTACACCCACCGCCCGTGCCCGCACCGCCGCCGCCGCCGCCACACTGCCAGCGCTGCCCACCAGCCCCGCCACCGCCCGCAGCGCCGCCATGGTTGGATTGTGAGAGGAGGAGGAAGTGCAGTGCCGTGTCTGCTGCACCAAACTGCCGTACCACGACTGCACCGTCTGCGGCAGAATGCCACACCTGCCCTCCACCACTCCTTGTCCCCACACCTACGCCTTGCTGCTACCTCCTTGCCGCTGCACCCAACACAAACCACCCACCCTGCTTCCGCCTTCCGCCTTCCGCCTTCTGCCGTCCACACCCTGCTGCTGCAGCTGCAGTAGCTCGGTTTGGACCAGAAATTATGCGTCGCCGCGGCGCTGCAACACCCGTACACTGCTGCCACTCGCAAGTTCCGTGTCACAAGCCAACGCTGCCGCCGTCACACGCACAATTGCACCGTGCATTTCAACTTGCGCCGTCACAGTTCGCGGCTACAGTGTGTTTGGATAGGGGACGAGTAGCGAGAGGGCGAGGAGGGGAGGGAGAAGGGGAGGGGAGAGGAGAGAGAGCTGCACTTCCCTTTCTCCGTTTTTTCCATGCTGATTTCTTGTCTTTCTTTGGTCTTTCTTTTCGGCAGTAGACTCAGCGAGACTCAGCACGACGACGAAGGCGGGGCGTCGGGGGGCAGGCGCCACAAGCGAACCAAGAAGCCCTCGCCGGTAAAGGTGGCACACCGCAGCGCGGTTCCGTCGGCGCTGCTGGGCGGCAGCACAGCGAGGTCAGTGCGCCAAAAACTGCCACCAGGCCAGGATGCGGCAATGGCGCCGGTGCGCGCGTCGCGCACGCTGAGCGTGCGGTCACGCGCGGCGGCAAGCAGGCGGCCGTCGGGTAGGAAGGCGACGTCGGTGACGGTGGCGCGTGTGGCGTCAGGCAGGCGCGTTGGTGGCAGGCCGGAGGCCGGCTGCCACGTGACGACGCGCTCATCGCCGCACGCCGCCACAATGCCGGCGTCTGGGTGCGCAGCGAGTGACATCACGCGCGCGCCACTCACGCGTGTGCTGGCAATGCATCTCGCGCGTGGCACGTCCCACACCTGCAGTGTGCCGGAGCCGGCGGTGACAAGGCGACCGTCGGGCAGCGGCGCAAGCACCGCCCAGTCCGACAACCCGTACTGCGGGCGCAGGCTGGCGATGGGGGCGGCGGCCAGCATCCCGCGCGGCGCTGCCCACACGCGCACTTGGCGGTCGGCAGACGCCACCGCCAGCGCGGGCCCTGACGGCAATGCCAGCGCCGCCAGTGCCATGGCTGGCTCACGCAGAGTGATCGCTGACCGGCGGGTGGGCGGGCTGGCCGCCATGTCAAAGATGGCAACGCCCGGGCGCGTCGACGCGCCAGGCTGCACGCCAGCGGCAACGCAGGACGGCGCGCCAACGAGTGCGGCAATCGACATCACGCGGCCCGTCATTGCGGCGTCCACCGTCTTGCCGTCCAGGCCGCTGCTACCGGAACGGCCCACCGCCTCTGGCTCCCACGTCCGTATGACGCCACGGCCCGTGGCCAGCGCAACCACGCCGCCTGGCAGCGCTGCCAGCGCGGTGATGCGGTCGCCCTCCACCCGCGTCGTTGCCTCGTACGGCAGCCAGCAGCGCGCCGCCGCGCAGGCAGCGCGTACGTCGGGCGCCAGCACCACGTTGGCGGCAGTGAGCCAGGCCAGGGCCGGAAGGTGGTCAAATCGCGCGGCGAGGGTAACAAACGCGCAGCTGTTGATGTGCAGGCGCGTCAGGGACGGCGGCAGGCTGGAAATGGTGGCATCGCCAATGGCGGTGTCACTGCAATCCAGGACGCGAAGGTGGGGCAGGTGGCTGAAGGAGGTGACACGCGGCGGCAGCGTGCACAGCGCCAGGCTGAGGTTGGTGAGGGTGGGCGGCAGGCTGGCGATCACGGCCGCGTCCACACGCGCGCCATGCAACGCGAGGGTGGCGAGGCGGGGCAGGCGGGCAGCTGTCAGCGCGCCACGGCCCACCTCGATCACAAACAGCTCCACCACCTCCAGCGACGGCGGCAGGGTGGCAACCACGGCGTCGTCCATCAGGGAGTCGGCGCACGCCAGCACGCGCAGGGCAGGTAGGTGGTTAAAGCGGGCGTCCGCCAGGCTCCCGCAGCTGCGCGCCAGCAGGACGCGCAGGGTGGGCGGCAGGCTGGCAATGGCAGCGGGCCCCACACCCGTGCTGCTGGCATCCAGCACCTCCAGCGCGCGCAGGTGGCTGAATCGCGCACCCTGCGTCACGCCGGCGTGGCCGCGCACGCACAGCGCTGTCAGGCTGGGCGGCAAGGTACCCACGATGCGGTCGGTGACGTACGTCAGGGGGGCGCCGTCGCCCGGTAGCTCCAGCACCAGTTCACGCAGACCGCCCAGCGGCGCCATGCTGTCGCGGCTTACGCCCAGCTGCCACACACCAAACTGCCCCCGACCACCACCACCCCGCTGCCGTGTCTCCGTCACGCGCGCCGCGACGGCGGCAGGGAACGCGGCGCGCCACCGCGGTGCATGCCACACCATCACATCCGTGTCCGCCCACGGCACACCCGCCACAGTGGCAGCAATGGCAGGGTGCAGCCGCCGCATCGGCGTCGCGTCGCGCGGCCCCAGCAGACGCAGCACCGCCACGGCGGTGACGGCGTTGCCAGCCAGCAGCGTCACGAACAGCCGCAACAGCGGCGGCGTGCCCGTGCCCGTGCCACCACCGTCGTCGGGTGGCGGCTCGCGACGGCCATCTGCCTTGGGTTTGTCGCCACGGCGGCCCCCCGCGCTGCAGCTGCTTCCCATTGCCCCCATCTCGACTTTGCAGCAGCCCCTGCAGCCTGCGTTCTGCCTCCGCGCCGACCGTGCGCCGCTCCTGACGCCAGACGGTCCGACCTCAAACGTTTGTTGAAATCGGCTTCATTCACAGCAAACGCCGCACAGGGCAGGCACCCAAGGTCCAGCGCCTGTCCACCGACCGCCGCGTCAACATCTGCCGCGTCCCTGCGTCACTACCCGTTGTCATTGTGGCGCTGGCCATTGCGGGCCTCGACTTGTCACCTTCAGAACATGACGGGACGAGGAGAGGAGAGGAGGAGAGAGGAGGAGGAGTGGAGGGGAAGGAGACCTTGATGAATAATGGTCGAAAAACACATATCTGATAACATGCACGCGGCAATGGCAGGGAACGCAATTTGGACAGAAGGCGGGATATAATAGGTTGTTGTGAACTGGGGGTGTAGTGTGCCGCAATAATTTGCGAGTAAATTGTTTATCGCTGGCTACGCCGCTTTCCTCTCGCCTCTAGTACCTCTTCCAACGACTACCACACCACTCACACGTCTCTCTGCTGCCACCTCACACACGCAACCATGCTGAAGAAGAAGGCGTCGGCGCCGCTGGAGCCATGGCGGCACCGCACGGAGGGGCCGTGGGCGGTGGCGCTGGCAATGGACATTATTGAACAGGACTTTGGACCCGCGGTGCAGGTACGTCGCTGCCGCTCCTCTTCTCGCCCCCCGAGTTATCCCACTCACCACCCAACCTCACCCCCACCCCCATACACCCCCACGCACCAACAGGTGGTGGCAGAGACGCTGCACTGCCTGGGGCTGGCGTCCATTGCAGACATCCGGACGTATGTGGCTGGGCACGCGGCGCTGGCGGTGCGGGCGGGCGGCGTGCTGACTGCCACCCGCGTCAAGGCGTGCCTGGCGGCGCTGCTGGTGCACGGGTGCGCGGTGCCGCACGTGGGTAAGGTGCTGCCCGGCGCGGCAGACGCGCCACCCATCCTGTCTGGCAGTCTGGCGTCGGCGGTGGCGCTGGCGGGCGTGGCGGCTGCGCAGGCGGGCGGCGGCGGCGGCGCTGCCAGCGTGATGGCAGCGTCACTGGCTGCAGGTGGCGGCGGCGGAGGTGGCGGCGGGCGGGCGGCTGCCGTGGATTACACCACTGGCGGCGCGGTGGAGGAGGAGGATGATAGTGGGTTCTCTCGCCGCCGGCCGGCCGCTGCAGCAGCGTCTGCTGCCGCCCGCGGCGGTCGTGGCGGCGGCCGTGGTGGTGCCGCCCGTGGCGCCAGCAGTGGCGGCAGCGGCGGCGGCGGCGGCGGCGCAGCAGCAGCAGCGAGTGATGATGGCGCACCCACAGGCGGCGGCAGCGGCGGAGGGGGCGCCATGATGTCAGTTGGCGGCGGCACTGACGACCCCACTGGCACTGAGTACAGCGTGGAGCGGTATCGGCTGGACGTGCCGCAGGTGCTGCAGCGCCTGCGCTTCCCTGCCTTCCTGGCGGTGGCGCACCGCGCCTTTGGCATGGCGGGCGCCGCGCTGGCGCAGGCGCTGCTGCAGCACGGCCCGTGGCGCAAGGCGGCGGCCATCAACGAGGGTGCGCGCCTGCTGCTGGCGGAGCGCGGGGCGCTGGCGGCGGCTGACGACGCGGGCGGGGTCGGCGGACCCAGTGGCCGGGCAGGGGACAGCGGGGCAGCAGGTGGGCCGCCGCCGCATGCGCCACGCACGCGCCGCACGCTCAGCGCCGCCAGCTCCAGCAGCGCGTGGAGCGAGGAGGACGACGGCGCCTCCTTCCCTACCGCGCCACCCAACGTGTCTGGCCGCCGGCGCTTGCGCAGCGCGTCAGTGGGCAGCAGCAGCGGCGCAGAGTCAGATACTGGCGCCAGCAGCGTGGCAGGTGGCGGTGCGACGGGGCAGGCGGCCTACTCGCGTGCAGAGCAAGACGCGGCCGCCGGCGAGGTTGCAGCGGCATGGAATGACATGGTAGAGGCGCACTACCTGCTGCCCGCCGCCGGCACTGCTGCTTTTGGCCTCCCGCGCACGCTGCGCGCGTCCGAGTGCGCGCGTGACAACCCTGCGCTGCTAGCCACCATGGGGCTGGGCCTGGCGTCTGCCTCCTCAGCGGGCGCCGCCGCGGCACCACCGCCGGCGGCTGCGGCGACTGCCGAGGGCGGCGGGCGGCGGAAGGGTGGCCGCACGCAGCTGGTGGATGACTCTAGTGACGACGAGGACGGCGACACGCCGCCGGCGGCGTCGGCGGCTGCAGCACGTGCCGCCAAGCGGCCGCGCAAGGGCGCAGATACTGCAGCAGCAGCTCCCGCGCCGCGTGCACCCGCGCCCGCGCCCGCACCCTCGCCTGTCCCAGCGCCCGCAGCCGCCGCCGGTGGCGAGACGACGGCAGTGGTGTGGCGGTTTGGGTGGGAGGCGGCGGCGCAGCGCATGCGGAATGACCTCATTCTGCGGTACGTCAAGTCGGTGACGCCCGGCGGCGAGGCGGCGGTGGCGCTGGCGCGGCGGGTGGTGGACGCCATCATGCGGCGCAGCGGCGGCACGGAGGTGGGGTTTGCGGCGGCCCGCAGTGCCACCGTGTCGGTGGACACCATCGTGGCTGACATGGCGGCCGCGCTGCGCCGCGCGGGGGCGGGGGGTGGCGGGGGTGGTGGTGCTGCCGGCGCGGCCGCAGCTGCTGCGTCTGCCGCGCCGTCTGCCGCCACCGTGGCTGCCGCACTGACAGCGCTGGCGCGGCTGCCCACGCCTGCCGTGGTGGAGGAGGGCGGCGCGGCAGCCGCGTCGCGGCGGCCCGAGCTGCGTCATTTCTATGTGGACTACGCCGGTGTGCTGACGCTGCTGCAGCTGCGCACCATCGAGAACGTCATTCAGGTGCGTTTGTTCTTGATTGTTTGGGTGTTGTCGTTGTCGTCCCGTTTTTCCCCACCCCGCCCCCAACCACCGCCCCCAACCACCGCTGCAGGAGCGCTACACGCTGGATGCCGCGCGCATCGTGCGGCTGCTGCTGGAGCGCGGCGCGCTGGACGAGAAAAGCATCAGCGATCTGATCATGCTGCCACAGAAGGAGGCGCGCACGGCGGCCATGAACCTGATGCAGGGCGGCGTGGTGCAGCTGCTGGAGGTGCCGCGCCGCGCCGACTACCTACCGCAGTTCACGTTCTACCTGTTCTCGGCGCGGTTTGAGCACCTGGTGCACGAGGTGGCAGAGTGGAGCCACCAGGCCGCGTTCAACCTGCGGCGGCGGTTCCGTATGGAGGCGGGCCGGTACGCCGCCGCTGCCAAGGCGGCGGCCGAGGGCAGCCTGCGCCTGCCGCCTGCAGTGGCGGACGCCGTGATGGGCGCTGCCGACGTGCTGGGCCCCGACGAGGAGCTGGATGACGCCGGCCGTAACGCGCTGGCGCTGGAGGCGATGGAGGGCGCCATGGAGCGGCTGCGCGCCGGCGTCCTGCGTCTGGACACCACCATCCTGCTCATGCGCGACCTGTACGCCACCGGGGTGGCGCACATCACGCAGGGTGACGTGGACGAGGTGGCTGTCAGCACCGCGCGCGCCGCCGCCGCCAAGAAGGGCTGGTAATAGGGTTGTCACACGTCACACACCGTGTTTTCAATAGGGTCATATCGTTTGCACCTATAACTACTACGTTCGAGTCAGACGCACGCGCAGTCACACACTCTCTCACACACACAACCCGGTGGCATACATGACGTACCATACTGATACTGGTACAGGCGGCACGCAGAATATTAGGTTCCAGACACACCACCACATGGAGGTACACAGCCAGGCTCATGCCACAGGGATGGAGCCCGGCAGTGGTTGCATCGCGGGGTCGGGCGGGTTAAGCTGCGGCCACCCAATGGGCGCGGGCGCAAACGGGTTGCTGCCGCTGGAGCCGGTGTCGGAGCCGGCGGTCTTCCCCGCGTTGGTGGAGGAGCGCCACATGTCCAGCGCCAGGTAGATGCAAACGCCGGTGATGACGCCCAGGCGGAAGCGGCGGGTGGTGGGCAGCAGCAAGGTGGCCAACATGAGGATGCCAAAGTAGGCGCCCAGCAGCGTGCCAAACAAGAAGCTGCCCGTGTCGCCCTCCCGCGACGCCGCCGCCGCCTCTGACGTGTCTGCCTCCCCGCTCGCCCCTGTCGCTGCCCACGGGTCGTCGCCATCTGCGCCGCCGCCCTCTGCGCCGCCGCCATCATCATCCCCACCCCCGCGCCGCCTACCACCCGCGCCAACGCGCAGGCGGCGTGCTACCACCGGCCGCAGGTTCACAGCAAACTCAGAGAACGGGCCCTGCTCCATCATCCACGCCTCCTCCATGCGCAGCAGCCGGTGCGCCTCCGTCTCGCCCTCACGCCGCGGCACGCCTGCCGACATGGTGCGCGTCACATCCGGCAGGTACGTCGCCCGCACCACCGCAATGTCATCATCCATCAGCCCCACGCTGCGCAGCCGGTCAAACCCCACCACGCCGTCACCCCCTGCTCCGTCCCCACCACCGCCGCCGCCGCCTGCCGCCACAATCCCACCGCCGCCACCGCCTCCAGCACCACCCGCACGTGGGGACACCTCACCGCCGCCGCCGCCGCCGCCACTGCCAGCCTCCAAATCAGCACCACCGCCACCACCGCCGCCGCCGCCGCCGTCGCCACCGCCGGGCGCACGTGCTGCGGTTGCGCCGCCGCCGGCAGACGAACCACCCCGCATGGCAGCCAACCGCTGCAGAGCATTGGCAGCGGCTACGGCAGCAGCAGCGCGCACCGCTGCCGCAGCCGCTGCTGCTTGCATGGGTGTCACTGACGCCGACACACTGCCGCCTCCGCCTCCACTGCCACTGCTGCCACTTCCATGGCTCGACCCAGCCGTCACACTGCTGCCGCCGCTGCCGCCCCCACTGCCACTACTGCGTGGCCGGTCCACCAGCGCCACGTGCACCACGCTGTCGTTGGCCAGCCCCACCGTCGCCAGCGTGGCAGCATCGCTGGACAGCAGGTGGCCGCGGTGGATTAGCCGCATGGACTTGCCGGCTGCCACGTCAGCCAGCACCCCGCGCCGCAGCGCCTCGCGCAGCGCGCCCACCGTGGAGCTTGCCGCCAGCGCCACCGAGTGCCGCCGCTCGGCGCACAAGATCGTCAGGTTCACCGCCGCCGCCATGGCTGCAACGAACGAGGAGATAGAGTGAGTGACACCACCTCCTCTTCTCTCTCCTCTCCTACTGCTGCGGTCAGTCAGAACATGGGCAATGGGGGAAATATTGTAACCCGGGCAACGCAGGGAACGACCCCGCTCGCGTCTCCACACGCCGCCACATGCCGGGTTCCCGTGCCGTTTTTGGCGCGCCGCCGCGCGGTTGCGTCGCGCTGACCCACCACCTACCTCCCTCTCTCTCTCCCCTTCGTCCGCATCGAACCCGCAGACTGCGGTGGGTGTGAGATTTTCCAGTCCAATAGCACAGCACAAAAGGGGCGGGAGATTTTTTCCAACGGCCAACAACCCCCTCCACACGCACCTGTACGCGCGCACGGCGCGGCGGCAGCACGGCGCGCGCATAATTTAATACCGCCCGCCGGCTGCCAACGTGTGCTGTGATTTGGGTATCGGCGCCGCTGCTCCCTTTGTGTTGTTTTGCAGTCGAATTTGTTGTTGCCGTACCCCTCTCCCCTCCCCCTCTCCCTCTCCCTGCACTCCTCGCCTACTCACACACACATACCACAGGTACCATGGCGACGGCGGGGGACAAGGCGCCCGCCAACCTGCTGGATGCGTTCTGGTCGCTGGGCGCGGTGGACACGGGCGCACGCACGGCGGCGGTGGCGGCGCTGTGTGCCGCGCTGGTGCGCGCGCAGAGCGACTTTGAGGATGCCATCAGTGCCAAGCACGGCGCGGTGGCGGGGCCCGGCGGCGCCCCCTTGCCGCCCTGCAATGACGTGCGGTACGCCATCACGCGGTTGACGCGCGGTGTGTGCTCCTCCAATGGCGCTGCGCGGCAGGGGTACGCGCTGGCGCTGTGCGAGGCGCTGACGCGCCTGCCCGCCATGGCGACGCTGGAGGTGTTGACGCAGCTGATGAAGGCGACGCAGATGCCGAAGCGCGGGTCGCGCGAGGAGCAGCGCGACGCGCAGTTGGGCCGCGTGTTTGGCTTGCTGGCGCTGGCGCGCGCCGGCCGCCTGCCCGCGCTGGCAGGCGTGACCGTCAACACGGATGACCTGGACCCCGGCCTGCTGCAGGCGTTGGCTGCCGTGCGCCCTGCCGGCAGCCCTGCCGGCGGCGCAGGTGGCAGCCGGCGGCCAGCTGGTGGTAGCATTGGTAGTGGCGACGGCGACGACGATGTCGACGCCGACGGCGGTGACGATGGTAGCGAGGCCGGCGACGATGACGCTGCCGCTGCCGATGGTGATGGCGATGACGATGGCGCCGCTGCAGCAGCAGCTGCCGCGCCTCGTGATAACAGGCGCATCATGCCGGCGCTGGTGCTGGTGGTGCGGTGCCTGCTAGCCATTGGTGCCAAGAAGGCGTGGCTGGCGGACATTGCATACGAGGCGGCGGGCGCCGTCATTGCGGCGGCGGGCAGCGCGGCGTGGAGCACGGAGCTGGCGGGGCCCGTGAGTGAGCATCTGGGGGCCGACGCCAGCGCGTGGAGCGCGGCGCAGCTGGCGCTGGTGCTGGTGCTGGAGGAGGCGGTGCCGGCGTGGTTCCCACACGCCGAGATGGCGTGGCCGCCTGCCATCGGCGCCCTGCGTGCCGCCCTCGCCGCCTCCACGCTGCAGCGCTTCCGCGCCGGCGCGGACGACGAGGAGGGCGTGGACACGCTGGCAGCGGCAGAGGTGGCGGCGGGTGGCGCCAAGAAGGGTGACGACGCAGGTAGCGAGGCGGGTAGTGACAGCGACAGTGACGCCGGCAGCGCCGGCGGTAGCGCCGGTGCAGGTGCAGGCGGTGACGGCGAGGAGAAGCTGGCGCCGACCACCTCCGCGCCGCTTGCCGCCGCCCTCCTGTCCAGCACGCACAACTACCCGCAGATGCACGCCGTGTGGGGCCACCTGCTGCAGCGGTACGTTGGCACGGGCGTGTTTCCGGCGGGCGCGGGCGGCCGCGGTGCGTCGCTGATGGACGTGCCGCCGCCGCCGGCGGCGCTGGACTTTGTGGAGATGTGGCGCGTGTACGTGGACGAGCTGCTGCTGCCGGCGGGGCCGGAGCGTAAGGCCACCGCCATGGCGCTGCTGGCATCCGTGCTGCCACAGGCGGCCACCGCCCACCCCGCCGTCCTTGCCGGCGTCCTGTCACCCATGCTGGTGTCCGCCATCGTGCGCGCCGCGGCGTCCAAGCGCCGCGTGCTGCACAGCCCCGCGCTGTTTGCGCTGGAGCGCGTGCGCGCCGCCTGCACTGGCAACTCGGACGCCGCCTCCGCCGCCCTGGTGGCGCTGCTGGCGCGCGGCCACCCCGACTTTGACCGCCGCACGCACACGACCACCGTGGCGCACCTGCTGGCGCAGCTGGACGACGCCGCCATCGCGCGGCACGTTGCCGCCGCGGCGCGTGAGTTCGTGAAGCCCTCCACCGCGCCCGTGTACTCTGACATTGCCTCCACCGCCACCGGCCTCACTGGTGTGCTGCGCGACGCCGAGGCGGCGTCGGCGCGGGAGCGCGCGGCGGGTGGCGACGACGACAACGGCGGCGAGGAGGAGGGGGATGAGCTGGGGGAGGACGACGCCAGCCGCGCACGGCGGCTGAGCCGCCTGTCGGCGCCGGAGCGCCGCCGCCTGTGGGCGCTGGACACGCTGGTGTCGGCGGTGCGCGACCCGGCGCTGCGCGTGCTGCACAGCGCGGCGGAGGTGAACCGCCTGCTGGCGCTCCTGGCGCTGCACGCGGTGGCAGACGTCACGATCCCAGAGGCGCTGGCCACCAAGCTGGCTGCCGGCTCACTGGACGCCACACTGGCGGCGCTGGCTGCAGAGGAGAAGGGTGCGGGCAAGGGTGCGGGCGCGGCGTCCGGCAAGAAGCGGTCGCGGTCCGACGTGGAGCGCCCGCAGCTGGCGGCGCTGGCGGCGCTGTACCGCGCCACCGTGGGTGCCGATGCCGCGCCGCCCACCGGCGCCGCCCTGCTGGGCCTGGTGGCAGACCCGCCGCTCAGCGCCGACCTGCGGGCGGAGGTGCGTACCCGCATGTTTGCACTCGTGCGCGTCCTCAGCGCCCTGCTGTCCTCCCCGCCGCTGCCGCGCGCGCCCGACGCGCCGCCGCTGCGTGGCCCGCCGCCCATCGGCCCGCCCGCCGCGTGGCTGGGCACGGCAGACCGGCAGGCCAGCCTGAGCGTGGCGGTGGAGCGGCTGGCGCGCGTGATGCACACCACGTGGCAGGCCGCCGCTGATGCAGCCGCCGCGCTGCCGGGCGGCGAGGAGGCCACCGCCTCCGACACGGCTGCTGTCACGCTGTCACCCTCGCCCGCCACGCTGGCCACGGCGTGGAGCGAGATGGCGGGCGACGAGGAGGAGGAGGAGAGTGACGAGGAGGAGGATGGCGGCGAGGAGGATGGCGGCGAGGAGGAGAGCGACGCGTCGGAGGGAGCCGCGGCTGAGGGTGAGGGTGAGGACGCGGCGCCTGCCGGCGTGCTGCGTACGCAGGCGCTGACGGTAAGCGACGCCCTGCGCGCTGCCAGCGCTACGCTGCTGGCTGCCAATGCTGCCGTGCATGCGCAGCTGCCGGCGGGGCATGCCGCGGCCTCCCTGGCACCGCAGCAGCGCGCCCTGTCTGGCCTGCTGCTGGATGGCGGCCGCGCACTGGCAGCCTTTGGCCAGTTGCACACCGTGGTGGCGGGCACCATGCTGATGGATGCCGCAAACCCCGGCGGTGGCGCGATGGAGGTGGGGTTGGCGCTGTCGGACCTGCTGCGCTGCACCCCCGGCCTGCTGCGCACCATGCTGGCGCCGCTGGTGGCGGCATTGGGCGCCGCCACGGCGCCACCGACGGCGGCATCCAGTGCCGGCGCGCCCACTCCGGCTCGGCGCGGCAAGGGTGCCGCTGCTGCTGCCGCGGCTGCCACAGCACCGCACGCGGCGCCGCTGCCTGCCGTGACTGCTGCTGCCGCGGCCGTCACGGCGCTGTACGACACGCTGGTCCGTGCCACTGGCGGCGCGCCCGCCTCGGCGGCGGTGGCTGAGGTGGAGGTGTTCACTGACGTGTGCCTGGCGCTCGCTGCCAACAGCGCGCTGGTGCTGCGGGATGCCATCAAGGCGGCGGCGCGGTTTGCGTTTGCCGTCATCACGCCGGACTGCGTGTCCACCATGCTGGGCGTGGTGGTGGAGCGCAAGCGCGACCTCCCCACCGCTGGCAGCGACGACGAGGAGGGCGACGAGGACGACGAGGATGACAGCGACGACGACGCCGGCAGCGACGATGGCGGCAAGGCAAAGAAGAAGCAGCCTGCTGCTGCCAAGCACACCCACGACGCCAGCGACGACGACGCCAGCGAAAGCGAGGACGACGACGACGACGATGGCAAGGAGGAGGACGCCAGCGACGGCGACGACGACGATGACGATGATGACGAGGACGAGGAGGAGGAGGAGGAGGAGGAGGAGGAGGGCGGTGCAGGTGGCGAGATGTCACGCTACGACTCCATGCTGGGTGCCATGATCCGGGCGCGGAAGGACGGCAAGTCGGCGGCCAAGCAGGCAAAGCTGCGGGAGACGGAGTTCAAGTTCCGCGCGCTGGAGCTGCTGGATGTCGCCATCTCGCGCCTCGCGTACGGCCCGGGCGGCTGCGCGCATGCCGCCATGCTGTCCCTCCCCCTGCCGCTGCTGGATGCCGTTGCCGTGCTGTCGCGGCGGGCGGCGCCCAAGGTGGAGACGCCCGCCACGCTGCTGGTGGCTGACGAGGCCGCCAAGCTGCTGGCGCGCGTCATGGCGCTGCTGACGGCCGTCACCAAGACGCGCCTGCTGGTGGCGCACGCTGGCGCGCCGCCGCCGGCAGCGGGCGTGGCGCTGCCTGCGACCGACGTGCTCACCGTGTTTGACGACGTTGTGATGTCGGCCTCCGAGGCGGACGCGCCCACGCGCGCGTACGGTGAGGCGTGCACCCTGGTCACCACTTTTGTGCTGCGCTCGCTGCATGTGCGCGCGGCACCCGCGGCGGGCGGTGGTGCCGCGGCAGTAGCGGCTGCTGCAGCCGCCGCCGCTGCCGGTGCCGCCGTGCCCGGTAACAGCCAGCCTGGCGCGGAGTATGTGGAGCACCTGGCGGGCGGCTACGCCGCGATTGCCAAGAAGTACCTGTCAGAGAAGCACACGCACGTGAACGCCAACCTGTTCCGCGGCGTGCTGGCGCAGGTGCCGGTGGTGGCGGTGCGCCTCCTGCCCACGCTGTCTGGCCTGGTGTCCACGGGCGCCATCACCAAGGCGTTCAAGCTGGCAGAGGCGTTTGACTTCATGACCACGGTGGTGAAGGCCGCCACCGCGGTGTGGGCGCTGGCCATGCCGTGCGCGGTGGGGGAGGACGGCGCCGGCACGGTGACGGTGGGCGACTACCTGGCGGGCGTGGTTCCGGGCGTGGTGGCAGCGACGGCGGGCGTGCTGAAGACGTGCGTGGCGGCAGGCGCCAGCAGCAGCGGCGGCGATAGTGACGCAGCACGGGCGCCGCTGATTGCCAAGCAGCTGCGCGAGCCGCTGACGCTGCTGGCTGCATTGTTCCAGCGCCACCTCGTCCGTGCCGGCAACGGCGCCGCTGAGGCGGCGCTGGATGCTGCTGCGGCACTGGCGGCGCGCGTGTCCTCTGGTGTTGTGGCGACGGCGGCAGCAGGGGCGCTGGTTGCAGGCGGCCGTGCAGCGCCTGCAGGCGCCGGCGCAGCCGGTGGCGCCGCGCGCGCTGCTGGCGGCGACGACACCGACCGGCGCGACCGCAAGCGCGCCAAGAAGGCGCGCAAGGATGAGCGGCGGGCGGCGCGTGCCGCAGCAGCGGCGGCAGAGGCAGGTGCAGCTGCGCCTGCCGCCAAGGCAGCGCCGCACGGCAAGGGGGGCGCGGGCAGCAAGCCAGCAAAGCCCAGCGGCAGCAAGAGTAGTAGTGGCGGCGACAAGAAGGTGGCGGTTGCACCCGTTGCGTCGCCACCTGCGCCAGCACCTGCTGCCGCCAAGAAGGAGGGGCACGCCGCCAAGAAGCCGCGGCCAGCGGCGTAATTATGATATGATAACAAGTTAGAGCCATAGCGCCAACTTAGATGCTGAACTTCAACTGCAACCTCAAAGTATTATTCTTGGGTAGCTATCAAACAACAGCGCCGGTCATGGCCCCAGCTTGCCGAGGAACGACACGCCGCGGCGGCAACGGTGGCGCCAGCTGGCCTGGTTGGCGGTCGGCGCGGTGATGGCCGAGTCGGGGTCGTACACCGGCGTGTCCATGAACGCGGCGTCTGGCGCGACAAACACGCGCATGCAGCCGCCGCCGACGCAGGTGGCTGTGAAAAACACGAGCGACACGGCAAAGGAGGACGACAGCGCCGGTGCCAGCGAGTTGACGCCCACCGAGTCCACGGCGTCTTTCTGCAGGGGTGATGAGCGGGTGGGTGCCGGGGGTTTACAACGAGTAGTGCTGGGTGCACGCAGGCTGCCATGGCAGCGCACGTACACAAACGCCGATGGACCAAAACAGGATGGAGGCTGTGAGGAGGAACGTGAGCAGCAGCACGTTCAGGAGCCACAGGATGATGGGGATGATGCGGATGGCGCACGCAGACGCCCGTTGACAGAATGTCAGCTTGGCCCACGTCTTGCCCGTGACTCTGTGGCGGGGGCCCGGGGGGGGCGGGGGGGGGGGGGGGGGGGGGGGCGGGGGGGAGGGGTGCGGGAGGCGGCAGCGCAGAGAACAACACCCAA
>Ga0066256_1002968_pt1 | contig 17352 bp, 4 predicted proteins | sample ThiBio_1000_biof_FD_87107 | JGI IMG/M metagenome (GOLD analysis project Ga0066256, IMG submission 87107) | Wastewater bioreactor microbial communities from Cape Town, South Africa - Thiocy_expt_1000_biof (version 2) | ecosystem: Engineered > Bioreactor > Thiocyanate-remediating >...
GACGCGCCGGTGGTGCTGGCGGCAGGGAATGGCCACGCAGCGGTGGTGAGGGGGCTGCTGGCCAACGAGGGCGCGGTGCCAGACGAGCGCGCGCCAGACGGCAACACGGCGCTCATGCTGGCAGCGAGCGAGGGCGCGGCGTCGTGCGTGACGGCGCTGCTGGACGGCGGCGCGGACGTGGACGCCACCAACGACGCGGGCGACACGGCGCTGATCATGGCGGCTGCCAACGGCCACCTGCCATGCGTGCAGGCGCTGCTGGGTGCGGGCGCCACCGTGGACGCTGGCGCCACGCCTGCTGACACCGCCCTCGCCGCTGCCGCTGCGGCAGGCAGCCTGTCCATTGCACGCACCCTGGTGGCGGCCGGCGCCGCCGTCACGCCCGCCGTGTTTGATGCCGCCGCCACCGCCGAGCCGCCGGCCCCCGCTGCCGCCACCGCCATGCTGGCATACCTGCGCACCGCAGCAGGGCCGCCGCCGCCGCCGTCACACGTGCCGCCGCCGCAGTCTGCATCACGCGCCGGTACGCCCATTGCAGCCACCCCTGCACCAGCCGCCGCGCCGCCGCACTCGCACCCGCACTCCCGTGTGCCCTCACCGGCACCCTCACCGCCGCAGTTGCCGCCGCCGCCGCCGCCACCGCCGTCACAGCGCGCCACGTCACCCCGCCCTGCCGCTCGCCCCGCCAGCACCGCCTTGGACTGGCCGCGCCGCCGCAGCAGCGGCGGGATCACGGCAAGTGGTGTCACCGAGGACGGCGGTGGCGGCGGCGGCGGCAAGGAGGATGACGACTACGACAGCCGCAGTGCCGGTTATGGCGGTGGCATGGGGACGGCGCCGGGCGGCGGTGACGCGGGCTCGCGCGCACCGTCACCGACGCAGACGCACGCCCTGCATGCGCTCGTGTCGCTGTCGCCGGGTGCCACGCTGGGCAGCATGCGGCGGCAGCTGGAGGCGCTGGCAGCGTCGGAGGCGCGTGCGCGCGCAGATGCGGAGGCGGCGCGCGGCCGCGCCACGGCAGCGGAGGACGCTGAGCGCGCGGTGTGGGCGCAGCTGGAGGGCAGCCGCGCGGAGGCAATGGCGCTCGCGGCGGCACTGGAGGAGGCGGAGCGCCGTGTGGCGGCAGCGGAGCGGCGGGTGGAAGAGGTGGCGCTGGCAACGGCGCGCGGCGATGCGGACCGCCCACTGGCGCTGCTGATGGACGGCGCCGCCGCGCCAGACGGCAGTGGCGCCGGAGGTGGCGGCAGCCATGGCGGCAGCGGCGGCGGCGTGTATGTGCTGGACATGGATGACATTGAGTATGAGGTGGGGCGGCGGCACCGGCCTACCATCATCCGCGCCGGTGCGCATGGCTCCGTGTGGTATGCCGGCTGGTACCTGGGCCTGCCGGTGGCCATCCAGCAGGTGCCGCTGGCGGACGCCAGCGCCTCCGCGCCCGCCCTGTGGCGCCACGCGCGCAACCTGACGGTGCACCAGTACGTGCACCTGGTGCGCATCTACGGCGCCGCCATCGATGACACCGTCAGCCCGCCGCAGTTCATGCTGGTGGCAGAACGCCTGCCGCGCACGCTGGCTAACGCGCTGCGCCCGCTGGACGGCGGCCGCCGCCCGCCCCTGCGCACCGTGCTGCGGTGGCTGGCGCAGGTGGCACTGGCGCTGCGCTTCCTGCACGGCCGCGGCACGGCGCACGGCAACCTGCGCGCCGACACCGTGGTGCTGGATGCGGAGGGCGACGACGCGGTGGCCAAGACGTCCGACTTTGCGTGGGCACGGGACGGCGGCGGCGGCGAGGCGCCCAGCGTGCCGGCCGCGGAGGCGGACGTGTACGCGTTTGGGCAGATGGCGGTGGAGGCGGCGCTGTGCACCGCAGGCAGCGGCGACGGCGGCGACGAGTACAGCAGCCCGCTGGGTAGCATGACGAATCGCGGGCCGCGCTCCCCGCCCCACGCACTAGTGGGCGACCACATCCGCCTTACTGCCGCGTTGACGGCCGCCGGCGTGTCACCAGCTCTTGCCAGCCTGCTGGTTGACTGCGCCGACCCACGCCACCTGCCAGCGGCGCGCCCACCCCTGGATGACGTGCTGCGCGCCTTTCACGACGAGCTGGCGCCGTCGCCATCATCAGCTTCGTCAGCCGCAGCAGCTGCTGCTGCGGCGGCAGCGTCCGATGATCCGCCGGCTGCTGACGCCTTCCCGGCCGTGCGCCCGCTGTCGCCACCGGCAGCCACCTCGCGACCCGTGCCGCAGCGTGTGCCGTCCATGGCTACCACGATCACGACGACAGGGCTGCAGCCAACAGTGCGTGACGCCGCCAGCGAGTCCGCATACTCGCCCACCTCTGCCGCCTCCGTCGGCACTGCACCCTCGCGGCCACCCGGCCGCCTGGCTGCCGCTGCCATCGCGGCCGCCAATGCCGTGGCGCCCATCTTGGTGCCGTCGTCCGCGGCGCCTGCTACCAGCCCCTCTGGCATCACGCCCACCAAGCCGCACTCGGGCGCCGCATTTGTACGCAGCGTCACACCGGTGCAGCCGGCACCGTGGGCGTAGTACTGGACTGGCCTCTCCTTTCTTATTTGCTGTACATCACCCCGCCGTCCTGCCGTTACCCCTTCCTTTTGGTTTGACCGCTCACCTCTTGGCTGAAGGTGGCCACACACTGGCTACCGTACAGTTATAATGGTCCCTCCTCTATTATCAAGTTATTCCCCTCCCTGCACCTTCTTCCGCCACGCGGGCGTGTAGACAGTGGCATCTTGGCTGCTTGGCCAGCGCCCCCTTGAAGTCGAGGTCTTATTTGGTCGCTGGTATAATTAGTACGCGTACCCAGCTGCGCCGCCCACGTGGCCTGCCAGCAGGATGGCGCGCGTGGAGGTGCCGCCGCGCGTCAGGCTGCGGGCAGCGCGGCGCTGCGGCTTGGCCACGCCTGGCGCCAGGACAGGCGGCGCCGCGGGCGCGTAGGTGGGCGCGTCGCGCGTGTCGTGGACCGCTTCGTCGGGCGCACCATCAGCGGCATCTGCGCTGGCGCCGGCGGCACCGTCGTGACCACCGTGGTCACCGTGGTCGCCATGGCCACCGCCGTCGGCGGCAGCCGCGCCGTCATCCTCACCACGGTGGTCATCGTCTGGCGTGTCATCAATCTCCGCGTGCAACGGCGGCCGTTGCGGCAGTGACTGTGGCGCCGGCGGTGGGGCGGCGGCAGCGGTGGCAGCCGCATCTGCTACCAGCAGCGGGTCGCGCTCCCCACGCGCACGCGCACGGGCGCGTTCCTTGCGCAACGTCGACAGGCCAACGCTGCGCGCGCGGCGGGGGCCTGCGTACACCGCCGCGTCGGCTGCCGTGACGCGCGGCAGCGGCGCTACGTCTGCGTCATACTCCGCCGCGAACTCCCCATCCGGGTCACTGACGTTGCTGTCGGTGCGCCACCGCCCGTCACTGCTGGTTGACCGCAGCCGGTTCATCTCTCCTCCGCCGCCGCCACCGCCGCCACCGCCGCCGCCGCCGCCGCCTTCCTCGTGCATCCCGATGTCGGACACATCTACCCCCACTGGCGCGGCGCCAGCAGTCGGCGGCATCCACGCAGCACCGTCGCTGCTGCTGCCACCGCCCTGCTCGTCTGCAACCATGATGAGCTCGTCGCCCTCCGCCACCGCTGCCGGTGGCGCCCAACGAATTGCCGGCGGCGGGGGGCGCGGCCGTGGCAACGCCGCCGCTGCCTGCTGCGGCCGCGGCGACGTGCTGCTGGTGTCGCGCGTACGCTTATGTGGCGGCAGGGGTGCCGGCAGCGGCGGCTTCACTGCCGCTGCAGGCGGCGCGGGCGCGGGTAGCAGCGGCTCTGACCTCGCTGTGTCGCCACCCGCCATGCTGGATAGACTGTCGCTGTCAACGGTGGACGCTGGTGGCGGCGGTACGCCGATGCTGCTTGCCACGCTGCCGCCGCCACTGCTGTCCCGGCGCCGGCCGCGGGGCGGCGGCCGCGCAGCAAGCGGTGGGCGGGCACTGAGTGACGGTGCGGGCGCGCCCTCGACGGTAGAGCGGGCAGCTGTAGCAGTCGTGGGGGTGACATCAACGGCGGCAGGCGGCGTTAGCTGCGGCACCGGTGCTGGAGGCACCGCTGCTATGGGTGCCAGTGCCACATGCTTCCGCACAACGATGGGCGGCGCAGCGGTGCGTGGCGGCGATCCGCCGACGTCGGTTGCAACCGACGGCGGCGGCGGTGATGCGGGCGCGGCAGCAGGTGGCGCCGCAGCCGCAGCTGCTGCTGCTGCTGCTGCTGCCGCCTCACTCGCAGCTGCCGCGGCGGCAGCCTGGCGCGACTGCATGGCTGCAACAAGCGCGGCGTCCGCGGTGGCGGCGCGCGAATCATGAGCGAGCAGGCGCGCCATGCGTGCGCGCAGGTCAGCAGCGGCGGTGGCAGCTTCTGCAGCAGTTCGAGCGTGTGCTACCGCCGCCACGGCAGGCGACGCCATACCTGGCGTCGACGAGATCGCAGCGCGCGCGCGTGCCAGTACGGTGTTCATGCGGGACAGCACGTCGTCGCCAGGCGCCACAGCTGGCGGCAGCGGTGGGACCGCGGCCACTGGTGGTGGCATTGGCGGCGGAGGCGTCGTCGCCGCTGCCGTTGTTGCTCCCGCGCCCACTGAACTGGAGACAATAATAAAGTCAGCGAGCGCGGCGGGCGGCGGCGGTGAGCGGGAGGGCGGCGAGGGTGCCCTGGCGGCCGCGGGGGACGGTGTGCGCGACGGCGGCGCAGGCGCAAGCAAGGCAGCCAGTGCGGGCGGCACCGGCGGCGCCAGGAGCTGCTCATACATCGCCAGCACGGGCGACTGGGGTGATGCCAGCGCGGAGGCAGGCGCCGTCCCTGGTAGTGTGGAAGTCGCATGCAGCGCGTACGGCGATGCTGCTGACGCAGCCTCTGCCGCGGCAGTGGCAGCCAGCCAAGCTGCGGGTGAGGCGGGTGACACCGGCGCCGTGGATGCTGGCGACCGGGTGGCACTGGTACCGGTACCGGTACGGGAACCACTGGAGCTGGTGCCAACCGCCCCACCGAGCGTGAGCGCCTCTGTCAGCCGGCGTACCTCGCCGTCGCGCGCCTCCACCACCACCTGCAGCCGCCGCAGCTCGGCGGTGTGGCCCGCCTTCCACTCTGACAGGCGGGAAACCTCCCGCGCCAGGCGGTACCGCTCCCCCTCCGCCGCGCTGGCCTGCGCGCGCGCCGCATCGGTACCGGAGCGCGCGTGCGCCAGTGCCTCGCCAACGTACTGCGCCGACGCACGTAGTGTGTCCACCAGGGCGGCGAGGTACGACGCAGACGCGCTCAGGCCGGCTGCCGCGCTGCCAGGCCGGGACGGCAGCAGGGTGTGCGCTGGGGAGGCGGGTGCGGCGGACGACTGTGGCGGTGCCGCGAGCGCTGCTGCAACGGCGACGGACGGCGACCCAGGGCCCAGTGCACCAAGTGCCGCCACCGTCGCTTGCAGCTGCCCCGCGATGGCTTGCAGGGTGGCCGCCGCGCGTGACGCATCAGCAGACGCGGCAGCGGCCGCCGCCCGTGCATCATCACGTGCCGCGGCTGCCGCAGCGCCGGACGCCGCGGTGTGCCCCGCTGCCACCTGCCGCGACGTCAGTGCAGTTTGCAGCCGCGCCACCGCCACCGCCGCCGTGCGCAGGTCGTCACCCGCCGCGCTGAAGTGGCTGCGCACCGTCCACTTGGTGGCCGCTAGCGACGTACGCAGGCCGCCCGCCGCCGCCGCCACTGACTGCCCGCTTGCCCGCAACGCGCTGCCCAGCGCCGCCACCGTGGCAGCTTGCTGCTTGCTGGCGCCACCGGACGACGGCGGCGGCGGCGGCGCTGGCTTGATGGCGGCCAGCGCAGATGCCACCATGCCACGCAGCTCTTCTGCCTCGCGCGCCGTTTCAGCCAGCCGCGCCTCGGCAGCCTCCGCGCGTGCCACCGCCGCCGCGGCGACGGCAGCTGGCACCATGTCAATTGTTGGCGCTGGCGGCGGTGCTGGTGCTGGCTCTGGTGCCGGCAGTGGCGGCGGGGCTGCTGCAGCCGCAGCCTCGGCGGCGGCCTCGGCGGCGGACGCGCGCGCCTCTGCGTCCCGTGCCGCTGCGCGGGCACGCACCGCTTCCTCCTCGGCAGCGCGCTGCAGGGAGGCATGCAGAGCGGCAGCGGCAGCGTGGTCACGCGCCGCCTCTGCCAGCCGGCGCTCCAGCTCGCCAGCGCGGTTCCGTGCAGTGGCGGCGGCCGCCAGCAGGTCGTCGCGCTCCGCAGACACGGCCTCCAGGCGCGCTGACAGGGACGCCACCATGAGTGAGGCGGTGGACGCCTCGGCCGCCGCTGTGGCAGCTGCCGCCGCAGCGGCATCCGACCCCGCACTGGATGCCGCTTCGCGCCGTGCTGCGGTCGCTGCCACCACCGCCTCCGCCTCACGTGCCAGGGCGCCGGCCGCCGCGGTTCGCGCCGCCGCCGCATCGCCCTTTGCTGCCGCCACCGCCGCGCTCGCTGCCGCCAGCTCGTTGCGCAACGCCGCAATAGTGTCGTGTGCCGCCGCTGCCGCCATGCCCGCCGCCTCCTGCGCCGCTGCCAGTTCGTACGCGTGCCGCTCCCGCTGCCCTGCCGTCTCTCGCTCCGCGCGATCGCGTGCCAGCGCCGCCTCCGTGGCGGCATTCAACTGCGCTGACGCCAGCGCCGCCCGCAGGCTGGCAGCCTCCTCTGTCAGCGCAACCAGCTGCCGCCGCGAGCCAGGCGTGGCGTGTGATGTCGGCGACGAGGCACGCGACACGGCCGCCGGCGTGCCAGGTGCAGTACCAACAGGTGCCGGTGACGGCGGCGCGGTGCCGGCCGGCGTGGTGGCCGCGCTATCACTTAGCAGCGAGATGACCTCATACGCCGCCTCCAGCTCGCCGCGCAGCCGCGCCACCAGTGCGCCATCTGCCGCCTCCTCCTCGTCAGCCGCTGCCGCCGACGGCGACGCTGGTTGCGGCGGTGTGACAGGCGGTAGGGCGCCATCAGCAGTGGGCGCCGCCGGTGGGGACGGCGGCGGTCGCGGTGGCGGGTCGCCCTCTGGTGCCCACATCAGCTGCAGGGGTCCCGACGAGGAGGGCAGGCCCACAACCATGCGCCCAGCACTGCTACTTCGACTGATGGCGCCAGCATTGGGAGCAGCGGCAGCAGGGGGAGCAGTGGGTTCGGGAGCGGGTGCAAGAGTGGGGGCTGCCGATGCAGCAGCAGCAGCAGCAGCGGCGGCGACGGTGTCGGCGCGCAGAGCGACAGCGGCAATGACGGCGGCAACCGCTTCGCGCTCCCTTGCTGTGCCGCCCTCAATCAGTGACATGCTGTGTCGTGCAGCAGCAGCGCCTTGCAACCGTGACGGGGAGGCAGGCGCTGTTGTGCCAGCAGGAACGACAATAGATGCGCCGCCGAGGGCGGCGGTTGCCGACGCCCGGCCACGGCCGCCGCCACCGCCGCCACCGCCGCGGCCGGCTGGGGTAGCGACAGGTGCAGCAATGGCGCCGCCTGCTGCAGCGGCGGCAGCAGCCGCGGCAGCAGTGAGTGCTGAAGGCGGTACAGGGTCAGGTGAGCCGGGCGGCGAGTGCAGCGTGGGCAGGCGTGCGCCGCCCTTGGGCCGTGCGCCCTGGAACGTGCCGAGCCGCCGCATCGCAGCCACAACCCGGGTGTAGGTGTAGGTAGATGTTATTGGCCAGTCAGTCAGTCGGCGGTCAGTCAGTCGGTCTGGCAGCCTACCGCAGGTGTGCGCGCCTAGCGGCAATCGATTCGAACCACCGCCAGCCCGTACCCAGCCGATTACTGACAAGGAGCCGGTTGGTTGGCAGCCCAGCGCCAGCACTGACGGCCAGCAGACACCACACCGGCAGCAGCAGGTGGCCAAAGTATGGCGTACCTGTACCCGGTACTGGTATGGCACGACGGCGTCTGGTCCAGAGTGCTAAAATGCCAAATGGGAAGTTGTAAATGGCACCGTCTCACACAATGCCGACACCGCCAAATGATCGCGCGACATGAGAAATGGCGCCTCCGAGCTGCTCCGTCGCTCCCCTTGTGTGGTTGCGTTGGTAGCGTGCATGGCGTCGTCGTGGCCAGCCATGCGTGCGCGCCGACAGGAATCCGTCAACGGACAAAACGACTGCAGCTCTTTGGCAGGCTGCTGAGAGGCTGAGTAGGCAGCGAGAGAGGGTCACCGTATCCTGCATTTCCTGAAGGCAATACACACAATTGTCAGACACCACGCGGTGTTGGTATAGATGCATACACCTATGATGATGCAGCGTGGTGGATGTTGTTGGGGAATAATCGAGTAATGTGGTATGCCGCCTGTATCTTTGGTGGAGTGATGCGGCTAATCTCGCAGCCATGTACTGCCGCTACGCCAGCACCGATATTCCCACCAGCACATGATTGGTGCGCAAATATCACGGCAAATGCGTTGTTTACTGCTGTAGTCGTGTGTCCTGCCGCCATTCGTGTGAATAACCGAGTTGTTTGAATATCCAGCTTCGGCGAATTCCGCCGAATTCGGCCTCGCCGTCCTACTACGATACTACTGCTGCTGCTGCTACTGCTGCTGCTGGTACTGCTACTTGTCGCCTCTTTGACGCCTACTCGTTGCCTTTCTTGTCGCTGCTACTTGACGCCTACTACTACTGCTGCTGGTACTGCTGCTTCGTAGTGGTTGCTGGTACTTGGTCGTCGTCGTCCACTACTGTCGCTGCTGCTTGACTGTCGCTGCTGGTGCCTACTACTACCTGGTGGTCGCTGACACTTGATTGCTGCTGGTGGCTACTTCTACTGCTCGGTACTTGACTGTTGTTGCTGCTTCTTCCTACTGCTGCCTTGTGGCACTTCCTGGTGGCGCTGCTGCTACTGCTGCGTGAAGCACAACACCAACAGTCAAGACAACGAAGACGAGCGCACGACGACGACTACCGGGTAGCAGCACGGTGCGCCACGGCCTGCGCGGCATACGAACACAATGCGTGCAGCAGCCGACGCGGCGGTGGCGGCGGTTGGGCGACTGGCCCAGTGCGCGGCGACTAGCCGCCTGCCGATGACGGCGCGCGGATTCCATGCCAGCGCGGCGCCACCCCACTCCGCGTCAGCAGCAGGAGCAGGCGCAACAACAGCTACCATCCCAGGGTGGCGACGCTGGGTGGGGCGTCGACATGCAGCGGCCACCGACAGCGCCGACGCAACCGCCGACGCAGCGGTGCCACGCACGGCAACAACAAGGCGCGCCGCACAAGGTGCCGCCGCAATGGCGGCAGCGACGGCAACGACGTGGTGGGCGCTGGCGCGCGCACGGGAGGCGCTGCCAACGTGCGCTAGCACCATCACCACACCGGCACAGTGCGCGGAGGCGTCGGATGCGCTGGTGCGTGCGGTGGTGAGCGCGCCGTGGCGCAGCTACACGCGGGAGCGGTTGTACACGGTGGAGGTGGCGGGGCCGGCGGCCGACTCGCCCGTCATCATTCTGCTGCCAGGCTACGGCAGCGGCGCGGCGCAGTACGCCTGGATGCTGGACAGCCTGGCGACGCGCTACCACGTGTACTGCGTGGACTGGCTGGGCACGGGCGCCAGCGAGCGGCCGCCCTTCCCCGCGTCGCCGACTGTGGAGGAGGCGGAGCGCTGGTTCACGGCGCCGCTGGCAGACTGGCTGGCAGCCACGCCGGGCCTGGCGGCGGCGCCCTTCACGCTGCTGGGCCACTCGCTAGGCGGCTACCTGGCAGGCGGCGCGGTGCTGGCGTCGCCGGACCTGCGTGCGCGCTGCAGCCACCTGGTCCTGCTGTCGCCCGCTGGCGTGCCCACCGCGCTGCCGCCACAGATGGAGGCCGCGCTACAGCAGCGCGGCTGGCTGCTGAGCGTGATCGCATGGGCGTGGGAGAAAAATGTGACGCCGCAGGGCCTGGCACGTGCCGTGCGCCGCGTCGGCGGCACGGATTGGATTAACAACGTGCTGGCGCGCCGGTTTGCCTCTGCCGTGCCGCCCGCCCACCTGCCGTACCTGGCGGCCTACCTGTCCGCCATCACGTTTGGCGCCGGCAGCGGCGAGAAGGCGCTCAGCCCGCTGCTTGCCTTTGGCGCGCGTGCCAAGTCGCCACTGGGTCCCCGCCTCACCGCTGCCGCCGCCACGGGTGGCGCTGCCGCCCTGCCGCCCACTACCTTCATCTACGGCGGCGGGTGGGATTGGATGCCGCCCGCGGCCGGCGCGGAGGTCGCCGCCTCCCTCGCCTCCGCCGGCATCAACGCCGCCGCCGCCACTGTGCCGCAGTCGGGCCACAACCTGCACATGGAGCAGCCGCACGCCACCGCTGCCGCCATCCTGGCGCGGGGCGCCGCCCTCCGCATCACCGCTTAGTATTAGCGTGTTTGGCTCGTTTGCAATTTAAATAGTATTGGTACCGGTAGGCGCCAATCATGCAGTCATGCACACCCTAGGCGGGCTTGCTGAAGAATCCGCGCAGGATCTTGAAGAGCCAGCCGGCATCGTCGGCGTCGGTGGCAGTGCGTGCGGCGGCAGCGCGCGCGGCGGCGGCAGCACGCGCGGCGGCGGTGAAATGGGAGGTAATGTGCGCCGTCGCATCGTCAGAGCAGCGTAAGAAGCCGTCCGCCTCCAGCACGGGGGCCACCTCCCGATGCACCGCCGCCTCCATGTCATCCGCAGCAGCTTGCGCGCTGGCAGCGGCGGCGCGTAAGCGGGTGACAGCATCCATCGCAGCCCCGGTCGTGACGTATGGCGCGTCGTTGAGGTCGGCCAGCGCCATCTGCGCCTCCGTAAGGCGCGCAATGGCACCTACGGCAGCGTCCCGCAGGGTTCCCAGCTCGGTGGACATGCGCAACGACTGCACGGAGGCCAAGCGGCCAGACGCTGCAGCCGCCCCGCCAGAGCCGTCATCGCCGCCCCCGCCATGCGACTCAGCCGCAAGTAAATGCATGGCGACGTCGGCGCCGTCATTCCGCGCCGCCATGGCGCGTTGTACCAGGTTGGGGAACGACGATTCCACCAGCGACATGACATACTCCACGGTGCCAGGCAGGTGCAGCAGGTCGCGGAAGTACAGCTGCAAGCACATGACGAGCGCCTGCGGGTGTGCCAGGCTGGCGCGCGACGCCACCAGCGACACCACTGGCGTCAGGGTGTCAGCATTGATGTCCGCCGCCGTCCCGCCACGCGCGCGCACGCGCGCTTCCGCCTCGCGCTCCATGCTCATGGCCAGCGCCTCCATCGCTGTCGCTACCGTCCATGCATCGCTGCATTCTGCCAGGCTGTGCACTAGCGCGGTGCTGACGGCATACTGCGGCAGCTCACCACCACCGCCGCCGCCGCCGCCACCGCCGCCGCCGTCAGTAGATGATGCGCGGGCCAGCGCCAACTTGTCGGGCAGGGGGTTGAAGGTGACGGCATCCAGGTCAATGTGCGCCGGCGTCAACCTGTCCCAGCCCAGCTTTGCCTGCAGCGACCGCCACTGCACGTCGCCTTTTGCTGCTTTGGCGCAGCTGGCGCCGCGCACCGTGGCGTAGCGGGGTGGCACGGACGCAAGGTGAGCATCCTGGCGCGGCGGTGGCGCTTGCAGCATGACGTGCGCGTCGCCCATCAGGTTAGCCGGCGCGGAGGGCGCGATGGCGGAGGTAATGGCGGGTTACCGGGTGGGGGGCGCCCCCGGGGAGCCGCGGCGCGGCTAGGCGGCCAATGCGCGCGACGCCGCGGCCCCCCCCCCCCCCCCCAAAAAGCCCCCCCCGGTCCGCCCCCTGCTGCTGCGCCCGGGCGGCCCCGCCCCCACCCCCGGGGCGGCGGCTGCCACGGAGGGCGGCAGGGCGGACTCCAACCGGTAGGTGGTCATGATACAGCGAATGACGTCGCTGATGACGGCCTTCAGGTCTGTCACGCGCGGTTCCACCAGACCCACCTCGGCGGCAGGCAGGGTGGGCACGGCATGCGCAGCAGTGCTCGCGTGGTGGTGCGCGTGTGGGGCAGCGGCGGCCACAGCTGGTGGTGATGTCGGCACCGCTGCCGCTGGTGACGCCGGCACTGCTGCCGCTGGTGACGCCGGCACCGCTGCCGCTGGCGACGCCGGCGCCGCTGCCGCTGGTGACGCCGGCACCGCTGCCGCTGGCGACGCCGGCACCGCTGCCGATGGTGACGCCGGCATCGCTGCCGATGGTGATGCCCGCAACGCTGCTGATGGTGATGCCCGCAACGCTGCTGCTGGCGATGCCCGCAACGCTGCTGCTGGTGATGTCGGCACTGCCGCTGGCGATGTCGGCAACGCTGCTGCTGGTGATGGTAAACGTCGCGCAGAATGCGCACGGGTGCCGTTGTCCGCCGCCGTTGAGCCATATGCTCTTGGGGTGGTGCTCCCGCTTGAGGTCGCCGCAACTGGAGCGGGGGCAGCCGCCGCCGCCGCTGCTGCTGCCGCTGCCGCAGGGGCCGCTGCCGCAGGGGCCGCCGCAATTGCCGCAGCTGCAGCTGCAGCCCCTGCTGCTGCGGCAGCGACCTGCGCAATGGGCGGGAGCTCAGTCAGCACATCAGCAAAAGATAGCAGACGCGCGCAACCCGGCTCCACCGCCCACTCGTCTGTGTGCCGGCCATCCATGAACACGCGCGCCATGCGGTCGTGGAACAGGCGGCCCTCGGGTGCGCGCCGGTCAGCCACCATGCAGCTGAATGCGCTAAAGGCGTCCTGCACAGTGGTCCACTGCTGGTGCAGCCGGCGGCAGGCGTGGTACAGGGCAGCGAGGGAGGCAATGAGGCTGGTGCACGCAGCGGCATCTGCCGCATGTGCAGCAAGGACGGCGCGCAGCTTTGCCACCACGCCCGCCGCGTGCGGCGCCACCGAGCCCTCTGCAAACAGGCAGAGCATGGTGGCCAGCCGCAGCTCCGTGCCGTCCACCGCCGTCGCCGCCTCCTGCACGACACCGCTCGCTGCCGGCGTCTCGGCCTCAAGGCCCTCAACGTCCGCGCGGTCGCTGGTGGTAGAGATAGATAGTGGCGACGGCGCCTCCGCCTCGTCGGCGGACGCCGACATAGGCAACGGTGCACCATTGGCGGCCACGGGCGGCGGCGCCTCGCCATCAGCGGGCGCGACATCAGCCACAGGCGGCGGCACCGCTGCATCATTGTCACTTGATGGCGGAGCGGCTGCCTCAACTGGCACTGGCGGCGGCGCTGCCGGCGCAGGCTCGTCGCTGCCAGGGGCGGGTGCAGCCGCCTCCGGCATGGCTGCCGTGCCAACGTCAGGCGCTGGGGCAGCCGGAGGTGCGGCAGCATCGTCGCCCGCGCCGCCGGCTGCCGGCGCAGCTGGGTGTGGCCACGGCGGCAGGTCAGCGGCAAAGAACGCGGCAGGCGACAGGTGGAGCGGCGCCAGCACCTGCTCCGCCGGCCACATAAGCAGCAGGAACACGAGCGAGGAGGCGGGGTGCAGCAGCGTCTGCAGCAGCGGCGTTGGCCGCGGTGCCGCAGCGGGCGCAGGCGCGGCATCCACGGTGGTGTCGTCAATGTTGTCCGCGGCGTCACCAGCAGCGACTGCCGCAGCGGGCCCGGGCGCGTCGTTGACCGCACCGTCGGCAACGGCCGCCGCCGCTGCTGCCTCAGCGGGTGCAGGCGTACCGCTACCGGTACCGGTACCGGTACCGGTATCATTGGATGCGCTGTCCACTGCCGCTGCTGCCGCAGTACCGGTGTCAGACACAGGTGGCGGCGCGTCTACCCCGGCAGCCGGCGCGGCTGCAGCATCCGTTGCACTGCTGCTGGGTACAGCGGCTGCCGCGGCAGCAGCGGCGCCTGACTCCGTCGCGGCAGCCGCGCCGTCCGCAACTGCTGCATCTGCTGCAGGAGCCGAGCCCGACGCACCAGTGCCGCCGCCACCACCGGTGGCAGACAGGATGGCCACAATTTCAGCACGCACCGCCCGGACGGTAGCAAAGGCGCGTGCCATGGTCAATGCCAGCTCTGTGTAGCGCTTCCCGCGGGCGGCGCCCTCCAGCGCAGGGTGGGCCGCCTTGGCGGCGGCAATGAGCACGCCGGTGTTGAGGTTGGCACCAGGTTGCTTCATCACGCCTCCCATGAACTCCACCAGCACCCGCACCTCCGGCGACGCTGCCAGGCTATCCACCACGGATTTCTTTCCGCCGCCCTCCACCATCGCTCTCACGCGCGCCACCAACGCCGCGTCTGGCTCTGCAGCTGCAGCAGCCGCCGCTGCCGCCGCCGCCGCATCTGCAGCAGCAGGTGCTGCCGCTGCCGCCGCGGCTGCAGCGCGATCCACCTCCGCGCGCAACGCCGCGGCGGCATTGGTGGCACGCATGAAGGCGCGCTGCTCCAGTGCCAGTATCTGCACGTTGCACTCATTCAGCAACTGTTCCGCCCGCGCCGCGCGTCGGATGCCCTCCAGCTTCGCGGCGCCCGCTGTGGAGGCGCCCGCGCCGCACGCCAGCAGTTCCAGCAGCGCGGCGGCGGTGCCCACCGCATGCGCCGTCTGCTGTGCCTTCCGGCTGCTCCGCCGGCTCACTGCGCGCTCCGCCGCCGCGCGCATGTCCGCCTCATGCGCCGCCAGCAGCTGCGCCAGCCGCGACAGCGGCGTGTTGCCGGCCCACGCGCTCGTCACGACGTCCACCACCTTGTTGACGCCGTCCACCGCCAACGACACCGCGCCCAGCACGCCATCCACAAAGGTGGACATGGTGGCTGTCGCTTGGGTGGATAGGGGACCTGGGCACTTGATATCTGCACTCGGAGTGCTGCTGCGAATTGGTGCGTCCAGCGCTCCTTTCCCTCCCTCCAACCCACACTCCCTCCCTCAGTGGAAAACTATAAATAAGACTGCGCACAGCTGGAAAACAATATCAACACCAACCATGTACCATAGCACTGCAGCTCCGCGTGTGTTTTGCCGTGAGAAATTGCGCGGATCCAATTTTCAGGCTGTGCGTGTGTGGTGCCTCCTGGCGTGGGGAAATGTGGCAAAATGGCGGGAAAGCGTCGGAAGCATGGAAAAACGGCCAAACGGCGGGCAGGGGGCGGCGAGAGGGGTGACACGGACGTGAAAATTGGCGTGGGTGGCGCAGTTGTCGTGGTGTTAGGTGGTGGAGTTGTAAGCTACAGTTGTGGCGGAGCGGTTCCGACTGTGGTTGGTTGTGTACGTGTGTTTGCATTTGTTGAGTATAGGTGCAAAGTCGGGTAGTAGGCGGCCAGTGGAGGCGGTTCAGCTACCACTGGTACTGGTGCGCACTGCGTCGTGCAGGTAGGACCCATGGCAACGGCGGCGGCGACGGTGGCGGCGGAGGGTTGGGCGGCCACGGGGTTTGCTCTGTCGTGGCAGTGGGGGCTGGCACGCAGGGCAGCAGCGGCAAGCGAGGTCGACAGCTGCCATGAGAGCCACCTGGAGGAGGTGGCGGAGACGCCCGCGAAACCAATAGTAGCTGCGGCTGCTGCGCCAGTGACGGGATGGTTCACGTATGGGATTCGTGGCGGCAGCGGTGCCACTGGTAACTCCGGTGCGCCGTGCGCCTGGTTTGCAGGCCTGCCGCTGCCCCCGGTGCCGCCCGCCGATGAAGACGGTGGCGGCGGCGTGGTACCATGCAGCGCCACAGCAGCGGCGCTACTGGCAAAGGAAAACGAGAAGGAGGACGATGATGAGGTGCCCATGCCGCTGCTGGTACCACCGGCACCTGCGTTGGCAGGCGTCAAACGCGCTCGCGTGGAGGATGATAATGTAGTTGCAGCTGCAGCGTCAGCAGGTGGGGCGGCCACCCTGCATGGCGCACCATCACTGGGTACTGCAAAGGCGGCTGAATCATTGCTATGCGAACATGGCCGCCAGCGAAGGAAGTGCAAGGTTTGCAGCGGGGCTGCATTGTGTGAGCACGGCCGGCGCAGCCAGTGCAAAGAGTGCGGCGGGGTCTGCATTTGTGAGCATGGCCGCAAGCTCTATAATTGTAGGGAATGCGGCGGGGCCGGCCTTTGTGAGCATGGGCACGACCGCTACAACTGCAAGGAGTGCGGCGGCAGTGCGATTTGTGATCATGGCCGCGCGCGCAGGTTTTGCAAGGAGTGCGGTGGGGCCGGCATATGTAAGCATGGCCGGCAGGGCTACTATTGTAAGGAGTGCGGCGGGGCCGGCATCTGTGAACATGGCCGCCAGCGCTGTTTCTGCAAGGAGTGTGGTGGCACTAGCATCTGCGAGCATGGGCGCAAACGTTACATTTGCAAGGAGTGCGGCGGGGCTGGCATCTGCAAACATGGCCACAACCGCTACAGATGCAAGGAGTGCGGCGGGGTCGGCATTTGTGAGCATGGCCGCGAACGCCGCGACTGCAAGGATTGCGGTGGGAGTGGTATTTGCGAGCACGGCCGTAAACGGTTCTCCTGCAAGGAGTGCGGCGGGGTCGGCATTTGTGAGCATGGCCACCAACGGTACGGCTGCAAGGAGTGCCGCGGGAGCGGCATTTGTGAGCATGGCCGCTATCGCTACACCTGCAAGGATTGTGGCGGTGCTGGCATCTGTGAGCATGGCCGCGTGCGCTACAACTGTAAGGAGTGTGGCGGCAGCGCGATCTGCGAGCATGGCCGCCGGCGTAGCGCTTGCAAGGAGTGCCGCGCAAGCGGCGCGACTCCCACCTGCATGCACAGCCGCCTGCTGTCATCCTGCACCGACTGTGCCGCCGCGGCGACGCTGGCGGCGGCACCGGACGTCGGCGCAGGTGGTGGGGCTGGTTCGAAGGCTTAACCGCCTACCGACCCGGCGACCCCGTGCTGCCAGTGCCAGCAGGTGGAGCCGGTGCAGCCACGCGCAGCGCGCTGCCTGCAACGGTACGGTACATTGAAACGGTTGAATCAACGAATCAACAACGATCATGTCGCAATGTCGCTTTGTGCCACTGCGCCGGCACTCCGGCCTAGTCATCTACTCCTCTTTGGGCTGGGCACCCTGTCATCACCCCGCCATCGCCCACCAGTTCGCCCAGTGCTTCCTCCGCGCGCCCTGCCATGAAGCTGGGGTTTACCCGCGCGGCCATGATCATGGAGCAGGTGCGGTAGAATTCGGCGCCCTGCCAGCTTCAACATGGCACATTTGGCAACATGCAACATGCAACGCTGGCCGCGGCCACATGCTGGTGCCGATGACGCGGCAAAGTCGAACTCACTCGGTACGTGTGCCATCACGCAATTTCAATGTGCAAAGGGTGAGTTTGTGTATGTGACAGTGGGTGGGGCGTGTGGTATCCGCGCGCGCGCCGCCGTCCATTTTTATTTTAACCGCATGTGCGTTGCACTGTGGCCCACCACTCCAACTGGAGTCGAGAGGGGGGAGAGAGGGGGGACGAGTAGGGGGAGTGGG
>Ga0066256_1001342_pt2 | contig 17334 bp, 15 predicted proteins | sample ThiBio_1000_biof_FD_87107 | JGI IMG/M metagenome (GOLD analysis project Ga0066256, IMG submission 87107) | Wastewater bioreactor microbial communities from Cape Town, South Africa - Thiocy_expt_1000_biof (version 2) | ecosystem: Engineered > Bioreactor > Thiocyanate-remediating >...
CATTCTTTGGCTGAATTTTGCACGCATCATTGGTACGGTGTCAACGCTTACGCTCTTCGCGAACGACAGTGTATCCAGGTGTTTCGGTCGGCACGCAAAATGCCTAAATGACGCGCCGGCCAGCTGCCGCATCACTCGCGGCGATGTCGAGAGAGATCTTGGCAGTAGCCCCCGAGGTGATGAACAGCTTGCTGCCGTTGATGACATAACGGTCGCCGCGCAGCTCGGCGCGCGCGCGGAGGTTTGCAGCATCCGATCCCGCCTGCGGCTCCGTCAGTAGCATGCAGGCAATCTGCCGCCCTTCCGCGACCGGGCGAAGGTAGCGCTCCTTCTGCGCCTCCGTTCCGAATGCGAAGACGTTGTTGGCGAAGGAGTTCGTGGCATTGATGGTGTTGCAAATGCCCGCATCGCCGTAGCTGAGCTCTTCGGTCAGATACAGATACGAGAAGAAGTCGGCTCCGGCGCCGCCCCATTCCGAAGGTATGCCGACACCGTAGAAGCCGAAGCCCCCGAGCTTTTCCAGCGTCGCCTTCGGGACAATGTGCTGTCGGTCCCACTCCGCCGCATGGGGAATGATTTCCTCACGCACAAAATTGCGCACCATGTCGCGCATCGCGATCTGTTCGTCGGTCATTGTGGTCACGTTATCGTCTCTTGAGGCTTGGAGAGGAACCGATCGGAGCTGAGCCAATCAGCCGGGCATCGCGAAGCCGCCGTTCACGCTGCAGATCTGTCCGGTGATGTGACGCGCCCTGGTCGATGCCAGGAAGGTAACGAGGTCCGCGACATCGTTGGGCTGGCCAATCCGCCGGACCGGATAGACGCGGCGAACCTTCTCCTCGCGCGCGGCGACAGCCTCCGCTCCGAGCTTTGCCTCGAGGCGGCCGAGCATTTCACGACGCAGCGGCGTGTCTGTTGCTGCCGGCGACACCGCGTTCACGGTTACTCCATGCCGGCCGACTTCACGGGCCAAGGATTTGGTGAAGGAGATCAGGCCGCCCTTCGCGCTCGAATAGGCCACTTCCTTCTCCTGACCGACCCTCGCCGCGTCCGACACGATATTCACGATTCTACCGTGGGTGCGCCCTATCATCCCCTGAAGAACGCTCCGCGTGCAATGCATCGCGCCAAACAAACCGACGGCGATCTCCCGCTCGCAGTCTTCCGGCCGGCTCTCCACGAACGACGTATTGTTCACCATGATCGCCGCATTGTTCACGAGAACATCAAGGCGCCCGAACCGGTCATGGACCTCGCCGATGGAAGCCCTCACGTCGTCCAGCCGCGTGACGTCGAAGGGAGCGGCCATCGCCGGTACGCCGGTAGGCTGCAGCAGTTCGAGCGTCTCCTGGCACCGCTCGCGCGTGAGATCGTTGACGGCGACCGCGGCCCCCTCGGCCGCGAATGCAAGGGCGATCGCCTGTCCGATCCCCGATCCCGCCCCGGTAACGAGAACAGCTTGTCCTTTGAGTTCCAGATCCATATGCGCCGTCTTTTTTTGGGAAGCACAGAACCTGCTCGTATTCCCTCCCCTATGTTTGCGCCACGCATAGCAGACTGCACACGGCCTACATACCGATCGGCAGGCCTGTATCTTTCACGATCGCCCTGTGGGCCATCGCGGTAGCGGCGTCCGAATATCACGCGCCGTTTTGGCAATTTTCTCGCGTTCGGTAGGGATTTGGCGATCCCGGCAGGATTCGAACCTGCGACCCCCAGATTAGGAATCTGGTGCTCTATCCGGCTGAGCTACGGGACCGGTTGGCACGCCGAGCCCGCCCGGCGGCGGCCCACACTTGCGCGATTGAGCGCCCGAGGTCAAGGCGCCGGCAACGGGCCGCCAATCCGGTCGTCCGTCACGACGACGAGCGCGCGGAAGGCGTGCCAGGTTGCATGGCCGATCAACGGGAACAGAAGCACGAGGCCGAGGAACAGCGTTGCGCAGCCGAACGCCATGAAGCCGCCGATGAGGCCCGCCCAGAGCAGCATGGGCTTGGGATTTTGGCGCACGGCCGCAACGCTCGCTGCCGCCGCCGATATCGCGTCGATCCTGTGCACGAGCAGCAGCGGTACGGCGATGACCGACACGGCATAGACGGTGGCGGCAAGCACCCCGCCGACAAGTGACCCGACGATCAGCAGGCCGAGGCCCGAGGGCGTGAACAGGAGACGCGTGAGGAACTCGGATGGTGGCGGCAGTCCGGCCCCTCCAAGGAAGAGGACGAGCAGGACGAAGGCGAGCTCCAGCCAGACGAGGAAAATCACCATGAGGCCGACGCCGAAGAAGCCGAGCTGCCCCTTGGCGCGAAGACCCGCGCCAATGACATCGCCAAGCTCGATGTGTTCACCGACCTCGAGACGGCGGCTCGTTTCATAGAGCCCGACCGCGAGGAGCGGGCCGACCAGCAGGAAGCCGCCGGCGAGCGCGGGCACCAGGGATTGCCAATTGGCGAGTGTCAGCCCGAGGAGCAGCCCACCCGCAACGATCGCGAAAGCAGCCCCATAGGCGAGCGAGATGTGCGGCACGCGCCAGAGGTCGTTCCAGCCTGCCGCGAGCCAGGCCCAAGGTGCATCGAAGGGCACACGGCGAATCGCGACGGCCGTTCGAGGCAGCGCGAGCGGCGCGGCAGCGCGTTCGGAAAGTATGTCTTCCGTCATCCGAGGCGGCTCCCTCCCAGGGCATGGGCATGCTTTTGTACCGTATGCCCTGCCGTTCAGCCATGGCGCTTGATGGAGATCAATCCGGGGGCGACCTATGATAGCCGCGACGGGAACGCATGGCCGTGCGCATGCGCCAAGCTTGCCCCTCGGCACCTGATCGCGCCATTCTGTATACGGGACGCCCTATTCCACAGCCGCCGACAGCCGATCGGCGGCACCTCCCGGGAGAGCCGAGACAACCATGCCCCTCGACCGCAATCATGCCGTGCCGGCCCTCGTCGGCAACCCAGCCGACTTCCTGATGATCGCCGGCCTCGCCGGGACAGCCTACGAGCTCGCGTCGATCACCAACGACGGCGACAACCTCTACGCCCTCGGAGGCGCCATGGGCGCGGCCCTCTCCATGGGGCTCGGGCTGGCGCTCGCTCAGCCGAAGCGGCGCGTGCTCGTCGCGACGGGCGACGGCGAGTTGCTGATGAACGTCAGCACGCTGGCCACGGTCGGTGCGCTGCAGCCGCCTAACCTTTCCATCCTGTGTGTGGACAATGGCCACTACGGCGAGACTGGCTACCAGAAGAGCCACACGAGCCTCGGCGTGGATCTCGAGCGCATGGCCATCGGCGCCGGCATCGGCTCGACCATGACCATCGAGCGCGAAGACCAGCTCGCGGCTGGTGTGCGGATGCTTCGGGAGAGCAATGGGACGTCCTTCGTCCTCGTGAAGGTCTCGACCGTCGATGCGCCGAAGGACAAGCTCTCGCTCGACGGCGGCGCCAACCGCGTGCGTTTCCGTCAGGCGCTGCTTCGCGCCGCGCGCTGAGCCGGCGCGCGATCCCGCTTAAGAAAAAGACTGCCGGCCAACGCGCCAACGGGGAGGAACGCAGACCATGGCCCGCAAGTCCCTGCGCCAGCGCGTGCTCGCGGGCGAGACGGTGCTCGGCAGCATGATGTTCGAGCTGCTCGGCCCCGCGATTCCGCAGCTCCTCGTGAACGCGGGCGCCGAGTACGTCATCTACGACATGGAGCACACGGGCACGTCGCTCGAGATCATCAAGGCGCAGATCTCTTACTGTCGAGGGCTGCCGATTGCGCCCATGGCGCGCGTGCCGCGCGGCGAGTACCACTTCCTCGCCCGCGCGCTCGACATCGGCTGCCACGGCGTCATGGTCCCGATGGTGGAGAGCGAGGCGCAGGCGCGCGCGATCGTCGAGGCAACGCACTATCCTCCGCGCGGTCGCCGCGGCGCCGCCTTCGGCTTTGCTCATGACGACTATGCGGCCGGAGACCCGAAGGCGAAAATGCGCACGGCCGACGCGCGCACGCTGGTCATCGCGCAGATCGAGACCGAGCGCGGCCTCGAGCAGGCGGAAGCGATCGCCGCGGTCGACGGCATCGATGTTCTCTGGGTCGGGCACTTCGATCTCACGAATTTCCTCGGCATTCCGGGACAGTTCGACAATCCGATTTACGTGAAGGCTGTCGATCGGATCGTGGCGGCGGGCCGCAAGCACAAGAAGGGCCTCGGTTTCATGGCGGCCAGCGCCGACTGGGCGCGCCAATATAAGAAGCTCGGCTTCAATATGCTCGCAGCGGGGCCGGACCAGGCGCTGTTCGAGGCGGGCGTGCGCGGCATCCTTTCGAGCGTGGAGGATGGGCGATGATGGTCGAGGCGACGAGGTGAGCGACCGCCGCCCCAATCCGTCGGCAGAGAGCGCGCCGCAATACGCGACGCTCAAGGCGTTCAATGTCGCGCTTATCACGCTCGTCGGGTCATCGACGCTCGCGCTCTCCCTCGCCGTGCTAGCGCCGATGATGATGGCGACGGCCGAGATGCCGCCAGCCGCCTTCGGGTGGATCAGCGGCGCCTCGGGCCTCGGTTCAGTCTGGCTCTACATGGCCAACTCGGCCTTCACGGTGCCGCTCGGCCCGGTCCGGGCCCTCATGGTGGCGGCACTCGTCGCGACGGCCGGCGCAGCCCTGATCATGTCCGGCTCGTACGCGCTGATGATCGCCGGTGCCATCCTGATCGGCTTTGCCTATGCGACGACGACGCCGGCCGGCAGCCAGATCCTCGCGGACAACACGCCGCCGTCGAAACGCAACCGCATCTTCTCGCTCCGCCAGACGGGTGTTCCGCTCGGCGGCGTCATCGCGGGCGTCGCCGGGAGCGCGCTCGCCGCGCAATACGGCTGGCGGGGCGCGCTTGGCGTCTTCGTCGTCTTTCTGCTCGTGGCCAGCAGCATCCTCTTTCTCGCGCCACGGCACTTCAACGAGAGCCGCCCGCGCACGGCATTCAGGTTCGGCAAGCTGTTCGCGCTCGCGAACCTGCGCCAGCCGTTCCTGACGCTTGCCTCCATTCCAGGGCTAAGGATCATCGCGCTCGCGAGCATCGGTTTTGCGAGCGTACAGGGCGTGCTGAACGCCTTCTTCGTCACGTTTCTCGCCAATGGCCTCGGCTATGACCTGAAGCTCGCGGGGCTGCTGTTCGCGTTGAACCAGGCGCTGAGCGTTGCCGGGCGCGTGGTCTATGGCTTCATCGCCGATGCCTTCGGCTCGCCGCGTCCGGTGCTGTGCGGCCTCTCCGTCCTCTCGGCAGCGTCGGCGATCGCAATAGCATGCCTGGGGAGTGGCTGGTCGATGGCTGCGCTGATCGCGGTGGCGGCCTTCTCCGGCATTTCGGTTGCGACGTGGAACGGCCTGTTCATGGCCGAGGTCGCGGGCCTTGCGCCGGAACGGGCCAGCGAGGCCAGTGCCGGCTCGACGTTCTTCGTGTTTGCGACGTACGTCGTGATCCCACCCATTGCCGGCGTCGTGATCACGTGGTTCGGTTATCGCGCGGCATTTGTCATGGCCGCGGTATGCGTCGCGATTGCAGGTGTCGTGCTGGCGATCGGCTGGCGCGGCAAGATGCGCGGCGGCTAGTGTGATGATCGAGAAATTCGCCACATCTCGCGGCACGGCATCGAGCGAATTTCTCGATCTGAATCACACTAGCAAGTTTATGATTCTAGTGTCCCTTATGATTCCGAAGTTCGCTCGGGGCGCCAGCATCGAGGTATGGCGAACTTCGGCATCGGGACACTAGCGATAGCCCTCATCGATCGAGCGCTTGATCGCGGCATCGAGCTCCGCGCGGTCGATGATCCCAGTCAGATTGTCCCGCGTCGGGCCAAAGCGGCGCGCATGAATGGCGCGCTCGCGCGAGACCAGCTCCAGGCGAGCGAGCTCGGCCAGCGGATCAGCATGATCATCGACGCGGATGTCGAGCATGGATGAGTCTTCCTCATCGTGCACAAGGAGTGCTGCCGACTGGCGCCCGCGCTTGTCCCCACCCGCCGCCTCACCGGCCTGCATGGCGCGAACGAGCCGCTCGGGCAAAGGTAAGTCCGCGCCGGCCTCGTAGGTATCCGCTGTCGCCTCGATCACCTGAGGTCCGGCGAGCATATTGCCAGCGACCGAGATCGTCGCGCGCTGAAGATGTCCGCACCAGTCGATGCACGCCGCACCGGTCGCGGCCGCAAAGTGGCCCTCGCGGTCCATGATGTGCACTTGGCGGTGGTCGCGCCCTTCGTCGGCCATCATGAGCATGCGAACGACATCATCGGCCGACCCGCCTGCCGTCAGCAGCGCAAGGCCTCGCGGCCCGAAGAATGGATTGGTCAGCGCCTGCGTGCACACGGCACCGATGCCGGTCCGCAAATGCGGCACGCGCGCCCCCACGGCAAAATTGCACGTCGCGACCGCAATACCAATGCGGCCACTCGCGGGATCCCGCGCGATGATCGACCAAGTCATGCCACTTCCCCCAAGCCTTCGCGGCCTGCGGATTTAGGCTGTGCCGTGCGCCACGGCAAGGGCCCGCGCAACTGCCGGGCGCTCCTTCATGCGCGCAAAGTGATCGGCGACGCGCGGAAACTGCGCGATGTCGACCTTGTCCTGCTTGAGCCAACCGGAAACTGTGAACAGATAGGCGTCCGCAATCGAGTAATTCTCACCCATGACCCATGGGCCACGGAACATGCGGCTTTCGATGACTTCGTAAAAGTCCGTCATGTTCTGCTGAACCTTGGCCTTCATGGACTCGAGCGCCGCCGGATCGTCCGCCCAGCGTGAGCCCCTGATGCCGTGCGAATGACCTGGATGCACCGTCGAGCACATATAGCTGTTGAAGGCCTGGACTTCGGCAAAGGCAAAGGAGTCATCAAGCGGCGCAAGCCCGCTCGCCGGATGCGTAGCGGCGACATACGCCAGGATCGCAGGAGTCTCCGTGATGACGCCGCGAGCCGTGACGAGCACAGGCACGCGCCCTTTCGGATTCATCGCGAGATAGTCGGGCGTGCGCTGCTGGCTCGTCTTGAAATCGACGCGAATGGCCTCGTAGTCGGCGCCTGCTTCCTCGAGCGCGATATGCGAGGCCAACGAGCACGTGTGCGGCGCGTAGTAGAACTTCATCATCTCATTCCCTCAAGTGTGGATGACGCGGCCGAAGGCGTCGAGCACGCTCTCGTGCATCATCTCAGAGAGCGTCGGGTGCGGGAAGACGGTGTGGATCAGCTCCTCCTCCGTCGTCTCGAGGCCCATGGCGATGACGAAGCCTTGGATCAGCTCGGTCACCTCGGCGCCGATCATATGCGCGCCGATGAGCTGGCCGGTCTTGGCGTCGAAGATCGTTTTGACGAGGCCATCGGGCTCGCCGAGCGCAATGGCCTTGCCATTGCCGACAAAGGGAAAGCGCCCGACCTTGATCTGGCGCCCCTGCTCCTTGGCCTTGCCTTCCGTGAGGCCGACACTGGCGACTTGCGGATGACAGTACGTGCAGCCCGGGATCTGCAGCTTGTCCATGACGTGCGTGTGGAGGCCTTTGATGGTCTCGACGCAGATGACGCCCTCGTGCTCGGCCTTATGCGCCAGCATGGGCGGCCCGGCGACGTCGCCGATCGCATAGATACCGGCGACATTCGTGCGGCCGAGGCCATCCGTGACGATCGTCCCGCGCTCCACTTTCACGCCGAGCTTCTCGAGCCCGAGGCCCTCGACGTTGCCGACGACGCCCACGGCCGAGATCACCTTCTCGAACTCGGCGGTCGTGCGCTTGCCCTTGTCGTCCTCGATGGTGGCGATGACCTTGTCGCTCTTCTTGTCGAGCGCGACCACCTTGGCGCCTGTCATGATCTTCATGCCCTGGCGCTCGAAGCGCTTCCTCGCCAGCGCCGCGATCTCGGCGTCCTCGACGGGGAGGATCTGCGGCAGCAGCTCGACCACCGTCACCTCGCTGCCCATCGTCCGATAGAAGGAGGCGAACTCGATGCCGATGGCGCCGGAGCCGACGACGAGCAGCGACTTCGGCATGGTCTGCGGCAACATGGCCTCGAAATAGGTCCACACCTGCTTGCCGTCCGGCTCGAGACCGGGGAGCACGCGGGGGCGCGCGCCAGTCGCGATGATGATGTGCTTGGCCTCATAGGTGCCGGCGCCGAGCGTGCCCGCCGGCGGCGGCACCTGCGGCTGCATGGGCGCCTTCTTCGTCGCACTGACCTGGACGCGGCCTGGCCGCTCGATCACGGCCTCGCCCCAGATGACCGAGACCTTGTTCTTCTTCATGAGGAAGCCGATGCCGCCATTGAGGCGCTTCGAAACATCCCGCGAGCGCTGGACGACGCCCGCCGTATCGACCGTGAGCTTCCCTTCGAGCTTGAGGCCATAGTCCTTGGCGTGCGTCCCGTAGTGGTAGATCTCGGCCGAACGCAGCAGGGCTTTCGCCGGGATGCACCCCCAGTTGAGGCAGATACCGCCCATGTGCTCGCGCTCGACGATGCCGACTTTGAAGCCGAGCTGTGCGGCGCGGATTGCCGCCACGTAGCCGCCGGGGCCGGCGCCGATGATGAGGATGTCGAAGCTGGTGGCGGTCATGCGAGGCGTTTCCTGAACAGGGATCGTATGCGATCCCTCCGGCGTGACGCCGCGGGACCTATGCACGGCATTCAACCGGATGGCAGGCGCCGCGCCAAGCCCTCAGTTGCTCTCATGAAAAATGCCTCCTCTGCAGGCGCGGCAGACGGCCGCATTACGTGGTCCGGGCCGGCAGCAGGAGGATGCAGCAACTCCGCCGAAGGAATTTTGACCTTTAGCGTCATTGGGATAAGAGTAACGAGCCCCCGCGCGTGCACGGCCGGAAAAGGTCAGCATGTCATACGGGGGCGGCGCATTACGGTGAGACTGTGCAAAAGTGCGGCGCACGTCCCGCAGGGGCGTGCTAGCCTTAGCGAGCCCTTCCCGGGGAGGGCACATTCATCCGCCGTTCAAGGGCGGGGCGCAACGCTCTGCGCCGTCACAATTCGCCCATGCTGACGCCATAGAGGCTCGAAAGCGTACGTCCACAGCCAGGATGTCGAGGTCATGAAAGAGAAGAGCACGATCGCCCTCGTCGATGACGAGCGCAACATCCTCACTGCGCTCCGCATGGCGCTCGAGGCCGAGGGCTACAAGGTGCGCACGTATCCCGACGGTGCAGCCGCCCTCGAGGCGCTGACCGAGGAGCCGGCGGACCTTGGCATCTTCGATATCAAGATGCCCCGCATGGACGGCATGGAGCTTCTCCGCCGCGTCCGCCAGCAGTCCGACATGCCGGTGATCTTCCTCACGTCGAAGGACGAGGAGATCGACGAGCTGTTCGGCCTCAAGATGGGCGCCGACGACTACATCGCAAAGCCGTTCTCGCAGCGGCTGGTGGTCGAGCGCGTGAAGGCCGTGCTCCGCCGCGCCCAGGCGAAGGATGGCACGGCGCCGCCGACGGAAGCAGCCCGCATTCTCGAGCGCGGCAAGCTGCGCCTCGATCCCGAGCGTCACACCTGCCACTGGGACAACCGCCCGGTCACGCTGACCGTCACCGAGTTCCTGATCCTGCAGGCGCTCGCGACCCGCCCCGGCGTCGTCAAGACGCGCGACGCGCTGATGGACGCGGCCTACGACGACCAAGTCTATGTGGACGACCGCACGATCGACAGCCACATCAAGCGCCTGAGGAAGAAATTCAAGCAGGTGGACGACGATTTCGATGTGATTGAAACACTTTACGGGGTCGGCTATCGCTTCAAAGAGACCTCATAGGGTCCGCCGCCGACGCGGGTAATGTGCTGTTACTGGCACAAGGGCACGTGCTGTGCAATATCGCCCGCAGGGTTCGGCGAACTCAGTCTGCGCCAAGGAAACTTCGACGCTAAGTTCAGCGCAAGACTGATCAAGGTCTCATGCCGCAGGGAGGCCAACCAAGGGCCCCGCGGCCGGCACACCGAGCTGGTGGCCGCGAGAGCGAGGGGAACAGTGAATGGCTCTTGAAGGCGACCGCATGTGGCAGGTCCCGGCGTCGGATGACGACGCTGGCACCATTGCCAAGCGGGCGCCGCGCGCCCCATGGCTTGCTGCCATCTGGCGGCGCACAGTCGATGTCTGGCGCTTTCTCGACGCGCATGGGCCACTGCGGAAGCTGTTCTCGACGCTCGCGCGGCGCATTGTCCTCGCCAACCTGCTCGGCCTCATCGTACTCGTCGGCGGCATGGTCTGGCTCAGCCAGCAGCACGCGTGGCTCATTACCGCGAAGTATGAAAGCCTCAAGGTCCAGGGCGAGATCATTGCCTCGGCGATCGCATCGAGCGCGCTCGTCGAGCGCGAAGGGCGGCTCGCGTTCGATCCTGAAAGGCTCCCCGAGCTCGATGGCGTGCGCGTGCCCTTCCGCGATGACGGCTTCGCGGCCATGGAGCTGTCGCTGCGCCACGAGCGCGTCATTCCGGTTCTGCGGCGCCTCATCCACCCGACGCACAACACCCGCGCCCGTATCTATGACCGCAACGGTAAGCTGATCGTCGATTCGAGCGACCTGCAGGACCTGCAGTTCCCCCTGCCGCTCGATCCGAGCGACGTGCGCACCCCCGAGGCGCCCCAGGCCGACTCGGGCGAGCGCGTGAAGGTGAAGATTTTCTGGACCCGTCCCCCGGGGCTTTTCGCCCGCTCGGCCCTGCCGATCTACCGCGAGATCGGGCGCAATGCGAACGGCACCAGCTACCCGGAGGTCCGCCAGGCGCTCAGGGGCGCGGCACTGCCGCCGATGCTGCTCCTGACCGACGACCAGGAAAAGATCGTGTCGCTGGCTGTGCCGATTCAGCGGCGCAATGCGATCCTCGGCGCGCTCCTGCTCTCGACGCGGCCGGGCGAGATCGACGAGATCATCGCCAACGAGCGCTCCGCCATGGCCATGCTGGTGCTGCTCGCCCTTGCGGCATCGGTGCTCGCCTCTTTGCTGCTCGCGCGCACGATCGCAGGCCCCATGCGCCGCCTGTCGGAGGGTGCCGAGAGCGTCAGCCGCAGCATCCATGCTCATAGCCAGCTTCCCGACTTCGGCAAGCGCCAGGACGAGGTCGGCCAGCTCTCCAATGCCGTGCACAGCATGACGCGCTCGCTCTACCGTCGTATCGAGTCGAGCGAGAAGTTCGCCGCCGATGTGGCGCACGAGCTCAAGAACCCGCTGACCGCAGCCCAGGTCATGGCGCAGTCTCTGCACTACGCCCGAACGCCCGAGCAGCGCGAGCAGGTCGTGCAGCAGGTCCTCGGTGAGCTGAAGCGCCTCAACCGTCTCATCACGGACGTCGCCAATACCTCGCGCCTCGACGCCGAGCTCGCCCTTCAGAAGACGGCCCCCGTCGACATTCGCGGCATCCTGCGATCCGTCGTCGAGACCTTCCGCGGGACGATCGAGGACGACCGGCAGCGCGTCGAGCTCGATATCCAGGACGCGCAGGGACGTCCCGACGCCTTTATCGTCAATGCGCACGAGTCCAATCTCGGCCGCGTCGTGACGAACCTCTTGGACAATGCCCTCTCCTTCTCGCCGCCGGGCGGCACCGTGAGCGTGCGTGCGGCAATGCAGGCGGATGAGGTCGAGTTCTCCGTCAGTGACGAGGGCCCGGGCGTCCCGCCCGAAAGCATCGACAAGATCTTCGAGCGCTTTTACTCGGACCGCCCGCAGAGCGATCGGACGCAGGGCAAGAATTCCGGCCTCGGTCTATCCATCTCTCGTGAGATCGTCAGTGCACACGGCGGACACATCTGGGCCGAGAACCGCGTCGAGGACGGCCAGATCGTCGGCGCGTGCTTCAAGGTCCGCCTCCCTGTCGCACACGTCCGCGCGGGCGGATGGCGTCAGAGAAAAGACACCACCTAGTGTGATGATCGCGAAATTCGCCACATCTCGCGGCACTGTATCGAGCGAATTTCTCGACCTGAATCACACTAGCAAGTCTATGGTTCTAGTGTCCCTTCTGATTCCGAAGTTCGCTCCATACGCCAGCATCGAGGTGAGGCGAACTTCGGAATCGGGACACTAGCCCTCGACAGCCTGTCGAGAGTTCTGCGATGATCGATGTGGAATCGCTCCGACCGCCGCGCACCGCCCCGATCCCGCCCGAGCCCGTTCGATCGCCTCTCTGATCGCAAGCCAGGACGATAAAACCGATGGTGGCAATGGCCTCATTCCTGCCGCCAGCTCTGTCGAAGCCGCGCTTCCGCCTCTTCGCAACCGGCCAGGCCATATCGATCATCGGTGGCTGGATTCAGCAGATCGCCCTCTCCTGGCTCATCTATCGGCTCTCGGGCTCCGTCTTTCTGCTCGGCGTTTCAGGCTTCCTCACGCAGATCCCCTTCTTGGTGGTCTCCCCGTTCGCGGGCGCGCTCACGGATCGCGTGCGCCGTGTGCGCATGCTGATCACGGTCAACGTGGTGCTCGCGGTGCTCGCGAGCATCCTCGCCACCATGGCCGCGCTCGGCGTCGACGACGTGCGATTCTATCTCGCGCTCGCGCTCTGCTCAGGAACGGCGACCGCCTTCGAGACACCCGGGCGCCAGGCGCTGCTCTCCATCATCGTCGAGGACAGAAAGCTGCTGCCGAGTGCCATCGGCGTGAACTCCATGCTGTTCAACATGGGCCGGATCATCGGGCCATCCATCGCCGGCATTCTGCTCCTGCGCCTGACGGAAGCCTGGTGCTTCGCGCTCAATGCGTAGAGCTTTACCGCCGTCATCATCGCTTTGATCATGATGCGCCTTCCCGATCCGATCCCGTCGCGCAAAGACGGGGAGCGAGGTATCGCGCTCCGCGAGACCATCAACTATCTCAAGCAGCATCCCGCGGCGCGCTACCTGCTGCCGACCGTGACTGCCGTCGCGATCTTCGCGCTGCCGTACCAGCACATCATGCCGTCGATCGCGGTCAACTTCTTCGGCGGCAACACCTCGACGCTCGGGCTGTTGATGAGCTCCGTTGGGGCCGGCGCGCTGGTGACGGCGATCGTGCTCGCGATGCAGACGAGCACGCGCGTTCAGCTCTCGCTGGTGCGGTTCGCTCCGTTCATCATTGCCCTAACGCTGATCGCCTTCAGCCAGTCACGCAGTCTGCCCCTCTCCATGTTCCTGCTCGCGATCCTCGGTGGCTCGATCCTGATGACATCGGCCTCCACGAACACGATCATGCAGCAGTCCGTGGAGGACGCCTGGCGCGGGCGCGTGATCGGGATCTATGTCATGTGCTTCATCGGCATGGCGCCGCTCGGCAATCTCCTCACGGGCGCCATCGCCGAGCATTTCGGCCTCGGGCCAGCGCTCGCCTTCAACGGCCTCATGATCCTGATCACGGTCGGCTTCACGCAATATCGCTTCGCGTCGGATCCGACCGCGATGGAACGCCTGAAGACGGATCTCGGGAGCTGATCGCTCTCAGCGCGGACCGGTCCCTGAAAGCGCGTAGGACATGATCTTGTAGGCCAGCGCGGCGGCCGTGTAGTCATAGATGTGGAAGCCGGGAATAGGCGCCAGCTCCACGAGATCTGCCCCGACGATCGTTCCGACCTCCGCGGCGCGCTTCAGGATTGCGAGCGCGTGAAGATAGGAGAGGCCGCCGGGCGTCGGCGTCCCGGTTGCCGGCATGACCGCACCGTCGAGACCGTCGATGTCGAACGTGACATAGATCGGACGGCCCCGCAGATGAGCCGCGATCGCCTCGATGTCCCAGCGCGCCTGGTCCTTACCCCAATAAATGTGCACGCGATCCCGGTGGGCATCGGCAAAGTCCGCCTCCTCTTTCGAGATCGCGCGGATGCCGACCGAAACGAGCTCGACATGCGGGTGGTCGAGCACGCGGCGCATGGCGGCGGCATGTGAATATTTCTCGCCGAGATAGCCATCGCGCAAATCCGCATGCGCATCGAACTGCAGGACGACGAGATCCTTGTAGCTCGCGGCAAAAGGATTGATCGCACCGGCCGTAAGAGAGTGCTCGCCGCCGATCACGAAGGGAAAGCGGCCCTCATCCAGCACCTGCTCGACAATGGCTGAGAGCTGCCCCAGCGCGGCGCCGAGCGGCTTCGCAAGCACCGGCTCGCGGATGGCAGCGATGCCATAGTCGAGATAGGCCTCGCGGCGCAGCTCCTCGTCGTAGAGCTCGAGCTGGTGGCTGGCAGCAAGGAGTGCCGCTGGTCCTGCCGCCGTGCCGGAGCCGTAGCTCACCGAAGCTTCGAGCCCGAAGGGTATCACGACGGCGCGCGCCTTCTCCGGCTGATGCGCGTCGGCCCTGAGCGGATCGTGGAAGCTCTCGGCAGCGGGAAGATAGTCGAGCGGGGCGCGCGAAGTGCGGGTCATGCGTAGATCCTCTGCAGCTCTGAGGTGCGAATAGCTCTTGGCAGAGCGCGCCGCCCGTCGCAACCTGCAAGAGAAGCCAGGATGTGCGACCTGCAGCCTCGCAACGGCCCCTGCCGCAGGGCAGCCGCCCTTATCCAAGAACGGAAGGAATACTTATGAAGGAACGCAATCTCGGGCCCTCGGGCCTGCGTGTGTCTGTGGTTGGGCTCGGCTGCAACAACTTCGGCGCCAAGCTCGATCTCGAAGGATCGCGCAAGGTCATTCACAAAGCGCTCGATACGGGCATCACGCTCTTCGACACGGCCGACATGTACGGCAATCGCGGTGGCTCGGAGACGATCATCGGCGAGGTGCTGGGCACGCGCCGCAAGGACATCGTGCTCGCGACCAAGTTCGGCTGGGAGATGGACGATACCGGCCGGATGCGCGGTGCCTCGCGGCGCTACATTATGAGCGCCGTCGAGGCGAGCCTGAAGCGGCTCAAGACCGACTGGATCGATCTCTACCAGTATCACAAGCCCGATCCGCTCACCCCGCTCGAAGAGACACTCGCGACGCTCGACGACCTCGTTCGGCAGGGCAAGGTCCGCTACGTCGGCTGCTCGAACATGCCGGCATGGCAGGTCGCGAAATCGCAGGAGATCGCACGGGCACGCAACACCACGACCTTCATCTCGTGCCAGGACGAGTACAGCCTCGTCGTCCGCAATGTGGTCGAACCGCAGCTCGCTGCGGCCATGGAGCACTATGCTCTCGGCCTCCTGCCCTTCTTCCCGCTCGCGAGCGGGCTGCTCAGCGGCAAGTACGCGCGCAACAACATGCCGGCGGATGGCCGCCTCTCGCAGGCCCAGCGTTGGGCCGACAAGTACCTGAGCGACGGCAACTGGACGAAGGTCGAGAAGCTCGAGGTCTTTGCCAAGGCGCGCGGCCACACGTTGCTGGAGCTTGCTTTCAGTTGGCTGGCCTGCAAGGCGCCGGTCACGAGCGTCATTGCCGGCGCGACGACACCCGCGCAGGTCGAGGCGAACGTGAAGGCTGCCGGCTGGGAGCTCACGGCCGAAGAAATGGCCGAGGTGGACAAGATCACCGCAGCATAGGGGCGATCTCACTTCCCCCTCTCCCCATTGTCTTCAATGGGGAGAGGGCCGGGGTGAGGGGCGGCGCCACTTGCCAACGTCGGCGTTTGCCGCCGCCCCTCACCCTAACCCTCTCCCCGTAAGGACGGGGAGAGGGGATAACTAGCCGTCGTGCTTTCCCGCGCGCGAATGGCCATGCGCGGTCTTCTCCCAGAGATGGGGCGCAGAAATGAGTTGCATGAGCGCGCGATAGCTCGCGAACGAGATCAGCAGCCAATAGACAGGCATGAGCAGCGCTTCGAGCGACAGCCACCTCCAGCCTCGACGCCATGAGGCAACGGCAGCGGCCAGCATGGCACTCGCATATCCGAGCGCGAAGTTGGTGAGCCCGATCCAGACGAGCACGCGCTCCCATATCTCGGCGTCCGGTGCCAGAAGGTCGCCGCTGAGCGCCAGCCACGCGATCGCGACCAGAACGAATGGATGGACGAGCGCAGAAAGCAGCATCCCGCCCATCAGCACGTGCAGGCCGAGCCATGTCCGCCAGCCGAGCGCCCGCCGGCTGCCCGCCCCGCGCCGCGTGTGCACGAGGTAGGTCTGCATCCACCCCTTGAGCCAGCGCGTGCGCTGCCGGACCCAGCTCCCGAGCGCGATCGGCGCTTCCTCCCAGGTCGTCGTAGGAATGGTGAGCGTGCGATAGCCGGCCCGCGCGAGGCGGAAGCCGAGATCGGCATCCTCCGTCACGTTGTAGGGGTCCCAGCCACCGACTTGCTTCAGCCGATCGACGCGGAAGTGATTGGAGGTGCCGCCAAGCGGGATCGGCAGCCCGAGCCGTTGGAGCGCGGGGAGCTGCCCGTCGAAGAGCGAGGCGTACTCGATCGTGAATTGGCGCGCGAGCCAGCCCTGGCGCGCATTGTGGATACCGAGCCGCGCCTGCACGCAGGCGATCTCGGTCCCGCCTTTCATGAACGTCGCGAGCGCGCGGCGGAGCTGGTCGGGCTCCGGGATGTCCTCGGCGTCATAAACGACGACGTAGGGGCTCTTCACGAGCTCGAGGGCGTAGTTGAGCGCCTTGGGCTTGGTGCGCGGTCCCTTTTCCGGCACGACGACGGGCCGGATGTTGCCAGGAAGATCGAGGCCGGCGAGCGCTTCGCGCGTGTCGGTATCGCTGGCTTCGAGGACGAGCAGGATCTCCAGCTTTGCTGATGGATAGTCGATAGCCGCCATGGCCTCGACGAGATCGGGCACGATCTCGGCCTCGCGATAGAGCGGAACGAGGGCGCTGTAGCGCGGCAATTCCGCATCCGGCACGGACCGAAGCATCTCACCGCCCTTGGCACGCCGCTGACGGAGAAGTTCCACGAGGGCCGCCGTGCGCAGCAGCACCACGCACAGGAATGGCAGCGTGAGGAGCGCCATCACGAACGGCGCGACAATCTCCGGCGCCACGGCGACCCCGCCAAGAAAGAGGCCGGCGACAGCGGCGGCCACGAGCGCCTGCCAAGTCTCGGCGCCATAGCGCGCGGAGGCCCTGGGGTTGGCCCGCCAAAGCCCCTCGATGGCGTGGTCTATGAGCGCGGCCTCGGCCCCCGCCATGTGGATCGCATCGACCTCGCGGCGCGTCGCGAGGACGGGCTGCTGGCCCGTCGGAATAAGCGAGATCCGCTCGCGGATGACCTGGGGCCGCATGGCATAGGCGCTGATCACGACCTCGCCGGCCCCCTGCGTCCGCCCGGGCGTGCGACCAAGCCAATCGATGCCGAGTGCCGCCCCGAGGGCAGCCACGTACTCCCGCTCGTCGATCCATCCGAGGGCAATCAGCACCTCATGCGGGAGGACGGCCCATTCCACGGCAATGCGCTCGGCCTTGCGGAGCGTGGCGGTATCGATCGCCCGCCCGACGTGAAAGTCGAAC
>Ga0066256_1002969_pt1 | contig 17333 bp, 9 predicted proteins | sample ThiBio_1000_biof_FD_87107 | JGI IMG/M metagenome (GOLD analysis project Ga0066256, IMG submission 87107) | Wastewater bioreactor microbial communities from Cape Town, South Africa - Thiocy_expt_1000_biof (version 2) | ecosystem: Engineered > Bioreactor > Thiocyanate-remediating >...
GCCAGTGATGACGCGTCTGATGCCTTTAGCCTGTGCGCTGCCAAGCGGCGGCGTGATGCCGATGCCGCTGCCGCTGCCAGCCCTGGCGCACCGACGCCCGCCAGCTGCATCTTCCACCGCCTGCGCATGCAGCGCCTTCGTGATGCCTGCTCCGGTGGCGGCGGCACGTCACCGCCTCATGCCACCGGCAGCCCTCCTCCTGCGCCGCCCTGCCCCGCCGTCGCAGCAGCTGCTGCCGCTGCCGCTGCTGCCGCCGCCGCCACGGCAGAGGCGCCGCTGGATCCGGTCCCTGGCAGTGCGGCATCTACGCTGGATGTGGCATCGGTGGCGCGGTTGCGGGGGGCGGGCACAGGCACCGCCACGCCGTCGACGCTGTCCACCGGCGGCAGTGTATCGCGTGGCGGCGGCGTGTGGCGGTCCTGCGGCAGTGGCGTGGGGGGGGACGGGGACGGGGGCCGCGGGGGGTGTGCCGTCTCGGCTGCTGCCGCCCCCCCCGCTGCTGCTGCCGCCGCCGCCGTTGCCCATGCCACCCCCGCCGCCCGCGGGAGGTATGACCACGATGATCAACGCAGTGAGGTTGGGTTTGATGCCACGGCGGGTGGCAGGGAGGATTATGACGACGGCGAGGGGGAGGAGGGCGACGTGCGTATGCGCACCACAACGCCGGCAGCCGCGCCGGCGCCGGCGCCGGCACCGGGCGTGCCGTCGCCCGTGTTTTACACCGCCGCCACCGACGGCCGCGTGCGCATCTTTGACATGCGGTCGCCCACCTGCGTGGGCGAGTTTCACGTGCAGGGGCGCGGCGCCACGTCGCTGGTGCCCGTACTAGGCCTCACCGCCATGCCCGATGTGCACGCGCTGGTGACGTCCAGCGCCGATGCGCGGGTGCGCACGTGGGACACGCGCACCCTCTCCCCCCTGCTCGTCTTTGCGCACCCTGGTGGCCGGCCTTTCATGCGGTGTGACGCTCGCCTGGGCGGCGTGCTGGCGGGCGACGTGGACGGCAGCGCGCACTGGTTCCCCGCTGTGCCCTTCACTGCCGTGCTATGATGTGTCCCTATTCGACTTGTTTTTGGCGGCGCCAGGCTGCCTGGCGCATTGCGTATAATAATGGCTGAGTTACTACCGTACCACCTGCCATTTGGTGTGTACACCCCATTGCCTGTGCTGCTGCGCGTGTAATAAGTTATGATAATCATCGCTGCCACCTCATTTTTAACTTGCGAGCGCCAATAATCACGGTCGGTACACAAATATCGCTGACCAATCGCGAATCATGACATCAGAATGATAACACAAAGCAACAATAACAACAACAACCCCAATCGGCCGGGAACTATTGCAGGGCGCAGGCGTCGCCGTCGCTGCCGGCAGCGGCACCATGAGGCGGCGGGGCAAGCAGGCGGGCTGCGGCGTGTCGCGGCGAGGTGTCACGCGCAGGGTGCGCCGACTCGGCGTGCATGATGAGGGCGGTGATGTCACGGAACCGCGCGTGGCATTGCGGGCACACCTCCTCGCCGTCCGCCATCGCAGTTGGGGCGGGCTGCGGTGGTGGCGGCGGCGGCGCATGCACCGTCTCCACGTGGCTGATGAGCGCCACCACGTCAGGCAGGCGCGCGGCACACACGGGGCACACCTCCGGCCGTGCCACACTGCCAGCGCCCTCCCACGCTGGTGATGCGGCCGCAGGCGCTGGCCGCATGCGGCTGGCTGCGGAGGCGCGCACCGCCTCTGACCCGCGCTGCTGCGGCGGCAGCGCGCCGCCGGCGCTGGACGGCGTGCGCACCAGCGTGGGTGCGTGCGGCGGCGTGCCTGCCGTGGACGGCGACGCACCGCCGGCGGCGGTCACGGACCCCGTGGAGCTGGCCCGGGAGGGTGCAGAGGCAGCGGATGGCGGCGGCGGCGGTGGGGGCAGGGACGGCAGCGCGGCGTTGACACCAAACATGGCGGCGGCGGCACTTGCCGCCGGCTGCGAGCCACCAAAGGTTGCCACGTAGGCGCGTGACGACGGCGCCACGGCGGCAGTCGCCGGCGCCACAGTGGGTGCCGCTGCAGGTGGGGCCCAGGAGGCTGCTGGCGCCCACGACGGCGGTGGCGCTGAATACGGCACCGCGGCAGCACGAGCGGGGGCGGGGGCGGGAGCAGCTACGACGGAGGGGGCAACAGGGGCAACGGCAGCAGGTGTGCCGCCACCACTCCGCGGCGCGGCGGCGGCAGGTGCAGCCGTGCGCCCGCCGCCGCCTACCCGCTTGGGCGCCAGCACCGCCATCGCCAGCGGCGCGCTTGGCGGCGCGGCGGGCGGCGGGGGTGCCGCCACGGCGGTGGTCAGGGCAGCTACCAAGGGGGATGACGGCGCGGGCGCGACGGGTGCGGGTGGCGCAAACCCCGGCAGTGCGACGGTGCCAGCGGGCGCTGCTGCGCCACCCCCAATCGCCGGCGTCAGTTTACTGCCACTACCACTGCTGCCAGCGGCGGCACTAGGGGCAGCCAGCGGCGCCGGTTGGAGTGCGGCAGCGGGGGAGACACGGACGGGGGGCGCAAAGGCAGCCAGCGGCGCCTCACTAACCGCTGCCGGCGACGGGCGCACGCCAGTAGCTGCTGTGGCGACGGCGGCGGCCGGCGGTGGTGCGCGCGCAGGCAGCGGTGACGCAGTTGGCCGGCCGCCGCGCAGCAGGGAGCCGCCACGGAAGAAGGAGGTGCGGCGCGCTGCCACTGCCGCAGCGCAGCCGTGGTCGTCGCCGTGCCGGTGCGCCAGGCACACCGCCTGGCCGCACGTGGCGCACGTGTACGTCATGGTGGCAGTCAGCCGCTCCTTGCAGCCGCGCACGGGGCAGCGCGGCCGCGCCGTGCGCAGCGCCCGCCCCGCCGGGTCGCACGCGCTCGCCAGGTGCGCCTCAAACACGGCGTGCACGTCCTCGTCGCGGCCGCCCGTGAAGTGGAGGGTCTGGGCGCACAGGGGGCAGGTAATGGCCCGCGCGTCGCGCGCCCCCGCCGCGCTGCACTCATGCGCGCCGTAGCTGCGGTGCTCCAGGCAGAACTCGCGCCCGCAGGCGTCGCACTTGAACGGCAGGAAGTCTGGCGGTTGGGGGTTTGGGGTGAGGAGAGGGTGTAGGGGTGAGGAGTGTGTTTTGGGTGACTACTACAACGCAAAGGCGCCACACATACCTTGCTGGTGACACAGCACTGCGCTGCAGTGCTTGCCTACATCCACAAAGTCCATCGTGCCGGCGGCAGTCGAGTAGGGGAGCAGGCGACGCCTTCCACAACGGAAGCAGAGGCGCCTTCTAACTGGTGGCAACGAGTCTGGCGGCAGCGACCAGAAAACAGCAGACGAGACTTGGAAGACAAGATTGAATGCAGTATACACAAACTCTTGCTATCTGCTACTGCTGCTACTTGCTGTGGGAGTTGTGGCCGCGTAAGTCGCGCCCCACTTCCGTCACCTCTCTTCCTCTCGCCTCTCGCCTCTCGCCTCTCGCCTCTCGCCTCTCGCCTCTCGCCTCTCTAGTCTGGGTGGTGAGAGGCTGGGTATTGGCAATTACAAAAAATAACGGCACGACGGCAGACCGATATAACGGGTGGAAACCACCTATTGTCAAAGGAGTGCCGTACTGCGCGTGTGAGATATGCCGGTCCTGCGCTTGTCAGTAAGAATTACGAGGCCAACTTTGCCCTCTCTCTCTCCCCTCTCCCCTACTCGTTCGCTGCCTCGTTCTCTCCTCCTCGTTCTTCAGTGCCGCAGGTCCGGACTCTGGATACACAACACAGTTAGTGACAGAAGGCGGAAATTCGCAGGATACGCGTGGCGTACCAACGGTGCTGACAGCCACGTCATGTAGTGCATACAATGCCTGTGTGGTGTGCCAAGTTTTGTACTTGATACATTTGTGAGGTGGTCACTTACGCGTCGGTAAGAAGCCCCTTTTCGCCTCCCTCTCTCACTGCCAACGGCTGCAGCAGGGATACGCCATTCGCGCATAGGGCAGTGTAACAACGCGCCGTGCAATTTGCACCACAGTGAATGCAATATGAACACACCATAGTGATTGGTGAATTGCCTTATTTTCTTGTTTGGAGGGTTTGTGCAACACATTCATTTGTGCGACTCTCTCGCTACCCGCCTCCTCCCCCTCGCAACCCACAGTCAGCAGCTGCAGCAGCCATGCCGCCGACGGTGGTAGGGGGCAGCGGTGGGGCGCGAGGTGGCGCCGGTGGCGGTGGGGATGTCAGTGAGGCGCTGGTGACGACTGCTGGCAGCAGTGGCGGGCGCGGCGGCGGTGCTGCTGCTGTTGCCGCGTCGTTGACAGCAAAGGAAGAGGATCCCTGCTGTGACGCCAGCACGGCATCGGCATCGGCATCGGCATACCGGTACACAGCCACCGTGCCGCCGCGGCTGGTGGTGCGACCGGCGGCACGCGGCGTGTGGCGGGTGCTGCCAGTGAGCACGTTCGGCGCGGGCGCGGTGACCAAGGTGACGGGGCTGGCGGCGCACGTGGCGACGGGGGAGGTGTATGCTGCAGATTTCAGTAAGATGGCGTTCCACGTGTTTTCGCGGGCGCTGGACCTCGTCACCAGCTTCCCGTTTGAGGTGGCGGATGAGGGCGACGAGCCGGCTGGCACCATGGCGCGGCCACTGAAGGTGGCGGTGGACTGTACCGGCGCGCGCGTGTTCCACGCCGTGGTGTGGGCGTGCAGCCGGGTGACGGGCGAGCTGCAGGCGTCCGCGCTGTACACGTACGCGTGCGACGACGGCCGGCTGGTGCACCGCATGCGCGGGCCGGGCGGCGCGGAGGTGCTGCGCATTGGCGTGCACCCCACGTCCGGTGACGTGTACGTGGTAACGAACCCGGCGCCGGGGGAGCCGCGCATGTTCCACGTCATGGTGCTGTCGCAGGGCCTGCTGAACCTGAAGGCGCGGTGGCCCACCGGCGCGCCGTACGGGCGGTCCAAGGGCGTGGGCGTGGCGGTGGACCTGGAGTCGGGCAACGTGGCGATCGCAGACCAGGAAGGCGGGCGCGTCATGGTGTACACGGACGCCGGCGTGCAGGTGGCGGCGTGGGAGGCTGGCGAGCCCATCACCTCCACCCTCACCCTGCCGGACGGCTACGTGACCATCTACTACGACACCGGCCGCGTGCAGGTGCGGCACCTGGCCACCGGCGCCGTGGCAGCTGAGCACCGCCCGTCCGCCGCGCTGCCCGCGCTGTGCAACACGCAGACGGCCGCCTTCAACCCGCACACCGGCGACATTGTGTACGCGCTGGACGCCCCGGTCGGCGTGCGTGCGCTGGCCGCTGTCACCATCGCTGACCCGCCGCCCCGCCTGGTGTGATGTGCCCCCCGTTTACTGTGCATTATTGGTATCGACATTTTAATTAATACAGTACTAGTTAACAGAACGGTTACCGGCGACCCGCGCCGCCGCCCGGCGCGCCGCACGCGGTGGCGTCGATCTGGGTGAGGGAGGGCACTAGGCGCGCGAGCTTGATGCGGTAGTCAAAGTCCCGTGCAATGGGGTTGTGCTCCAGGTACACGACGGTCAGGTCGGGCAGCGCCGCCAGGTCGGCCACGCCCTCCCAGGTTGCCACCGCATTGTAGCCCAGCCAGATGTCGGAGGCGGCGGTCAAGCCGCCCAGGCCCTCCACGCGCTCAATGCGGTTGCCCGTCAGGTCCAGCACCTCCAGCTCGGCCAGCGTGGACAGGCCGCCAATGCGCGTGATGCCGTTGTGGCCCAGCACCAGCTCGCGCAGGTGCGTCAGCGCCTCCAGCCCCGCGATCTCGCTCAGCCGGTTGCTCTGCACGTCCAGCCGCACCAGCTGCGTCAGGTGGCCCAGCCCCGCCAGCGAGCTAATCTTGTTCTTGCCCAGCCACAGGTCGCGCAGGTTCACCAGCGTCTCCAGGCCCTCAATCACGCGCAGCCGGTTGTTGCCCAGGTCCAGCTGCGTCAGCGCCGTGCACGCCGCCAGGCCCTCAATCTTGGTCAGCTTGTTGGCCGCCAGCATGAGGCTGCGCAAGTGCGCCAGCGGCGCCAGGCCCTCAATGCGCCGGATGCGGTTGTATGACATGTCCAGCACCTCCAGCGCCGTCAGGGTGCTCACGTCCTCCAGCGCCGCCACCCGGTTGTCATACAGCTCCAGGGTGGTGAGCGTCGTCAGGCCACCCACGCCTACCATGCGGCTGATCAGATTGGAGCGCAGGTTTAGGGTCTTCAACTCGCCACACCCGGCCAGCCCGTCAATAATCGTCACCTTCTGCCCCCGCGTGCCCACATACTCGATCGCCTCCGCATGCTCGTCAAATGCCACCACGTCGCGTGGCAGCACCACGCGGTGCGCCGGGTCGTCCCCCGCCTCCTCCTCACTGCCATCGCTGTGTGCCCCACCCCCGCCGCCGCCACCGCCGCCGCCGCCGTGTGCATGCCCATGCCCCCCATGCCCATGCCCATGCTCGTCGTGATCGTGCCCATGCGCGCACACCTGCACCGTTCGTCCCGCCGCCTCTGTTGGTACTGCTGCTGCTGGCGCTGCCGCTGGCGCTGGCACTGCCGCCGCGGCATGGGTGTGGGTGTCGTCCGCCATTCGTTCGTTCGCTGATGCGGGGGAGGGGGGAGGTGCGTTCTGCGTCAAAAATGAAATGATGAATACTATTATCCAGCACGTCGGGAGGCAACCAAAGGATGTGTATACTTGTTAGATGCTATTGCCGCATTGATAATTGTGTGTTGCGGCCCCGTTCATTATTATGCGTTCTGCACAACACCACCTCTAGTGGTACTGGAGTGTGATGCCTTGAGTACCAGTAGGCAGCACGAAAGATGTGGCAGGTGCCAACGGACGAGGAGGTGGGGTGAAAAGTGCGCGATTGGAAGCAATCAACTGCTGCAACAGCGCACGGTACCATGTAAATTCGACGCAAGCGGGATCTATGCGATATTATCAGTTGAGGCAACCCGCCATATCATTGTTTCATGCTTTTCCTGCACCATTTTGCACCCTATTTTCCCGCCTCTCTCACCCCTACCAGCCCAACGCTTTACCAGTACTACCGGTACCCACACACGCGCGGTGTGTAATTGTGACAGTGGCACCGGCGAATGCCGTCCATCACACGCAGCTGAGCTGGAAATAGGGTGCAGTTCCTTTCCCTGCGGTTGTTGCTGTCGCTAAACCCGCTGTTGCCAATACCAATACGGGCGGAAACAACGCGACTACTTTCCAGCAGGCAGGAGGTAGCAGTTGGAGGGTAAGGGAGTGAGGGACGGGGCGGCGCAAGGCCGGCGGCGACGAGGCGCTGGCAGTAGCGTGACCGCCGGTGGCTGCTGCTAAGCGTGACAGGGTGCGCGCCGCACGATGGAGGGTGCAGCTTGAACAACGTAGCGCGCTTTCCCGCCTCCGCCTCTGGCACGTGACTCTCCCACCTGTCAACTGCTGCTGCAACGGCTACCGCCGCCGCGGCAGCCGCCATGGCTGGCCGCCGCCTGCTCATCGACGGGCCGGTGGTCTGCGGCGGCCTCACCTTTGACGCCTCGTTTGAGACCGGCAGCGCAGGGGCTGTGTCGGTGGTACGTGCTGCTTGCCGCGAAATGCACGTACTACCTGCTAACTCCCCCAACCCACCCACCCCACCCACCTCCCTCCAACCCACCATCGGCCGCAGCGCGAAGACAAGGAGGCGGGCTGCCGCGTGGTGACGGTGGACGTGCTGCCGGAGTGCTGGGGCACGCCGCACGTCAAGGCGCTGGGCACCTGGTTCTACTTCTCCGTGGCGGGCGCCGCCAAGGACGACGTGCTCCTGTTGGAGCTGCGCGGCATGACCAGCCAGCGGCCGCTTATGGCGGCAGACCCCCGCGTGGTGGTGCGGCTGGGTACGGCAGGGAGCTGGTACCGCACACGCCTGCCCGCCTCGTTTGTGGTACGTGCTGCCTTTGCACTTCCCGAATCGCCCAGTTTTGTCGTTACAACACGACACACGCGCGCCACGGCCGCTGCAGAACACGGCGGCAGAAGGCGCACCTCTGCCAGCGTACACGCTGACCTTCCGACACGTGGTGGAGGTGCAGACCACCAGCCCGCTGTTCTTTAGTTTTACGTACCCGCACCCGCTGTCACAGGTGGACGCTGCTCTCAACTTCCGGGCGGCGCTGCTGGGCGACTGGGCTGACACGACGTGCCCGGAGATGTGGCCGCGCTTGTATGGTGCACCACCCAGCCGCGCCAGCGTCCGCCCCGCCACCAGCACTGGCGGCGCAGCACCGGCGGGTGGTGGCCCAGTCGTCACCCCACTCGCCGCTGCTGCCGCCGCCGCCTCTTTACCGCCGCCAACAACACCAGCTGGCGGCGCTGGGCGGTCGCGCTCCCTGGGCCGGCGGCCCGGTGGCGGGCCGGCAAGCGGTGCAGCGGGGGTGGAGGGGGGTAGTGGGCCGGTGCCGTCCGCACGGCCGCCATTGTCACGCAGTCGGGGCGCGGTGGGTGATCGACGTGGTGGTGGGCGAAGCGCGTCCGGCCACCGCCTGACGTACGACCCCACCGCCGTGTTCTTTAGCCGTGAGGTGCTGACGCACAGCCTGGAGGGGCGGCCGGTGGAGCTGGTAACAATAAGCAGCTGGGAGGGCGTGCCACGCGTGGACACTCTGGAAGCTTGGCTGGCGCTGCCGCGCGAGCCGCCCATTGCCGGCCTGTTCCCATACGCCGCCAACCCGGCAGCAGTGGTGGAAGCACGGGATGGTGGCACGGACAGCGGGGGCGACAGCAGCAGCCGGCGCAGCGAGGCAGGCGGCGGCGGCGGCGGCGGCGGCGGCGGCGGCACGGGCACGCTGCCACCGTTACGACCGCCTCGTGGAGTCGAACCTTCTGGCCCGCATGGTGGCTCCATGACACCCACGGTACTGCACAGTAGTAGTGGTGGTAGCGGGGCCACTGATGCCGACGGCGGCGCCGACGATGGTGGTGACAGCCGGCCGACCTCGCCGCTGTCAGACCCGGATTCCGAGTTTGGAGAGGAGGCCGCGCCGCCAGCACCACCCAGCAGCGCCGCTGGTGCCGGCGGCAGCGGCGTTGGGGGCGGGCTACCCAGCCGGCCGGCGGCTGAGCGCGCCACACCCCGCGATGCCGCCACTGCGGCACCCACGCTGCGGCCGCCGGCGGGGTTGTTTGCTGCCGGCAAGCGTGTGGTGGTGCTGTCAGCGCGCGTGCACCCGGGCGAGACCCCCGGCAGCTTTGCGATGGATGGCATGCTGGACCTGCTGTGCGACGCGCACGACCCGCGCGCGCAGGAGCTGCGCCGCCGGTTTGTGTTCCTGGTGCTGCCGCACCTGAACCCGGACGGCGTGGCGCGCGGGCACTGGCGCTTGGACACGCGCGGCGTGAACCTGAACCGCTGCTACATTGACCCCACACCTGACGGCGACCCCACCGCCTACGCCCTGCGTGTACGTGCTCACCCCCGCACGCCCGCGTGGTGTATCCGTGTCATCGTGTCCCCCCACCCCCCCCCCCCCCCCCACACACCCAACCCAACCCGCAGGAGCTGGTGCGCGCGTACCGCGAGCGCCTGTTCCTGTTCATTGACTGCCACGCGCACGCGGGCAAGCGCGGGTGCTTCCTGTTTGGCAACACGCTGCCCGACTTTGACGAGCAGATTGAGACGCTGCTGTTCCCGCGCCTGGTGGCGCTGCACACGCCGCACCTGGACGTGGGCGCGTGCAACTTCAGTGAGGAGAACATGGCGTCGCCGGACGGCGGCGGCGACGGCACGACGCGGGAGAGCTCGGCGCGCGTGGCGCTGCACCGCGACACGGGCCTGGTGCACAGCTACACGCTGGAGTGTAACTACAACTCGGGCAACGTGGTGAATGCGGTGCCGCCCGCCATGAACGACGGCGGCCGCGCCTCGCCGCCCCAATTCACGCGGCGCCCCGGCGGCGGTAGCGGCGGCGCCGTTGCAGCCCTGCCGCCGCTGCCACCCAAGTACACGCCCGACATCTGGCGCGGGGTGGGCCGCGCGTGCCTGCTTGGCGCGCTGGACCTGCTGGCAGCCAACCCGTGGTCGCGCCTGCCCCGCTCCGAGTACCGCACGCTGGATGGCGCGCGGCGGGCGGTGGCGCTGCAGCTGGCACTGGAACGCCGCCGCCGGCGCCCCACCGGCGCTAGCGGTGGGGCGCCTGCCTCCCGAGCTCCCTCGCCGCTGCCCGGCCCCGCCGCCTCGCCATCCCCCTTGCCTCCCGCGCTTGGCCTTGGTGGCGCCAGCCTGCCCCGCATCCCCAGCAGCCGCACCTTGCCGCCAGCTGCCCCAACGGCAGGAGTAAGTGCGGCGCCGCGACCTGCTACCCGTGTGGCAGCAGTGCCAGCGGCCGGTGTACGATTGGCGCCCGAGCCACATGATGATACACCCACCGCAGTGGTAGGCGGCGGTGGCGCCCGACCACCCGGTGGCAGCGTCCTGTTGAGTCCTCCCGCTACCGCGGTGGCGCGCACGCCGCCGCCAGCCATCACAGTGAGCCCCACCAGTGGGCGGGTAAGCCGGTCAACCACTGCGTCACCGCAGCTGGGCGCCGTGCTGGGCGGCGGCGGCCGCTCGCCGCTGTCGGCGCCACCGTCGCGTGCCGGGTCACCCACATGCTGCGTGACAGCCAAGCAGCTGCTATTGCCGCTGTCTGTTGCCGCCGTGGCACCGGGGGAGGGTGACGCCGCGTTTCCCGTCCGGTTTGGCACACGAGTGGACGCCGTCGCACGTGCCACGGCAGAGATCCTGGCACGCACCAACAGCGCGCTGGGGTTCACGCCAGGTGGCGGCAGCGGCGGCGGTGGGCGGGGCAGCAGCATGCTGCTGGCACGCAGCTCCTCCAGCGACGACGACGACAGCGGCTGCGTGGAGCTGGTTACTGACGCGGGTGGCGACGCCGCGTTGGTAAGCCGCACCCCCGCCGCACCGGAAGCCGGCTTTGTTCCGCCATCGCCCTGGACTGCGGGGATTGTGCGACAGCCGCCAGGCGGCACCTTGTTACGTACCTACTCTGAGTTCTCATCGCGCGTGGCGCGTGCAGGTGGCGTGGCGCTTCCTCGCGCCACCGCCGCGCTCCGCGCACCACCTTCCTCCCGCTGGATGCTCGGCCGCGCGAGCTCCAGCGCGGCGGCGGCGGCACCACCCAGCGCCTCCATCCCGCTGCCGCGCGTCGCTGCTGGGTCACGCCTTGCGGCCGCCCAATCAGCTACGCACCGCCGCTAATAATTAGTCATCTCATTAGTGTGTACCCTCCGCCGCTACGTGTGTGCGCTGCCCTGCCTGGTTGCATGTGTCTATGTGCCCCCACCTGCCAGTGTGTCGTAGGTTGCTTCAATTATTCGTGGTGCGCGTTTTTAATTGTATGTTACCACCCGTGCGCGGCGCCGTCACCGTCGCCGCCAGTGTCGGCGGCGTCGTCGTCCGCACTTTCGCTGGCAGCCATCAGCGCCGCGGCATCCCAGCCGTCCTGGCGCCACGGCAGCTGCACGCCGCGCGACGCCTCTGCCAGCGCCGCCTCCTCGCGCTCTATTAGGGACGCCTGCGTCTCCACCGCCAGCGCTGCCAACTCTGACATGCCTGCCGCTGCGCCGCCGCCGCCGCCGTCCGCTGTGGCGGGCCGCGGCGCCGGCATGAACGCGCGCATGAGCTCCACGCCGTCGGTGGGGAAGTCTGGCAGCCGGCGCAACCGTGGTGAGGGTCGCGCAACCCGCGCCGACGCCGGCCGTGCTGCCGCGCCGCCGCCGCCGGCAGAGGCAGGCCGCACTGGCATGCGGTGGCTGGCTGGGCGGCGCCCGGGCGGCGGCGCTGGCGTGTGCGGCGTAAACAGGCGGCCCGTCATTGCCTCGTTTGCATGCCGCTTCAGCGCCGTATCCTGCCGCCGCACCGTGTCCATGATGCTGGCGCGCGTGTTGCTGTAGATGGCGGCAAAGCGGTAGTCGGCGGGCGTGACGACGTTGTAGGCGTAGTCGCCGCCACGCGTCGCCAAGCCAGGTCGTGGCGGAAGCCCGGCGTCGGGGGAGGGCGACGTGCCGCCACCGCCGCCGCGCCCACCACCGCCACCTGGACTGCCGCCCACCAGCGCACCGACGCCACCGTCACCGTCACGACGCGTGTGCCAGCCTAGGACGGAGGGGTAATGAAACCGGGGCTTGCCCACAATCAACCCCGGTCCCGAAGCAGGTGGTAGCCCAAAGCCGGCCTCGGACGGCCGCCGCTCTGGGGAGGTGGGCAGCGGGCCGCCGTCGGGTGAGTGCGGCGACGGCGGCGGCATCAACTGGCGTGCCGTCACCACGCGCGCATGCGGGTGCGCCAGCACCGCGCTGCCGTTGTAGGCGTCAGCCATGGTGGCGGCGTCCGCTGCCGACACTGGCACCATGACCGCCGTAATGTTGCCAGTGCCCGCCAGCGCTGCCAGGGCGCCCGCCGCCGCCGCACGTTGCGTGCCGCCCGCCACCGCGTCCCGCGTGGCATGCGACATGGTGGACTTAAGGTGGTCAAGCGGCAAGCCCCAGGTGGGCGGCATGGTGTGCAGCGCGGTGATGAGGGGGCGGTCGGACCCCAGGCGTGGCGAATGGCCTGCCAGCGTCATCGTCATCGTATCGCTGCCGCCGCCCCCCGTCGCCGGCGGCAGCTCGGTGCCCATGCCTGCCGCCGCCATCGCCGACTCCACCATGGCATTCATTGCCACCTTGCGGTGCTTGGAGACGGGTGATACCATGGGCGTGCGAAACACGCCCACCGGGTGCGACGCCGGCCGTGCCTGGCCGAGGTGCGTGGAGATGGGCCCGCCGCCGGCCGCCTCCACACCCGTCTGGTCGTGTGCCGCCTCCACCAGCGCGCCGCCCCTGAAGATGCCGCGCGTGGCGGCTGCTGCCGATGTCGCCTGCCGCAACGCCGCCGCTGCAGCGCTCCCGCCGCCACCGCCACCCCCACTTATCGTCGTGCCGTCCGGCCCCCCACCCAACGACTGGTCCTCCCGCCGCAGGTCATCGTTACGGCCATCCACGCTGGGGGGCACCTGCGCCTCCACCGAGAAGCGGCGGGCGTACGATGGCGGCAGGCGCGGTGCAGCCATGCCAACCACGCTGCCGCCATCCTCCACTTCCGCCGCTGACTCGCGCCGCGTGGGCGAGCTCGAGCCGCGGCCTCCCGCCAGCACGTCATGCCGCGTTGGCCCGCGCCCGCGCTCCCGGTCGCGCAGCCGTGCCAGCGCAGCAGCTGGGTCAGCTGCCAGGCTCACGCGCCGCTCGCTGCGCGTGGGTGACACCGCACTGCCGGTGCTGATGCGTCGCCTGGGACTACCGCCGCCCTTGCGCGGCGACGCGGAGCCGCGGCGTGCGGAAGGGCTGTTGGAGCCGCCGCCGCCGCCACGCCCGCCGCTGCTGCTGCCGTGCTCAATGATCAGCGGCGGTGGGGATGCCGCGGGCTCAGGACGCGTGCGTCCCGCAACCTGGCTCAGGGTGGCGGCACGCTGATGTGCCGTCGGGCTGCGGAAAGAAGGCACCGGTGGCATGCCGGGCGACGCCATGTCACTGCTGCCACGGTGGCGGCCGCTCTGCGACCCTCGCGACCGTGCCGTCCCGCCACCGCCGCCGTCACCACCACCGCCCGCTGCAATGGCATCAACCGCCAGGCGCAGGTCACCCCCACGCGCTAGTGCGGCATCCACGCGCGCGGCTGCCGCAGCAATGCGGTGGTTCAGGAGTTGCTCCAGCCGCAGGTACACGCCACGGGTTGGGCGAGTTACCCGCGCGCCGCCGCCGCTACCAACACCACCTCCTCCGCCACTACCTCCACCGCCGCCGCCGCCGCTTCCACCACCAACCCCGCCACCCCCGCCGCCGTCCATGCCACCGCCCATCGCAGCAGTACGCAGCAGCTCATCCATAGGTGTCGCCAACTCAAAAGACATGATGACCCGCCGCCCTTTGCTGCGCCGCTGCTGTCGTGCCAACGTTGCTACGTACGCCCGATCACCGGCGGCCTTTGCAGCGGCAGTGCCGGCGGCAGGCAGTACACCACCGCCACCGCCGCTGGCACCGCTGACAACGCCGCCGCCACCGCCGCTTGTGCGTGATGGTGACGCTGCGCGGGCCGACGGCAGCGTCAGGCGCGGCGCAGCTGACGCTGGCCGCACACGCAGCGGCGTCCCTGCTGGCGCGGCAGCAGGTGTGGCGGCAGCTCGTGACGCTGGTCGTGCTGGCGGCAGGGACGGCGGTGGCTCAGCAGCGGTCGGCGGCTGCGTCGGTGGGCTTTCCAGCCCCAGCAGCGTGGCAGCGCGTGCGGATGCGCCGGTGGGAGACATCATAGACAGGAACGCCATGGCGGCTTGCATCTTAGTGCGCAGTGCGCCGCCGTGACTAGGACTGATGGATGCTGCAACCGCGCCATCCGCCGTTGGCGCCGCAGCTGGTGCCGCCGCTGACGCTGATGCCGTCATCGGCAGTGCTGGAGGCTCAGTGGCAGCGGCAATTGGGTCCGCCGTAGCCGCGGCCGTGGCTGCGGCAACCTGCTGCGCCACGCGCAACAGCCGGCCGCGGCTATGTGGGTGCCCCGCTGGTGCAGCAGTGGCTGGTCGTCCCGGTGTGGAGGCAGTAGCCACAGTACTACTGCCCACCGCCCCTGGGATGCCAACCGCAGCAGCCAGTGCGGCGGATGTGGTGGCAGCCACCTCCGCCACGGTGAGCGGCGCCGGCGCAGTCGGCGCCATGGATGACTCACGCAGGCGCACCTTCATGGTCGCTGGCAGCGTCACCGTCGTCACTAGCGGTTTGGACACGTCCGTGTCTACAATGAACAGCGTCTGTGGCGTCGTGTCCACCGCGCCCCACCGCCGCGCCCGCACCTCATCCTTAAACGCCACCGCCTGCAGCCGCTCCTGCTCAGGCAGCGAGTCATCAGCGTCCGCCACGCCACCCACCTGCCACAGCTTGCTCAACCCGCCGCCGCCGCCGCCAGTATTGCCACCAGCTGTGGCTGGCCGTCGTCGGGCAGCCGGCGTCAATCCGCCGCCGCCGCCGCCGCCGCCACCGCCACGCAACGGCACACCTGACTCTAGCATGGCCACGGTGGCCGCCGCTGCGAAGTTGCGCTCCGCTAGCGGGTCGGAGACATCTACCGTGCCATTCAGCAGCGCCAGCACGCCGGCAGCGTCGCCGCGCGTGCTGTCCGTCATGGTGCCACTGCTTGTCGGGGCACCCTAGCAGCGGGTGACAGCCAACCAACTTGCCACCTGCCTGCCACACTGTGTGATGGGTGCAGTTACCACTCTACTGTCAGGTGTGTTGACCACGCAGAAGCGACAGGCAACAATGTTTGCAAATGCACACGTCGGACCACACGGACGACAGTGTAAATGACATATTCCATTAATTACCAGCGTGCGTGACGGCGCCGATGTGTATTTATAGCTGCGGAAACTTGGTGTCGGACCGCTTCAGCCTGAGCAGCCGTAACGCCCACACCTGTGACGACGCAGTTGCAATCATCAGTGTGACCCGAGATAACAAACGCAGACGGCATTCAAAAACACCGTCATCCAATACACGCAGGGCAGCGGGAGCAGCCAAGTACGAGACCGGGGGCACCCAGCTGATTAGGCGCGGGCGGGCTCGGCGGCGGCGGCGGCGGTGGCAGGGGAGGTGGCAGCAGCAGCAGTGGTGATGCCGGCGGCAGCGGAAGCGCGGGAGACGGCAGCCTCCACGACGACGATGGGGCAGCGCGCGGCGCCGTCACCACGGTCGGCTGCTGCTGCTGCGGCGGCAGTGTTGGTGGCGTCGCCGGGCGCGCCCGCTGATGCCGACGGCGACGGCGTGCGGCGGAACGCGGACTCCACGGCGCCGGTCATGCGCGTGCGCGCCGCCGCCAGCTTGTCGCGCACCAGCAGGTGGTGCACACAGGCAGTGTGGCCCAGCTCGTGCAGCTGCGCCACGCCACGCTCAAACAGGTGCGCCAGCGCGGCGGCGACGGGCGGCTGCCACGGCGCATCCGGCGCCGCTGCTGCCGGCTCGCCGCTGGTGGACGCGGCGGCTGCTGCCACACCGGCCGCCGACACGGTCGCCGTGCCAGCGTCAACCACGGACGCGGGCGTGAAGTCAGAAGGCGCGGACGTGGACGCAGGGGTGGTGGGCTCGCCGTCGCTCACGGCGGCGCGCACCTCCTCCGAGTCCAGCCACCGGCGGGAGTGGAACACCATGAAGAAGAGGAGGACGGGGAGGTACCAGAGGGAGGCGCGGAAGAGGGCGCGCGCGGTGGCGTCGTTGGGCGTGCGGTAGAAGCGGGTGGCAAGCATCATGAAGTAGGCGCCCAGCACCGTGCCCTCCACCGCAAACATGGGCCCCGTGGCGCCCACCGCGGTGGCCACCAGCGGCAGCGCCGCCATGGCGGCGGAGGAGCGCAGCGACAGCCACGCCGTCGTCTTCCCGCCCGTCGTGTCCAGCACCGGCACCATGGCGTAGCCGCCGCGGCCGTAGTCACGGCGCAGGTTCCACGCCAGGCTGTAAAAGTGCGGGAACTGCCACCAGAACAGGAGGCCGCCCAGCAGCAGCGGCTCCACGGCGGCAATGTCGCCCGTGGCAGCCACCCAGCCCATGACGGGCGGGATGGCGCCCACCAGCGCGCCCACCGCCGTGTTCCACGTGCTGCGCAGCTTCATGGGCGTGTAGATGAGCGCGTACAGCGCCACGTTGCCCACGCCCAGCACCGCCGTCAGCGGGTTGGCGCCAAAAGTGAGCAGCGCAGCGGAGGAGAAGAGGGTACCAAACCCAAACGCCGCCGCCTTGCCGCGCGAGATGTGCCCCGCCGGCAGCGGCCGCCCCGCGGTGCGCTTCATGAGCGCGTCGGTGGACACCTCAAACAACTGGTTGAAGGTGGCCGCCGACGCCGCCGCCAGCGCCGTGCCCGTCGTCGCCGCCACCAGCGCCGGCACGGACGCCACGGGGCCCGCCATCAGGAAGCCAGCGCCCGACGTCAGCACCACCAGTGACGACAGCCGCGCCTTGCACAGCTGCGACAGCACGACGCCCAGCGATGGCGACTTGGGGCTGGCACCGCCCGCGGCGCACGACTGCGTGCTGTCGAGTGCAGCTTCTGGTGTCGTCGTCGGCGGCGACGGTGGCGGCGGCGCGGCAGCCGTGGTCATGGCACGCAGCGACGCGGCGGTGGCAGCCAGCGGCGAGCCGCTGCCGTTGATGCTAGTACCAGCGGCAGGCGCGATGGCCGCCGCACTCGCGCGTGCCACCGCGGAGAGGAGGGCTGCGTGCTGCGCAGCAACGGCGCGCTGTGACGCGGCTGCTAGCACCCCGGCGCCGCTGCCGCCACAGCCGCTGCTACCA
>Ga0066256_1002970_pt1 | contig 17324 bp, 15 predicted proteins | sample ThiBio_1000_biof_FD_87107 | JGI IMG/M metagenome (GOLD analysis project Ga0066256, IMG submission 87107) | Wastewater bioreactor microbial communities from Cape Town, South Africa - Thiocy_expt_1000_biof (version 2) | ecosystem: Engineered > Bioreactor > Thiocyanate-remediating >...
CAAGCGCCCGGTGAACGTCGGCTTTTCGGGCGGCGAGAAGAAACGCAACGAGATGGTGCAGATGGGCATCCTCGACCCCAAGCTCGCGATCCTCGACGAAACCGACTCGGGCCTCGACATCGATGCGCTGCGCATCGTCGGCGACGGGATCAACGCGATCATGCGGCGCCCCGACAAGGCGGTGCTGCTGATCACCCATTATCAGCGCCTGCTCGACTATGTGCGGCCCGATTTCGTGCACGTCCTCGCCGCTGGCCGCATCGTCAAGTCGGGTGGCCCCGAACTCGCGCTCGAACTCGAACGCGAAGGCTATGCGGAGATCGCGGCGTGATCCTCGCTTTCGCCCTTCTGACGATTGCGCAAGCGCCCGAGCCGGTGCCGACCGACGAGGAAATCGTCGTAATCGCACAGAAGCTGAGCGGCATCGCGGTCCATGTCGGCCGTGATGCCAAGGGGCGCTATCATTGCGACCTCAGCGAAAGCAGCGGCAATGCGCGTCTCGACGCGCAGCTCTGCAAGACAAGCGCGACCTGCGTGAAGAAAGGCGCATCGAATCAGGCTGAAGTGAAGGCCTGCATCGACAAGCGAAAGTCGACGTTGCTCGCGAACGTCCGCCGCGAATGGGCGGAGCGCAGGCCATGACCGCTCTCCCTAATCGCCGCGACGAAGCGTGGCGCTATAGCGACATCGACGCGGTCGCAGCAGCTTGGCCGCTGCCCGCGCCCGAAAATATCGTCGTGCCCGCGGGCGGTGACTTCAAGCGCGCAATCGTGCAGGACGCGGGCGATATCCACCAGATCGAGCTGGTGCTGGGCAAGGGCGCGACTGCGTCGCTGCACGTCCTCAACATCGGCGGTGCATATGGCCGCATCGAACTCGCCGTGACGCTCCACGAAGGCGCAGACTTCACACTCGGCGCGGCGCAGATCGGTGGCGGCGCACAGAATCTCGAGATCGTCACCACCGTCACCCACGCCGAGCCCGGTGCAACGTCGCGGCAGATGGTGCGCTCGGTCCTCGGCGGTACGGCAACCGGCACCTATCTCGGCAAAGTTGCGGTCGCGCGTGACGCGCAGCAGACCGACAGCGAACAGGATGTGAAGGCGATGCTGCTCGACCGCAGCGCGACCGCCAACGCCAAGCCCGAACTCGAAATCTTCGCCGACGATGTGAAGTGTGCGCATGGCTGTGCGATCGGCGAGCTCGACGCGATGGGCCTTTACTATCTCCAGTCGCGCGGACTGCCGCCGGCTGAGGCGAAGAAGATCTTGCTGCAGGCTTTCGTGGCCGGCGTTTTCGATGGCGCCGAAGATGAAGCACACTTACGGGGGCTGGCGCTGGCGAAGCTTGGAGAGCTGGTGTGAGCGACCACACAAAGATCCTCCCCGGAACGGGGAGGGGGACCAGCGAAGCTGGTGGAGGAGCACAGGCCATCTCCGCCGCGTCTGATCCTCACCTGCCCCTCCACCATCCTTCGGATGGTCCCCCTCCCCGTTCCGGGGAGGTCTTGGCGAATCGGCGCATCGCTTCACCAGGGCGTCAGGAAGGTGACGGTCAGCTCGGTCTTGCCGTTGGCCGGCACGGGCACTTCCCAGCGTCGCTGGTCGGCATTGTCCTGGATGCCCTTGATGCTCTCCTCCGGCACGCGCAGGTCGCGCCACCACCACCATTGGCCGAGCCCGCCCTGGACCACGTCGACCGTCACCGGCACCGGCTTCGCATTGGTGACGATGTAGCGCATCTGGGTGCGGTAGTAGGTCTTGGGCCGCTCGTAGGTGCCCTCGACCGTGCGGCCGTCCGAATAGGTGACTTTCCACCGCGCGGCCTTCTCCCGCTCGTCGAGCGTGGCCGGCTCGCGCTTCACGACCCCGGGCGGGACCTTCACGTCGAAGGCGTCGCCGGTCCGCAGGGCCAGGCTGGAGCCGCCGGGGGTGTGCGGGATCTCGCTCTCGCCGATGAACTGCGCCTGGCCGCGCGCGTCGCGCATGTAGACGCGCACCGTGCCGGCGGGCAGGGCGTCGCCGATCCCCTCGGCCCGGGCGCTGGAGAAGCGGAGGACCGAGGCCGCGCTCTGCGCTTCGCCCTGCGCGCCGAGCCAGCCGTTGACGTATTCGTAGCCCTTGCGCGCCGGCACTCCGCTCGCGTCGAGGAACGAGACCTGCTTGGTCTGGGCATTGGCGATCGTGGTCCGCCCCGCGATCGGATAGACGTAGAAATCGCCGAGCTGCTCGCGGTTGGCGCTCTCGGTGCCGGGCACGTTGCCGCGCGGGCGCGGCGCCGGGCGGGGACCGTAGCGCGGGCCCTGCTGGACCTGCCCGACCTCGCCCGCGACCAGCAGGGTCCGGGCGTTGGAGAAGGTCGTGCCGGTGTTGTTGGTCAGGGTGATCCAGCCCTGGACGTCGATCTTGCCGGCCTTCTCGTCGAACAGGGCGACGTAGTCGGACTTCCAGCCGATGCCCGGCGTCAGGTAGCTCAGCGTCAGCGGGCGGGGGCCGGCGCGCTCGGCGTCCAGGGTCACGCTCAGGGTCGGGCGGGCGCGCAGGTTGGGTGGGATCGAATCGAAGATCACGCGCACCGGCAGGCCGTCGTCGCGCAGCACCTCGATCCGCTCGCCGATCCTCAGGACCACGCCGCCGTTCGCCGCCAGCACGGTCGCGCGCTCGCGGGTCTCGGCGCCGGTCGCCGGGTTGGTCCGCAGCAGGGTGACGGTCTGCCCGACCGCCTTCTGCATCAGCGCGGAGGGGGAGAGCAGGTCGTAGTCGAAGTTCTGCTCGACGATCCCGAAGCCGTCGCCGGAGAGCGTCACCGTCTCGGGCCGGATCTGCGCCGAGACGTCGGGGAACTCCTGGCGCGAGCGGCCCTGGCCCAGCGTCACCTGGCGCACGTCCTGCACCAGGGCGAGATTGTTGTTGTAGATCGTGACCGAGACGTCGCCCTGGGCGGAAGGCGCGGACTGGGCGACGGCGATGACCGGCGTGGCGAGTATCCCGAGCCCGAGTGTCCAAGCCATCCGCTGCATCACCGCCTCCCTCGCCACTAGCCGGAAAATGGCTACGGGGACGGATATTGCCTTCAGCTTAACGGCGGGAAAGGGAAAACGGCGAGGGACGCGCGAAGCGCCCGCCCGCTCACCCGCGCTGGAAGATCTGCCCGCTGTCGAACGGCGAGATCCGCCAGTGTCCGTCGGCCTCGCGCCGGGTCTCCATCCGCACGTCGGCGACGGCGAGCGGATCAGCCTTGCCGACGAAGGGCGGCTCGCCGGTCGCGGCGAAGAACAGGAGCTGGAAGGTGACGGCGGCGCTATCCTCGCCGGTGAAGGCGATCCGCAGGTTGGTCAGCAGGTGGCGCATCACCGGCGCGCCGCCGGCGGCCTCCAGACGGTCCCACCGCGCATCGTAGAAGGCCTGCGTCGCCGCCAGCCCCTCGCGCCATTCGCCGCCGACGTTGTAGCGCACGTCCTTGGTCAGGACGTCGCTCTGCGTCATCTTGAGGCCGCCGTTGACGTCCAGCTCGTCGCCCCATTCGTAGATCACCTGCTTGATCGCGGCGATGCTGGCGGCTTGCTCGGGGGTGAATTTGGCCACGGACCTCTCCTCGTAATCGTGCGTTGCCGCAGCCATATGCGTCGGAGCGGGCGAGGCCAAGCGCGGGACGTGAATTTTTGATGCAGGTCCTTGTGTGGCTAATCGGCAACACTATCTCTCGGGGCAACAGGAGGCGAGACCAGACATGAATCTCGAAAAGTTCACCGACCGCGCCAAGGGTTTCCTTCAGAGCGCGCAGACCGTCGCGATCCGCATGAACCACCAGCGGATCACCCCCGAGCACGTGCTCAAGGCGCTGCTCGAGGATGGCGAGGGCATGGCCTCGGGCCTGATCCAGCGCGCGGGCGGCAACCCCAGGATCGCGGCCGAGGAGGTCGACAAGGCGCTCGCCAAGATTCCGGCGGTGTCGGGCGGCGGCGCGCAGCAGACGCCCGGCCTCGACAACGACGCCGTGCGCGTGCTCGACCAGGCTGAGCAGATCGCCCAGAAATCCGGCGACAGCTTCGTCACCGTCGAGCGGCTGCTGGTCGCCCTGGCCCTCGCCACGACCACCGCGGCGGGCCAGGCGCTCAAGGCGGCGAACGTGACGCCCCAGGCGCTCGAAGCCGCGATCACCCAGCTTCGCGGCGGCCGCACCGCCGATTCCGCTTCGGCCGAGGAAAGCTACGAGGCGCTCAAGAAATATGCCCGCGACCTCACGCAGGCGGCGCGCGACGGCAAGCTCGATCCGGTGATCGGCCGCGACGAGGAAATCCGCCGCACCGTGCAGATCCTCGCCCGCCGCACCAAGAACAACCCCGCCCTGATCGGTGAGCCCGGCGTCGGCAAGACCGCGATCGCCGAGGGCCTCGCCCTGCGCATCGCCAACGGCGACGTGCCCGACAGCCTCAAGGACCGCCGCCTGATGGCGCTCGACATGGGCAGCCTGATCGCCGGCGCGAAGTATCGCGGCGAGTTCGAGGAACGCCTGAAGGCCGTGCTCGACGAGGTGAAGGGCGCCGAGGGCGAGATCATCCTGTTCATCGACGAGATGCACACCCTGATCGGCGCGGGCAAGAGCGAGGGGGCGATGGACGCCGGCAACCTGCTCAAGCCCGCCCTGGCGCGCGGCGAGCTGCACTGCATCGGCGCGACCACGCTCGACGAGTACCAGAAGTACGTCGAGAAGGACCCCGCGCTCCAGCGGCGGTTCCAGCCGGTCTTCGTCGGCGAGCCCACGGTCGAGGACACGATCTCGATCCTGCGCGGCCTCAAGGACCGCTACGAGTTGCACCACGGCGTGCGGATCACCGACGGGGCGATCGTGGCGGCGGCGACGCTCTCCAACCGCTACATCGCGGACCGCTTCCTGCCCGACAAGGCGATCGACCTGATGGACGAGGCCGCCAGCCGCATCCGCATGGAGGTGGAATCCAAGCCCGAGGAGATCGAGAACCTCGACCGCCGGATCATCCAGCTCAAGATCGAGGAGATGGCCCTCGCCAAGGAGACCGACCAGCCCTCCAAGGACCGGCTCGCCACCCTGCGCGAGGAGCTGGCCAACCTGGAGCAGCAGTCGGCCGAGCTGACCACGCGCTGGCAGAACGAGCGCGACAAGATCGCGGCCGAGGGCAAGCTCAAGGAGCAGCTCGACGCCGCGCGGGTCGAGCTGGAGCAGGCGCAGCGCTCGGGCGACCTCGGCAAGGCCGGGGAGCTGGCCTATGGGCGCATCCCCGAGCTGGAGAAGCAGCTTGCCGAGGCGGAAGCCCAGGCGGGCACGGCCCTGCTGCGCGAGGAAGTGACCAGCGAGGACATCGCCGCCGTCGTCAGCCGGTGGACCGGCATCCCGGTCGACCGGATGATGGAGGGCGAGCGCGAGAAGCTGCTCAAGATGGAGGAGACGCTCGGCAAGCGCGTGATCGGCCAGAAGGACGCGGTCGCGGCCGTGTCCAAGGCGGTCCGCCGCGCGCGGGCGGGCTTGCAGGACCCGAACCGGCCGCTCGGCTCGTTCCTGTTCCTCGGCCCCACGGGCGTCGGCAAGACCGAGCTGACCAAGGCGCTCGCCGGCTTCCTGTTCGACGACGACAGCGCGATGGTCCGCATCGACATGTCGGAGTTCATGGAGAAGCACTCGGTCGCCCGCCTGATCGGTGCGCCTCCGGGCTATGTCGGCTACGAGGAAGGCGGCGTCCTGACCGAGGCGGTGCGGCGGCGGCCCTATCAGGTCGTGCTGTTCGACGAGGTCGAGAAGGCCCATTCCGACGTGTTCAACGTGCTGCTCCAGGTGCTCGACGACGGGCGCCTGACCGACGGGCAGGGCCGGGTGGTGGACTTCACCAACACGCTCATCATCCTGACCAGCAACCTCGGCAGCCAGTATCTCGCCAACCTGGAGGAGGGGCAGGACGTCGCCTCGGTCGAGCCGCAGGTGATGGAGATCGTGCGCGGGCACTTCCGCCCCGAGTTCCTCAACCGGCTCGACGAGATCATCCTGTTCCACCGCCTGGGCCAGGAGCACATGGGACCGATCGTCGAGATCCAGGTCCAGCGCGTCGCCCGGCTGCTCAAGGACCGCAAGATCACGCTCGACCTGACCGAGGCGGCCAAGCGCTGGCTGGGACGGGTCGGCTACGATCCGGTCTATGGCGCGCGGCCGCTCAAGCGGGCGGTGCAGCGCTACTTGCAGGACCCGCTGGCCGAGAAGCTGCTCGGCGGCGAGATCCCGGACGGCGCGACGGTGAAGATCGACGAGGGCGACGGCGCCCTGACGATCGAGGTGGAGTAAGGCCTTCCTCCCCTCCCGCTTGCGGGAGGGGAACCGGGCACGTTACTCCGCCGCCGCCAGCGCTTCGCGCCCGACCAGCTCGCGCCACAGGTCGGCGTTGCCGCCGAGCTGCACGTTGAGGTTGGCGCGCTTCATGAACAGGTGGCAGTACATCTCCTCGGTCAGGCCGACGCCGCCGTGGAGCTGGATCGCTTCCTCGCAGACCCAGCGATAGACCTCGGTCGCATGGGCCTTGAGCCCGCCGATCTCGGCCATCGTGGCATCAGGCTGCATGGCGCGCGACCACAGCAGGGCCTCGGCCGCGCCGATCAGCACCTTGAGATCGGCGCAGCGGTGCTGGAGCGCCTGGAACATGCCGAGCGGCCGGTCGAACTGCTTGCGGGTCTTGAGGTATTCGACGGTGAGGTCGAGGATCGTGTTCGCCCCGCCAAGCGAATCCGCGGCGAGGGCGAAGATCATCTCGCCCTTGAGCCGGCGGGGCAGGGCCCCGGCCGCCCCGCCCGTGGCCCTGACCAGCGCGGGGTCGGGCGCGTAGCCGCCGGGCGTAACGTCGAACAACCGCCGGCTCTCGTCCCACAGCGGGCGCTCGGTGACGGTCACGCCCGGCGCATCCAGCGGCACCAGCGCGGCGCGGCCGGGATTGGCGAGCATCACGTGGCTCGCCATGTCGGCGTCGGGCACGGCGGGCAGCGTGCCGGACAGGGCGTCGCCGTCCCCGGTCACGTCGCCCGCGGAGAGGTTGGTGGTGACGAACTCGCCGGTGGTGACGCGCTCGATCCAGCCGGCCTGATCGGCGAGGTCGGTCGCCGCGCCGATCGCCTGGACCGTCGCCATGGCCGGGATCAGCGGCGCCGTGCCGAGCGCCTTGCCCATCTCGTAGTGGATCGCAGCGGCGGAATCGCGGCCGAGGCCGAGGCCGCCCGCGTCCTCCGCCAGCGAGAGCATCAGCCAGCCCATCTCGGTGACGAGCTTCCAGCTCTCGTCGCGATTTGGCTTCAGCGCGTCGGCGGGGAAGGCCTTCTGCGCGGCGTCGTGCAGTTCCTGGCGTTCGATCACAGCACCCACCCCTTCGGTTCCTTCGGCATCCCGAGCATCTTCTCGGCGATGATCTTGCGCTGCACCTCGTCGCTGCCGCCGGCGATGGTCCAGGCGTAGCTATTCATGAAATCGGCCATCCAGTTGCCGGTGTTGAGGTCGCCGAAGGTGATCGGCTTCACATATTGCTCGTCGAGCCCGCCGAGCCGGAGGCCGAGCAGCGAATAGTCGCGCAGGGCCCGGGCATAGGTGTTCTTGACGATCGAGGCGTCGCCCGCGCCCTCGATCCCCTTGATCCGGTTCTCGAGGAACTGGTCGGCGATGGCCGTGGCGACGTCGAGCTGGGTGACGAGCTTGCCGAAGTCGCGCAGGACGCCCGCGTCCTCCTCGCGCCCGTTCTTGCGGATCAGCTCGGCGATGCGCCAGGCGGCGCCGCGCATCCGGTAGGACAGCTCCATCAGCGTCAGCCCGCGCTCGGAGGCGAGGGTGGCGTTGGCGACGGCCCAGCCGGCCCCTTCCTCGCCCACCCGCTCGCTCACCGGGATCTCGACGTTGTCGAGGAAGATCTCGGCGAATTCCTCGTCGCCCTGGATCTGATGGATCGGGCGGACGGTGACGCCCGGCGACTTCATGTCCATCAGCAGGTAGGTGATCCCGGCCTGCTTCGGCCCGTCGCTGGAGGTGCGGACCAGCAGCAGGCAGCGGTCGGCGAACTGGGCCATGGTCGACCAGATCTTCTGGCCGTTGACCACGTAGACGTCGCCCTTCCTCTCCGCCTTGCACTTGAGCGAGGCGAGGTCCGAGCCGGCGTTGGGCTCGGAGAAGCCCTGGCACCAGGTCTCGCCCTCGAGGATGCGGGGGAGGTAGTGGTCCTGCTGCTCCGGCGTGCCGCATTCGTGCAGCGTGGCGAAGGCGTGATAGGTCGAGACGAAGGACAGCAGCAGGCGCGGGCAGTCGGCCCGGGCGATCTCCTCGTAGATCACCTTCTGCTCCGCGAGGCTCCGCCCGCCGCCCGGCCACTTCGCCGGCCAGTGCGGGATGGCGTAGCCGGCCTTGACCAGCTTCTGGAACCAGTCGCGCTGGGTCTTGACGAAATCGTCCTGGGTGCGGCTCAGCGCGCGCCAGTCGCGGGGCTTGTTGGCGTCGAGCCACGCGCGCACCTGGCTGCGTAGCTGGTCGAGGTCGGTCTGTTCGCTCACGGTCGTCCTGGCCTTATGGTCTCGCCGGACGCTGTCAGAACTTTCTGCGCTCAGGTCAAGCGGGGGAGGGTCTAAACCGCCACCTCGATAGTGTCGCCGACCACGCGGACCTCGTAGGTCTGGATCGGCTGGGTCGCCGGCGGGTTGAGCGCCGCGCCGGTCTCCAGGTCGAAGCGGGCGCCGTGGATCGGGCAGGCGATCCAGCCGGCGCGCATCCGCCCGCAGTCGAGCGTCTCCTGCGCGTGCGAGCATTCGTTGCGGACGGCGAAGACCCGGTCGCCGGTATGGCAGATCAGGATCGCCACGCCGTTCACGGTCACGACCTTCTTCGCGCCGGAGGGAATCTCCTCCAGCGTCGCCACGGCCGTGAAAGTCTTGTCGCTCATGCTCTATCCCGCTTGGTGCCCCGAGCGCCTTGGCTGCGCCTGCGGCAAGGCGCAATCGTCGCTTGCGGCCAAAATCGCAAGAGAGCAAGTTGCTCTGCCGCGCCGGTCATTTGAGCTGGGACCGCGAGGCCGGTAAGCCGGATGCGAGCGATTGGGCCGGACTTCCGGCAGGGAGAGGCTTTGCGTGGACAGCAGCGAGACATATGACGTCGTGGTGGTCGGCTCGGGCGCGGCGGGGGCGATGGCTGCCCTGCGCGCCGCCGACCAGGGCCTCAAGGTCCTGATCGTCGAGAAGGCGCACAAGTTCGGGGGCACCTCGGCGACCTCGGGCGGGGTGATGTGGATTCCCAACCACCAGCTCGAAGGCGGCGCTGACGAAAAAGAGGGGGGCGACACCCGCGAGGCGACCTTCCAGTACCTCGACAGCCTGATCAGCAAGCCGGTCGACCGCAAGCGGCTGGAAGCCTATGTCGACGAGGCGCCGAAGATGGCGCGCTATCTCAAGGGGCTCGGCGTCCAGCTCTGCGGCGCGCCCTGGCCGGACTACTATCCCGACAAGCCCGGCGCCCGCGCCGACCGCTCGGTGATCTGCCTGACCTTCGACGGGCGCGAGCTGGGCGACGATCGCTATTCGCTGATGCGCGAGCAGTTCAACCGCTTCAAGCTGTTCGGCCGCTACGCCATGGACCTGACCGAGACCTTCGCGCTGATGATGCAGCAGAAGGGCTGGCGCGGCGTCGCCGCCAAGGTGATCGGCCGCTACTGGATGGACCGCTCGACCCGCAAGGTCTCGCACCGCGACCGCCGCTTCACCCAGGGGGCGGCGCTGATGGGCGCGGTCTATGCCCAGGTGTTCAAGCGCGGTGTCGAGCTGCGGCTGGAGACCAGGCTGGAAGGCCTCGTCACCGACGGCGGCAAGGTCACGGGGGTCGAGGTCAGCAACTTCGGCCGCAGGTATGCGATCAACGCGCGCCACGGGGTGGTGCTGGCGGCCGGCGGGGTCGAATGGAACCAGGAGCTGCGCGACCGCTTCTATCCGATCCCCGGCCTGACCCGCCATTCCTCCACCCCGGAGGACGGCAACCGCGGCGAGGCGCTGCTGGCCGCCGAGAAGATCGGCGCGACCACCGAGCATACCGAGCAGGGCTGGTGGATCCCGACCATGACCCTGCCGATGCCGGGCGCCTCCAATTTCCACGAGATCCATCAGGCCGCTTTCGACGTCGGCCGCCCGTGGAGCGTGGTGGTCAACCGCAACGGCGTGCGTTTCGTCGACGAGGCCTGCGGCTACGACCAGTTCGGCCAGGCGATGGTCGAGGATCACCTCAAGACTGGCGCGAACATGCCCTGCTGGCTGATCTTCGACGCCAAGTTCCGCGCCAAGTTCAGCGCCGGGGGCCTGATGCCCACGGTCCACACGCCCGAGCGCAAGGTGCCCAAGGACTGGTGGGATCATTACGTCTTCCGCGCCGACACGCTCCAGGAGCTGGCCGTCAAGATCAAGGTGCCGCAAGGGCCGCTGCTCGAGACGGTGGGCAAGATGAACGACTATGCCAGGACCGGCGTCGATCCCGAGTTCGGCCGCGGCATGAATATCTACGACCAGTTCTTCGGCGATCCGACCGTCACCCCGAACCCCAACCTCGGGCCGATCGACCAGGCGCCGTTCTACGCCGTGCCGATCAACAACGGGGACCTCGGCACCAAGGGCGGCCTCAAGTGCGACGACCGCGCGCGGGTGCTCGACGGGTCGGGCCAGCCGATCCCCGGCCTCTACGCCGCGGGCAACAATTCCGGCACGCCGTTCGGAGACGTCTATCCGGGCGCCGGGGCGACGATCGGCCCGGCCATGGCCTTCGGCTATATCGCGGCCAACGACATCGCCGAGCGGTCGGGCAACCAGCGGGCCGGGAACTGAGCTGAGTCCATCGTCATGCTGAACGCGTTTCAGCATCCATCGTGCCTCCAGGCGCGATCCTCACGAGAGGGGAAATGGACCCTGAAACGAGTTCAGGGTGACGAAGAAGAAACGGGAGAATCCAAGTGAACCAAGGCAAAGTCGCGATCGTCACCGGCGCGGGCGGGGGTATCGGCGAAGGGATCGCCCGGCGGCTGGGCGCGGACGGCCTGCGCGTCGTCGGCGTCGGGCGCAACGCGGCCAAGATCGAGGCGGCCAAGGCGCGGATCGGCGGGGATTTCTCCCCCTTCGCGGCCGACATCACCGCCGCGGACGGCCCCAAGGCGATCGTCGACCACGCGCTGGCCACCTTCGGGCGGATCGACGTGCTGGTGAACAACGCCGGCTCGTTCAACTTCGGCCCGGTCGACCAGACCACCGACGAGATGCTCGACGAGGTGCTGGCGGTCTCGCTGCGCGCGCCTTTCCGGCTCTGCCGCGAGGTCCTGCCGCATCTAGGGCAGGGCTCCTCGATCCTGTTCATCGGCTCGACCTGGGGGCTCTACGGCACGCCCGGCGGCGGGGCCTACAGCGCGGTCAAGGCCGGGCAGATCGGCCTGATGCAGACCCTCGCCGCCGAATACGGCCCGCGCGGCGTGCGCAGCAACTACATCGCGCCCACGGTCGTCCGCACCGAGATGACCGACGCCTTCTGGGACCTCGACTTCTTCCGCCGCACCAACCACGAGCTGACCCCGCTGAACCGCGAATGCGGGGTGGACGACGTGGCCGAGATGGTCGCCTTCCTCGCCTCGGACCGGGCGGGCTTCGTCAATGGCCAGACCGTCGCGGTGGACGGCGGCATCTCCACCACCCGCTACCTCGCGCCCGAGGCGGTGGGGGCGCAGCGGAGCTAGCCGGAAGCCAGCATCGCCCGGATCTGCTCGGCCGCCAGCTTGGCCGCGGGCGAGGGGGTGCGGCCGCGCTTGCGGATGATCGCCAGCGCGCTGCGCGGCGGCGGCATGTCGGCGACGCGCAATTGCACGAGCTGCCCCTCGGCGACCTGCGGCGCGGCGAACCCCGGTGAGGTATGCCACAGGCAGTCGCTGCGCAGGACGACGTCGCGCAGGATGTGGTAGTTGTCGCAGATGAAGGCCCCGCCCTTGTGCGCCGGCATCGCGCTGTGGGCGTCGCCGATCCGGGCGATCGGATAGTCCTCGAGATCGGCCTCCGTCAGCTCCTCGCATCCCGCTAGCGGGTGGCCGCTGCGCACGAAGGATTCGAAGACGACCTCGCCGACCGGGAAAGCCACGACGGTTTCCGGCAGGTCGACATGCTCGGTGGCGCAGACCGCCAACTCGATCGCGTCGTCCATCACCTCCTTGAGGAGCACGCCCGGCGGCTTGATCGAGGCCCGGATCTGGAGCCGCGGCGTGGTGGTGAGGAAGCGGCTGCCAAGCTCGGGCAGGATCATGCTCGCCACCAGCGGCCCCATGCCGACCGTCAGCGTCCCGGCCTCGCCCTTGGCATAGAGGCGCAGGTTGTGCCCCAGCGTCCGCGCGCTGCCGACCAGGGCTTCGGCCTCGGCCACGACCAGCGCCCCGACCGGGGTGATCGCGACCCCCGAGCGGTCGCGGTCGAAGATGCGGATGCCGAAGCGCTGCTCGACGCTGGCGATGCTCCGGCTCAGCGCGGGCTGGGTGATGTTCAGCTCCTCGGCGGCGCGGGAGAAGCTCAAGGTCCGGGCGATGGCGAGGATGTGCTTCAGCTTGACGAGGTCGATGTCCATGCCTCCAGAATATCATAAGGGGCATTAACTTGCATTAGACATCATAAGGCCCGGCGCTACCATTGGCGGCGGCAAGGGAGAGCATAATGGGCAAGTATATCCTCTGGGTCACGATCGCTTCGGTCGTCGTCCTGCTGATCGAAATCCTCGCCGGGCGGCACAAGGGCGCCTACCGCAAGGAGGACTTCTTCGTCGTGATCGGCAGCTTCGTCGTCGGCCGCTGGGCGATGGTCCCGCTGGCGACCATGCTGGTGGCGAGCGTCTGGAACTTCGCGCTGCCCGGCTATCGCGGCGCCCTGGCCGGGGCTTCGTTCTGGCCGGCCTTCGCAGTCCTGCTGGTGGTGACGGAGTTCTGCTTCTACTGGGTCCGCCGCTGGGCGCACGAGGCCAAGGGCAGCCGCTTCCCCATGCTCTGGAAGATTCACCGCACCCACCATTCGGGCAAGCACATGACCGTGTTCTGGTTCTTCATCCTGCCGACGAGCTGGGTCAGCGGCCTCGCGCTCTATCTCGGGCTGGTCGAGCCGGCCCTGGCGGTGACGGTCCTCCTGATGGCCTGGAACCTCGTCACCCACAGCAATTTCCGCTGGGACGACGCGGTGCGCCGCCATCGCCTGGCCGGCCCGGCGTTCCGCGCGCTGGAGCATGTCTTCGTCTCGCCCGGCATCCACCACACCCACCACGGCTATGGCAGGGACGGGGCCTCCTATCGCAACTACGCGCTGATGCTCTCGGTGTTCGACTGGGCCTTCGGGACCCTCCATATCCCCGATGGCCGCCCGTGGAAGTACGGCATGCCCGGCCCCAACGCGCACTGGCTGGAGGAGCTGGCCTATCCGCTGGTCAACTTCGGCGGCCGCGATGCGGACAAGCCTGCCGAACGGAGCGCAGCGGAGGCCGGTCCCGCCACCGCGTGATCGGGGCGGCGATAATGGACACTTAAAGCCTTGTTCCCCTCGTCACGGCTGGTCTAACGCGGCCTTGGCGCCCCGGTTCGGCGCGCGCAGGATGGGAGGCGGCTGGCCCGATGGATTTCGAGTGGACCGAGGAGCAGCAGGCGTTCCGCGCCAAGCTGCACGCCTTCCTCGAGGCGGAACTGCCCGACGACTGGGAGGCCTTCTCCAAGCACGGCCCGGCGTCCCCGGCACTGACCGAGTTCGCGCGGCATTTTTGCCGCAAGCTCGCCGAGAACGGGATGCTGTTCCCCCACTGGCCCAAGGAGATCGGCGGCGAGGGGCTTGGCCCCTGGGAGCAGCAGATTCTCGCCGAGGTGATGTGGGAATGGGGCGAGCCGCGCGGCGGCCAGTACATGAACGTCAACTGGATCGGGCCGACCATGGTCCGCTACGGCACCGAGGCGCAGAAGGCCAAGTACCTGCCCCAGATCGCCAAGGGCGAGATGCTGTGGTGCCAGGGCTTCTCCGAGCCGAACTCCGGCTCCGACCTTGCCAGCTTGCGCACGCGCGCGGAGTTGGAGGGCGACGCCTATCGCGTCAACGGCCAGAAAATCTGGACCTCCTATGCGGGCCTGGCCGACACCTGCTTCCTGCTGACCCGCACCAGCGACGACCGCAAGCGGGGCATCACCATCCTGCTCGTGCCGATGGACACGCCAGGCATCACCGTGCGCCAGATCCCGAGCCTGATCGGCGAGGGCGACATCCACGAGGTGTTCTTTGATGACGTGATCGTGCCGGCCACCCAGCGCTTCGGTGAGGAGGGCCAGGCCTGGGAGATCATCTCCTACTCGCTCCAGAACGAGCGACTCGGCATCCCGCGCTATCACCTGGCACGCAAGGCGCTGGACCGGGCGGTGGGCATCCTCAAGGAGAGCGGCGACTTCGCCCGCGAATCCGTGCGGATCGAGGCCGCGCGCTGCGCCGCGCTGTGCGAGGCGGCGAGGACCGCGATCTACGCCATCGTCCAGAAGCGGGTCGACGGCCTGCCGGTGGGCGGCGAATCCAGCTCGGCCCGCTTCGCCACGGTCCAGGCCGAGCGCGCGGTGAGCGAATTCGTGGTCGAATACGTGCCGGAGGCGCTGGCCGGCGGTTCCGACTACCTCCAGATGCACCACCAGCGCGGGATCGTCGCCGGCATCGCCTCGGGCGCGGCGGAGATCCAGCTCAACATCATTGCCGGCGACGTCCTGCAACTGCCCCGGGAGCCGCGCTGATGCATCTCGCCCTCAACGAAGACCAGACCCAGATTCTGGACTTCATCGACAGCCTGACCCGGCCCTATGCCACCGTGCCGCTGCACGACACGAGCTTCGCCCTGACCAGCGACGCGCTCGACGCCGAGCTGGTCGAAGGCGGCTTCCTCGACGTCATGGCGGTGGAGGAGCTGGGTCCGGTAACGGCCGCGCTCGTGGTCGAGCGGCTGGCGCGGCTGCCCTTCGCGGTCGAGGCGGCGGCCAGTTCGCTGGTCCGCCCGCTGATCGATCCCGCGCTGCCCCGACCGCTCTGCCTCGTCGAGGAAGGTCAGTTGCGCCGGCCGGTCCGGTTCCTGAGGCCCGGCGCGACCGTGGTCGTGGTCAGCAAGTCCGGCGTGCGCAGCTTCACCGCCGGGCAGGCCCAGGTCCGCGCGGCGGGGGACGAGGTGCTCTACGCCTACCCCGTCGCCTATCTGACCGAGGTGCCGGGCGATGCCCGCGTTCACGATGTCGCCGCCGACGAGATCCTGCGCGCCTGGCGCGTCGCGCTTGCGGCTGAGGCCGCCGGGCTGCTCGGCGCGGCTTTGCAGAGCGTCACCACCTATGTTTCGGAGCGCCAGCAGTTCGGTCGGCCCATCGCCACCTTCCAGGCGATCCGCCACCGCCTGGCCGAGGATCAGGTCGCGACCAACGGCGTCTACTGGATGGCGTTGCGCGCGGCCGGGAGCGGCGATGCGGGCGATGCCGCCCTCGCGGCGCTGCACGCGCAGGAGGCGGCGAAGCGGGTCGGCTACGATTACCACCAGTTCCTCGGCGCCATGGGCATGACCCTGGAGCATCCGCTGCACCTGTGGACCTACCGCCTCAAGTTCCTCACCGGCGAGCTGGGCGGCCGGGGCGAGAACGCCCTGGCGGCGGCGGCCGCGATCTGGGGCTAGGCCCGGGCGACCTCATCCAGCATTTGCGCTACCGCTATCGGCTCGCTGATCATCAGGTCGTGGCCGGTGTCGATCTCGAACAGGAAATCGGCCTCCAGCGTGCGGTGCAGGTATTCCTTGGGGCGGATGGCCAGGGTCGGCGTGCAGTTGATCGAGGTGCGCGGCAGGGCCATGACCGCAGCCTCGTTGGCGAGCCGTAGAGGCGTCGTCATGCAGGCCCAGGGATGGGGCGCGAGGCGGGGCTTCATCCAGGCGGCATCGGCGAGATCGGTCACGCCGTAGGCCACGGCGGCCATGTCGTCGGGCAACTCGTAGCATTCGACCCCGTCGACCCAGGTGGCATGGCTGTGCGCCATGTCCATCTGGGCCTTGGCGATGGTCGAGAGCGATTCCCCGTCGCGCGGATGGGCGGCGTCCAGGAAGATCAGGTTGGCGATGCGGTCGAGCGCGCGGTCGGCGACGCCGGTGATGACCATGCCGCCATAGGAATGCCCGGCGAGATAGACCTCGCGCAGGTCCTCGTGGAACAGGAAGGCGACCACGTCCTCGATATGGGTGTCGAGGTCGATGTCCTTGCTCAGCAGATGGCGCCTGTCGCCCAGGCCGGTGAGGGTGGGGCAGTGAACCTCGTGACCCAGCGCGCGAAGCTCCCGCGCGAGCCGGGTGTAGCACCAACCCCCATGGCCGCCGCCATGGACCAGCACGAAAGTCGCCATCGCTCGCCTCTCCCTATTTCACCGCGGGCATGATCTCCTCCGCGATCCACTGGGTATAGTCGTAATATTCCTCGAGTCCCTTGCATTCGGGGATGGGGATGCCGCTCCATGTCACGCCCATCTCCTTGAACCAGGACAGGCGGTCGATGATCTCCTGCCTGGTCTGGCCGGGCCGGGCCTTGGGATCCTCGATCGGCACGTGGCCTTCGCCCATGCGGCTGGTCGAGAAGCCGTAGAACACGTCCTCCAGCTTGCCGTTGTAGTCGGGCTGGGACTTGATGAAGTCGATCCGCTCGGCGATCCGCTCGGGCTTGGTCAGGAAGGGCCACCAGCCGGTCGCGTGGCGCGCGGTGCGCCTGAGCACGGCGTCGGCATCGCCGCCGAACCAGATCGGGATATGCGGCTTCTGGACGCAGAAGGGCTCGAACAGCAGGTCCTTGAACGAGACGTACTTGCCCTCGAATTCCGGGTTAGGGCTGGTCCACAGCTCGATGATCGCCTTGGTATATTCCTCGGCGATCTCGCCGCGCTTGGTGAAGTCGACGCCCATCGGCTCGAACTCGCGCGGGACCCAGCCGACTGCCCAGGTGATCGTCCCCCGCCCGCCGGAGAGCCAGTCCATCGTCGCGAGCTGCTTGGCCGTGGTGATCGGGTGCTGGAGCGGCAGGATCGCGATGCAGGAATTGACCCTGATCTTTTCTGTCGCCCCGGCATAGGCCGCCATGCCGACCGCCGCGTTCATCTGGAACGGGCCGGAAAGCTCCAGGTGCTCGGCCGGCATGACGTGATGCTCGGGCACGGAGACCATCTCGAAGCCCAGCTTTTCCGCCCATTGGACCAGCTTGATCTGGTCCGGCCCGGTAACTTGTAGTTCCCACGGCTGGGTCATGGCCTTGATCCGCA
>Ga0066256_1002742_pt1 | contig 17302 bp, 16 predicted proteins | sample ThiBio_1000_biof_FD_87107 | JGI IMG/M metagenome (GOLD analysis project Ga0066256, IMG submission 87107) | Wastewater bioreactor microbial communities from Cape Town, South Africa - Thiocy_expt_1000_biof (version 2) | ecosystem: Engineered > Bioreactor > Thiocyanate-remediating >...
TCCTTATCGAGATTGAGTTTCAGATGTAAATTTTTTTGCGCTGCTTTTGCTTGATTCAGATTGATAATCTGTTGCATGAGCTGATGTAGATCAAATTTTCGTTGCAAGTGGGGAATCTCACCAGTGCTCACGCGAATGGACTCCAGTACATCATCTAATATGTGCAATAGAGCTCTGCTGGAGACCACTAAATTTTCAGCATATTCCCTTATTTTCGGATTTTCTGATTCTAATTTTAAAATATCGGCAAAACCCACAATCCCGGTTAAAGGTGTTCGAATATCATGGCGCATATTGGCCAGGAATTCAGTTTTAGCATTATTTGCAGCCTCTGCAGCTTCTTTCGCATACCGTAATTCCTCCTCTAGCTGCTTGCGCTCCGTAATGTCAATCGAAAAGCCAATTAAACCAATGACTTTGTTTTTATTATCACGTACAGGTTGCTTTTGTGATAGAAAAACTTTTTTTTCACCACGCGGAGTGGTTACAGTTTCCTCTATTATTAAGGGGATTCCTTCTTGCATGATCCGTTTATCGGTGTCATCAATGACTTTAGCCGACTCATAATCATCAATGATTTCAAAAATAGTTTTACCGATAAATCCTTTACCTTGGGTATCAAATAACTGAAGTTGGTTGGTACTCGCGCCTAAATAGACGCCATCGGTATTTTTCCAAAAGACATAAGAGAAGGGCATGCTGTTGAATAGAAGCTCTAAAAGATTGGCTTCATCGATTGCTGGTGTTTGATTTGTCATCTTCAGTTTTAAATCCATTATCATCCAACGAGGATAGTTTAACTAAATTTTATATGCGTGTTTTTGCCAACGATCCCATAATATTATTCAAGATTGTCCTCACTTAAAACTAGAGGTTGATGCTTTTTAAGTGCACAAAACAGCTCTGTTAAACGATGATGGGACTCATCCCAGAATAAAACGCTGCAAGAACTATCCAAAAGACTGGCAGCTTGCTCAATTCTATCCCCAGGAGCGACATGCTGAATCAATTGGTGGGCTATCTTGATTTCAGGAAATATAATTTCATTGATAGTTCCACTCATTTGCGGGTAAGTAATCCAGCCTGCATGCTTATCCGTTGGGTATACCGGCTTCAATTCCTGAGGTGATATTTGTGCCTCATAATGCATTTTTTCCAGGTGATTATTGTACATTAGTTCATACATTTCGGGTACTAAAGCGCCGGGAGTTCGCGCAGCCGCCTCCAAAAAAACAAATTCACCCGTTTCATGTCGTTGAAAAACCTCAATATGAAATGCTGAAGAAAATCTACCTAAACAGTGGATAATTTTTTCGCAGTAGCTCTGCAGATCGGATAAAAAAGATTGATCTGCGACAGGAATACTCCCCATAGGTTTTCCCTTTGAAAATTGAGCTAAAGGATTCGCATACAATCCAGCCATAAAAAAAACTGTATTTTCTTCTGCAAGAACGAGATCGCAATGATATAAATCCCCTTGGATGAATTCATCTATTTCATATTCATAAGGTTTATGGATGATTTGCATAAGCACTAACTCGAGCGATTGTTCATCGGGAATAAAATAAGTTTCAATACTACTGACTAAATCAATCGGTTTTATAAACATTGGAAATTTTAATTCGTGAGCCAATTGTCTGCAGTATTCGCGCCGGTTATTAGTATAGGCGCTTTTATTAAATAACTGGTGTCGGGGTACAGTGAGCTCTGAGGTGAGTTTTTCTTTCGAGATTTTTTTATTAACGTAGGGTAAAATTTTTTTTGTTTGATTACCCGGCAATCCATATTTTTCTCGTAGTAGCGCACAGGTAAATTGCGTGCTGTCCTCGTTGCTTAATAGTATGATATTTTCTGGCTGATTTTCTTGTAAATAAGTCAGAAGAATTTGCTCGACGGCTTCTACATCTGCCTGATGAAAATTACGTTCTATACGATGTATTTGATTGAAAAAGCTCTTATTTTTTTCAGATAATTTCCTAATGCAGTAATCACTTCCAATCAATATAAATTTTGAATTTTGTGGGAAGTTTACTTCATATAAATTAGCTTTTATTGCAACTACATTGTATATGAATATAAAAGTCTTCATAGCTATTCCTCTTAACCATAAGGACCGCATTATAGCATACGCGTGCTAATTTGTATATTAATTGGTCAAGCACATGCAACAACCCTGCAAATGTTGCGCTATGTGGTTTTTAATTGAGCATTTGGGGCTGGCGGTGTATACTATAGCTTTCCGACCATAAATACATGGACATCTCAGCACGGATAATCTATTACCTGGTAAATCTCTGTAATTAATAATGAATTGATTCAACGTTGCGGTGAAATGTATTTGACAAAATACTGTTTTCAGGAGTGTTATGAGTAATAAATTTTATAAAGCAATCCGTGCGGGTGATTTAATCGCCATCAAGCAATTATTAGCAGAGGGCACGAAACTTGATGCGCATGCGTGGTTTGTTGCGGTCAATGCACCTGATAATATTAAAATATTTCACCTGTTTTCTCAGCATATCCAGGAGAGTAAAGAATCCAAAAATAAAAAGAAAGAGGTGGGTATAAGACTTGATGAAAGTCATTCTGGGCAAACAGAGATGTTAATTTATTATCCACTGGATTTAGTAAGCTATGTTGACAGCAACCTTCCCTTATTTTGGTACGCAATCGGACAGAAACAGTGGTCGTTAGTATCCTGGTTTTTGACTATTGAAAATAATGCGTATCATTATACTCCTGGTAGTCAGTGCTGCGCGGAGTATTCTGTTGCCAATCTTCATAAAATTATTAAGACATTAGCGGGGATTATCGGTCCTGCCAATCCTCAGGATCCTGAGTGGTTAGAGTCATTTTTTCTCAATGGACTGCTTGTTTGGTGTGCGGCTCATATGGAGCAATTAAATCTGGTGCAGTTGTTGTTGACGCGGCTACCAACAAAATTATCTTTTATTTGTCCTGATAGTTATCCAGGTCAAACTGTTTTATGGCATGCAGCACGTAATAATCGATGGGATATTGTTGTTAGGCTTTTAGAGAAAGATTCTGAACATGCGTTAACGTATCAATCAGGTTGCGAAGGTCAGTCATTATCGTGGTTAGCTGCGTATCACAATCAATGGGATTATGTCGAGTATTTTCTAACCCTGTCTTTTGATGACATTAATGGCTATCCGTCTGGGCATCATGAAGGCAGAAGTATACTTTGGCTTGCTGCTCAGTCTGGAGAATGGCCAACAGTTAAACTTATTTTAGAGCACTACCCTAAGGTGAATATCGACGCACACCCAATAAACCCCACAGAGGATGATTATTTACCCCATACAACCGTTCTTCAGTTTGCGCAATGGAGTAGTCAAGTGGAGGTTATTGCCATGCTCGAGCAGCATCAATTAGAACAATAAGCGATTAATTTAACTGAAAAGGAATCCAATTCGTCTGATTTAATTAAAAATATTAATCTTTTTATTGAAAACCATATTTCCCAATTTTCTGGGGCCGATAATGTGACTTTTCTCCAAAAAAAATTACAACAAGCATTTAAGGCGGCTGCCATTGATACTTTGGATATCCAGTGCCCGCCAGAACACACTTTAACCTTCTTTAAAAAAGATAAGATCACCCTGGTTCAGGAGAAAATAATGCAGGTGCTTAGTGAAGTGAATTTGTTGGAGGTAGACGACGACGTATTAATCGAGAAAATACGGACTGTGTTTCATTCAACAAATGTAGGCGACTCTTTAGCACCATAAATCTGTGATTATCGAACGGGTGGTTGCATCGGATTTTTTTGCTGAAATCTTGTTATCAATCCGTTATCATTGCTAACTATTTGAAAGCAATGGTGTTTAAAACGATATGGAAATCAAACAATTCAAGGCATGTATTGTTGGTGTCATTTTAGTATGTACGGGTACAGCTCAAGCAATTCCGCGGTCATTCGCAGTGACAGGTGGCCTACATGCGCCTGTTTTTGGCAATCATAGTAATGTTTCAATTAATAATGATGTAACTAATAATTATAATTTTAAACGAAACACGACTTGGCAGGGGGTAGCTGGAATAGAATTAAGTCAACAACTGGCTTATAAATTATTTTCTAGATACCGCATCAATTACGGCATTGCCGGATATTTTTTAAATCTGGGTAAAGCTCAAGGAATAGAGCATCCGTTAATCAATTTTGGTTTATTTGATAGTCTGGACTATCAATTTAAAACCCAGAGCGCGGCACTTATGGTGCAGACCGCATACGGTTACCAAATGAATCGCTGGCAGCCTTTTATATTGGTCGGAATTGGTAATAGCTGGAATCGCTTTAGCCAATATCGTGAGCGGCCCACGAATCCCTCACTCAGCGCAAGTCCTGCGGTTTTATTTAATGGCCATACCAGTGCATCATTTGCTTATACTTTAAGTGTCGGAACACAGTTTTTGCTGGGGAAAGCGCTTGCTCATCCCATAGAATATAATGCTGCTGTGCGTTATCAATACTTTAATTTAGGTAGTGGACGTTTAGGACGTGCACCGCTGCAAACTTCAGATTCCCGATTGCAAATAAAATCACTTTACACTCAAGGGGTTTTATTTTCTTTAATCGCAACCTTTGGCTAACAGGATGTTATCTCTCATGAATAAGAAAATACTCATTGCTCTATTTTGCTGTTATACGGTTATAGCCCATGCACAAGCCGTGTTGGAGATTGTCCCGACCAGTAATTCTCCAATTGCTTTATTTAACCAGGGGGGTATTTCGCTAAACTATTTCGTCAAAAATAATTCAGGACGGACCGTAAATGCTCTTTCCATTGATCCAAAAAATGGCAACTCCGGACAACATCTTCTCATCTCTATGAATAACAACACATGCGTGAATGGCATCCTTAATCCTGGTGCGCAATGTAGTTTTACCTTAAACTTGCAAAGCAATGGCCAAGCAGCACAGGTTGCTTTAGCGCCTAAAGTATGTGCTTTTAAGGGGGCTGTCTGTTCAATCCCAGTAGCTGCAGAGCGAGTTTTAGTTACTGTTGCCGCCTTGCCCATCGCACAGTTTCCAACGCCTTATGCGGGTACTTTTTATCCCATTTATAATTATGGCGCAGGCCAATGGTTACCCCCTACATTACCTCCGATTGCCCCTTTTCAAGATATTAGTGCCATTTTCGTAGCCTTTGCTCATGCCTATCCTCAAGCTAATGGCGCAATTTTTGCTTTTGAGAGGGGTCAGCAAGATCAATCAGAGCGGCTCGCATTATTGGCGAATACGGCACGCCGTGCCAATCCTAAGATAAAAATTCTGATGTCTTTGGGTTGGGGGAAGCAGGATTGGACCTATATCAATACCGATTATGTGAATCGCGCGCATCTTTTTGTGCCGAGTATTATTCGCTTTATTCGGGAGAATCGACTGGATGGTGTCGATATCGATGATGAGAGCATTGGGAGTAGCAGCGGGGTAATTCCGCAAACAAATTTTAATGGCGTCATTGCTAATTTGCGTAATGCATTAAATTATGCCTCCTTACAAGACGGTAAGCCTTATTACTTGACAATCACGCCTGCAGGAAATAACCAACCCGCTGAAGGAATTGTCGGTACACAAATAGATGCGCAAAATGTCAGAAGTTTCGATTTGATTAATATTCAAAGCTACTTTAATCCAGATTTTGCAGATGAATTTTATCAAGAGCTTATAGCACTGGGTTATCCGCAAAAACAAATTGCCCATGGCATTGATACTGGAGAAGTTTGTGATCCAGATTACCCACCTTATATTGGTTTTGCCGGTATCTTTAATTGGAATCTAACTAAAGATAGCACCTGTGATAACTACATTAACACGCGCACCATCGCTGAATGGGTTGGGTATTATTAAGCTATATTCTACAGGTGTTTTTTATAGGGCGCACCGGAGCCTAATTCCCCTTAGGACGAGTGCTTTTTGTGGGTGCGCTTTTTGTTCATATTCGATTCAATGCCTAGATTACTGGTGATTCGTTCAAGAAATTCAGTTAGCTGGTTTATTTCTGACTGTGTAAAACCCTGAAGTGCCTTTTGATTCAGTAGTTCTGCACAATGGCCAATGTTTTGGCGATGCTGTTCTGCTTTTTGGGTTAATTTAATGTGGAAGGCGCGACGGTCTTCGGTGCTTGGAATACGTTGGACCAAGCCATCACGTTCCATGCGATCTAGGGTGCGCACTGCCGTGGGTTGTTCTATGCCAATTTGTTTATGTAACTCGGATAGGGTTAATCCGTCTTCAATATACAACGCCATTAAAAAATAAGTATATGCGTCGGTTAATTTATAAGTTTTTAATAATTCATTAGCTTGCTTTACGAGAAGCCTATGTGCTTTTTTGATTAAAGTAGAAGGGTATATAATTACTCCAAAATTTTATAGCTTGCTATATAATATCATACTATGATATTTTAAAAAAACAATTCATATGAAAGGATGATTTAATGTCATTAACTTTATTATCAGCTGCAGAGGTTAAAGAATCGATTACCATGAACGAGGCAATTAACGCAATGGAGCGTGCTTTTATTCAATTGGCTGAGAAAAAAGCGGTGATGCCTGTGCGTACCGGGGTACCAGGTGCCAAGGATGGGTTAACACTCACAATGCCAGGATATTTGGCTGGAGAGGAAATTTTAGGCTTAAAAGTAGTGTCAATCTTCCCGCAAAATATCTTGATGAATAAAGCCGCAATTCAGGGCGTGGTGCTGTTATTAAATGCAGAAACAGGAGAGCCTGCCGTGCTTATGGATGCACAATATCTCACCGCATTACGGACCGGAGCCATCTCGGGTTTAGCGACTCGATATTTTGCGGTAGATGATGCGCGAAAAGTGGCCATAATTGGCTCGGGTGTCCAAGCGCAGACACAACTTGAGGCGGTAGCTGCGGTGCGAGATATTAGGCATGTCTCCATCTGGTCGCGGCAAAGAGAAAATGCACAGCTGTTAGCAAAAAAATTCGCGGATCGATTTCATTGTGAAGTGTGCAGGGATATACCTCACGCGGTAAAAGATGCTGATGGAATTTGTACGGCCACCTCAAGTACTGAGCCTTTAATAACTGCCAAACATTTGAGCGAACATGTTCATATTAATGCGATTGGCTCGCATACACCGGCGATGTCAGAAATAAGTTCTGAAGTATTATCCTCCGCGCATATTGTGGTCGACCAAATCGATGCGGTGATGGCCGAGGCTGGAGAAATTATACAAGCAGTAAATCAAGGGGCTATTAAGCAAACGCAATTGCTCGAATTAGGTACTTGGCTCATGACTAAAAATCCCGACTTACGAGGAAAACGAACAGTTTTTAAATCAGTAGGTTTGGCGATTCAGGATTTAAGTGTTGCTCAGGTTGTTTATTCAAATGCGCAACGACAGGGAATGGGTACTTCATTTCAACTGTCATAAGGAACGAGCATGCAACCACTATACAGTAGAACCCCGCTAATAAAATCAGATGTTTTAAAATTAGCACTGAATAAAAATGTTTATTTAAAGCTCGAATGTTTGCAACCCTCAGGCTCGTTTAAACTCAGAGGAATGAGCAGGATTTGCCAGCATGAAGCCCAGCAGGGTGCGCAAGGCTTTATCTCCTCTTCGGGGGGAAATGCGGGTATTGCTGTGGCCTATTGTGGGATGAAACTAGGCATGCCCGTGACGGTCTTTATTCCTGAATCCAGTAATGCGATCTATATAGACTGGATAAAGCTTTATGGGGCCCAAGTCAAAATTGCGGGCAGCGTTTGGGATGAAGCTCATCAAGCGGCCCAAGAATTTTCCCAAAAAAATCAGGTTCCTTATATTCCACCCTTTGATCATCCTTTATTATGGCAAGGACATGCAACGATGATACCCGAAGTTGTGGCGCAAGGAATGAATAAACCCGAAGTGGTGGTTCTTGCGGTAGGAGGTGGTGGATTAGCCTGTGGTGTTCTTGAGGGGATGCATCAAGTTGGTTGGCAAGATGTTCCTTTAATTGCCGTCGAGACTGAGGGCGCAGATGCATTCGCGCATTCAGTAGCTGCTGGTCAGTTAATTACTTTGGATAAAATAACCAGTAAAGCAACCAGTCTTGGTGCAAAACGCGTGGCGGCGCAATTATTAGACTGGACGCAACAGCATGAGATAAAAAATATCGTGGTATCTGATACAATCGCGCTTAATGCTTGCGCACGACTTGCCAGGGAACAGCGAATTTTAACCGAATTATCGAGCGGTGCCGCACTTTCCGTTGTGTATGATCAGCATCCTTTCCTACAGGGTTTATCCTCAATTTTGGTGATTATATGTGGTGGGGTCCATACGTACAATTTTTTATAAATTTGGAACCTCTAATAAGAGCCCACAAAGCCCCAATCTTGCACCCAGCTAATTTTTTTAATTTCTTTCGTTTGTAATAATTGATTATAAAATAATTCATGATTGGCGAAGTTACCGGCAATAAGAACTAAATTCACACTTCTTTTTATAGGAATTAGTAAAACCTGACGGCAATAGTTTTTAATCAGCTCAAGAATAGGTTTTTGTTCACTTATATTCGCCAAGTTCACTGTGAGAACCCCCCGCGAGCTAATTAAACGGCTGCAGTTTTGAAAAAATACTTCGGTGCAACATTCCGGAGGAAAGTGATGCGCATTATAAAGGTCGACAAGAATGTGGGAGCATTGCTCTGGATGTTCCTGAACAAAGTCTGCGGCATTGGCTTCAATCACGGTTAAATTTTTAAGTTCTGAGGTACCAAAGTAGGTCTGCGCAATTTTAATGACTTCGGCACTGATTTCTATGGCCGTAATGTTTTTTTGCGGGGCTGCTTTGCTCAACAACCAGGGGATACCGCCACCCCCTAAACCCAAAAGTGTGCCGTCTCCTGGAAAATAGCGCATTGTCAGCGTAAGCATTGGTAAATAATGAAGTCCATGTTTCCAAGGGTTACGGCGATATTGCAGAGTTTGAATTGCAGTAGAATTAAACTTTAACCAACGATAAAGCCAGTTTTGATACACTTGATATCCGGATGCAGACTCATAAATACAACGACCCCAGCGTGTTTTATTCATGGGAATACTTTTGAAAGGGATAAATGGAGCCTAGATTAAGAATTTGAGTCAGCTCATCGAGTGCTGAATAACTCTCTTGAACTAATTGTGGATCTAATAAGTCGCTAGGCATCATTTCCTCACGATAGTGCTTCTTGTTCCACCGGGTCAAGCGGTTTATTAATTCATTATTCCCCAGCACATTTTGATGTCTTGCCTCACTTGCTTTTTGACTCATAAGGACCCGTAACCGAAGACATGCAGGGCCGCCGCCATTGCGCATACTTTGACGCAAATCCAGATAATGGACCTGGGTAATGGGATTCGTGGCTGATGAGATTATTTTGTCGATGCAGGTTTTAACCCGCTTTTGCTCTGCGCACTCACTTGGAGCAAGCAGGAGCATCTCAGAGCTGTTCGGTAAGCTTAATAACTGCGAGTTAAATAAGTAGGAGGAGACCGCCTCATTTAAACTTAAATCTTGAATAGGAATTTCGACAAGCTGTAAGGGTGCGTGCATTTTTTGTCGTAGTTCGTGTAAAACGGCATGCTGGTTTAAAAAAGCCTGTTCATGAATTAATAGTACAGACTCGTTTGCAACAGCAATGACATCATTGTGAAATACCCCCGCATCAATTGCCTCTGGATTTTGACAAGCAAATACCGTTTGTTCAGGTGAGAGTTGATGTTTTCGCGCCAGTGCTTGTGACGCTTCGTATGTTTGCCGTGCCTGGTAAACTCGTGGTGTTGGAATATTTTGTTCATTAAATGCTTTTTTACCGTAAACGAATAAATGAATTCCAGGATCTTGATGCTGCTTACAAAGGCGACTATGGTTGGCGGCGCCTTCATCACTGGTTACTACGGTACTGGGTAAGATGGAATGATGGGTAAAATGCTGTTCATGAGCAAATATCTTTTGCAGCAATCTGCGTGAAAATTCAGCTTCCTGATGTCGATGTAAATTGCTCATCAGGTTCGCAGCAGTAAAATGTACTCGACCGTCCGCTGCGTCAATACTTGGGGTTACCGTTGCTGCATTCGCAGTCCACATGCTGGAAGCCGAATAACACGCACTCAATATCTCGGGAGCAACTTGGTACGCTTTGCGTAACTGTTGCTCTACCGTTCCGGTGAAGCCCAGTTGAGTAAGAAGACTTAAGTTTGGGCGTTGATGGGGTGGGATTAATCCTTGTATCAAACCTAATCCAGAGGATACGAAGCGCATTTTTTCCACACCTTGTAATGCAGCTGCTCGGGGGTTAGAGCGGCTCAACGCATTGTTTTGTGATGCAAGATTGCCGCTTGCGAGCCCCGCATAATTATGGGTTGGCCCCACTAAGCCATCAAAATTAACCTCAAACATAGTCATGATTACTCCAGGTGAATACCAGGCAGCCTTTTATCGGGCATAACTAACTGCGATTGTTCCATACTTGCGACCGGATAGGCACAATAATCTGCAGCAAAATAAGCACTGGGACGATGATTGCCACTATGACCCACACCTCCAAAAGGCAGGCTGCTTGCAGCACCCGTGGTGGGGCGATTCCAGTTAATCAATCCAGCACGTACCTCATGGTAAAATTGCTGATATTCTGCTTTCTTCTCACTGATGAGACCCGCTGCCAATCCATAGTGCGTTTGATTTGCCAAATGAATAGCTTCATCAAATTTTTGATATCGATAAACTTGAACTAAAGGCGCAAAGATTTCTCGATCCTCAGGTGTTGACACCTCGGACATATCAACAATACCTGGGGATAAAAGCCCTGTGTTGGGCGTTAATAATTGCATGGTTAATAACGATTTGCCTCCGCTTTGCAGCATCTCTTTTTGGCGCTTTAAATGGTTTAACGCGTGCTCATAACGGATAACAGGTCCCATAAAAGGTTCCGGATTTTGGTTGAAACCGCCCACTCTTAAGCGCTTACAGGCTGTGATAAACTGGTATAAAAACGTATCGCCAGAAGCCGTATCCGGAATAATCAAACGACGAGCGCAGGTACAGCGCTGCCCTGCGGTAATCATGGTGGAAAGAATGCTGTGGTAAACAGCAGCATCAACGTGTTGTAACTCCGAGATTACCAGCGGGTTATTGCCACCCATCTCCAAGGCCAGGATCACTTCTGGACGATGAGCAAATTGTTGATGGATGCGTAAGCCCGTGGAATAACTTCCGGTAAAATAAACTCCCTGAATATCCTGGGCTAATAACGTCTCACCACAGGGAACACCACCTTGTAAACCATTTAAAACACCGGGTGGAATCCCACTGTCATGCCAGCATTGGATAATGAATTCGGCAACAGCAGGGGCGAGTTCGCTGGGTTTATAGAGAATCGTATTTCCGGCTACAAGGGCGGGCACAATATGACCATTACTTAAATGTGCAGGAAAGTTAAATGCCCCTAGAACCACGACGACCCCATGAGGTTTAAAGCGTAAACATGCTTGTGCTTCAGGGGTTGCGGTGTACTTTTCACCCGTACGTTCATGATAGGCCTGAATGGACAGTTTAATCTTACCAATAACCGCACTGACTTCGGTTTGTGCTTCCCAGGCGGGCTTTCCCGTTTCTTTACTGATTAGTAGGGAAAGATCAGCGCGACGTTGTTCAACAAGAAGAGCAAATTTTTCTATAATTTGTATTCGTTGGGTAATCGATTGAGCACTCCACAAAGGAAGTGCTGCACGCGCGGCATGGGCGGCGGTTGTAATTTCATCCTTTGTGGCTGCGCGTCCCTCCCAAATTAAATGATTTTGCGCAGGATCAATTGATGAAAAGGAAGTACCCTCACCGATGACCCATTTACCATTTATATACTGTCCCTTACTGGATATCATATTTACCCCTTGATTATTCAGGTGGGTAGAGTGGGGCGACGCGGATTATATCCCCACAATCAACCTGTAATAGATTTGCTGCCTTCTTGCTTATGACACAGAAATTTTTTGTTGCATCAATCAATACCGTGCTCAGGGTCGCGCGAAAATTTAGTCGTGCATTAGCAATGAGGCACATTGTGCCACTTACCTGATCACTAAGACTGCTAATCACCAATGCTGAGCTCGTGCGGATGGTACGAATTTGCTCGAGAGGCGCTTCTAAAGTCGGTCCTCCATCAAAAATATCCACATATTGGCTGTAGCGAAAGCCCTCACGAAGCAGTATCTTCATTGCCGGGGCTGTGGACGGATGGGGTTTGCCAATTACCATTTGCGCTGCAGCAGTTAATAAAGGAACATAAATCGGACCTCTCGGCATTAAATCGGCAATAAATTGTTTATCAGTAGTCATGGTCAATTTATCTGCTTCACTGAAGCTTATTTTTATAAAATGATGGCCCACACTATCCCAAAATGGCGATTTGCCTTTTTTATTATTTACACCCCGTAATTCGGCTACAACTTTTCCTGCGAATCGTTGAGGGTTGTGCGCCATATACAAAAATCGTCCCTTGGAAAGCAGAAGCCCATTGTTGTTTTTGCGATAATGAGGATTTAGATAGAGCGTGCATATCTCACTTGCGCCATGGTAGTCATTGACCAAGGTCAAGTATTCATATTCGGTGTGTGAATTAAGTTGACTACTGAAGCGTGCACGTTTACTTACTTTAAAGGAGTAAAAAGGTGTTTCAATACCAATGCGAGATTCAATGCCTGACACACCAACAAGTTTTCCATTTTCTGGTTGCTCTAATACAAAGAAATAATACTCGCTTTTAGGTTCGGTAATATTCGTTTTAAATGAATTAATTGCCCAAGCGAGTCTTTGTTCCAGGAGTTTTTTATCTTTAGTTAAAGTGGTAATTCCTACACCGCTCTTTTCTGCCAACTGATGTATCGCGGCAAGGTCAGTTTCCACGGCGCTTCTAAAAAGCATCATTGCTGTAAATCCTCAAGTCCATGTTGGGCTAAATCCTGTAAAAGCAGAGTACTTAAAATAGTTCTCTCAACCAGGCTATCAAGTATTATATATTCTTCCGGACTATGAATTTTACCGCCGCGGACGCCTAAGGTATCAAGAACAGGAACGTTATACTGGGCAATATTATTACCATCACAACAACCGCCACTATCTTGCCAGTCTATCGTTAATCCCAATTTTTCTCCATGATGCTGTATCCGCTGATATAAACGTTCGGTTCCTGAGTTGATTTTTTTAACAGGGCGACCAAAATTTTCAAAAATTGATAAGTTAAAGTCTTTTTTGGTGAAATCACGTTGGATACGCTTCAATTCATGCATCACCCAGTGCGCATCATCGGGTTGGCTTATGCGCACATCTACTTTTGTTACCGCTTTATCAGGCACCATATTCAGAGCATCGCCACCAGCAATTTTACCAATATTCAGAGTCACCCCTGAGCGTTTATCATTTAATTGATGTACGGCGATAATAATTTCAGCAAGGTAACAGATGGCATTACGACCTTCATCAAATGCGCGACCAACATGTGCCGATTTCCCAGTAGCAATCAAAGTAATCTTGCCGCTCCCCCGTCTATTACGTGCCAAAGTACCCGATTCCGTCATTGCTGGTTCATAAACTAATGCCGCTTGATAATTTAATGCATGATCGTCATAAAAAAATTGCGAAGCGGGAGAGCCAATTTCTTCATCTGCATTAATAAACACATCCCAACCGAGATTTTCGGCCATATGTTCCTGTTCAAGGGTATTTAATGCGTGCAGCATGACTAATAATCCGCCTTTCATATCTGCAACCCCTGGACCATTTAAACGCTGGTCATCCAGATAATGTAAAGCTTGGAAAGGACTAGTAAGAGGGTATACCGTGTCCATATGACCCGCAAGGAGAACGCGTCTTTTTAAATCGGGGCGTTTACGAATAAATAAAGCATCACCACAAGTCTGGTTAATTGCCATTCCAGACATATCAATCGTTTTAATTGTAGGGGTTGGATAAATATGTATTTCATCAGCAACCGGTGTAAAGAGGCTAATTAATGCGTGTCGCATTTTTTCCTGGCCTTCTAAATTAAACGTACCCGAGTTGATAGCACATAATGCATGCAGCTGCGCAATCATCTGTTCACGTGGTATTTGCCATTTATTTGTCTGATAACCTACGGACATGAGGAAGCTCCCGGAATCGAAATCCTAAATATTCAGCATAGCGAGTGAACCCGATGCTGTCTAGCAGAGCGGATCCACCTAACGAATTGATTTTTAATTGATTGATGAGGAAGCAGGTGGTGGTGCATCAATAACGGTAATTGCATTCTTGTCGTCATCCACCTGGATTACACGTTCAAAATGCCCATATTTGCCGAGTTGCTCACTGATGGAACGCGAATCCTGCTGAATCTCTTGCTGAGAGACTTTACCCTGGATCACTTTTAAGGTTAATGCATGGATTTTCTTTTGTTCTGCTATAAGTTCTTGATATTCTTTTACCCGACTCGTCAGCTCTTCTTTTTGAGCATTCATTTCCTGTTCCGTTTTTTTCAGTTTATCAAGAATTTCAGAAGACTGTTGCTCTTGATTTTTGAGTGTACTATCGATTTTAGCGTAAAAATTACCCTGTTCTGATGAACTTTGGGAAATCGTTGTTGCCATATTTTTGATAGCTTCGTTGAGGAATTGCATTGATAATTTATTATTTTCAATGGTCTTGTTTAGATCATCCTCTTTTAATTTTAATTGCTGAAGCTCGCTTTCTAATTTTTTATTGATTTCTTCTTGCAGTTGCTTTTTTAGATCCAATTCATCCAGGGCATCTTTATATTCTTGCGTATTGTGCGCGAACTGTTCTTCTAAATTATGAATTGTTTGCTGAAGCTTATTTTGCTCTCGAAGGAGAAAATTATTATTTTCACGTGACATACTCACCTGATTGGACATCTCCAGAATTTCTTTTCTTAGGGTTTGTACGTGATTTTTAAAGTTAGAGTTTTCCTGCTTGAGCTTTTCAATCTCGTTATTCAATGAAGTGGCGAGATCGCACAGGCTATAAATAATCCCGCCCACTACATCAGCAAGCCGAAATAAATGTTGTTTGATATCTTCCTGCTTTTCATGGGTATGGGCCGCATGATTATCAAGTAAAGCGCCGCCCCCCATATAAATGCTCAGATTAACACCACTAATAGCCATAAAAATGGGAATATTTGCCAAGATCCCGATTGTTGCCGGAGTAAGTGCTACCGCAAGCCCAGCTAAAATTTTCTGTGCGGTAGTCAAATTTGCCCAGATTGCTGTTGCCTGGCTAATCAAGCTTTGATTGCTACACGATATTTCAACCAGATTTTCAATGGTCTGCTTTAGGTTTTTGATGGCGTCAGTATGATATTTCAGCAACTGTTGCTGATTCATCTTTTTTAAATCATGCGCAGAAATAATTGTTCCAGAGGCCATATTGGTATTCTGATTGGAAGTACTGCTCGTACTAAAATACAACTGTAGCTCCGTTTCTTTAGTAGCCATAACGACTCCTTTTGATTAATTATTTCCTTATAATGACTATTTTTAATCATAAATTAAAAATTATGGTAAGTGAAATATTTTTTTCATTGAATCCTTTAAGCTGAAAAGTTAGCATTGTTGTAGATTAGCTTGAGATAGGTGTACTGATGGTGGACAATATGACGAAAAACCTGGATTTAACTAAGGTGGATTCTGATTGGCGTCCGATGCTGGAAGAGGCTTTATCTCAGGTTGATGCAGATTATCTAAAACAATTAAAAGAGCAGACCGATTGGCTGCCCGGTCTTGAGCGCATGTTCGCAGCTTTTCAACTCCCCTTAACTCAAGTTCGTTATATTTTATTGGGTGAATCACCTTATCCGCGTGTACTTTCTGCTAATGGTTATGCTTTTTGGGATGATGCGGTGGGGTCTTTATGGAGTGATAAAGGACTGAGCACGGCGGTTAATCGCGCTACCTCCTTGCGCAACTTATTAAAAATGTTTTTTATTGCTCGCGGCGATTTATCCACCGATAACACCAGCCAAGAAGCAATCGCGCAACTCAATAAAGAAGGATTAGTGCAAACAGGGCCGCAATTATTTAACCGGTTCATGCAGCAAGGCTTTCTACTGCTTAATGCCTCTTTGGTATTTAGCGAGGGCAAAGTCCCCTTTCACGCGCGGCAATGGAAACCATTCATGAATTGTCTTTTTTCATTAATACATCACTATAATCCAGATATTCAGTTAGTACTCTTCGGTAGAATTGCTGAAGCGGTTCATACCTCGTTACCTGTTGGCTTAGTGTCAGAACATCCGTACAATATCAGTTTTATTACCAATCCGGATGTAATCCGTTTTTTCCAACCATTGGATTTGTTAACTTATGAACCAATCAACAATTAATACTGAAGAAGTAAAAAAATTCGCACAGCATGCAAATCAATGGTGGGATAAAGACGGACCATTAAAAACGCTCCATGATATCAATCCGATACGTCTGCAATTTGTTCAGGAGCATGCGCAGCTCAATCAAAGTCGGCTATTGGATGTGGGATGTGGCGGGGGAATTTTCTCTGAAGCACTCGCTCAGGCAGGTGCCCTAGTAACCGGAATTGATGCTGAGGCAGAAGCAATAAAAATTGCTCAGTCCCATGCACTAAATGGAAATTTGACCATCCATTATGAATGCACACCGATTGAGTGCTTTGATAAGGTTGGCTACGAAATTGTTACCTGTATGGAAATGCTCGAACATGTTGAGCACCCAGAAATGGTATTTGAATACGTAGCACGTTTATTAATGCCCCGAGGTGTATTTTTTGTCTCTACGATTAGTCGTACGTTTAAAGCGTATGCAGAAGTTATTTTAGCTGCTGAATATCTATTAGGGCTACTACCACGACAAACGCACGACTATAAAAAATTTATTCAGCCAAGCGAACTTATGCGGTTAGCACGTCGTTATGATTTTGAATTAATTGATCTCAAAGGAATGAGCTATAACCCGATAACCAGAGGCGCGTCCCTGACCGCTGATGTCTCCGTTAATTATTTGATAGCTTTACAAAAGAAATAGCTGTGCGCTTAAGATAGCACAGCACTGATTATTCTTAATTGGCCTGTTTCGTTTCTTGATTTTTAGGATGATTCTCTTTTTTCTTATTATAACGCTCTTGGAATCGTTGGTGCGCATAGCGGGCTTGCTCTGCTGTAACCAGGTCAACCTCGTTACCGTAAATATCAACACGTGCAGCATGTTCTTTCTGGCAATTAAGATATGCCGGAGATGCGCTGTAATAGCTTA